>Ga0214542_1001089_pt1 | contig 54442 bp, 29 predicted proteins | sample CNSS1metaG_FD_160096 | JGI IMG/M metagenome (GOLD analysis project Ga0214542, IMG submission 160096) | Root nodule microbial communities from cowpea collected in UCLA plant growth center, Los Angeles, California, USA - CNSS1 | ecosystem: Host-associated > Plants > Roots > Nodule | place: USA... | reverse complement strand
CGCAATTCAAGCACTCATACAACAATCAATCATGCAATTCAAAGTCATCAGAATGATTTCTAGATGAAATTCAAGTAAAACAGTTAGCTTCCCTTACCTGTTATCATGTTTAGACAACTTTATAAACATCAACGCCTTAAAAACGTCAACACCTCTAACTCCACAGGATGCTCTATCTACACATAGAAACATCACAAGAACGATCAGGACATACCGTTATGATCACTGATTAGTAGAGACTCATACTGATGATTAAAACGTCACATGCAAGTAGAAGAGGACTTGCATGCAATAGAAAACAGAAAAAAACTAAAAAAAAGAGCAGAAACTCAACTTACGCGAACGGAGAAACTGATCGGTCCAATTTGAAGAGCTCGTCGAGAGGATCAATCCTACGGTCTCGGTTCTTCAATCAGACGACCAGAGAGACAGAACCTCTAGAGAGAAGTCAGATAACTCTAGAAAAGTGGTTTCTAGAAAGATGGTGTGTTTTAAAATAATGAAACTGGTTTATAACAATTCTATTTATACTAAAACCTTTTAATATTAAAATAATTGAGTCTCACTATTTTTAAACCATTATCACTTTTAAAACGTCATTTTCTAGGATCTTACACATTCAGTTCAGTTAAGACAAAGTTAATTATAAACTGAAAAATATATATCTTATTTAATTATTTTTTTAAAATACTAATGTGAGCATGAATGTATTATTTATTATATATTATATATATTTTGTTTAATTATTAAATATTTATTATTTATTATGTATATAGTTACTAAATTTACATATGAAATTATAATTTGTATTTTTTTAAATTTTGACATTTTTATATTTTAAAAATGATCAAAATATATATATGAATACGTATAGTTTAAATATTATCATAAGAGTTAAATGTATTTTTTAATAAACTTTTATATAAAATTTAAATTGATCAATATTTTAAACTTTAATCCGATTTGAATTAAGAATTTTTATAACAGATTGTGATTCGCAGACTAGCCCGTTAATAATCACTGACCCTTTAAAAAAAAAAAATTAAAATAATTAATTCTAAAGATATTGTAAAACTTATAAAACCAAATATGAAAGTATCTTGAAAGCCTGTATATGATGAAATTCTAAAGATATTGTAAATCATGTTAGTTGAAAACTTATAAATTACTTCCATTGGATTTAAATGTCTTGTTTAGCATACAATTAGACTACAAAAATAAGCACATTAAAACTACCCCACCTTGTAAACGGCTGTGGGAGTTTTAAGGGAAATAATAAGTTTATAATTTTACACTTTTTCCAGTTTTCGAATTTCCCATATAACAATTAAAAAATATTTTCATATAAATTTATTTTAATTTTATCTGTACTTTAACACTATCTAAACATCACCCTTGTACCCTTGTGTTGCACAAATACTGTAACTAATTTTCTATAATAACTAAGTTGTTGCATTAAAATTTTATTATATTACAAATCTTTCGTTCACTTGTTGCCACGAAAGTTATCAATATCAACGTAGAGCTAATATTTGTCATTTATAAGTATTTTATAGTGAAATTAAAATATTAATATAATAATTCATTAAATATATTTATACGGATCTTCCGTTGGACTAAGGGGTCATGGTTCCCAATTTTTATTATTCTTTTTACATTTATATAATTAGAAAATTAAAAATGTGATTTTAAATAATGTTTTTCAAATTTAATATTTTTAATATATTTTATATATTTGATATTCTAATAAATTTTTATATATTTATATTTATATATAAGAAAACAAAGTTATTTTTCATATTTATTTTTCAATTTTATCTTTTAAATATTTTTTAAATAAAAATAATTATTTTATTAATATTATATATTAAATAATTATTTATTTAATTCAACCATTTTTTATTTGTTTATTTATTTTTTAATTTGATCATTATAAATAAAAATGAATTATATTAAAATTGTAAAATCTATTTATATTTAATTTTATATTTATAATTATAATAATAATTATAGTTTTATTATTTTTTATTATTATAGAAAAGTAAATATAATGTTTTGATTTATATAAAAATTTTAGGATTATTTTTAGTTTCTAATTTTATTCAAAAATATTAAGTTGATTTTCCAATTTATTTTTAGTCTTTGGTTAATTTTTAATAAATAGTATAATTTTGTCATTTTTTTTATTATATTTTTTGAATCAAATTAAAAATTTTTCATCAAAATAAAAGTTCTAAATATTATTGTCAGTCTAATTGACAAAATCTTAGTATTAATTTTGATAAAAAGAATCTTATTTCATTATAAGAAATTTAATAAAAAAATACTAAATGACATTAAAGTTAAGATTAAAAAACACTAAAGGATCGACCTATACTTTTAGACGGAAAAAAATAGATTAAAGAATAATTCTACTAAAATTTTGACTACACCATGATGACTCACTTTATATATATATACATATATATATTATTATTATTATTTATGTCCATGTATATTTATTCTCGGACTTTTGCTAGTAAAGGGCTTTGAAAAACCCCGCTTAAAGACTTACCATCCCTAATCCCTAAACCCCTACCTATATAAACAATTATCGAATTCTGAAGGAACAAAACTATAATCCTGCAACTGACCCATCACGGTAATGGTTCTCAATCACGATCCTTCGCAACAACCCATGAACGGGTAAGTCACTTCTTTCTTCTTTTCTCTCTCTATTCCTCACTTCACACATTGCTTCGCACAAAGTTCGAAAACTTCATCATGGGTTTCTGTTGTGCCGTGCTGTTATTTCAATTTTTGTTTTCTTTTATGTTTTCATTCTCAAACATTACGAGGGATTGAGTTTTATTATTGAGAAAATAGTTTGAGAAAACAGTGTGTGCGTTATATTTTGCACTGTCATCTACACTCTTCATTGTTTTGTACCAAGCGTATACTTTTTTTTTTTTTTTTTTTTTTTTTTTTTTTTTTATTTTTTTATTTTTTATCTTCAATGTTTCTCCAATTTATATGTGTTAATGTTTGTTTTTGTGAACTAAATAGCAATGGGGGCAACAAGGTACCGGATGATTCTGGTTTTGACCAAAGGATTCTAACTGCTCCGGTGAAATCTGCTGTTGACAAGTTCCAACTTCTTCCCGAGTTCCTCAAGGTAAGTAACTGTTTAGTATGCATTGCAAGTACATGTGATGAGGTAATATAGCTATTGGTGGTTGAGTTTGAATAACTTGTTGACACTTTGGCTTTTGGTAGGTGAGGGGATTGGTTAAGCAACATTTGGATTCCTTTAACTTTTTTGTGAAGACAGAAATAAAAAAAATAGTTCGGGCTAACAATTTGATCAGGGCGAGTAGGCACCCACATATATATCTGAGGTATGGATGGTGGTTTGCTTAAATCTTGTCCATTTTGTTATTCAATAATTTTTTATGCTTGATTTGCTTTTGGTTACTGGTCTCTGCTGCAGGTTTTTAAATGTCAAAATTCGTAAACCATCAATAGTGGACGAATCTGTTACCGATGAAGTTACTCCACAAACATGCCGCCTAAGTGACCAAACGTGAGATTCATCATAAAACATGGCTAATGGTTTTAGTTAGATATTGCTTTGCAATTGATAGAATTAATCAATTTTCAAATGCATTCTATTATCATTTGTCAAGTTCCATGTAATTATTCTCTTTATTTTAATATCTTACCTGTTGAAAGTTTTACTTACAACAAATGTCCCACTTTTATTTTTGAATTATAATTGTGCCTTTAACTACTAATGAATTTTGATTTCTTTTTATTTTGTCTAATAAAAAGGTATGCTGCTCCTATATGTGTTGATGTTGAGTACACACATGGAAGTCGTGATGACCCACGTTTACATAGAAGGGTATTTGAACACTACTGTAATCTGATTATGATGAAGATCTGTGTTATTAACTTTAGCTTTGTTTTTTTCTTCCTAGCTCAATGTTGAAATTGGAAGAATGCCTATTATGCTGCGGAGTTGTTGTTGTGTCTTATATGGGAGAGATGAAGCTGAACTTGCTAAACTCGGTTAGTATGATATTGAAATACATATGGTTATGTATACACACACACACATATATTATATATATTATATATATATATATATATATATATATATTCTTTTTACCATTGTTCTTATGTTTTTTTACTATAAAAAATCTTACCTGTTTTATTTTTCATTTCATTAGGTGAGTGCCCCCTTGATCCTGGAGGGTATTTTGTAATCAAAGGGACTGAGAAGGTGATATTCTCACTTGAAGATTTTAATTTGCCATATTAAACTTTTAGTTATTTTAATTCTTGATCCGTGTCAGTAATTTTCATTTTTTAAATATAATATAATATCATCCAGACATTTTTCCTTATATTATTTTCAAATTATGATTTTATCTATCAATTTCAGGTGATTTTGATACAAGAGCAGCTCTCAAAGAATAGAATAATTATAGAGACTGACAAAAAAGGAAAGTAAGTAATCATTCTTGGTGTGATAGTGCCTTGTTTTCCTTTTGATATCTACCTTTGCATATAAATACAAGTGTGTTTACATGTCATATATATTCTTACTGTATGCAGATAATTTGAATTTTAATTCTGTTAGTTGTAATCCCTGATTCCCTGTAATCAGAAGGATATATTTGGATTTTGTTCATGTTCATGTATAAAAGTATACTTCTACTAAGACTTATCTTTCAAGCAATGGAGCTGTAAACAGTTCCCTTTTATGTTCAGTTATGTGGGTTGTAGGAGAACATCCGATTGCCAGTTAGAAGAAAATGAAATACGGAATGGGTTGACTTTAGTCTCTTATTCCAAAATTTAGATTGTGTTTCTTATTTTATGCAAGATGAGACCATGTTGTTAGTATATGTATTTTCATAAAACATGTTAGTGATATTAATTCTATTAAGGACCATTGTGTATATAAAAGACAGTCCTTAGAGGGAGCTTTAGACTTTAGGGGTTTGTAACTAAGTGAAGTAGCACTCTTTAAGCAAGGCGTGAGGAATTCAAAAAAAGGTTTTATCCATGAAAACCCTCTACCTTTTCATAGATGTGAATACGATGACTCATCTTTTATGCTTAATATGCATGAATCAAAGGAAAGGGTGAAGTGTTGGAGTACAAAAGTATGGTAGAAAAAGCATGAAGTTTCTTCATGAAAATCTCTTAGGCTAGAATTTTCTTCATGTATTTCTTTTATTGGTGGATTGCCTGTAAGTTCTTATTTGTACTCATCCATTCTATCTGTCCATGAATTTTTTCCTTCTGTCACCAAAATAAATAGGATCACATGTGTGACAAGTAGTGGCATCTGGTAACTTGTTCTTTTGCTATGTTAATTTCATCTTTATTGGATTAAAAAAAATTATATTCTTGTTTCTAGATTGAAACTAATTTTTTAATGGGGTAAGGTCATAAAGTTTAAATGTTGTTGGATGTTATCTTCTTCTCGTATTTACTTCTAATTTGGCTGTACATTCATGTCATTTTTATAGATTACCAATGATTCTGTTTCTTAATGAAACCTACATGTACTCCATAGGGGGTTGTCATGAAGTGAAATAGTACTCTTTAAGCAAGGTGTGAGGAATTACAAGAAAGGATTTTTTCATGAAAACTTTCTAACTAGTTCATAAATGTTAATTATATTTTATGCTTTATATGCTTAAACCAAAGGATATTATGAAGATTTGGAGTACAAATATATGATGGCGAAAGTGTAGAGTTTAATGGAGATCTGTTTTCTGGGCTAATGTTTTCTAGTTATTTTGGCTTCCAGCATAGCTGCATCTGTTACAAGCAGCACGGAGAAAATAAAAACAAAAACTGTTATTGTAGTGGAAAATGAGAAGTTCTGGTTACATTTGAATCAATTCCCTAAGAAGGTTTTCTTCTTGTACATTTTAGATATGACTTATTTTCTTTTATTTAGCTCCCTCTTTCCGTTAAAATCAGCTCCCTCTTCCATTAAAATTATTCTATAGGTTCCTCTAATGGTAGTTATGAAGGCTATGGGGATGGAGAGTGATCAAGAAGTTACGCAGATGGTTGGAAGAGATCCTCGTTATAGTTATCTACTGTTGGCCTCTTTCGAGGTAATTAATGTACATACTTGTTATGTCAAATATTATGACACTTCCATTCATAATAAGTTATAGGATTTTGAATGAGCAAGAGACTTCTACAATACATTACATGCTTATCTGTTCATTGTTAGTTATCCAAAGTAAATTATACTATTATATATTTATTAATTAATTGTGAAATATGTTTTTCACAATCAATCAGGAATGTAGAAAATGCAATGTATATACACAAGAGCAAGCATTGGAGTACCTTGATAAGATGGTGAGCTGACAGTTTTATTAATTGTGTTTTATTCTACATCAATATATATATATATATATATATATATATATATATATCCATGTCTTTTGTATTATATCTAGTTTTCTACAACCTCTTCCCCTTTTATGAAGGTTCCCTGATCTGAGTGCAATTTTGTGGAGTTAATCTTCCTTATGTAAATATGCTAATATTCTTCCGCTGTTTTTCTTTATTCCAGTCTTTTGTGTTGTCTTGGAAATTAATAGTGCGAGGGAGCATCTTTCTGTCATTCTTAATCTGTATTTTGATTTTAATTTTACTGTTAGAGATGGCTTTTCTATAGCATGAAATATTTATATTTATTACTTGGAGAGCCAAACTTGTTTTTTTCTTATAATTTTCTGTCTTTTCTTTTTCACCTCATTTAGAAATGCCCATTTATTTATCTGTAAAATTGTTCGACCGGAGGAAATCCAACCCTTCAAATAGTTATCTTCTGAGTTATTTTGTTTAAGTTCTTTTTGGGAGGGTGTGAAAAGTGCGACATGAGGAAATTCCTGTGCTAGAATGCACAGTGAAAAAATTATCATAACAACTTAATTACAAGAAGTACAAGAATCACAAGTATCTTAATTACCATTTACATTTTTCTAGAAGAGGTAGTCCATTGTTGAGTTAGGAATTTTTTGGGGAGGGGTAGTCTCTTGAACAACCTTTGGTATCATTCATTTGGGGTGGTGGTTCTAGTGGTCTATCTTTGTGAGAAGGAGTTAGTTTCCATATTTTCTTAGGAGTTCAGCATTTACTAGTGGGTACATTTGCATGGCAGGATTGTTGGTTCCAGCAGATTTATAGTTTTATGTTTCATTGTTCTTATTATATGGATTATTTTGTTGATTGCCTTCCCTTAGTGAATTATTCTGTTATGAAAAAAGTAGTCAAACTCATGCAAGTGGTACTTGAATAATATAATGAAAATGAAAATTTATTTGCAGTTTATGATTTTGATTTATACACGCCCTTCAACTTTTTTCTAATTTTAGATACATGCATATAATTTGTATATTTTTTTTCTGTATTTATTAATGACTTGTGCACTTATCAGGTAAAACGTTCCATGTATTCAAGCAATTCAGCTGAAAAGGTTTCATCTCTCTGTCTCTTGTGAGAGTATTTTTTTTTATGCTTTGGATAAAATAATATATTAATTTATTCTTTTTTTTCTTTAATTTTGTGGTTTTTCATTTGAACCATCTATATAGGAATCACGAGCATTTTCTGTCCTAAGAGATGTTTTTCTTGCAAATGTGCCTGTAAGATTTTCTTCAATCCTCAGCATCTCTTGAATTTTGTGCATTTGACATCTCTCGAATTTTATGCGTTTCTTTGGGACAATTTGATTTCATTCTATATAAAAAAATTAAAATTAAAAAAAATGATTTTGAGTATGCTTTTTGTTCACTGAACACTCAGCAGAATGTTATATTAATACACAAAAAGATTTCAAGGATAAGAAATTTTAAATGGAATTGCAAGTTGGATAAGACAGTTAACTGTATCTCCGATGGTACATTGGAACTTCTGTTTTCTGAAGTGAACATTAATTCTGAATATATTGCTGACACTTTGGTTATAGCTGGATTATAGAGATTGTTGCTGGCACATGATATCCTGGATCCTTGAAAAACTTTGGTGAACAAATATGCCAATTGATCATTTGATTTTATAAAGGAGGTGCAGATTTTTCCATAAACTGTCTTCTCATGAATAAAGTGAAAATCAACTACTATGTGTTTAGTTCACTAATTGAAAACTGGGTTGGGAGCAATATGAAGAGCTACATGAAGAGCAATATCTTGACGTCACAGTTCAAAATTTTAAAATCTTAGAACTCGTTAAGTAGTTGTTTTAACCAAATTAGTTCACAAGTAATCATTTGAACAACTAATGGAAATAATTTTATTGGTAACCGTCTGAGCAATTATATTCTCAACTCTTATATTTGTAACAATCAATTACTCTAAAATTAGGACACGAAAATATGGAGAAATATATAATAAGATTCTACAGATATTTTAAACTAATCAATGCGGAGATCATAAAGATATTTGTATCTTAATAAATTACTATTTACAACACTCCCCTCCCGAGTTGGTAAATGAATATCACTAATTCCCAACTTTTCTACAAGGTCTTGGAATTTGTTATAATGAAGCTCCTTGTGAAATTGTTTGCTATTTGAGTTTTTAGGGACATGAATTGTATCTACAAGACATCATCTTCCGTAGAAAGTCGTGGTTACAACCGATATTCCTACTAAGACTTTAGATGCAGACATTTTCATTAGGCTTCTTCAAGGTAGATTCTAGGATCTTATAGGTAAGTTGAAGATAATCGACATTCATTTACTAACTTATGGGGAATTGTTGTAAATAATGGTTTATTAATGTAAAAATATATTAAGGATTTATTCCAAATGTACCTTGAGGTACATTGGAACTACTTTGCTTTTGTGCGTTGAAACTGATACCTTAAGGCTAACTCTATTTCCTTAAGGTACATTAAAACTACTGTACTTCAGTGCATTTAATTCCAAATCTTTTCAACTTCACTATATCAGTATACATGTAATTTGGCTTATTTGTGTTTGATTTGGTCTGAGTTGTCACTTTTGTAATCAATAGGTGGATGGAGATAATTTTCGGACAAAATGTATATATGTTGCTGTTATGATGAGACGCATAATGGATGCAATTTTAAATAAAGATGCTATGGATGACAAGGTAGTATTTATTTCTCTCTTCCATTTTTTTTTCCTAAACAAAGAATTTACTATTAATGTATAAGAGAATGATACAAATGCAAAATGACAAGAAATTCTCATGAACTAACCAAAAACTACAAAATAGTAAAATAAGTTAAAAAAGGTCTCTTTATCTAACAAAGACACCTCGTGAATGGATGACTCACATATGAATGAGTACTGAACTGATGATTGGAGCCAATGCATTAGGATCTGATATTGGTGCTTCCAAAGATGGTACTTGGGGTTGATGACTCCCTAAGATACACAATGAATAGAAGAAATAGTAATTAATCAGCTTCTAATTTGATTTTTATTTTTACAATATATCAAATACTAAGTGTTTCTTTTAACACGTAGGATTATGTGGGTAACAAGCGGTTGGAGCTATCTGGCCAGTTAGTATCACTACTTTTTGAGGTACTATCGTGTTTAATTTGTCATATACCATGCTTTTGGAGAGATGCTTTGTAGTTTGTACATTTTTTATTTCGATTAATATGACATTGTTCTTTCTGGTTTAGGATCTCTTCAAGTCAATGACAACTGAAGTTAAGAACTTGACAGACAAAATGTTAGATAAGCCAGACAAGGCTAAGAATTTCGACATATCTACGGTAAGCTCTGTTTAAATTTAATCTTACTAAAGCTTTTCTGAATCTTTGCCTTGTCACTTTGAAGATTTATTTATTTATTTTTTATTTTATATGGTTCTCTTTCTGTGTGACTCTCTTTTTGATTTTGGGTTCTTGTTCCAAGTTGATGGTGATAGGAACTATGGTATTATGCGTACCTATGTCCCACGTCAAGTTGTAAGGAATTCTAGTTTACTCAAGTGTTTGGCTTTCCTCCCATAATAGCTAGCTATTGAGGGTGGGTTTCCCATTGCTTGGGTGATTATCAATGCCTAATGTGCATGGTTGTTGTCCCTTTTGTGTCTTTTTGAAGTTCTTCCTAACTCGTACCGCAAAAACAAATGACGTGGTAGTCAATAGATTACTGTACCAGACTAGTGGTGCTACAGCAGAGCAGCCTTGGGATTCAAGTAAAGGAGTGGTTTTCTCTTCCCAACCATAGAGGCTGTTTGTGTGTTCTTGCAGCAATACTATAATATAGGGTTCGAAAAATTAACTTCTGCTAAAATAATGTTTTTGGGGTAAATTGTGATTTATCCCTCATTTTCCAATGCGTTTTTTAGTAATATGTAGTTTAAATATTTAAGTATTTATATGTAGTATAAAATATTTGGGATAAAAATTTAAAATATCTGCCATCCTGCTATAGCATTTGTCGGAGTTAGTTGATTTGCTGCTATATAAGATTGACAACTATGGTTAGTCAAAATCCTGTGAAATAATTTTGATTGTCAACACTCAAAAGGATTAATTTGAAAGAAAGAAGATCTCTAGAATAATTTTTATTGTCAACACTCTAACCCTAAAGTAGTAATTACAAAGAGATCTCTAGAATCTTCTAGCTGCTTCAAACAACTTCTAGTAATATACTTAATATCCTACTAAAAACATCAACTTATTACAATCTCTCTTATATATTGTTATTTGAGACAACAGTGGACCATTTATCATTGGTTTCAACAAATATGAAGTTGACTAACAATTAGTCAGCATCTGAACATAATGTGATTTGTTTTTTTTTTTGTTTTTATCTTGGAGTGATCATTTGTGGCAAATCTCAAAGTTGAAGTGTAGTTGAAACTTTATTTATTCATGTGTTATTATCAATGTAAAATCTGCCAATGGTGATGATTTTCATTTTATCATTTGTGTTCAGAATTGTTGTTCATTGCTTTGTTCTTTCAACCTGGTCTTAGCATGCCTAATTTTCTGTTTATATTTTTTCTTCGGAAATGCACCTAGCTTCTTAATCGGACTCAGAATATCATCACTCTAGGCCTGGAAAGGACACTCTCCACTGGTAATTTTGAAATTAAAAGGTTCAGAATGGAAAGAAAAGGAATGACACAGGTTGTATATTGTCTCCCTTTCAAGTATTTTTTTTTTCTCTCTTGATACTCACCATGACAAAGTCACCTGCTCTTGCTTATGTACCTAGCGACCCATGTATGGAACTTGGAATTATCTAGCACATGATATATAACCTCTAATAATGAAATTTCTCTTATTCACAGGTGTTACAAAGGTTGTCATTTATTGGTGCTATGGGCCACATGACAAGAGTCTCACCACAGTTTGAGAAGTCCAGGAAAGTAAGTGGACCTAGAGCTTTGCAGCCTAGTCAGGTGAGATGCAGTCTAATTTTGTAGCTATTTTGATGGATTGTTCTCATGTTTTTTGAGTTATGGATAGGAAAAGCTGGGATTGTTTTATACTTGTACCCAACCTTGCTTGGTGGATAGAAAGACTTCTTGTTGTATTCTTATTTTGCTTAGGCTTTTATTCTTTTGGCTTTAACTAATAAAATCTTATATACTTATGAATTTATACCTTCTTTTCTCATCTCTTCCATTTGATAGTGGGGCATGCTTTGTCCTTGTGACACCCCTGAAGGTGAAGCTTGTGGACTGGTCAAGAATTTGGCTTTGATGACTCATGTTACTACCGATGAAGAGGAGGCCCCCTTAATTTCTATGGTGTGTTTTCTTATACTATAGGATGATGATATTTTCCTTTATTATTTATCATTTTAACTACTTAGGTAAAACATATATAGATGTTACATCCAGGTTGTGGGATTTATGACATCTTCCAAGAAACTTTTTGAGGTCAAAATTCAATCTTATTATGACCTCAGTGCATAGTTACACATACTTTACCCAGTACCCATCTCTTGGAGACTAGCCTTAATGACATACTTCTGTTGCACATAGTTCTCACTGTCCCCATGAAGTTTGACATATTGTTAGTTCGACCTACAAACAGACTAGGGCACATTATAACACCTCCAAATGCTGCCAAACTACTGCAGCCATGGGATCCACTAGGCTTTGTTCTGAACTAAAAAAATGCCTTACCTTGTTGGGTAAATGAAACCTTTTGAAAGAGAGAAAATTGATGCAAGAGACGCTAAAAACTGTGTATAGACCACACAACATGGTCCATTTGATATAAGTTGATGACATTAAATACATGATATGATTTGCCTATAAATCATATTCTAATAATCTATTTATAATTATGAATATCCTAATGAATCGTTTGAGATACTCTGAACTAAAATTCTAAGATAATATCCTTAGATATTTTTAACAAAATTCATCTGCAGCCAAACTTGTGCACCTTTCACACCTCGATATAAACAAAACCTTGCCAACTTCTGCAGCTCAACAGTCTTGATCAGCCTCCTTTGCTGTAGCTGGGTTTTTTTGTTTCTTTTTGGGTTGTGTAGGAAGGCTGTTGAATTTATTATTAGGTCGTGTACATAAAGGCACAAATAAATTTAATTTTTTTTAAGAAATGCAATAGTTATAATGATCTTGGAGATAGTGGAAATACTAAAAATAAGAAGAATTGTCTTTAAGATGTTACTCCCAACAATCTGATTTTTGGACAGCATAATAAAAGGTTCTATCCGTCCTCAAAGGTGTTAAACAGTTACCTGGAAATTTTTTCAAGAAAAGGTGCATTTTCCTTTCTTTTTTTTTGGAAAAAATTGAAAATTGTTATTCTTTTCTTTTCATAGTTTCAACTCAATGAAATTATTATTTTTTTTATGTTAAAAATGTCCGAAAATTTTTACTATCCCATCATCCCCCTTGGTTTTGGAGATTCCTTGGCCTTTCTAGTTTTTTTGTCTCTTTTATTATTTTTTTGGAAAGGCTTTTCTCATAAAATTATTGAAATAGTCATTGTGCTTGTATTTCAATGTACATTTTTTGGTACAGAAGTAAATTATAGGTGATTTCCGTATACTTCACTTTTTACTGTAGATGTATGGCATTTTATTGTGTTTCATTATTTCTTGTGACAGTGTTATTCGTTGGGTGTTGAAGACCTGGAACTTCTCTCTGCAGAGGAGCTTCACACACCTGACTCCTTTCTTGTAATTTTAAATGGTTTAATCCTTGGAAAGCATAGGAAGCCACTGGTATTTGTTCTCTCTTTCATCAAATGCATAATTTTTAAAGAAATACAGTACATGATTCTTTTCTTATTATGTGTTGTTAACATTACCATTTTTTTTTCAAGCGTTTTGCTAATGCAATTAGAAAACTGCGGAGAGTTGGTAAAATTGGCGAGTTTGTAAGTGTCTTTGTCCATAACAAGCAGGTGAATAATACTGTTCATGTTTTTCCAACCCGACCCCCTCTACTTGTTTTATTTTCCTGCTCTGTGCTATTTTGATTTTGTGTTGTATTTTACTTTTTTAGGGGGTACAGTTTGCTCTAGGCATAATATTTATTGTTTCTATTTAGTTATTGTATTTCAATAACTATTTTAATGTTGAAAATATGTGAATGAATGGTGGTCTCAATTGAAAAAAACATGTTTACAGCACTGTGTCTACTTAGCTTCTGATGGTGGTAGAGTTTGCCGTCCCCTAGTCATTGCTGACAAGGGAGTATCAAGAATCAAAGAGCATCATATGAAAGAGTTAATGGTAATGTGTATTATATTCTTTCATCCTGGAAACAAAAAAAGTATCTTGTGAAAATTTAATTTTATACTTTTTCAGGATGGAGTACGCACATTTGATGATTTCTTACGAGATGGCTTGCTTGAGTATCTTGATGTTAATGAAGAAAACAACACTTTGGTTTGTTCTACTCTAATTACGTTTAGTTTTTCTTTTCTTTCAGCTATGAAATTCTATCTTATTAATCACAGCTGATACCCATAGTTGCCTTTTCTCTCTGTAGATTGCTTTATATGAAGGAGATGCCACTCCAGAAACTACACATATTGAGATTGAGCCTTTTACCATTTTGGGAGTTATTGCAGGGTTAATTCCTTATCCTCATCATAATCAGTCACCTAGGAACACATATCAGGTTCCCCTTCTTCCCTCTTTTCTCTATGTTTTACGTCCTGATTTTTGCACTTTTATGAATGAAGTGTGTTTTTCTGCCAACCTGAAATTACTATTGTTTATCTCACTGTAGTGTGCAATGGGTAAGCAAGCGATGGGAAATATAGCATTTAATCAGGTAAGCAAAGTTTTCTTATTTACACGAGTTCAACAATTGCATGTTTAGATTTCATGAAATTATTCCTATTGTTCAAAAAAATCAAGTTTATATCTTTGTTTTGAATGAATCAATTTTTCATAACTTCTTCATAATGCATGCATTCAATAAATAAATACAAGCCTGTAAATTCGTGTCCACATGGATCCAGATTTAAAATTCTAAATAGTTGCATATGATTAGATTTTTAAAGTAATTTATGAATGCTTATGGTGTGTTGGGTAATTATATTTTTACGCTCAAAATTTTTAGTAGCATAGGTTTATAGAGAATTCCAAATAATGTAATTGATGAACTTATATCAGTCTTGTTGTATTTAGCTTCGCCGGAATGACAGCCTGCTTTACCTACTCGTTTATCCTCAAAGACCTTTACTGACAACAAAGACCATTGAGCTGGTGTGTATAGTTTCATTGTTTAATTTCTCACTGATTTGAAGGGCTTTGACTAATAATCTATTTGATTTTAGGTTGGATATGATAAACTTGGAGCTGGTCAAAATGCCACGGTAGCTGTAATGAGCTATAGTGGTTATGATATCGAAGATGCCATTGTCATGAACAAGGCATCTCTTGATCGTGGGTTTGGTCGTTGTATAGTTATGAAAAAGTATGCAATTTTATTTGGTGTTTTTTCTGTATTTGGTTGCTGCATATTTTATTCTCTAAGCTTTTCACGGTAGCACTTTTGACCTTGATGCTCCCATATATATAGGTATAGTGCTGTCATTCAGAAGCATTCGAATGACACATCAGATCGAATACTTAGGCCTAATAGAGCTGCAGACACTGCAGGACGAATGCGGGTAATGTCTTCATAGTGAATAGAAACTAATTATTATTTGCTTAAAATTTAGTTTTAATCTATCTTATAGTACGTTGGATAATGTGACATTTATAAAGTATATCAAGTTTATAAAATTGCTTACGTTTACAGATGCAGATACCTTGTTGCATAAATTTACTTTAATGTATTGAATGCTAATTTAAGCAAACATAAATAGCTACTATTGAACTATGGAATTACATACATATAAACAAATGTCTCAATTATGTGAAATTTCATATAGGTGATTTGTGAAATATTTAGGAGAAATGGTGATTTCATTCTATGAATCAATTGGTATATATAAGGTTCAAATTCATGGATATTTATATAAAGTAAACAATAGGTGGAGGTCAACATTGTCAACAAGGTGTGACATGGTTGGTATATAACTGTCTCTTAAGCATGTGGCCAAGGATTTAATCTCTGGTTTGTAATTGTATCGATGGAGAAACATCTGCTGGGATAGGCCACCCCTTTAAATGGATCTCACAACTTAAAAAACAACATATAAGTGGAGGTAAAAATGAGGAAAAATGTAATTATACTTTTTGTATTGGATTGATTGAGTTTGACCAAAATATTTTGAAAACCTTATACAAACCAACCAACTTTCTTTGAAAATGGACTTTAAGCCTAATTCAATTTCATAAAATCAACTTCATGATATGACTATATTTCTAGATGATGTGAAATCTCCAACATATCTCTTATTGCGAGGACATTGAGCATGAGAATAGAGCGGGTTTGATGTAGGATCTCCCATAAACTTAAATAGGATCTCCAACAAGCTTAAATATGATAGTTTGTGTTAGTGTATGCTAGTATGATTGTATTAGTTAATCATGGTCAATAGTCAACTCTTATGTACAGCTGCTTTTCTCTTGTATCTCTATAAATAAATACAAACACTGCACAGACTATTGTGTGTAATACAGTTCAATCAAAACAGTTTGTTATATCTTTTAATCCTTTTCTTCTCTGTTCTCTCACTCGAAACTCTAATAGTTTGGATGATAACTCTAGCCAATTCAATTTATAAATGCTTTGTTAAGACTTAAGCAAAGGAGGACAGTCTAACTCAAAAAATTAGTACAATATCAAGTAGTTTATCCTGCTCAATGTGGGACTCTCAACATTGGTATCCCATTCTTGAGATTTATGCTGCTCCACTTTATGGATATTTACCTGATGTTAGGGTGTTTTCTCTGAGGCAACTCCTTCATCCTGCCTATAGGTAGCCCTTTCCAAAAAACCTTAGCTCTAGTACCCATTGTTGAATCGAGCAGTTACAATATGTCAAAAACTATAACTGATTGTAAAGATGCAATTCTTTCTATTTAAGAGTGTAGCAGCCCAAGTGTCGTAATTTGTTTGTGTCCTGACCCTCTGCCATAGGACAATTGATGTCATCTGCAATAATTATGACTTAAACATAATAGGAAAGCCCAACTCAAAAGACTATTCAAGTAGCTTGTCCTACTGAATGTGGGACTCCAAACACACTCCTAGTCACAATAGTGGTAAAAGGCCTCCTGAATGGCAGCAACAGTTGGGCTAGCAAGACTTCAATCCTGCACAGAAGTGAGATCTGTACTCTCAAAGTAAGAGGCAGAGTACACATCATATAATAATTATCATGCTATATCAAGTTCTCAGCAGGAGTTTTATGGGCTGATTGACAAAAATCAGAGCTGTTATGTCTTGTTGGTCAAGTTAAGTTCTGAATATAAATGTATGTTCTCACTGTATAGATTTATCTTGTTCCATTAATCATAACAAGTATTTGTTATATTTAATGGATAAAACATTTATGCTCCATCTTGAGCGGGAATGGTTGAATTAATCACTCACTGCTTATGTTTCTCGTTTACATTGTATTTTTTTTTTTATTTACATTATATTTGTATATTTTTCTTGAAGTATTGTAATTAATAACATATATGAAAGTGTCTATATGTAGTGTTATAGTTACTATAATTATGTTCTTATCATGTGTGTAAACCAGACTAGTATGTTTACAACACTACACATTTTTTACCATTTATTATCGATTCAAATTATATAATTGTCTGAAATTGTTTTCTATGCCACTGGGTGTTTTCCTGCTCCCTGTAGGTACTTGATGATGATGGTATTGCTGCTCCTGGGGAAATTCTTAAGCCTTTTGACATCTATATCAATAAACAATCACCAATTGATACACGTACTCCCAAAGCATCAGCAGCAAATTTGCCTGATAGGTTTGTTTCTTATTTTCTCAATATTGGTTTCACTATTGTTGGTTCACATTTTTTTCTATTGTTTCCTTTAAGCAGTGCATATCGGTCTAATGCACAATCATTCAAGGGTCATGGAGGAGAGGTAGTTGATAGGGTGGTTCTATGCTCTGATAAGGATAAAAACATGTGTATCAAATTTCTGATTCGTCACACTCGTAGACCTGAGGTAAAGCTGTTTATGGTTTATCGTGAGTTAGAGTTATTGGTTAGAAATAGTGTATTTATTTGTAGTCTGAATTTGTTGCATTAGCTTGGTGATAAATTTAGCAGCAGACATGGGCAAAAAGGTGTTTGTGGAACTATTGTTCCGCAAGAAGACTTTCCATTTTCTGAGAAAGGCATTTGTCCTGATCTGATTATGAATCCTCATGGTTTCCCAAGGTACTATAACTCATTTTACTTGTCATTGTTCCTCATGATATATAGGTGGGGGAACAATCTTTGATTTTGGAAAATAACTGAAATAATTTATTTGTGATCATTTTGGTTCTTCTCTGTTCCTTCAACTGAAATAATTTATGCAGGGAACCATCTTTACTTTAGGCAAATAACTGACATGATTTCTGATATTTCTCTGTTCCTTCAATGACATGATTTTAATCTTAGGGTTTATGGCTTCTCCATAACTAGCTGACTAGCTTTACTACTCGGTCAACAAGTTCCAACATCCCAACTGGGAACAATTTTTCACTTTTGTACTTGGAAAATTGGAAAGTGAATGTTATTTATATTAAGTCAATTGCATGACAGCTGCAGGCAAATAAAATGTGGTCATATTTGTTCCAAATGCATAACAGGGGAACAAATGTTGAGCTAAATAAGTGATAAGGACTTGGGTTTTTATGGGATGCCTAAGTCCTACGTCATGTAGTATGAAACACTCAATTGAGTATTTAAGTGCTTGGTTTCCCCCGCTTAATAGCTAGTTTCTAAGGGTAGGTTTCCCGAATGTTTGGGTACATATTGGTAGTAGAAGTATGAGATGCTTGGTGGAGTATTTAGGTGCTTAGTTCTTCCCCCTTAACATATAACTTTTGTGGGAGGGTTCCCAAGTGCTTAGCTACTTATCATTATGTAACACAACAGTAAGTATTGTGGCCACAAATTTGCTATAAGCCATCAATAAACTCGAATTTCTGAGTACCCAATAAGATCTAAATTATGAACTTGAAGATTATTGTTAAATCTGTTGTAATAATACTTATCTATAGATTGGATAGCCTATTTGGCACAGGTCAAACTCTTAGTCAAAGAAACTTACTATTTCTCATGCCTATTGAGTAGAAACAAATTTGTTTTTAAGTGAATAAATATATAATATAACATGTGTTAAGATGGGAACTTATTTTTGTTAATGGTATCAGTCGAATGACGGTTGGAAAGATGATAGAGCTTCTTGGAGGGAAAGCAGGGGTTTCATGTGGTCGATTTCATTATGGCAGTGCTTTTGGGGAAAGAAGTGGACATGCAGACAAGGTTGAAGCCATAAGGTATGTCTTGTTTGTCTTTTGTATGGCATTCATAGAGTTATCTATATCTGTATTCTCAAAGTTTCATGCTTTCACAGTGAAACTCTTGTGAGTAAAGGCTTCAGCTACAGTGGGAAAGATTTCATTTATTCAGGTTTTTATTTTCTTATTCCATATTACTATTCGATTTGTATGTAATGTATTTATGGCAAATATCATTATGAAATACAATACTTCAGTTTACTTTACATAATGTATCTGATACAGGTACTTTTAGATACTTTTCCGAAATATATTTGTGGAGTATCTAAGTCTTTAAAAATAAAAAAATCCAATACCACTAACATATGAGGCACATAAGATATATAATATAGAATTATTGTCCATTGATGAATTTAAGAAAGAAATGATATTGATAGTGTAATTCTTTGTAGATAATAGAGTGATTTATGTTGACAATTTGAATTTTCAAAATTGCAATTATACATTTTTTTTATGTTATATGAATTTCTGTATATCTAAATATGTATTTTACACGTCATATATTTTAAAATATTTGTATGTCAGTATCCAATATGATGTGCATCATAAAATGACTGTTACTTTGACTGTTGGCACTGCTTGTTGTGAGAGCTTGAATTTCTAATAAAATATGAACTATTTATATTTTGACAAGAGTGAGGGTAAGGTTGTTACTCTAGATTTGTTACTTAATGCATGTTTCAGCTCGATAAATACTTATACACAAGAAATCATATTTACCCTCTAATACGGGTGCTAATTTCCTTTTTCTTTTTCAGGTATTACTGGTTGTCCACTGCAAGCATATATTTTCATGGGTCCTATTTACTACCAAAAATTAAAACATATGGTTAGTGAAGTCCTTCCAAAGAATATTTTCTCTTAAATACCTACTACAAAATACTAATAAAATACTAATATACCATGTTCTATTGGATGAAATTATGGGAGTTCATTAAATATATTGGTATTATTTCCCGTTTGGGGTGTCCCATTTCCAAACTAATGGACAGGTACAGCAGTCTGCACTCCTGCTGTCGCAATGTACCTTTTTTACTTGAGTTACATACATGTATATGTTGCAGCTGAGGGAAAGATTCAAGCTTGTCTCCCTCTAAGTTAAGATTTAAGTGAAATAATAGAGTAAATAGAGCATAAATACACAATTGAACATTCTCTAACATATCTCGACAATATTTCCCACATTACTTCACCACTATCTCACGATTCAGGTACAATTATTTTTAAAAAATAAAATCTTTCTGTTCCTAGTATTAATTAGTGTACTTGAATCTTTCATTTGTGGTTAACAATAGAGTAAATTAAAAATGTATGGCTAAGCTTGACACCGTTTTTCAATTGGTTCCTACATGATAAATGTAAATGAGGAAAGACAACATTTTTTGCATCACTGTTATAACACTAGGGATTGATTTGTTATATATTTTGCTTTTAAAGGACAAAATTGAAGTATCAATTATAACAACCTTATTTTTAATTTAACTTGCCTGTGTACAAGTCCACAAGTAATCGCTGTTGTGTTCATCAGGTGCTTGATAAGATGCATGCTCGTGGCAGCGGCCCTCGTGTCATGCTAACTAGGCAGCCTACAGAAGGGAGAGCTAGAAATGGAGGTATATAATTTATACCTTTTTAATAAGTTCTAGAATTTATTTTATTTTAGTGAAAATTGTTAGAGTGGTCCTGTTCCCTACCTTAGTATAATGATATTTTAATTTTTTATTTTCTGCTGTTCTGTTGGTCGGGAGTAGTTTTTGTGATTAAATTGTCTTCTCTTGTGGGTTTCACAGTAAATGTAATTTATCTATGTATTAGTTAAGGTATCTACAGCTTCACATAATTCTTTCGCTTATAATTATTTTCAGGTCTTCGTGTTGGAGAAATGGAACGCGATTGCTTGATTGCTTATGGTGCTAGTATGTTGATTTATGAACGACTTATGTTATCTAGTGATCCTTTTGAAGTGCAGGTAATAATCTAGTTGACTTTATCTTAGTATCACTGTCATTCCACTATCAGTAAATAGAGCATAAATATTATTGAATGGGAAGCTTTGCCAGCACATTTAGGGTGGCTGCCTCAACTAAATACCTTTGTCATTCCACTATCAGTCTATTATTGGAAAGGGAGCATGGAGATTAACCTCATTTCTTTTATCATAAAAATACATTTTTAAATATTATGAAGATTTTTAGTTTATAACACGGGAAAATGCTAAAAGCCCCCGGTAACAAAGGGTCATGTTCAGAAAACTTTCCAATGTTTTGAAGATGGTGAAAGATAGAGAAAAGAGAAATCATGTGTTAGAGCTACAGAACAGACTCAACATGTTGTGAATATACTAAAATTATTCGTCTAGCTATATTTTGATTGTGAACGTTGGGCTTTACTGGAGAAAAAAGTGAGTAGTAGAAATGATAATGTTAAGATGGAGGTGTGATCAAGCATGAAAGGACATGATGCAAAATTATAGTTTATCGGGAGATACTGGTGTCACACTGATTGAAGAAAAGATGAGTTGGGAAGGCCAACAGAAAATATCTATGAAGATTGGATCCTTAATTGATTGAGCCTGATGGTACTGTGTGATCCATGTAGTCGACTCACCGAGTGAAATAAGGATTTTGTTGAACCCAGTAAGTATATACATACATGATATACTGAACCTTTACATACACATACGTGTTTGTAACACTCATCCAAGTGATGGCATGTAGGTCTTAATCATATGAAACAAAACATGTTACAGAGATAGTTGTATGAGGCAATCATAGGGTCTCATATATGTGCTACTGAAAGTTAGTCTTAATGTCTTCAGATCGGACACTTTCTCCTTAAAAGAAGTGATAATTTACCTCGCTGTCAATGAAAACAATATACGCTATATTGCTATGGATCCTTTTCTTTATGATCAAACTTACTGATGATAGTAATTTCCTTTTTACGCAGGTATGTACAGCATGTGGGTTGTTAGGATATTACAACCATAAGCTGAAAACTGGTATTTGTTCATATTGTAAGAATGGAGACAAGATTTCCACCATGAAGCTTCCATATGCTTGCAAACTTATGATTCAGGTATGATGTGTCATTCATAGTCAGTTATCGTAGGAAACCTTTTATATATATGTGTGTGTATGTATGATTATAGCATCAATTAGGAGCCGTCCTAAAATCTATTTTAGGACAGTACATCTTAATAATTAGGAATGAATCATTGTAATTATACTAACATGCATATATTGACAGCGAGACCTTATATAGATTCTATTTACCCATTTGTTCTGATTAGCAGGATGTGTAGATATGTCAACATAAAAAAAAGTGATTTTTAATGTTCAATGAAGCCTTGTTTTAGCTGCCACTCTTGTCTGGAATTTACAACATTTTATTTTCTTTTGTTGATTTTGTCGTACTTTTTTTGTTGTTGATCAATTTCAGGAACTCCAATCAATGAATATTGTTCCCCGTTTAAAGCTGGCAGATGCGTGAGATGATCCAATTGTTGAGACTGCACAGATATTACTGTTTGGGCAAATTACAGGGCAGAAAAATTGCCATTGACCACTGTTCATGAATTTCTGCTGATTCTTTTGTATATTCTCCTCTTCAATTTTGCTCAACCCTCCCTTTCTTTACCCAGAAAAATTGTAAAACTTAGAACCATTTGTTTATGGGTTTTTTAATTTAAAAACATTTTGTAAAGCTATTGTCTACTGTTCAACAGTCAATACCTAATTTAGAATTAATCAAGTTTTGAAAATTGTTTGTAAAGTATTTAATAACAAAAGTAGACGATAGTGAATGCCGTATCTGTTTCTCAAATGAAATTATTCACTTACGTCGAGTGTAACTTAGATTTTTCTTTTTTTAATAAGGGGCAATTTTATATTGCCACATGACTAATAAGTAAACAATACAAATAACCTACTTTACACACTTTAGAATCTAATTTAATTAGAATTCAGTGACAATTTAATATTTTTTGTTTATATTGTCATCTATCCATGGTTTTTGTGATGATTTTAAAAGATATATCTATGATGGTTTTTAATCGACTGCAAATGTAAAAGATTTTATAATTTATAATATATTTGAGAACAATTCAGCGTTAGTTTCTGTAAGCCTTATTAAATGATCAGTAATGAGATAGAGGAAATGCACTCTATTCAACTTATTATTTTTTACTTATGTGGATGTATTTATAAGAGACAAAGAGGAAGCAAGAAAAATAGTAATAAAATAGCATTGCATTTGAATATATTTCCTCTCAACTTAGAGTATATATTATATGTACCAAAGTTAAAACATAAATTGATTCCTTAGTTCATTTAGAGATTTAGTTCGAATGTGTGAGTTGTTTATTGGAGCTTACAAACTCATTAATAAGATTCTTAGGCATATTTTTCTTTTTATGAAAATAACATCAATTTTTATATTTGTTCTCTCATGAAATTTTGAATCGGAGGCAATACAAAAATTTTAGCTCTTTAAGGACTTGTTTACTCCATACAAGTTCACATGTAATTAGAATCGTATATCGATATTTAGCTTATGCACTAGATCGAATAATAATAATTTTTTATTTATTTTTCAATATACAAGGTTCATTCATATGAATAAACAATATTATGTAGTAGATCTCCAGTAAACCATATAACCAACCTAATTTGCACCACAATACCCAACAACTTAAATATTTTCCTTTTTCTCATACAACAATTCATGTCCTAAGTTCCCTTTTACATATTTGAGAATACAAATCACAACATTCTAGATATTAATGTGAGAATTTTGTATAAATTGACTAACAACTCCCATTAGATAAAAAGATAAGGTATTGTTACATTAAGATAAATGAGTTTTCTAACTAACCTTCAATATTTACCTAGGTATGAGAAAAGATAAGGTATTGTTACTTCTATATCAACGGACAAACAATTTGTCAGGTTTGTCTCCTCCAAAATATTAAGAGTATATTTTATTTGTGAAGTGATGACATCTTTTTACTGCGTTGCTTCAATACCAAGAGAATATTTTGTTAAATGATCTTTGTCACTCTATTTAAATCTCAAAAATCTACACAATATGACTAAATTTACCAAACCGAGCTTGGGGTGATTATTTTAAGATAGAGTAAATGATGTAATTGACAAACCAAACCAAATTTTCTTTGAGCAATAAATCCAAGAAGTTGTTCTATGTAAATCTCCTTGTCCAAATCACCATAAATGAAGTCATTTTTAATGTCGAACGATCCACAAAAGACAACTATAGCAATGAAAAACTATCATAGTAGTTGATACCATAAACATGAGTGTATTCTTAGCTATTATATGAGCTTTAAAACGATCTACTACACTAGTAGGACATCTCTAATGCTAAGTGACTAACTTATTGTGAATTTGAAGTCTCTACTACTGAGTTTTCCTGATCCTCTGTTGTGATTTTAAAATACACGGATGGACATTTGTCATTATCTTGTCCTATATATGGGGGATGATGATGAAATTAGACCATTTATTGATACTTTATAAAATTATAAAACTCTAAAATTATGAAGTTTAGTTTTAAAACCATACAATTTTAAAATTTTAAAATTATAATAAACAGAAAAAATTAACATAAAAATTCAATTAAAAAATTTAAATTAATAGGTCTTCAATATACTATAACCAGAACAAAACAAAAACAAACAAATCCTATGAATTTAAAGTTGACTAGTATAATCATACATAATTTTGTATTTTCGTGTAGTTTTATTATTATTTATTTACATTTTTTCCATAAATTATATATAAATATTTTAATACCATTTTTTTATTTTTTAAAATAAAATTTTTACCCGTTTTCTATATATAGGATGAATTTAGTCTTAACTGAATTAAGAAATTTTAAACCAACTATTCAGTTCGGATTGAAACAACTCCTGAAAATTTTGACCGAGTGTGTACGAGAAACGGTTCAGTCCACTCTATCACGTTCACGTCAAGTGAACCGAACCGGCTATTCAGAGCCGTACGTAAAGAATCGCCCGATTCATTGAGACGCCAAATATTTTTGTTTCATCGCAACCACGTTTGCATTTGGAATTGTAAGTTCCTTTCCTTCCAAACAAACACTTCCGATAATAATAATAATAATAAGAATAATAATATTAATAATCCGAAGCGAAGCTTATTTATTTTTGTTCAGTTGAGAAGAATAGCGAAACACAATGGGAAGTAGTAGAAGCACTTAATCGCGAAGCGGAAGCGCGATATGGGAAACAAAATCGCGCGCACGACGCAGGTTTCGGCGTCGGAGTACTACCTGCACGACCTGCCGTCGACGTACAATCTGGTTCTGAAGGAGGTGTTAGGTCGTGGCCGTTTCTTCAAGTCTATTCAGTGCAAACACGACGAGGGTTTGGTCCTCGTCAAGGTCTATTTCAAGCGTGGCGATTTCCTCGATCTCTCCGACTACGAACGCCGTCTCTCTCAGATCAAACAAATCTTCACCTCCATCGATCATCCTCACGTTTGGCCGTTTCAGGTCTCTCTTTGCTTTCTTCCATCAATTCATTCCTTCATTTTGACATTTAATTACTTCATTAATTAATCAATTAATCAATTGATCAATATATTAGTTCATTTTTAGAATTTTCGATTTAGTGCATTTTGAGAAATTCACGGTACTCGTGTTGAAATACTAGCTGATGTGAATTTAGGTAAATGTTTATACGTTTGTTTAGTACCGCTTTGATGATTGATTTTGACTCTGGAATTGATTGAGTTGAAGTACGACTCTTGCATGAATGAAAAAATTATACTGAATGTCCCTAGTAAGCATGTTTGGTGACAGCTGAAATCTACAGCTGCTTTTTAGGGAAAGAAAAGCTGTTTGCAGATAATGCTGTGTTTGGATCAACAGTTGAAAATTGTAAAAAAAAAAAACTGAAAAATTAGTTTGTTTTTTGGCTTCTGCAAATTTGTAGCTTATAATTTTCTTTTCCTTTTCAGATTTATATGTAAACTGATATTTTTTTTGTTGCATTCAAAGGAAAATTGTTATAGACCTCTTTCAGCAAACTTACCCAAATAATGATTATTATAATATTAGGTTGTTAAAAAGACATATAATTTATTATTAGAATAATTTTATTTTTGCAACTGTCTCAAACACACCCTATGTCTGTTTGGTTTATCGTCCAACTGCAGTAGTTTGCGTCAAAGCATAAGCAGCTAGTATAAGCTTCTGCGTCATTTTGTGATTTGAAGTGTCTTTAAATACAACACAACTTGCTTTTACAATAAAGACATCAAAAACAATTTTAACGAAAATCAATTTTGGAAAATCTACTTCTGTTCATAATCAATTTTGTCCAAAATCACGCTATTGTTTGGAACTGAGCATGTGAGAGTGTTGTGTTGCAGTTTTGGCAAGAAACGGATAAAGCAGCCTACCTTTTGAGGCAGTATTTCTTTCATAATCTGCATGATAGGTTAAGTACTCGACCTTTTCTTAGTCTTGTTGAGAAGAGATGGTTGGCTTTTCAGGTATTATTCATCGTTCCTTACTTTATCTTCTGTTTTAGTTAGTGTTGGGTGGAGCTGGAGTTCGATTTGTTTTTGTAAATTGTTGTTTGGGGGTAATGTGCAGTTACTTGTAGCTGTAAACCAGTGCCACGAGAATGGAGTTTGTCACGGTAAGTCTTGATTTAACTAGAGTCCATCTTTTAAAGATGTACACAATAAGAAAATGGAGGACAGAGTGGAGAAGGATTTATTATATGATGATAGTGTACCTTCTCTTATCTCGGCTTGACTGTGCATTGATGTTATTTGTATAAATTTGCATTTTGTTTAAGGTGATATCAAGTGTGAGAATGTGCTGATTACCTCCTCCAATTGGCTTTACCTTGCTGACTTTGCCTCTTTCAAACCCACATACATTCCATATGATGACCCATCTGATTTCTCTTTTTTCTTTGACACTGGTGGACGAAGACTATGTTATCTTGCACCTGAGGTTTGTTCTTTTCCTTTTTTCTCTATTTCATTTATTTTTTGTTGTTGAACTGTTAAATATGATATCACTGTGTATCTTGTCTTATTCTTTGTTTTAATCGATTAGAGGTTTTAGGATAAAGATGCAAGTGGAGTGCTTACTACGTAAACCTCTATTTAGAGGCTTAATTTAATTAAGTATTCACCTCAAGCTTATAAATAAGACACTTCTGTGCTTTAGAATTGAAGCTAAGATGAACAAAAAATCTGTCATGATCTTAGAGGGGCAATTTCTGTACTTTTTTTGTTGATTTAACAATTTTGACCTTTATTGGTAAATTGTTTACAGATATCTTTTCGACCTTTATTGCACGAGTTTGTTGTGATATTTTTGTTTTATTCAAATAGAAAATGCAGTTAGTGACAAAAACTGTTAATCCTTTTTGTTCCACTGATTACATGTTTTCTTGTTAGTCTCTACTTGTTTATACCTAACATGATTATGTTACTAATCCTCTCGTTCTCTCTATTTCTTTTTTGTTCATTATTTTTGGGGCGTGGCTTACAGAGATTTTATGAACATGGAGGGGAGATGCAGGTGGCACAAGATACCCCCTTAAAGCCCTATATGGATATATTTGCTGTTGGGTGAGCATTCTTTACTGCAAGAATATCAACGTAGAAGATGTTTTCTAGTTTTTCAACCATCTATGTTTCAGGCTGGAAATGGGAATATTTATGCTCACGTAATTTAATTAACTAATTAGAGCAATGCAGAAAATAATTGACCAGCAAGGCATTATACTGCTGTAATTATGGTGAGGTAGAGGTGATGTTTAATTCTGCTATTGATTTTGTTTTATGTAAACTTATGTTTAACCTTGACTCTCTCTAGGTCTATTTTGTGGAAGCAATAACTAATGTGGTGCTGTAGTTATATCATGTTTTTAAGTACTATTTTCTTGCTATGTTTTTGATTTTATTTTCTGAGTTGGAAATATCATTTTACATCTTCAGGTGTGTAATTGCTGAACTTTTCCTTGAGGGGCAGCCACTATTTGAACTGTCTCAACTTCTTGCTTATCGCAGAGGGCAATTTGATCCAAGTCAACACCTTGAAAAAGTATATACATACATATACATACATATATATATATATATATATATATATATATATATATATTTATGCCTGTGCTTGTTAGTCTTGTTTGGTATTCTTGTAGTACCATCAATAGACATACTCTACAGTTTCTCACGACTCACTTTTTAATATTTTATATGTATCCTCTATGGGGTGCAGATACCAGATATTGGGATCCGTAAAATGATATTGCACATGATCCAGTTAGAACCAGAGTCCCGATTTTCTGCTGAAAGATATCTGAAGGAATATGCTGCAGTTGTTTTTCCGATTTATTTTTCACCATTTCTTCATGATTTTTACCGTTGCTGGAGTCCTCTTCATTCCGACATGAGGGTATTCCAATTTGCTGTCATTAGGGATTTGACACTTTTGGTAACACTTGTTTATGTTACCTGATTGCTTGGACTATTCTGTGTAGGTTTTACTATGCCAAAGTGCTTTTCCAGAGATACTCAAACAAATGATGAACAATCAGTCATCTGATGATGTAGGTGCTAATTCCGGGGAACTTTTGGAAGAGATGGTTGCTAAAGAAACTGTGAGTTTCGTGAAGGATTCAGTGAGGAAGAGAGACGACATAGGCAAAGGCTTAGTACATGATAACTATGGACTTCTTGGTGATATTAATAGCCTACTGAGGGATGCTAAAAGAAATAATAGTCCATCAGATGTACCAGGAAATGCACATAATTCAACCTTCCCTGAAAATCTAACAAATCTACAAACTGGTAAACTGCTTCAAACTATCTCCAATGCTTTTCGAGGAAATGACCATCCGTTTTTGAAAAGTATTGCCATGGATGATTTGAGTTCATTGATGTCTGAGTATGATAGTCAATCAGATACATTTGGAATTCCTTTTCTACCTTTACCAAAGGATAGTATGAGATGTGAAGGCATGGTGTTGATAACTTCTTTGCTGTGCTCTTGCATACGCAATGTCAAGTTGCCTCACCTGAGGAGGGCAGCTGTACTCTTGTTGAAGGCTTCTGCCCTATATGTTGATGATGAAGATCGTTTGCAGCGTGTTATCCCATATGTGATTGTAATGCTTTCAGATTCAGCAGCAATTGTCCGTTGTGCTGCTTTGGAGACTTTGTGTGACATTCTTCCCTTAGTGAGGGATTTTCCTCCCAGTGATGCGAAGATATTTCCTGAGTATATTCTTCCAATGCTTTCTATGCTTCCTGATGATCCTGAGGAAAGTGTGAGGATATGTTATGCCAGCAATATAGCTAAACTGGCACTGACTGCTTATGGATTCCTGATACACTCAGTAAGTTTGAGTGAGGCAGGTGTTCTTGATGAATTGAGTTTGTCACAGAAGCCGTTGACATCATCCAATCAGACTTCTGGAAGAATGAAGAGGATAAATGGCGAAGTTCAACTTCTGCAGCTGAGGAAATCTATTGCGGAAGTTGTCCAAGAACTTGTTATGGGTCCTAAGCAAACCCCAAATATAAGGAGAGCACTTCTTCAGGATATTGGCAAACTGTGCTACTTCTTTGGTGTGAGACAGAGTAATGACTCTCTTTTACCCATTCTTCCTGCTTTCTTAAATGACCGGGATGAGCAATTAAGGACAGTATTCTATGAAAAAATAGTTTATGTCTGTTTTTTTGTGGGGCAAAGAAGTGTAGAAGAATATTTATTACCTTATATTGAGCAAGCTTTAAGTGACATGACGGAATCAGTCATCGTTAAAGCTGTAGAATGTATGTCTATTCTATGTAAAAGTGGTTTCTTCCGTAAGAGGACATTACTTCAAATGATAGAGCGTGGCTTTCCTTTATTGTGTTATCCTAGTGAATGGGTACGGAGATCAGTTGTGTCTTTTATTGCTGCTAGCAGTGAGTGCCTGGGTGCAGTAGATTCTTATGTTTTCCTTGCTCCTGTTATACGGCCTTTCCTCCGAAGGCAACCTGTATCTCTTGCTTCTGAGAGGGCTCTGCTTTCATGTTTAAAACCTCCTGTCTCAAGACAGGTTTTCTATGAAGTCTTGGAGAACTCCAGGAGTTCGGACATGTTAGAAAGACAAAGAAAAATATGGTATAGTTCTTCACAATCTAAACTATGGGAAATGGATTTCCTGAAAAAAGGAATTGAAGAGTTAGACTCATTAAAGAGCTGGACTGAAAAGCAACAAGGTCCTGGGGTTCAACAAACTGTCGGCACTGCCTTCCAACAGCCAGGGATAAGTGATTGTGACAAAGCTGAGGCAAAATTGAGAGATATGGGAGCCTTTGTGCATAATGATAACAATGCTGCGGGACATCGTGATACTCAATGCATCGAGAAGTTACAGTTTTCAGGATTTATGTCACCAAATTTTAGCGGTGTGAACAGTTTGACTTATGAAAAGCCATCAGAAGGCATACCTCTGTACTCCTTCAGTGTGGACAGGCGAGGAACGGGAATTCCGCCTGCTGCATCTGATCCTCCACTGCCAATGAGTTCTCTGGGTTTTAGTTCGTCTGCAATGCCCTGGGTTAATCCACTAAGCACGTCCTTTAATTTGGCTAGTTCAGTTCCAGCACCAAAGCTTTTTTCAGGTTCGTTTAGTATCAGCAATGGCTCTAAACAGTTCCATCGAGTGGTACATGAACCAGATGCCAGGGAAAATGAGACTGCTTATATTAATAGCACGTTTCAAGATTTGGGATCATCTGCTAATGTTCAAGGCACTTCAATTGCAATGGAAGATGCAACTGCCCAAACTGATCTATCAGGATTTCCATCCTATGCTCGAGCTTCCATTCCTGATTCTGGTTGGAGACCCCGCGGGGTGTTGGTTGCACACCTCCAGGAGCACCGATCAGCTGTCAATGACATTGCTATATCTGCTGACCATAGTTTCTTTGTGAGTGCATCTGATGATTCTACAGTCAAGATTTGGGATTCCAGAAAGCTAGAAAAAGACATTTCATTCAGGTCTAAGTTAACTTATCACCTGGAGGGAAGCCGTGTGTTATGTGCAACAATGCTTCCAGGTTCTGCACAAGTTATAATTGGAGCGTCTGATGGATTTATTCATATGTTTTCTATTGATCATATGTCTAGAGGTATAGGAAACGTTGTTGAGAAATATTCTGGCATTGCTGATATCACAAAGAAGGATATCAAAGAAGGTGCCATACTCAACCTATTGAATTGCCCTGTGGATAACTATACCATTATGTATAGCACACAGAACTGTGGCATTCATCTGTGGGATACTAGGTCAAATTCCAATACTTGGACTCTTAAAGCTGCTCCTGAGGAGGGCTATGCTTCTTCTCTTGCATCAGGGCCTTGTGGTAATTGGTTTGTATCAGGGTCATCTCGGGGGGTTATTACACTTTGGGACCTGAGGTTTCTTATACCTGTTAATTCTTGGCAGTATTCTCTTGCTTGCCCTATAGAAAAGATGTGTCTCTTTCTTGCTCCTTCAAATGCTTCTATGTCTTCAGCTGCCAGGCCCCTTGTTTATGTGGCTGCTGGTTGTAATGAAGTTTCTCTTTGGAATGCAGAGAATGGTAGCTGCCACCAGGTATGAGTTTAACTGTTTGTTCTTTGTTTATAGATTTTAACAAGCTAGATGTGCTACAACAAGATGAAGTGCCAACAAATATTCCAACTAAGTTCTTCAAAGTTCTATTTATCCAGAGAAAAGTGCTTTTTTTTTATTTATTGAAGTTCTCTGTCATTTGTTTTGTCACTAGTGCTCGAGTTGTTGTGTAACTTCATTTCTTGTGAGGTGGTTCCATAAGACTTATTACATGATTTGTATCCAGATTTCTATAGCCATGATGTATTATTTCATACTAGTAATATTTCTGATTATTGTCTTTTACAATTAAAAAATCTTCTCGCAGGTCCTAAGGATGGTCAATTACGACAACGATGCTGAAATGTCTGATATGCCATGGGCCTTGGCCAGACCTTCTAGTAAGCCAACTTCTCAGTCGGATCTAAGACGGAATGTTCATCGCAAGTATGGAGTTGATGAGCTAAACGAACCACCTCCTCGTCTTCCTGGTATTCGCTCATTACTTCCCTTGCCTGGGGGTGATTTGTTGACTGGAGGCACTGATTTAAAGATACGTCGGTGGGATCATTACAGGTTTTGTGCTGAACTCTCACTATTTGCTTTTCTTGTGAGAATGGTCTGATTGAATAATTTTGTCTTCTTTGTTGCAGTCCTGACCGAAGTTACTGTATTTGTGGACCCAACTTGAAAGGAATAGGAAATGATGATTTTTATGAAACAAAATCTAGTTTTGGGGTGCAAGTTGTACAGGTAATTTAAGTTTCCCTTGATTTTGTTTTCAAGCTTCCTATTTGTCTTGTGCATTAATATTTATTGAGGGGGAGGTTCTCAATCAGCATAGGTAGAAAAGCTAGGTTATGGTTTGTGCGGCTGAATAGAATATCAATGTAGGTACTTCAACTATTCTTGAAATAGGGCCCGAGTAGTTAGCTTTTGGTTAGTTCAGTTCAATCATCGTGGTGCTTTCTGTCCCAACTGCCAGGGATAGCCAATGATTCCTTTGCTGAACAAGTCAAGAAATTAGACATGCTCAACTATCTTTTTTTTAATACTTGCCAAAATAATTACTTTTCATGATTTTCTTAAAGAAGAATATTGTTCAAAGTTTGTCTTCCTTCAGTTTTTCCTTTTTGAAACTTTGAGAAAATATTGCTATGTATGACTTGTTATAGATCAAATTGAGGGAGGTCATTTCTGTATATAGTGTCTTGTGTCTTGTTGAAGTTTTTTTTTTATTTTTTATTTTTTATAATTTTGAAAAAATGGAGGAGTAGAACAAGGGAAAATAAATGGGCTTCGGGAGCGAATCAATGATAGAATGACAGATTAAAGCATGGGTGGCAGAAACCTTTTTGAATGCTTGATCCTTGTTATCCCGGTGAATAATAGACGGGTTGTATTCACAGTGCCTTCGTAATGCTGTGGGATAGTACTTGCATCTCTGTCAACTTTCCAACCTGTTTACATATAAAAGTAGCTATATTTTTATATTTTACTCTTATAAACAGGAGACAAAAAGACGTCCTCTTACAATCAAGCTGACAGCAAAGGCAATTCTTGCGGCTGCTGCCACTGATTCTGCTGGTTGCCATCGTGACTCTATTGTTTCTTTGGCTTCTATTAAGTTAAACCAGAGACTCTTACTTTCTAGTGGTAGAGATGGGGCCATCAAGGTTTGGAAGTAAATTTCTGAAGTTCATTTTGGTTATTTTGTATATAAGTAGGCTCAGATCTTAGTATAGTTAAAATTGTACATGAATTAAGTTATAGGAGCTAACCCACCAGGTAGTCACTAAAGCCCGTTTCTGTGTATATTTTTCCATTTTTTTGTACACCTGATCTATACCGTAGGCATTATGAACAGGGAACATTATTGGTAGTTTCATTGACCTTATCCTTTTATACCCTTGAGTGTTAATGACACAAGTAATTGGTGATATTACGTCTGCATAGTTAGAAGCAGATTTCGTCTACCAATTGAATACGTTTGTGTTCAATATGATGTTCGGTAAATATAACGTACCACCGTTTTCCATGACAAAGTTGCGATTTTGATATTTTTAGAAACACACTTTAATTTGAAGGTGTCTTACAGTACGAAGGGTTTCTCTTATGATGTTCAGTTTTGTGGCTCCCAATTAATTAGTTGCCATTAATCATTTCATATGACGATAACACCAACGTTAATTTCTCACAACTCGGATTTCATATCTGCCAAAATATGTTTTCAGCACAGTCTGTTGCATGTCAGCCTCCTTAAGTGAGACAAGCAATTGGTTGGAATGAAAATTCGAACCTACGTTTGACGATCAAATAACTTCCTCTTTCAATAATAAGTAATTAACTTCAAATGTCTCGTCAGTTTCTCTTTCTTATTCATGTGTGGCCAAACTCTAGTTTATGCCATATCTGTCATCAATTTTTTTATACTTCAAACCAAAAAGCAACAATTTTCTGTGTCATTTTTCCTTTAACCGTATAATTATAAAAAAAGGTAGTTTTCGGAACATGGATGAAGATTATATATTTTTTTATCTGCAAAGACGAGTTATATATGTAAAAAATACAAAGAAATAACTGAATCCATCATATACATGAAGTACACATTGGAAAGAAATAAAAAACTAAGACCCTAATACAGAAATAAAAGCATAACTTGATATAGGGTGACATCTTACTACGGGTCATGGTCCCAAATGTTTCCACAGTATATATATGAACCAAAAATAGCATCCTAATTTTGTATCTAAACTTTTCCTTTCATACCAAAAAGGATCTTTTGAAATGAAATTTTTTATTTTCTAAAATATCAATTCAATATAAAAAATAAAGGTATGGCAAAAAATTTATTAGATGGAGAAAGAAACGGCAGAGGTCACTTTTTGGGTGGGAGAGGCCCAGGTTCAGTTTCTACCAGTCGCCAAGATGTTCAGGAAATATACGCAACCAAGCATTGAATGCAAAAGTGATGACAGGGACGTTTATTTGCAAGTTTCACATCAAGAAACGTAATATTTACAAACACCATGAAAACGATTCAATGAGGTAAGGAAATTCCTAAATCGCTTCAGTTATCAAAGATTTATGCATATATACATATATTTATTCTTATGGAGATGTAATATACCATGAAGTGAGAATGTACAAGTATATTGATATTCATGTTAGCTGACCGACGAGAACTAGCGAGGCATGTTTAATGACTCTCGAAACTCTCCAAACTTCGTGCTGTACAAGATGCCATGATTCTGCAGTATGTGTATTTTTTGCCATTTTAACTGCATCATCTATTCCAGGGAAAGATTGAGAACCGTAATCATTATGTTTTGATGGTCCATAGATCTGAAAATGGAGTGAAAGGGCAATATCACTTGATTTTATGTTTGGATAACTTCAACAAAATGTTTCTATCAGGAGTAATTACATCAAAACTAAAGATGAGCTGAGAAGGGGGAGATATTGCCAAATTTTCTACATTATCTCTTCAATTTCATCATCTCTTTTTAACTTTCTTTTGGTTGAAAATTTCCTTCAATTTCATTTAACACTATCTAGACTCTGAACTTGCTCTTGTATAATGTTTACATAAGCAATCAGAAATGGAAAAACTTACCAGATGTTTATACCATGACATTCCAAAAAGACCATCTCTGTCAGTGAATGTCCGCTCAGCCATCATCAATCTATCATTCAGCTCTCTCACTTTCAAGTGGTCCTTCTTCCATGTTATCCAACTTTTACTTACTTCTATTTCCTGAACAATCACGTTTCAATGTTTTAAACAAGAACCAATATATGTTATTGGTTATTTAAAAAGTACTCTAAGCACACCTTTCTCTGCTCATTTATCTTGATAGCTGCTTTCTCAAGCTCCTTAATAGACTTTAACATAGGTGACAAATTTATGTCTTCATTTGAAATCTCATCCTCCAGAATCTCCATGCCAAGCTGTGATTTTAATATTTGGTGTTGTCAATTAGCTTTCAAATAAAATTCCGTGAGGATAGTCTTTGTATAAATTACATTAAAACACCATCTAATGTAGGCACACCTGGAGCTCCTTTGCATAAGATAGATAATCAAAAGGTAGGAATTCCTCATCTGCTAACCAAAGTGCCACTAGACCCCAAACACTTGCAGCTGTTTTTTCCACAACACAAGCAATTATTAGATAAGTAATTAAGATCAGTGCTACAGAATAGTAATAAGCATGCAGTAAATTGTGTTATGAGAATTAATTAAAGCTTATTCTTATATAGTGAAACATGGTAACTAAGAAATTCCCCTCTCGTTTGATCAACCTGCAACATGCCTTTGAAACATAGGATCCCCGAATTTTTCCATCCAGACGAAGTCATCGTAGAGAGAGTGGTACACTGGGTATCCTGCAATATCTGAATGAAAAGCGAGTTACAATGAACACTTGGTACAATGAAGGCTCCTAACTAAGGTACCTAAATTGATTTTAGTTTATGGAGAAACTCTGTGTTTTATCTTTTTATTTTCTTCACTTGTACTACTTAACTTATAGAGAAGTTTATTCAAACATGAACTTTGACGTAGTTTGTAGTTTGAGATTGTTTGACAGAAGTGTATGAAATTTATTTGTTATTTTCTGAATTGAATATTGTGATTTCTTTCTTTCATTTCGTTACGTGCTTGACCAGAAAAATGACATCATAGAGGACATGAGAATAATGATACATCAACATCTTCATGATCAAAACAATGAGTTTTGTCTTTTACCTCCTCCAAAGGCTATGTCTGCAGCTGGGATTCCTACATGTTGCAAGAAAGAAGCATAATCTGATCCTCCACCCCCTAGTCTCCCAAACTTTCAAGTTTCATGCACAGAAATAGTTCATTAGCATACAAAAAAAAAATTAGACATTCAGATTGTACCTCTCCAAAGTTTAATCCCCAGTGATTATTGGCTAATTGTTAAACTTAATAGCAAAGTAAATTAAATTTGTCCACTCTGCAATGCAGATTTGATCCTTCCCTCTATCTATACTCTATCCTCCTCAGCCAAATCCCGAGACAGTTAATTGAATTTATAACGTAAAGATGTAAGCAAAAGCAATATGCTCACCAGTGGAGAACTACCAGAACTAGTCCAAGATTCATAAATGCTCTGTGATGAGTTATCAGGGTCTTTGACCTGCATAAGAATCAATACTTAAAAAGTGGTTAATGCCATCTTCATGTATCTTATTTTTCTGATTATGGGAAAAATAGCTTATTCTATTATTTTCATTTCAGCTTTGGTGATACCTCCTGTGTTGCTTTTTTTATCAATTCATCAAGCTGCGGAGTTGCACGGACATTGAACCCCGGTCCACCAACTGCACAGTCAGCATTCAAGTAAGCAACTGCTCTTGAAGCAAGAATTTCTCTATTCTCCTCTACCCATTCAGTTGATCCTATCTGGAGGGAATAATCATATCAAACTTTCATTTGCTTCCTGTGGATGATACTATTGATCATAAAAGAAAAAAGGCAGAAACAAGAGAAGTAAAGAAAATTACTAGGCCATATTCCTCAGCATCCCAATTGCATAATAGAATTGTTCTTCTAGGTCTCCACCCTTTTTTCAGAAGCTTCCCCAGCCTCTGGGCTACCTAATGTCATGAGATACGTCACTTGTGCCATTGGCTTCTTTTTTTTTCAGTGGTTTGACATAAACAGACAAAACAATGCCTAAAACAAATCCTTGTTACCTCAAGTAGTGCTGCAGTGCCACTATTGGGATCAACCGCTCCAAATGTCCATGCATCCCTATGGTTACCTAGTATGACAAATCTACAAGCAATTGAAAAAGTGACTTAACCAAATTTGTGTTTCCATAACTGTTCCGATCCTAAGTCTCTAGAGTGACATTGTTTAGGGTTAATCACCAAACATCTAAGGTATTGTTCACTTTGGAGTGGGACTCCGTCCTGGTTTTGCCTTTAAAAAACGTCTTAGAGGGTGAAAGGAGTAAGCGGTATTTAAACCGTCTTAGACCTCAAATTCTAAGTGATATGAGACTATCGGATGTGGTAAAAACATTAAGCCCCCACTCGAGATCTAAAGGGAATGAACGGGTCCTCCCCAGTCGAGGGCTGCGTGAGCTTTTCAAAGAGAAGCAGGGTTGCAGAAAGAGTAAAGTAGAAGGAAAGAGAAAGAGTTTTTAACGAAAATACTTTCAAAATTATATAAATTAAACTTTTATAACATACCTATCAGGCTCTTCTGCCCCTTCAATAGCACCAATAACATTCTGAATTGTGGCTAGAACATCCTTCCCCTGAAAACCAACATCCAAAATTCCACCGATCAGGGTCTTCTGCATATGACATTTTCGCAACCCCATGATTGGTAAAAAAGTAGTTCAAAAGAAAAGAAGAAAGAATGAATTTGCTTGCAATTTACAGCTATCCAGTTAATAGTAAAGATCAATAATTTGATACCAGCATGGTGTTTTAGACCAAATAGAAAGTTGAGAGAATCAGACAAAAACAGATAACATAAGAATACCATGTAACTAAGGTTGAGAATTCCTGGTCCTGGTCCAAGCCTGTAATGAGGAGCATCCTTGCTTCCCTGCCATTCATCCTCTGCGACAGGTCCACCAAGTGACAACACTATCTTCTCCCCATCAGCAGCTGACACAGGCAATGAAGGTATGAGAGGAACTTCACCTCTCTTCTCCACCTCCTCCTTGCTCAGCCTCTCACAATCTCCACCACTACTTGCCCAACCAGGAGTTGTGGGGTCCCCTAAACCACCATACACTGTCCCCACCTGAACACCACTCGGTGGCAACCACCTCTCATCGGGAAACCATTTTGCCTCACCACCACCACCACCATAGTCCTTCCGATCTGAATATATCACCACCCCAACAGCACCTTCCTCATAAGCATTCTTCACAATGTCCCCTCTATATATCTTCCCATACCTTGCCAACACAATAGTGCCAGAAACATTCACCCCATTTTTTTCCTTCAGAGTCAAATAGTCCTCCACTCTTCCATAGTTCACATAACAAACAGGAGCAGCCACAGTTCCCGACTTGGCATACGCGTGGAACGTGGGGGCAGCCTCCTGTGCCACGTCAGCATAAGGATCACCCTCGTAGGTTTCCTGGCGGAGAGTGAAGGTGGTCGGAGGTTGTGGCGGCGGGTTTGTCAGAACCAACGAACGTGACAAAGGGTATGTGAGGACAACCTCGTAGGATGCTATGTGGGATGGTATGTTTGAGGAGGTGAAGACTGAGACAACATATGATGCAGCTTCGGCGTTGGCTTCCGAACCTGCGAAGTGGGGTCTGCGGGTGAGAGTTTTAAGGTGGTTGGATATTGAAGCATTGTCTGAGAGAGAATCGGATATGAAGAGAGAGTGGTACGTGGATTTTGGTGTTGGTGTTATCAGAAGAAACAAGTAAGAGGTGGCTATGGCTAATAACGTTGTAGTAGTAGTGCTTGTTTTCATGCTTAACTCTCTCAGGAATTTGAATCCTTTATTTGTTTCTTTTTCTGTTTGTTTGATGTTTGAGGCACTTAATCTTCAACACTCAGCTTTTATGGTGAGAGAGAGATTGACATTAACGAAACATGATCTAACTCATACTTCAGCTGGTAAAATCAATTCTTGGACTTATGCAGTTTTACCATGAAAGTTACTATCGTGATAGATTGGAACAATTACAACACTCATTCGAAATTGTAGAAAACAAAAAAAAAAACTTGTTAAAATTTCCAAATTCATATTATTTGGTCTATAAAAGATGAGTTAAAAAGAATCATTATGATTACACTATTGGAGATGCTTTTATGGTGGTTTGAGTTAGTTTGGCGGTTGTGTTCTGTGGGTATTCTCCTGAATGGGATGGATATGGACCTCTAATTTGTTATCAAGAGGTCTTGTATTTGTATGCCCAGAAGGTAACCTAAAGTAATTCCAAAAATTTCCAACAAAGACATACAAATAGAAACATTAAAAAAGTACTATTAAAAGTCACATCGATCTTTGAGTCATCAAAATAATATATATATATATATATATATATATATATATATATATATATATATAATTATCTAATAATACGTAAAAAAAATAATGAAAATATTTGAAAATTAGAGCAAATTTAATTGAAATTGAACCAATGGAAGTAGTGTGTTGAATCATGACTAAGCAACTGGCAATAATTTTAACTTGTTCTGTTAGTACAGAATATTGTTACTAGTTGCTGGTGTTGCTTGCTCTTGTCATAGCCATTTCATTCATTGCATATACAATATATGTGTCCAAAATTGGTGAGTCACAAAATCACAAGAGTGTTTGTGGGTATGAACGCTTTTTAGAGATGCACCTCCATAATATATATGTGCAACTCCATAAGATCTGCCAAATGACTAAAATACCCTTAAGTAAGTTAAAAATTAAACTATTCATTCATATTCTAGATATTCTAAAATATACAATCCAGGTATCCTCAAATGTATATTTCAGAGAATACAAAATTTGTATTTAAGAATGTATAATTTAAATTATATCAAACTACCATAACTTGTCCGTTTTTGCAATTTTTTTTTTAAAGTTTGTCAATTTCGGTAATTTAAGAAAAAAAGTACACCGCTTTAGTGATTTTTTTCGAATATTGAACCAACTTAGGTTTTGTCTTGGTGCATTTTTCTTTATGACTTTGGCCTCACCAACGTTGCTTTAGCCACAGTGCATAGCCCTTTATAGGAGCCCACAGGGTTTCTCTGATTCATTCACCAACCACATGGAAGTTACCACTGATCCACAAAATCTGAACCATTACCAAGTGCTCAAATAACACTAATCAGCTAAACAACAAGAATCTAATTACACTAACCAATGTCCAAACATTGGACGGCCATGATTCAAGCAAGAGTAGGTGTTGCCAATACTCAGCATGCACAAGCACAAAAGTTTCCCTAAATTTCTATATTTTTCATATCAAATGCTATTCAATGCACATGAGTACTACTCAACCTATTATACTATTACCTGAACAAGAATAATTCAAGGATCATGCACAAACAGAAAGAGCCTCACGGGTAACACCAACAACAAATGCAACATGACTAATAATTAATGACCAAATTTTTCTATCAGACAATGTTGTTATACGCAGAAAATGCAAGGAGTTTATACTGTAGGCAAGTTAAAATCCTTGCATTTGAATAGACTACAGAGAGATGATATAACAAAATTCCAAAACCAAACTTTTCACAAAACAATGAGAGGCATCTCTCTCTCTCTCTCTCTCTCTATCTTTGCCTTCTAATTTGTCTTCACATTCCCACACTCACCACCTATATGTATCTGCAAATTACCAAACTGGGGGAGAAATATATTTTATTAACACTTTAACAGTTTAAAGAACAAAGATAGCTAGATATCTGTCCTAACAAGTTCAGCATGTCACCACCCTCTCTGATGGAAATAGTTTCTGTCTGTTTCCCTAACAGATTCTGTGGATTTCTGAAGCTTTCCCATCACAGCATTCTTGAAACTAATGACTTCTTGAGCCTTTGAGCAAGACCTCTGCATTCTAACACCACTCAAGCTGCTCCTAGACTCCATCATTTCATTGAGGGAGAGCCTTTTCCTTGGACTAGGTTCAGGTCGTTGCTTTGGAGCACTATGAGACCTCAACTTAGCCTTAAAAGACTGAGTACTAGCCATGTAGTTTGGAAATTTCCCATATTGCCTTAGGAACAAGTTATCATCAGGACACACACTTTGTGGTGTCATAGGTGCAACTGAGTCACAACTACAAGGATTTGTGAAGCGTGGAGTGCTTTGTGCTGTAGAGAACCGACATTCTTCCCCTGTTAACCCCCACTCAGAGTCCTGAAAATTCCTTTGATCTGGTATGGACCAACGTGTAGGGGTAGGGGTAGGGGTAGGGGTAGGTGTACCTCTATATGAAATTGCAAAGAAGGGAGATGAAAGTGCCTGAAGTGATGGCTCGTCACCAAAATCTGATATTGTTCTTCTTGATCTTGACTTAGGCCTGAAAGTGTCTACTTCCACTATTTTGGGGCTCCCATCAACACTTTTGTTGATGTTAAGTGTAGCATCAAAAGACGATGATGCTCGTCTACTGTGGATTGGAACTGCATACTCACTCCTAGTATCATCAAACCTCTCCTGAGAAAATTTCAATGCAGCAGCAAGCTTAATATAACAAATAACATAATCATTTACTGTGCATAATATAATTAGAAATGTAGCAGAATATGAGATCTATTCCAATACCATGGATCTTCTTGCTCTATTTTGAGATCTAAATGCTTCATTCTTCGTACTCATGAGCCTGCGAGATTGGTGGGACCGTACTCTAGCTTGAGCTCTAATAAGAGCCTGCATACTATGCAGTGTTGCTGTTGCTTGCTTCCTCACTAAATACCCTCTGACAAGTGCCTGCAACTTCACCAATCCTTTTAATGCCCTCAGTGCCTTCCTTGCCTGTTCAAAACACATGTCAATTTCAAAATTCCACTCCACAGTGCACCAAAAACAAACAGGTAGAGTTCAACATTCTAACCCACACTATTGAAGCCAAAAAGCCTGCAACTTTTTGACATAAATAAGCAAAGCTAAAATGTACAAACTCACCAGGTATCCTCTGAACACTGCTTGAATCTTGATAGCAGCCCATATCTCAGGTCCAACGCCAAACATGGTGCCACCCCTTCCTTGGCTTGTGAGTCTAACAACTGCTACGGTGGCCTGTGCTGCCGCCACGGCAGCATCAGCCGCAGCTGCAGTGGCCGCAGCAACCGCAATGGTGTGCTTGTTTTTGTCCTTCTCTGTGTAGAATGACTGTAACCAAGCTGCCTCAGCTTGAGAAATGTTGGGAGGTATAGTTCCTGGGTTGACACAAAACTCTTGAATTATTAGTACTCTCAGAAAAACCAGATTCTATGATGTTTTGTTTCTTCTCTCTCTCTCTTGAAATCCCAAACAAACTCTTGATCCACCTTGTGGCTCTCCCCATTGCTGCTCTCACTGCAAGAAACAGTTCAACCTACAAATATAGTGAAATTTGGTGGTTAAAGTAAGCATTAGCATCTAAAAAACAATGACAAAGAAAGAGATAAGAAGAAAAGAAAACACTGTGATGTGAATGTGAATGAGGTATACACTTCCATCAAGCTGAAAAGATTGAAGCCCCTGGAATCACCATCAAAGTGTCCAAGCAAGCCCAAACAAAAAGGGCAGCTACGTCAAAAGCTAAGAAGATGACCTTCTGTAAGATCTGCCAATCAGCACAACTTTTCAAAAGTGCCAACCATTACTACGCCAATAATTTCTCGCGTTGTCAAGGAAACGGGCATGTTTGATCTTCAAAAACAGCTTGTAAGCCATCTCTGTTTTCTTTGTAGCAAGTAGCCTGTTGCTCAGTTTACTATATACTAGCCTGCTTGGGCAAAACCCCTTGCCCAAAGCCTCCTCCATAACAAGAACAGCATTTTCCAGTTGTCCAACATTGCAAAGACCACAAATGATGTACTCATAAACTTCCAAATCTGAACTGTACCCACATTCTTGCATCTCCTCCCATATGCTCAACAATGTTCCACACTTTCCAACCTTAGAAAGCCGCATAAGCAGTATCTTATAAGCTTCCATTGATATCACACACCCTGATTTTCTTGCCTTCTTGTATATCACCAAAGCAGCATACGGTGGACCATAGCTACACAATCGTTTGATAAAGGCTGTTATGGTCCCAATAGACGGCACAACACCTCGCCTCAACATCTCATCAAACATCTGAAGCGAATCAGCCACTTTCCTCACTCTGAGAAACGCAGTAATTATTCTAACAAACGTATCAAGATCAGGTTCACAGTTATCACTCAACATCCTATTATAATACTTCATGCACTCCTCAAAATCCCCAACAGACACAAAATTGAAAATCATTGCATTATAAGCTGCAGTATCTGGCTGGCAATTCTTCTCCCTCATAGCACAGAAAACTTCAACAGCTTCATCCATTCTACCTACCCTCCCCAAGCTCTCCATAAGGAATCCAAACGTCCTACAATCGGGTCCAACCCCATCAGCCTCCATTTCCCTCATAATCCTCTCAACCTCACCCACCTTACCAATCTTAGACCACCCACCGGCAACCACATTGTATGTACCAACATCAAAACACACCTTCCCCTTCATCGAATACAACACAGAATTGGCAGCACCGACATGAGAACGATGACAAAGACACGACAAAAGCACGTTCAAAGCCTCGGTGTCACGCCGAACCCCGAGATCATCCAAGCTCCCAAACATCTGGATTGCCCTAGACACATGACCAGCCCTAACAAAACTATCAATAACAATAGACAACATCAACAAATCACCATCAGTGCCACGTTTCCTCATGTCACACAACACACTCATCATAAAAACAAAAAACTTTCTTCTTCCGAGTGCCTTAACAATCACATGGTAACTACCAACATCATTGGGTACCCCTGGTTGTTTAACTGCCCAGTTGAAAAACGTGACCATGGATTCACCACTGAGGTTCCCATAGTTGAGTACTTTACCGAGAACGTTAACGTCGACGTCAGCGCCAACGTTGGACAAAGCGGTTTCGATTGCAGCCTTTCCCGTTAGCTTCTGGAGGAAGACTCCCCGCAGTTTATCTTCGGAGGGCAAAAACGCGTCCACCAGTTTCGTGTCCGGTTGCGGCGGTTCGAGGGGTTTCGAAACAGGGTTCTGGGATTTGAAAGTGGCAATGGGGAAAAGGTGGGAAATTTGGTCGAGGACGAGGCGTTCGTCGATATGGGGATGGTGGTGCTGGGGAGAACAAGGTGGCGCGTGGAGAGATGAGAGTGGGGAACGGCGCGTGGAGAGATGAGGGTGGTGGTACGGTTTGGTGAAGCGCTCGAGGAAGCGGAAAGATCGAAACGACATACACCCTTCTCTGGAGACACCCCTGATAACCACTTTGTTACGACTGCAATATCTTGCCGCTGAATGGAAAAACAATGTGAGGAACAAATATTCAACATAAGCAAATATGTGAAAAAAATAGAGAAACAATGAATGAGCAGGATGTATGTGTTGCAATTTTAGCATAGCTTCAAGTCCTTTTTCAATTTAGTCTGGGATGAGCTTATCAGGGACATAAAAAGAGTATCCCTTTTGAGGAATCAAAGAAGCCTTCAACTTGAAACTATACCTGGAGAGAGGACTATTAAAACAAGGGGTATATACACATACGTTACACACACACACACACACAACATTTCTGTCTGTAATTTTCAGCCTGTTCATCTGCTGTATAAATTATTAACTCTTGAAATTCAACTAGTATGTTAGATAGTTCTGTTTTGCCATCAGAGAGTGCATAATGCTAGATAAAAGAAATTAAGGGAGGCTGCATGCTATGGATGCCATTTCTCAGGAATTAGAAACACAACAGCATAATGCTAGATAAAAGCATCTCTCACTCACTCCAAACAAAATCATAGCCCAACACACATGTGCAAACTAAGAGAAGAAAAGACGGAAAACCTGTTCAAAGGAGGCAGAATCACCAATGTGGCAATCAGGAACAGTGCGCGAACGGCGTGCGGACGGTGCACAGTGCGCGGAAGGCGCGCGGACAGCGGGGACGGCGAGCGGACGGCGGGGCCGGCGAGCGGACGGCCCGTGGACGGCGTGCGAACGGCGCGACAATCGGTGCGGCGAACGGAGCGGCGAACGGAATGACGAACGGAGCGGCGACGGCAAAGGCAACGTGACTGTGTGAGAAAGAGAATATATTTCTGAAAAAAGAATGAAGACGAGAGTAGGGAGGGAAAGGAAATTAAGAATTTAAAGATATTATGAAAGTTTTCTTAAATCTATCATAATATATTTTTAACAGTTTTGTCACCGTGATTTAGATTTTTTTTTTACTGTTGATTAAATTATTTCAGATTATACATTAGGTACTAAATTAATAAATGGGGACATTGTTTTTTATAATAACTCTCCTAAATATAATTTTTATTATCCTTTGTTTATCACAAAATGTTATTTTTCATTTTTTTTATCTCTTGTATTTTTTTTTCTTCCTAAGTAAACCCGTCCAAACAAAGTTGTATACCCTATTAATTGCATATCTGAGTGATTATTCTCTTACTCTTCCATTTTTTTTTCACATTTAATGTTTTGTTTAGATTATAAGGGAAATAGAAAATAAATAAATATGAAAAGAGAGGGGGAAAAAAGGACAAATATATACATGACATGCTATTTATGAAAAAGTCAATTTTATGTGGCATATTATTATTAAAATAAAGTATTCTTAATAAGTATTATACTCACACAACAACAAATATGTATAGATACTTTATTTCAAAACCCAACACGTTTAAAAAGCATTAAGACATTGCATATAATTACTTAATAAATCTAAACTTCTATTATAGCTAGTGAATTCACAACTATTGTTGCTATGGTGAGTCACATACTACCAATACAACATATATGATGAAACATCTATTAAGTTGTTCGAAGAGAAACACCGAGAAAATTTAGTATAAATAAATGTATATAAGAGATTATTAATACAATATTTTAGGTCTAAAACTTTAAAATCATAATCTTATGAATTTATTTATATATTGTTTATGTTACACTTTTAACTACAATTTTTAACAAAATAATTTTTTTAAATGATAAAGCAATACAAAACAAGTGAAAGATAAATCGATAACAATGAATGATCAAACAATAAAAGCATAGAAAAAGGTAACCATAGAAGATAATCGAGGAAAAACACAATTTTTTGTAACTATTATCAAAAGATAATGAAATGGAAATATTTGAAAAAAATTATAAAAATAGGTAAGTCGTATCAAATTACACGAGTCACAACTTCACCATGAAGAAATCATATTAATGTAACAAGACTTTAGTTCAAAATATTTTTAGTTAAAGTTAAGATAATGTTACACAACTTTAATTCAGAGCATTTTTAACTAAGTCTTAACACGATTTAAAATGCACTTAATTGGTGTGACAATTTGACTCAACTTAAAATTATTTTGTACTAAATTTGATCTTGACCCGATTTTTTTACAATAAAAAAAGTGTATCAAACTGTGGTAATTCGTCTATTTTTGCAATTTTTTTTTTGAAATTTGTCAATTTCGGTAATTTAGGAAAAAAGTACACCATTTTAGTGCTTTTTCGAATATTGAACCAACTTAGGTTTTGTCTTGGTGCATTTTCTTTATGACTTTGGCCTCACCAAAGTTGCTTTAGCCCTTTATAGGTGCCCACAGGGTTTCTCTGATTCATTCACCAACCACATGGAAGTTACCACTGATCCACAAAATCTGAACCATTACCAAGTGCTCAAATAACACTAATCAGCTAAACAACAACAAGAATCTAATTACACTAACCAATGTCCAAACATTGGACGGCCATGATTCAAGCAAGAGTAGGTGTTGCCAATACTCAGCATGCACAAGCACAAAAGTTTCCCTAAATTTCTATATTTTTCATATCAAATGCTATTCAATGCACATAAGTACTACACAACCTATTATTCTATTACCTGAACAAGAATAATTCAAGGATCATGCACAAACAGAAAGAGGCTCACGGGTAACACCAAACAAACAACAACAACATATGCAACATGACTAATAATTAATGACCAAATTTTTCTATCAGACAATGTTGTTATACGCAGAAATTGCAACCTGTCCTGTGGTTCACATTCTCTCTCTCTCTCTCTCCCTCTTTTCTACATACATGTCAGTACAATAACCACCCGTGACCTCTTCTTTTCTGTCTTATTTTTCACTTTACACCTAAACTTTTCATTTTCTGTGTAATCATATTCTAAATGCTAAATATTGATTCATTTTAATAGTTTATCTTCATTAAGAAACTTGTGACAGATTTCTAATCTCATTCAGTTTTTTTCTTAAACCGGTTTTGAGTCAAATGACAGAACTAATGCTGTTACTTTACACCTAAACCAAGTGCCAAAACTAGTATATAAGCCATAGCACTAACCACTTCAAGCTCCAAATACCATTCTCCATTAGTGTTGTATTATTCTCACTAACATCATTTTTTTTCTCTGTTCTGTTTGTCATTTGTCACATCAGCAATCATTTTCCAGTTTTTGTTTTTCTTCTGGCTCTCTGTTGTGTCTCTTAAAATGTCAAACTTGCATTACTTGTTCATCTTTTTAGCAGTTGTTCTTCTTTTTCTGCAAAATCCCAGTAGAGTACATTGCCATACCAAGGGAATTAGACCAAAACGTTCTGTGGGTAAAGGGTTATTGACCAACATGACTAGAGTGCAGTATTCTGAAGAGCAATTCATGAAATGGGTGAACTTTGTTGGTTCCCTCAAACACTCAGTTTTTAAGGCAGTGAAAAATAAGCTTGTGGCTTCCTACACTTTGCACGTTGATAAGAATCCTAGTGCTGGAGATTTCACCTCAATTCAAGAAGCCATTGATTCTCTTCCCTTCGTTAATCTTGTGAGAGTGCTCATAAAAGTCCATGCAGGTGTCTACACGTGAGTAATAGTACTGCATTTTCCTGTACTTCAATTTGAATTCTGCCACATTCTGATCCTTCTGCTATTTTCCCTTTCCAAATTGTGCTCTTTTCATATAAGACATGGATTTTTGCTGTTTGTCTGCATTCAAGATTACAACTTTTGTTTCTTCTAATGTCTTTTTCCTTCTAATTCTATCATTCAAAATCCCAGATAATTGGTCTTTGTCTGAAGTAAATTCTGCAACATATAGCCTTTTAGTTCTGTCCTTATACCTCCATCTTCGTGTTAGATTAAGCAAATTTTCTTACATGCTTAATATTGTGATGAATTGTGAAAAGTGTTTTATTTGACTTGCATCTGATTTTCTCATTCCAGGGAGAAAGTTAACATTCCTGCTTTCAAATCCTACATAACAATAGAGGGAGATGGTGCAGATGAAACCATTGTTAAATGGAGTGACACTGCTCAAACACCTGGTTCAAATGGGAGGCCACTAGGAACCTATGGTTCTGCAACTTTTGCTGTGAATTCGCCTTATTTCATTGCCAAGAACATCACATTCCAAGTAAGAAAAAAAAGAAAAGAAAAACCCTCTATTTATTTCTATCCCAATTTACCTTTACTTTTTGTGTTTTACAAGCATAATAATATACATTATGAATGCAGAACACAACTCCTGTTCCTGCACCAGGAGCAATTGGAAAGCAAGCTGTGGCATTAAGGATTTCAGCAGACAATGCAGCATTCGTAGGCTGCAAATTCTTAGGAGCACAAGACACACTCTATGATCATGTTGGCAGACATTACTATAAAGATTGTTACATTGAAGGCTCTGTTGATTTCATATTCGGCAACTCTCTCTCACTGTTTGAGGTTAGATTTTCTCTGCATAATCATTACTTACTACCTCTAACCTGCAATGGTTGCCTTAATTTAATCCAAAACCTTCAAATAAACCAAATTTTCAATTTACTAGAAAGAGATATTAACGTTGAATCAAGTTTCATATAGATATTGGTAATGGCCAAAGGTCAAAGGTCTTGAAACATGTAATAGTTTCTTCATACCAGAATAACCTAACCAAAATTGTATCTGATGCATTTGTTATTTGGAATCATAAAAGTTTTCAACCACTTTCTTCTATCCATATAGCACCACTAGGTTGTTTTCCAAGTAATCAAGTTAAAACAACATAAGTGATCAATTGTTGAAGTTAGTTTCTTTTAGTATTAATTGTTTTAGGTATCATAAGTTTGCTTCAGGTCTATTTTTAAGTTTGTTTTAACTCTTGAATCGCGTATAATTTTGGTAATGACAATCTGATAATTTTGTCTGTGACACTATACTATACTATTTACATATAGGGATGTCACGTGCATGCAATAGCACAGAACACAGGGGCAGTAACAGCTCAAGGAAGGAGTAGCATATTGGAGGACACAGGGTTCTCATTTGTGAACTGTAAGGTCACGGGATCAGGGGCACTATACCTTGGAAGGGCATGGGGACCCTTTTCTCGCGTGGTCTTTGCTTACACATATATGGACAACATCATCATTCCCAAAGGCTGGTATAACTGGGGTGACCCTAACCGTGAAACGTATGTTACTCTTTCTCATCTTCACATATTCATATGCAAAAACTGTATATATTTGTACCTAAAATGTTTATATTTTTCTGGATACCATAACACCTCTTACAAATCTATATTTTTAAACAGAAAGTTGAGAATCATGTATATGTTTTTCTATTTTCTTGAAAGGGATGATTCCTGCAAGTCAACGAAATTGCAAGGCCAAAAGGTCATTTTATTTTACCAGTTCAATTTATCTGCCATGAACTCTTGGCAACATGTTAAGACCATTTGACCTCACAAAAATGATGTTTGAGACCACATTAAGTAGATTGAACAAACACTATGTTACAGTTGACAGATGTCTGTTTTTTAGGTATATATTGTTGAAGATTCAATCTTTACACTTTTATTATGAAATAGTCTTGATAAAAAATTAACCCATTAAAGGAAACTTAGTATTATGAAGAAATTAAGAATCTTTTTTGATAAATAAATAAATAAATAAATAAAACCCTCCTCCTATCTTCTTCTACACATCAATTCAGTTTTGTTGGTTCTTACTTTAACCCCTTGAGCAGCATTACACAAATGGGTCGGTGCCACTCACTCTCTTACTTACTGCACATTATGGGTGTGAAGTTTTTTTTGTCATCTTCCTCTTTATCTGTTCTTCCCACTTAACATGTCACAAACACCCTTCTTCAGCCATTGATGCTACCCTTATGCTTAAATGACAAAAAAAAAACACCCTCTATTCAGTGCAGCATCAACATAACCAAACCTGTCTCCATCAAACCATTAAGAAATATGAACGAGTCTATTCTTATGACACAACAAGGGAATAATAATAATAATAATAATAATAATAATAATAATATTGGTACCTTTTTTTATCTAGTGTGAGAGGTCAAGAAAATAAGCCTAGCTAGCCATACACATATCATTGTCCATTTCCATCCATAAGTATATATATCTATATATATATAAATGCGTGGTGCAAGTCTACGTGTTATCCTATGAACCCTCCAACAAAAAGTTATATTAAAAACAAACTAGGAACTTTCTGAAGACAGAAATTTTGGAAGGACTTTTGAGGGAAAGTGATAAGTAAAATACTTTATACTAAATTCAGAGGATTCTAACCACCGAACTTCATGTCTGTTTCTGCAATATAGATAAGGTATAGCAGCATGCACTGAGTGTCTGAAAAGCCACCTAATCCAATACCTTAACCTATTATTCTATTCAATCTTACTTGGTATACAGCTATATACACATTGGCATGCGCATGTGGGTGGCTTTATTGTTTCATCAGAAAATACTACATGTTTTTCTAATACAATTTTTTACTCTCTTTCAATTAGAAAATGTGTTGAGCTCTATACTAATAATGGGAAGTCTTACGTTAATTAGAGATAAATAGGTATAAATCTCATCTTAAAAATCAGTCATTTTGGGTTGAATTAGATTTAAAGTCACTTCTTAACATGATATCAGAACTTGATTTAGAACTTATTCTAACAAAATTTGTTATTTGTTGGATTTATTGTTTTAGTCGTTATTGGACCACCCATTAATGTATAATCCCACACACAAAATATATATACATCAGCATGAGGAGATGTGTTAGAAGTCTTCTCTCGACTAGGGATAAAACAATTTTATAATATACAAGTGAGTGTAAACCTCATCTTACGCCAGTTTTATGAGGTTAAATTAAGTTTAAATTTTACTTCTTAACACTAATTCACAGGAAAACCTCTGCTATGATTTATGATTTTCTATATAAAACCTTTTATATCAGCAATATAATTAATCAACAATTTCACTTGTTCTGATGTTTTGTATTGTATTGGGTGCACCACCAGAACTGTTTTTTATGGACAGTACAAGTGCACAGGACCTGGTGCAAATTTTGCAGGGAGAGTTTCATGGTCAAGAGAACTCACTGATGAGGAAGCTACACCTTTTCTGTCACTTAGCTTCATTGATGGGACTGAATGGATCCAATTGTAGTTAATTCACAGATTCCATTTTTTATATTGATTTTCTAATTTGAATTGCTCTCATGAAAACATTTGATGTATAAATTACAAATTTTAACTTATAATGAAATCAGTTTTATCTTGCAGAAACAAGTTGTTACCAAACTCAATCTCTTTGTACAATACAATAATCTGCATTAACTTGAATGCATGTGACTTCATTTTTTAAACAACTTAAATTCTCTTCAATCAGCTATGCTCATAGAATTTGTGTCTCAAACAGTTTTAATTTTTGGTGGTTTTGGCTTCAATGCACTTGGAGACACCTCCTGACAGAGCATGATGTTTACTTTATTTTTTGGAGCTTGCAAATATGTTTAGCACTAAACATAAAAGGTTGTTTTAACTTAACAAGTGACTTTGAATTTAATAAAAAATAAAAGAGAATTTACTCCCGTTTTTATTACTATAATATTTATAAAAACATCAAACTGATTGTTTTTAATGAAATTTTCTTTTTTTAATCACTTCTTTTGAATGGCAATCCTATATTTTGAATTCACAAGTTTATTTACATCAACATACTCTGATTTTGGATTAAACATATATATTTGATGGTTCTTTTTAAAGGAGACGATTCATGAGGAAGAGATTACTTAAATATGATCTGGTCTAACTTATATCACCATTGATATTATTTTTAACTCAAAATTTTTAGACAATGAGTTTATAATACTTTTGTTACGGTTGTATTATTGTGTTGCTGTTTTTACCTATTAGTTTTGGATTTTTGGGAATGGGGTGCATTTAGTAATTATGAGGTGTACGAAGGAAAAGCCTTTAGAATCTAACAATCTCTGGAAATTTGGGCTTCAAATTATTATTCGTGTGGCCCATAGTTTTAGCCTTATTCTGCTTTGTTCCATGGACAAAAACCATGCCCATTCTTTTCCCACTCTTTATAGTTTGAAATAAAAACCTAATAATATATATTGTTTTGCCTTTAAAATATTTTCAATTTATTTTTCTTTTTGTTTTATACATTTGATTGGTAGCAATTAATGCTAGTGTTTCCTCGAATTGAAATAAACTATTTTTGAAGCTGTGAAAGACAGTGACACTTTTAACAGATTTTGGGATAATTTGTCTCTTCTTAAGACAGCGTGCGTACTTGCATTTTCTTTTTTTGTATTTCCTATTTTGTTGAAGTGTTTTTTGATTTATAAAACTAATAATCATTTGACTTTTCTTCTTTCTATGTTTAATTTTGTTTTAATATTGCTCAATATTGTGTTTTGAATTTTATTTTACTATTATTGCAGTTGTAATTTATCCTCTCTACTGTGTTGTTAATTTTGAGAAAAAAAGAATGCAAGTTATATATTTCTTTAAAATTTTAATTCTTCTATCACAGTCTATTTAATACCTAGTAATGTTAAATTTGAAATCATTTATTTTTAAATTTCACAATACATTTTTAATGTTTTCTTGAAACAAATATATCTAAATTTGACAGTCTGTAAACTCACAGTTCATGAACCAATGAGACATGCACTGTCCTACATGTTCTTAATGAATACACCAAATTTTTTGCTACAACCTACTTAACATTGCATCATAATCAAGCTTAATTAGACCCTTAGCTAGAACCTACTTTTTACTGTTAATGAACAGAACACATTGCAGAGTAATTAAATTTGCTTAGACCCTTAGACCAAGTATAGAGAAATTAAGTTACCAGTGAAGAGGTTAAAAGAGATAAAATCAACATACAAACAGTAACACAAGCTTTGAAATCACCAAAGGCCAAAGGGTCAGAAAAAACATCAACCAGTTCATGATACACAGCTACTCCTTCTACCATTCCCATTCAAAATTCAAAACAGATTAAAAACTGTTCATATCAGTAAAAGTTGTTGATCACAAAACATGCATGAGTCAGAAGTCAACAGTGTCCTTTGACATTAAATAATCCTTCAATGAAATCCCCAATCAATATTATTTTGGGGGTTAATGGAAATCTCCAATCATTAGTTGATAATTTTGGATGACTCCAATGGTTAGAACACAATCAACGTAGCTTGGCTTTAAGTCATTCATGCTATCAATGATTTGACAGAAAATATTTCTTGATACCCCAAAAAGTCTCACATAGCATGATGTTGCTTCACTTTTAGAGGTATGTTAGTACACTTCTTTGTTTACACATTTCAAACACTTTTTTTTTACACATTTCACACAAGAATAATTGTATTTGAACCATGTTATGACCTCCTTTTCATCTCGTCTTCTTTTTTTTGCAGGAAAAGTAAATCTTTAGAAATGGTTTATCAACAGTTTGAATGGTTGTTGAAGTTTCATTATCACCCACAAACCAAACTCTAAGAGAAGAAAAAAAGCATGCAAGGAGTTTACACTGTAGGCAAGTTAAAATCCTTGCATTTGAATAGACTACAGAGAGATGATATATCAAAATTCCAAAACCAAACTTTTCAAAAAACAATGAGAGGCATCTCTCTCTCTCTATCTTTGCCTTCTATTTTGTCTTCACATTCCCACACTCACCACCTATATGTATCTGCAAATTACCAAACTGAGGGAGAAATATATTTTATTAACACTTTAACAGTTTAAAGAACAAAGATAGCTAGATATCTGTCCTAACAAGTTCAGCATGTCACCACCCTCTCTGATGGAAATAGTTTCTGTCTGTTTCCCTAACAG
>Ga0214542_1001088_pt1 | contig 54464 bp, 29 predicted proteins | sample CNSS1metaG_FD_160096 | JGI IMG/M metagenome (GOLD analysis project Ga0214542, IMG submission 160096) | Root nodule microbial communities from cowpea collected in UCLA plant growth center, Los Angeles, California, USA - CNSS1 | ecosystem: Host-associated > Plants > Roots > Nodule | place: USA... | reverse complement strand
ACTTACACGTGGCATTTTTTTAAATTTTTTGAAAAAAAATTAATTTTTTTAAAAAAAAAAAAAAAAAAAAAGAAATTTCATAGTTTGACACGTGTCCTGTACGGACACGGTGTTAACTCCCGGAGAGGACCAAATTGAACCTCTTTAGAAAATTGGGGTACCAAATTAAACATTCCTAAAGTTCGGATACCACATTGAACTTTCCGAAAAAGTTTGGGTACCAAATGTGTATTTATACCTTATTTTAACTTAACAAAACATAATTAATTTTGATAACATTAATTTAAAATATTAAAAGTAATTATGATATTGTTATTAAATTAATCATAATTTCTACACTTTTAGAAAGTTTGATGCACTGTATTCGTGAATTCTAAAATCCGTAAAATTACATGCGTGGATCTGAAATTTATCAAAATATAGGAGATGTAAACATAGTGCAACAAAAATATTCCATTGAATAAATTAATGACAATAAATTTAGGAAGTATATGATTAAATGTTACAGCTGAATATTCTTTGGTCGTATGTTTCCCCGTGTGAAAATCACATCCCAACAGCACAAATTGTCATGGATAAGTTCTCATCACTTGATAAATATGTAATAAACAATATGGGTATTGGCTACCCAAACCAAAACCAAGGGGAAAATTACTATGTATAAAAATTAATCCACTATGCGCTGAACACTCTTCTCAAAGCACTTCATCACCATACCAGCTTAACTTGCCACGGGCTTTGCAATCACTTTCTTTATGGCTTCAGCGTAAGTTCTGTGCTGATAGGTCAGAGTTGATTCAAGCAGGTCCCAAAGTGAGGTCTTAGGATTCCAACCTGAAATAGGAGTAATACACCATTACCACATAAAAAACATATGTTAATAATGAGTTTTTCCGAAAAAATTGAACACCGATGAGACATGAACGAGCTATCAGAACATCACTGTCAACTCAAACCAGATCATAGTTTTTTTTTTACTTATATATTATTCACGTTACTCATTTCAATTTTTAACCAACGTGAAACTTCAAACTGTTGGTTGTTGTGAGGGAAAACACAGGAAGATTCCGTATTATGAACAAGCCTGTATAAGAGACCAGAATACCACTTTCAACTCAAATGCTTAAAACAATGAACTTAAAACAATGAATTTATGCGTTTAAGACAATGAGTTTATAGATCTTTCTACTTATATAACGACAGTAGGAGATTCTGTACTGGTGAGTTGTGAACAAGTTTATATAAAAAATCAAGACACCACTTTCATCCCACTTTCATTTTGAGTTATGGATATTCTACTTATATACTAATCATCTTTCACATTTCTATTAGATGTAAGACTTTGGACTCACCTTCAATTTCTAACACTGACTCGTCTTGAATTCTTAACAAACAATTTTTAAGATAAAGTAGAACAAGGAAATATACCAAGTTGTCTATTAATTATGGTCATGTCAGGAATTCTCTTGTCGCTGTCATCATATCCCTCGCCATAAAATTCTTTGGAGCTCACATCAACAGTAGGCTTTTCCAGGGGAGCTTCTCCACTTACCTTTGAATAAACCTGCAGAGTTGAAGGAAAATAACTATTTCATGTGTCAAACACCATGTGAAAAATCTAATAGGGTGAGTCAAAAACTAAAACTTGATGCTCAACCTGTGACATCATTTCAGCAAGCTGCCTAACCGTAACCTCGTTGTTTGGGTTACCCACATTAAAAATGTGTCCATTGGCCCTCGCAGGATTTTCCTGTTAACAAGTCATTGTTAATAACAGTTTAAAGTTGAACTTCTGCAATGAGATAGATAATCTGCACTTAAAATCAAAAAGTCTCGTCAAAGATTGGATATGGGAGCCTACAATCATCAACAAAACAGCTTCAATAGCATCCTTAATATACACAAAGGTTCTCTGGGATTGGCCACCATCCACAAGCTTGAGGGGCTCACCACGGAGGAGATTCTGCAGAAAATATTCAGAACAGAAATTCAAAAAATACTGAGCAGCAACATTCAATGTTAAACAAAGTCCTAAGTCTCACAAGCTCACATTGCTAAAGCATGCCAGAACCCGCGGAACACCCTCACTTGGACCATCAATGCCGGGAATGAAATCCATTCGTGGTCCAATCCAATTAAAAGGCCTCACAATTGTGAATTCCAATCCATTTTCAGCGCCCTCAGCTGTCAACAACACCATCTCAGTGAGACAAAAATCAATTCATGAAAATTGAAAATGGAAAACAGCAATTACCATAAATGAGCCTCTCAATCAACTGCTTAGCACAGGCATATGACCATCTCTGCTTTTCAATCGAACCAAAAATACAAGGAGACTCATCCTCCTTCAGCACGTAGTATGCAGGATCCTAACACCACAACGAAACAACATTATCAAAGAAAAAAACTCAATAGATTCCACTACTTTATCTAAACATTGTGTGAATAACAGTAAAAACACACACAAAGATAGATAAGACTATTCATTGGAAAGATCCACCATTGCTAAAAAAATAAACCATTGATGCAGTGTAGATTTCAAAGCATCGTCGGTTATGCACAGATCTACAGTAGCACGTCGAAGGAAAGTGAAAGGTTACCTGACGAAGTGCACTATCTTTGGGGAGGAAGCTTCCAATCGTTTTCCCATACACTTCACAGGTAGAGAAGTGAATGAGACGCTTGTTGTTCTCCGAACAGTACTTCGCCTGAACCCAAAACTCCAATCCTCAATTCCAACTTCCACACACACACACACAGTAAGAGAAAGTAAACAAAAAAAAAGTAACACGCACCACAGGAAGCGCGTCGATGAAGTTGCTGTAAATGGTGTCGAGAGGGCGAGTGTTGTAATCCGCGGGAGTGCATATAGCAGCCAGGTTAATGGTCTGAAACAATGAACAAAGCAACCCAATTGTGTCTCAAACAGAAAAGTTATCGGAAACGAAAAAAGATTGCATTTTTAGGAGGGAACAGAGTGAAACCAGATCTGCAATCTTGATGAGACCCTCAAGTCGAGAATCGTGCTTGATGTTGAGGCGGTGGAATTGGATGCGACCAGCCCAGGGGAGCGTGTCGGGTTCGAGAAGGTGTTTGATCTTGTCGTTGTAAACATCCAAAGCAAAAACCTTGTGAGGGGTTTCATTCATGAGCTTCTCGCAGAGGTGAGACCCAATGAAGCCACCGGCACCTATCATACAGATGGTGATTGGTTTTATGGGGTTTCCGTCCAGATCCAATCGCGCAGAAGCCATTGCTCAAACTGAATGTGAGTGTTTCTGTGAGAAGAGAAAATGATAGAAAGATTTAATAGTTGAGGTAATATATAGACGGAGAAGAAGAAGAGTGTTTCTTCTCTTCTATCCCTTCCACAGTGCTGTGGTTTTGGTTACTGTCACTGTTAGCGATCGTGTGATGTCAGAGAGTTGCAAGCAAGGTATATATATATATTATATAAGTACTCTGTTTTTCTTTTACATCATTAGTTTAAACAATTTCAGACACTTGTTAAGGATGCTTAGATATGAATTTTCATGAGAAGACAATAATTTGTGTTGCATGAGATGAAGCTTTTGATTGATCCACATCACCCTTTGCATAGTATTCTGTCTTTGAAGTACAGCTAGCTATGATTCTTCCACCACTTTACACACGCTTATCTCACTCACTCACAGCACATACACACACAAAATCTAATAAAAAAATGTTTGTAATAAACAAATAATTCAAATGTAAAAAAAAATCAAAATTGCAATATGGTCAAGATATAGATTATTGTATTTCCTGTATTTTTAATTTTTATATATAACCATTAGTACTAAAAACTGATTTGTTTAACTGGTTTTTTTATTATAATTTAACTTTCTGTATTTTAGTGTTTATTATTTAGTGTAACAGTATTCTAACTCTTATTCTCGTAAAATAATTTAGACATGCGATTATCTGTCACTAATAATAATTAAATTATTTCTTATAATGTCAATAACAACGCGTTTAAATGTCAAAAGTTTAATTACAAATTTAAAAATTTGAAGTATAGGATGAATTTAATAAAACTATAGGATGAATTTGAAATTTAATTAATCCTTTTCATTATTATGTGATATATATACTCTATTTTACACATAAATTAAGATCCATTGGAAAAAGAACAATCCAATTCGAGTATTTGTGTGGCGGTGGTGAGCTGTGCCACCAATCTAACTTTGTTCGCATTAATTACTCCTTCAACTATCAGGTTCTTGACTTTAATTTCTATTTTTTAAAATAATAAACTATAGAAATATTCTTTAAATGTTGAACACTTAATTTTCCATTTTCTAATGTAACTGTTTTATCAACTTGACTTTCAAGTTTGTTTCGCATGATTTTACCATCAAAATTTTAAATTTTCATAAAGTATATAATGTGTTAAATATTTAATAAAATATGATTATGCCTGGAACAAATTGTAAAAATAGTCTTAACAGTGTCGTTTTCTAATAAAGTGGTCATAACATAATGTCATTTTTACTTTTCAAAAAAAAAAAAAAACTTTTGTTAAAATTTATCACTTAATAAAAAAAAATTAATGAACAAATGAATGAAAATGAAAAAGTTTGAAGATAGCATCATGAAAAGAAAAGGTAAATGATAAAATAGTGGTAGATGGACGATAAAATATACTATCAAAGTAATATTACATATATAAATTATTTTTACGTTTATGTACTATTTCCTTTCCCATTCTATCATAATGATTCATATTTATTAATAAAATTGGTTAGTTTAACTAACAGCGTTCAGTTAAGTGATTACAACATTTTTATTAAAAATGGTTTAAATATCTTTTTTTTGTTTTTGTTTGTAGTGTTTGTTGTGGATGATCCTCATTTTGACAAAGACAAAATGTTTAAAATCGTCATCATTTTATCCGAATGTTTAAAATGGTCATCATTTTCACAATTCGTGTTTTATCTGGTCATTTTTTGTGACGTCGTTTAAATCAGTAACGGAGTACTATACAGTTGACACACACTGTTCGTATTATGGTGTGTTACGTGTACTGTAGGTAATTAGATAGTTGGAGATATATAGGTGAACTAGGATTTTGGTAAGGAATGTTTAAGCACAAACAAACCCCAGAATAGAATTACGAAAATTATAGCCCACGAGCAAATACAACCCATAAAACCATAAACACACCTACCTCGTTGATAATGATTAACTGGAAAATTGAAATGAAGAGTGTGACTGCAATCCAACGATGAAATAACAAGTATTAGCTGCTTCCTCTGCAAATCCGAGCTTAAGAAAGACGAAGATGAAGAAATCGCTTCCAACTATGAAGAGTGCGACTGCAATCTAACTCAAGCCCTAATTGCAAAATTTCTCCCAAATTGAAAAGTTAACGTTAATTAGTCATTTGTACAGTACACGTAACACACCCTAATGCAACCGTAATACAAACAGTGTCACCTATACAGTGCTCTATTACTGATTTACACGGCGTCACAGAACAAGACCAAATAAAACACAAATTGCGAAAATGAGGACCATTTTAAACATTGGGTAAAAATGAGGAACATTCTAAACATTCTGTCAAAACGAGGACCATTTACAACAAACACTAGGAAAATGAGAACGAAAAAGGTATTTAAGCCTTTAAAAATTATTCTTAGAAGAGAGAGAGCAGTAGAGTCAATAACACTTTATTGTAATTATATTATTAGAATGAATTATTTACTCTTTTTTACGAAAATAAAATATTTAGAAAAAAAAACAAATTAATTAAATATAAATGACAAAAATAAAATACTTGAGAAATTTCCAATAATTTTAGATTTATTACAGAATAAAAAAATATATTCAGTAATTATTTTCATTTCTAATACCATTTGAATTCAAAGTATCTAAGAATTTTAATTCCAATTTTGTTTGGATTAACCTCCTATTAATACATTTTAAAAATATCTAAACACTAATTTAAATAATTATGAATCGGAGGACTATCACGTGACGTTGAGTCATAATTTGCTTTTATACCTTTTATAGGTCACATTTGTATTACATTTCTTTTAAAATTTGTGATAATTTGTACTTTAATATAAATAATTTTATAGTTATTTGTTGGTTGAAGATAAATTAAAAAAAAACTATTTATTTTACAAAGTTTGTAACAATACAAAAACAACGCTTGGTGTATTGCGGGTGAAGTAAATTAATGTGGTTTTATGATTTAAAATTAAAGACATATTTAGATTTATTTACTTTTTATTTGCTTTGCTGGGTTTAAACTTTAATATATTTTTTTACCTGATTTCTTTTGTAATTATATTCGGATCCCACAAAACGTTTTCGGCTGCTACTTCCAGCACCCATCTTTTTTTCTTTCTGCACTCCCACAAAGCGGTAATTCTTAAATTACTTCTTATTAAAATATAATACAAATTTCTGCACGTCCTTACTTTTAATACATTTTTAGATTTGAAGTTGGAGAAGGTATTATCAAATTTGGAAAATATATTCTATAATACTCAATACAAAATATTATTTTTTTTAGAAACAAGTGATTCAAAACATATTTTTGGATTCAAAATATCTTTTGGAACATTCGTTTGAGATTTTGTTTTTATACTACAGAACACTCAAATTATAATATAAAATGAAAAATCTGAAACAATTCCGGATTCTAAACTTTGGAAATAAGTTTTGGAACATTCGTTTTCTTTTTCTTTTTATATTCTAAATTAAATGTTTTGAAATACATTTTTTAATTTGAAAATATCTTCCGAATTCCGAAACATTCATTCTGATATATAAAAAAAATTCTTGGAGAATAATTGTTCCTAATAGCATTTTAGAATCTAGATAGTACCTTTTTAATTAGACATTTCGGAATGTATCTCTCTTGTTTTGTTTTTCTATAACATTTTTTAATTCCTTTTAAATTAAAATTTAAGTTAAATTCATTAAAGAGAAACATTGTTTATATTTTTCTTTTTCGGAGAATGAATCTGCAAAAAGTTGAATAAGAGAAGAGGTGTCTGAAAGGATGATACACTAACATTGTTTATAGGAACACTTCTTTTTTTTAGGCTATACAATTTAATAAATGTGTAATTTTAATCTCTATAAAATTACAATTGCCTATTTGATCTTCTAATTTTCTAAAACGAGATAATTTGGTTGATTATTAACATCTCATTTAATCATGTTGTGAAGTTTAAATCTAACTCCATTCTAAAAAAATCATTAGTAAAATTTAATAAAAAAATTTCATGTCAAAGCATAGATATCTTGAGTTTGAAACTAATGAATAATTATACTTATAATTTTTATATCATATTAAAAAAAGAAGTCTCACTTAACCTTTAAAATTGTCATTTATATGTTATAAATTCATCTTATTTTTATTTTTAAATTAATGCGAATTTCAAACAAATATTTGTTAACAATTATAAGAAAATCTACCTTATTTTTACTTCACCTAAATCTCAAACAAATGTTTTTAACAAGTACAAGAAAATCTATTAAACTTGTTATAAAATTTTACTATCACTATTTTACGTGAAAAATAATTGATATTATTATCATTAAAATATATATATTATTTTAAAATAATAATTTGATAATAATTTAAAAGTTTATCAAAATTATTAAATTTTAGAAAATATCAAATGTACCTTAAATTTTCATAAGAATCAAACTTACATATTTTCAAAATTATAGTACCTAAAATTGATTTGTGCACGAGAAAAAATAAAGATTTGCCGCTGAGACTCGTCATTTTTATCTTCCTTCAAAAGTGGATTCAGTTGATAGAGAGGTTCAACGTGGCATCGATAATAATTTTATTTATTATTTTTAATTAATAGATAATAATAGTTATATTTTTATGATATTAATTTTAAAAGCAAATATGAAATATTTCAAAATGAATATTTAAAATTATATACAAAGAAGATGAAATTGGAAACCCTAAGAATTAACTTGGTTAATCATTAAACAATGGGTGGAAAGAAAGAAAGAAAAGATCAACCCGCATAATACGTAAATTCAAAGCTTTTTATAGTTTACAGGTAGGGATAAAACATGTGCCAGATAAGAAAAGTAGAATGATTCTATTTCAATTCAAAGTACTATAAATGGGAAATAAAAGTATAATGCTAAATTCAGTATTAAAATATAAGAAATCCAAAGAAAAGATAAATATCAGAAAAACACAAATACTTGCCACTAGTTGATTCCAAATTAAAAATACATTTAAAATTGGTGGGAGATAGAAAATAACCATCTTGAGAGAATGAATATTAAAAAAAAACCTTTTTTATTTATATCACATTTTATTATTTATTAGAGATATTTATCTCATTTTATAATTTTGTCTTCTTTCCTTTTGTACACAATCAAATAAAAATAAACTATCCATTTTTTTCTTTGAATTATTCTCTTACCAAACAATTTAGAAATTATGTTATCTTATTGCTTTTTTTTTTCTTTGCATTGACTTTCTTTCCTAGATAAGTTATACACAACCAGTGTTATGGAAAGAAACCACAGAATTATTTCACCAATCGAACATAGCATATGGTCGAAACTTAAGGTCACAAGAAACAGTTAAGTGTTGCCAACAAGAAAAGCTATATTGCGTTGTATCTGAGGGTTTCTTACAATGATCTTCTTTTGTTTTATCTTTTAGTTTTTTACTCTTAAGTTAGCTCTGAGGGTTTTTTAAGTTCTACAACCTTATAAAATTTTGGAATACATTTCTTTATAGAAAATTGTGTATGTGGTCTTGATTATTTTTGTATATTTTTGTCAATTCCAAATGTCCCTATGTACATGTGTATCATCAATTTAAAAAAATGTCATATATATATATATATATATATATATATATATATATATATATATATATATATTGTCATCATAAAATATAAAATATAATATGATGATCCAAATTGAATTACTACAATACATCATTTTACATACAATAAAGTGTACTTTAAAAGGTAAATAAAGTGGAACTTTAGAAAGGTAAATAATGTCAATTGATTTGTCATAAATATTTTTATTGAAAAACAATTTGAATATAAACCGTATTAAAATGTCATTATTTTCTATCTTCTAAATAAAATAGTGTTATAGGTATTTTAACTATGCTGACACGTCAAAACTTATCAAAAATTTGTTATTAATAAAAGTTTATTAAAAAATAAATAAACAGCAAAGCATAAAGAACCACATCAAATATATAATAAAAATTACATAAACCAACTGTACCTATTACTAAGTTTGTAATTATCATTATTTTAATATTTTCTTATATGTAATATGTGATTCCCAACTAAAAATATTATATTATTTATAATCATCCACTACATTTACATTTTCGTGATTTAATAAAAGCCGTTTTTTGTAATGACAAATAAAAAAAATATAACAAATTATAATTCCATACAAAAAAACAAACAAACCAACATTTGATTTAATTAATAATTTAACATAACAAAATACATCCGACAAATACACCAATGTAACAAAATGTTAAAAGAACATAATATCGAAAGTTCTGATATTATAATAAATAGTTCTACGTTTAGAGTTCTTATCTTAATCTTATTCCTTACGTAATTTCTTTTATGTATCTTTAATGAAATATAGCATCAAACTTTATGTCATGGTTAAAGCATGAACATCAATGTGTCCAAAATCCAAGTGTTGTTACGTGTATCTTAATTTCCTCCTCTTGTTTCTTTTCTTTTTTTCATATAAGTTACCCCTGTTGTGCAGTAAAATTGGTATGGTTGAAAAGTGCGCTTGTTGAAGAAGCTTGTAGTTGCATTTCACGTGCAAGAATGTGTTTGTAACCAACGTACTTTCTTACTACTATATATTAACTTTAGTCAGGTTTTTGGTTTTGGGAAATGAAAAAAACAAACCAAGAAAAAGGCCATTTGTTTGCTTATCAAATCACAGTTCATGTATGCTGAAACACACCACATAACTTGCTACTAGCACCTCTCTTTGACTATGTTTTAACAGATATCTTGAAGTTCAAGACATGATCATAATTTCATTCATACTTCTGCAACATTAAAATGGCTACAGCTAAGAACGTTTATGCTACCCACTTCTAATTAAAAAAGGTTAAATATAATCTTCGTTGGTTAACTTACACAAATAATTGGAATTAATCGATCTTTGAAATTTTGGACCAATTTAGTCTTCATCTTTAGAGATGTGTGAATTTATTCCTTTTATCTAAATTTTGTTAAATTTATTTAATGTTTCAAAAGTAGACATGTGAATGAATTAGAACTTATGAGCCAACCCCACTTACTATGGGTTCCAAATTTCAATGTCTAAAAGATGACAAAATTGTTTCTATCCTTCAAATTTGAATATATGAAAATGATTATTTTTTTTAAATGAGTTAGTGAGTCAATCTATTCAATCCATTCAATCCACCAACCCGTGATGGGTTGAGCTGGGTTGTAAATTTTTTTGTTCACCAAAAGGTTTATCAGGTTGGACTCACTCATTTGTAACCGAATCTGAGCCAACCCGCCACTTTAACGGGTTTAAATTCTCTATTGAGTTCTTTTGTGTTGTTCCTCAACTGTGTCTCCATAATATACTGATTATCACTAATTTTAAAATTTTGAAACATATTAAAAAGATATTTAAAGTATTAACACAGTACATTTTTAATCATAAATATGTTATGATAACATTTGATTTGTTTACATATTTTTAAATATTAGCTGAGTTAAAAAACTTAGAAAGTATACCAAAATTGTATCACTTCAGCTTGTCAATTTTTGTTATACCTAAAATAACTTATAAAATAAAGTTGCATTCATTTATTTAGATTATATATATATCTCGGTACCGAGTACCACATTCGTTGCACATTACAAATTTCTATCAAAAGAAATTCTATAAATATGATCATAATTATACTCTTAGAATAATTAAGAATATATCTTCTTATTAATACTAAAATAACTTGTTATAATGATAATATCTTAATATGATGATAGCGGGATTTGATGTCTATTTTGACTTTTGATGGTGCATCTTAACTAACAAGTTCAGACATTTATAAGACTGTCGGAACCGCAGCCTTGAAAAACCAGTCCCACTGCATGCATCAGGCAGCGATTGCTCAGATTATCAGTTCCCAATACTATAACACCCCTTTTTAAAACCCTTCCCACTACCCTTTCTCTCTGAAGAGAAACTCAAAAGCATCAAACATGGGACATGCAACTTATTTTTTTACTTCCTTTCTTCTGGTTTCCGTGTTGAATGTGGCTAAAGGGCAGCCTCTGGTTCCTGCATTGTTCATATTCGGGGACTCTGTGGTTGATGTGGGCAATAACAACCACTTACTCACCATTGTTAAAGCAAACTTCCCTCCTTATGGAAGAGACTTCAACAATCACAGTTCAACAGGGAGATTCTGCAATGGGAAGCTTGCCACAGATTACACAGGTATTGCTCAAAATTACAGTGATCAACACCATTTTCTCACCCACATCATAATTTTGCATGCTTGATTTTTGTTTTGTTCACTGCAGCTGAAAGCCTTGGATTTACATCTTACCCACCACCTTACCTCAACTTAGATGTTAAAGGAACAAACCTCTTGAACGGTGCCAACTTTGCCTCAGCTGCTTCTGGTTACTACGATTCCACAGCTAAGCTTTATGTAAATATACAAATCCAAGTTTAAAAGTTTCTTTTTTTTTTCTTTACTTCTCATAATGTGTGTTTTTTCTTTTATCTGTTTCTCATTGGACTATAGCATACAATTCCATTGAGCAAACAGTTGGAACACTACAAAGAGAGCCAGAACATTCTGGTGGGAATAGTAGGGCAGTCAAATGCTTCATCAATTATATCTGGTGCTATACACCTTGTCAGCGCTGGAAACAGTGATTTTATTCAGAACTATTATATAAATCCACTGCTTTACAAACTTTACTCTGCTGATCAATTCTCAGATATTCTCATGCAACACTATTCCACTTTCATTCAGGCATGTCTCTGTCAACCTTAACAAACCACCTTGTACTTAAAGAAAAGAAAAGGCTATTTATTTTTGTTTGCTGATGTTGACTACTTACATTTCCAAATTTCAAATGTACTTGCAACAGAATTTGTATGCACTTGGAGCAAGGAGGATTGGCGTGACAACGTTACCTCCTATGGGTTGTTTGCCAGCAGCCATCACGCTCTTTGGTTCTGGTAGCAACGAATGTGTGGTTAGACTAAACAGTGATGCTGTTAACTTCAATAAGAAGCTAAACACTACGTCTCAGAGCTTGCAAAAATCGCTTTCTGGTCTGAAATTGGTGATCCTTGATATCTACCAACCTCTGTATGACCTTGTCACTAAGCCTTCTGAGAATGGTACACTTTCTAAGTTTCTAACTCTGCTAAGCCCAGAAAGCAATCTTATCTTGCATCACTCGTGAACTAGCTTTGTTTTTGCTCACAGGTTTTTTTGAAGCAAGGAAGGCTTGTTGTGGAACAGGGTTGCTAGAGACATCTATATTGTGCAATAAAAAATCCGTAGGAACGTGTGCCAATGCATCTGAATATGTATTCTGGGATGGTTTTCATCCCTCTGAGGCTGCGAACAAGGTTTTGGCCGGTGATTTATTGGCTGCTGGCATCTCTCTCATATCATAATCCCGCGTCATATTTACTTTGGATGCATATTTTTAAGAATTGTGAGGTTATTGTTGTATTAGTTTGGCTTAAATAACAGAAGGTTGAATATGTTTGATTACAATGTTCATTCTGTGTTTTCAAGTTTCGTGTAATAAGACCAATATTCACTGTGTTTTCGAGTTTCGTGTAACAACAACAATATTCCAATGAGTTTTCGCGCAAAATTTCTACCGACTATTCAAAGCTGCTCCTAATGATTTGTGTTCCGTTCAATTATTTCAGTTTAGTTTAATGTGACAGATAAACTCGGATCAGTCGCACTATAAATTGATATGTAAGTTAAATCAATGCAGTGAAAATAAGAAACGATTCTTTTTCACCCTTTAATTCCTAACATTTATTATCTATTATAAAATCACAGCAGGTGAGGTTCTTGTATGAGAAATTCATTGGATCGTTAAGCCACTTTATAATAGTAATATAATGCCCGCTTATATTTAAGACAATTTTGATAAAATCATTTTGATGGTTTTATTTCCTGCAATTATACAAAATGGAGTACTAACTAAATGTGTCTGCCAAAAATTGTTAAAAATCAGCATTAATTACTGATGTGAAAGTTCTAAGGATCTTTTTAGTTTTATTTTGTAATCAAAATTAGAGTTTTCTTAAAGATTAACACAGTTTATCAAGTTGAATGTCCAAATTTTGATTAGAAAGTAACCTAAAAAAACATGTAACATACTATATTTAAGTTTTATCTTAACAAATGAATACTCCAAAAAGCCAGTTGTAAAACTCCTCCCACTACCAATAGCTTCTAAAAAGATGAGCGGACAACGCTAAAATTTGTACCATAAATAACTAAATGTCTGCCCAGAACAAACAAAAATACGAAACAGCATCGACAGGTGCAGCCTTCAAATATTGTCCAGACAGCTGTAACTTACAAGATACATCAATTGTAATTATAGAATTTATGACAGCAATCCAACAATCTTTTTACATCTGTCTCACTGACAGGAACTTCATCATTCCGATTATTCTTGGCATTCTCTTCTTCTGCAGTCCAGTTATTCAGAATACTGATGATCATCCCAAGCTATTGATTGCTATGGTAAAGTGAAACAACAAATCAATGGCAACGCAGGTATATATGAATAAATAAGCATGTGAACCTAACTGTCAGTAGGTGTGGTTGGCATTGTTTAGTTAGACACATTTGGATGCCTAATGGTTAAAAATTAACGACACAAACAATCTAAATATGCAAAGCTCTTGCCCTGCATTTTAGACTGAATGAAGATCGATACATTATCATATAATCATGAAAACATAGATAGGAATGAAATTAAACTCAACATCTTACTTCAAAGAAATTGAAATCTCGGAACAGATTTCGAAAAAAGTCATCCAAAGGGGACCCGAGAATCACAAAGAACGGCTTGAACTAACTAAGAGAAGGATACAGATGCATTCCTAGCATTTGCTGCAGAGCCAGAACAAAGGGTATGCTGTTCATCGCCAGAATCAACTTGTTGGTTGAGAAGCTCATCTTCAATCAGATCAAGTTTTGTGACAAGAACCGAAACATAGTGATGTACTCTTGAAGGGCTCATTTCAGGTTCTCGAATTCTAACCAATATCCTAGCAATTACGTTCCAGAGCGCATTTCTTGCTTCCACATCATCCGAAGCAAAAGGGAAGATATCAAGCAGACCACCTAATAGTTTCAAATCTAGAAAACCCAAACAATTTACCATTATATTAAATAATCCAGAGACTCAAGAAAGAATAAATAGTGAAAACATTGTTTACCCTCTGATATCCTTGAAGCATGATCAGGAACATCAGACAACATATTTGCAATGAGAACTGCAGCAGTAACACAACAGTTACCAACCTGCAGAAAAAATCACCAATTCACAAGATTTTTAGCCAAATCATTTTATTTCCTTGTCAAAACATACAAGCTTGCTGTTAGCCATAAATTGATCTAGAAAATGTTATCAAATAATTAGAAAAGATTAAAAAAACTGAGAAGTTGTCAGACTCCCGCAGCTCTTAATCACAAAATTCATCAGTAAATAAAAGTTTTGATAGCTTGATTAAGTTGACTGCATTATGAAAGTCTCAGCTCGACTGAGTGTAGATTTATCTATGAGCGGGAAAGGTCTCTTAGATTAAAATATTAAAGGATGTTTTCATTAAATTTAATGCACCGAATGCAAGGAACAAAAAGGGGCATTTATATTAGCTACCCTTATTCAACAGCTATCTTGGTCAAAAAGCAAAACATTATAGCTGGCAAAACAGAATCCCATTCTGTTATAACAGAGGGAGCAAAATCAAAACAGAATTTGTTTTATTCTAATATCCCCCCTCAAACTCAAGGTGGAGGGTTGGGAGATAAACACTGCACATTGAGTTTGCCTTGAAGAAAAGAAAATCGGACTTGAGAGAGAGGCTTTGTGAAAATGTCTTAAAATGGATTAGAACTCGTAAGCCAACCCAACTTAGTACAGGTTCGAAATTTCAATGTCTAAAAGATGACAAAGGTAAGTGCTTAAGTTCAATCCCCAAGAAATACTCTAGTTGACCAAGGTTTTTGAGAGAGAAGGTAGAATGATGATATCATCCACATAAACCAGAAGAAAAACAGTTTGAGCGTGTTGCTTGTAGATGAATAAAGATGGATCACATTTACTAGCCTGAAAACCAAACTGAACAAGTGTAGTTTTGAGTTTGTCAAACCATTGGCATGGGGCTTGCTTCAAGCCATAAAGAGCTTTATTCAATTTGCACACAAGAGATTTATCAGCAATCTCAAATCCAGGAGGTTGAATCATATAAACTGTCTCTTCAAGAAGGCCATTGAGAAAGGCATTGTTGACATCTAACTGAAACAACTCCCAATGATTAGATAGAGCAAGAGTAATTACAATTCTAATAGTAATAGGCTTAACAACCGGAGAGAATGTGTCATGAAAATCAAAGCCAAGGACTTGATGAAAACCCTTAGCAACTAATCGAGCCTTGTACTTGTTGATGGAGCCATCTGCATTTTCTTTTATTCTAAAGACCCACTTACACCCTATTGCTTGTCGAGCAGGGGGCAAGGGAACTAAATCCCAAGTGTGATTTTTTAATAAAGCAGAATACTCTTGTTGCATAGCAGAAAACCAAGTTGGATCAGACAGAGCTTGTTTAATTCCTTTGGGTTCAGTATGAGCCAACAATAAGGAAGGACGAATCTGAGGACAATGAATGCCTAATTTGGATCTGGTTTGCATAGGGTGATTATTAAGAATGTTGGGAATTGGTTCAACAGGAGCACTGGACTCAGGAGAAGAGGGAGAAGGGGGTGTAGGTTGTGACACAGTGGGTGACACAAACAAATCAGTATTTGGATGAGAAGGGGTACTGGTATGAGAAGATACAGGAGACTGCTGGGAGGAACCTGCAGCTGAAACAGAATTCAATGCACCGAATGCAAGGAACAAAAAGGGGCATTTATAGTAGCTACCCTTATTCAACAGCTGTCTTGGTCAAAAAGCAAAACATTACAGCTGGCAAAACAGATTCCCATTCTGTTATAACAGAGGGAGCAAAATCAAAACAAACTTTGTTTTATTCTAATAAGGTCCTACATAGCAAAAGAGTAAAAGCCTTTTTTATACAAATACATGCAAAATGAAGTAGGAGTGAATCACAAGCATCAGTAAATTCAATTCTCACCCAAAATGAAATTTTAACAAAATTTTCAAATTTTCATAAAAAAATATCCACTGATAGAGAGAAAGCTTCGTAGTTTAAAAATATAAAAGCTCGTTATGCATCTTGCAAGAAAGAAAAAGATATTGTGTTGGAGAACATAGCATGGACATAATTTTTCTGACTTTTAGATAGTTACATGAGTAATATGAACATAATTTTTCTGACTTTAGGTCATCAGATACCAGATTATTGATATGAAAAGTTAATGTTGTGAAAGATATATCAGTACTGAAAGTGTTAGCGATAACAATGTACCTCAACTTTATCTGGGAACTTAACCAGGTCACATATTAGTTGAAACAGCTCTGTACTTGAGCAAATTTCCTGAGAATGATCATCCAAAACAGAAAGTGCTTCAATTGCACGAAGAATTAAATCAAGAATAGAGTACCTGAAACATTAAGATGAGGTTTTATCATACCCATTCCACCAGTTAGCTGAATGGAATAGTTAGTTATCTGCAAAATAAACGTGACAGTGAAACAAATTGCAAGACAATATATTCTACAGCCATTTGCCACTGATACCAGAATTAGAATAAGAGGACAATAGGAACTGTAATTACATAATTGTAAAATGGAGGATTGTGGATCACAGTACCTTTCAGGTATTCTTTCACTCGTTAATTTGCTGATCTCAAAAGTCAAGAGACTGATTAATATATTTGCCAAACCAAGCTTCATCATAGGTGGAAGGAGAGCATCCATAACTATCTGTTGACTTTCTAATATAACTAAAATAAGCCCGATGATCTGTTAAAAAGAAGAATGTTGTTAGTTATTGAACATAAAAAGTTTGCATTCTGATGAAAATAAAAGAGAAAAGCAAAATATTTTTCCTTTGAAATTATTTAAGTTCCTAGTGCATATGCAATAACAAGCGTTTGACAAAGTCTAGTGACTTCACACATTGTAACCTGCATAAAAAATAAAAAAGTGAAACTACGTTGGATTGGCACCAAGTATTATTGATTACCTTTTCTAAAAGTTGATGGTTCAACGTATTTTCTGCAATCCATAAGATTTGACAGAGTACATGTTCAGACTGCAATGCCTCAGTCCATGTAATAGATTCACCACTTTGAAGACCTGCAGTCAATAATCTGTTCCAAAAAATAATTGTAAAAGGTTTGTATTTTGTAAAATAAAGGCACTAGTGTCAAAAAGTAGTGATACTTGATTTACAGCATAACACAAATAAACCTCTTGAGATAAATAAATAAAAAGTATGTATTTTTTCTATCCATCTATTTGGGTGGGTAAATCAATGTGCGCGGTTTTCTTATAGACACACACAATAATGCAGGAAATTTATTCAATAAAACAGTAGTACAAATAAGGAGGATTAAGCATCCTCTAAAAAAACAAAAAGAGAAAAATTAGAACAATGTGATCGAATTATGTAGGAACGCACAGCAATCTTTCTGGAAACAACATGAACATAACACCAGAGGTTGTCCAAAAAGAACACTTTTCCAAAAGAAGTCTACTGTCAAAGAAATTGACGTTTAAAATCCTGGCTATAAACAGAAAATATTCACCAAGATTTTACTGCAAAATATTAGCCTCTGCGTGCGGGCCAAAGTCCAGTGAAAAGTACTGATGCAAATCCTTAGGACAGAAGAAATGATGAAAGTTAAATAAAGAAGGGGAAAGTTAAATAAAGAGGGAAAAGTTAAATAAATGAACATAATATACAAATAATAAGTAGATAAGCTTGGAATAAATACACGTTATTTCTTTGAAAAAGAAAGACAAAGGAACATTTATACTAGCAGAGTTCCTCTTTCGCAATGAAGTTATGCATTATAAAAACAGAAAATGAAAATAGCAGGAATAACAAGAAGGCATAGAATAGAGAAATAGAACTAATCATGTCAATTTGGTACTCAACAAAGAGGAAGGGAACCAGATATATCCCAATTCCAAAATTGACAAGAAATGTGGGTGTAAGAAATCTGTCATACCGACATGTTTCATATAGGCATTGAGGATCATCCAGAAACAATTTGTCAATGATTATCTCAATCAGTCCTTTTGTTGAGATTATATGCTTCATTGGAACTTCATGACAGGCAAGGTTCCCAATAATTCCTATACTAATTTCCTACACCATGAAATTAATCCATAAAAATGTGATAAGAGCTTCTTAATCATTTGATAGTTTTATGCAATCTGAATAACATTGACTTACTGTTACACGCGCTGATTTGCAAACTAATAGATTAGCCAAAAGAACTTCAAGTATGAGATTATCCACCTGCAGTATTACACCAAGTAAACATTTTTCCATCTATAAAATAATTGAATGGCTGAAACTTGAAAGACAGCAAACTGAATGTATTTAGATCTCCAGTACACAGAGAAAGTCTCAACAATCACTGTAACGTTAATGATTATGAGCTTGGTGGTACATGGATAAATTGGGCAGGGTTGGTAAGCATACATTAGAGAACATTCAAATGATCAGTTACTGTATTCTTACAACAATGATATGAGGGAATTTGAGACTTATGGCCAAGCTGCTTAAGAAAAGGTTTTCTATTTCTGCACATAATAACAAAAAAAGCTACTTAGTTTCCCTCCATTTCCTGTTTTCAGTTTTCACCACCACTTTTTTTTGTTTTTTTAAAAAGGAAACAATATAAAACAAGGCAACTTTCTTATTTGTTCAAATAAGAATTGAAAACCAAAAAATATTTTATCAGACCAAATCGAAGAAAAGGTTCTGTGGGACCTGGACCAAATTATGGCTGCACAGTACATCGAACTCAACCTACTCATTATTTGAGAGTGGAAGGTAGTGGTAACAATCTTGCCCAGGCCAGGAGATATTTTGAAATGAAGTAGTACATGATAATAAGAAAGAAACTCGAATAAAGAAAAAACCAAAAACCAGCACTGCTATACCATTAGTTCCGCATGGGTTTTACTGGCAGCTAAATCCCACAAAACGCAACCGTATTCCTCCCAGGCACTCTCCCCAACCGAGACATCAGTACCTTCACATTCCCCACGGGAAAATTCAGCAGAAACATCAACATCCATATTCTCAGATTTGTTGCTGGAGGATTTAACGTTTCCGTCGTTGGAAACAGACACAGAGGGCGCATCCCCTTCTTCTTCTTCTTCTCCCCGATTAGGGTTTTCAGAACCAACTTCACTAAAGGTACTCCGAGAAGCAGAATCCAACGGAAGAAGCTTTCTTATCAAGGAGATTATATAACTCGGATCAACTGTCGTCGATAAATCAAAAAACTGCATCAGGAGGAGTAGTTATTCAAAGCAATCACTGAATAACATTAAAAAAACAACATAGCAAGCATATTTTGCAGCGTGTAACTTAAACGGAAGACAACCTCGTGTGACGGAGCAGAAGGGTGGTGCGTTAGACCACCGCCTTCTACTTCTTCATCTTCTCCTTCCTCTTCTTCAATTATTGGATCTGCGGGAACCGCCATGTGCTTCTCGCACTTTGCTTGTTCCCTCCAATTTCAAATTTTTATGAAAAATATCGATTGGTGCCTTCAATCTAAGAAAAGAGTTAGCAAAGGCATTTCTTGTGTTTTTTTTTTGCTAAACTACTTGTGCACATCATGGGCCAATGGGCCTGTGTTAAGGCCCCGACCGAAAGTCACTATTAATGGGTCCAAGCTAAACTAGAAAAGTCTGTCACTCTCACTGTCAAGTGTCAATTACACCAATAACACACAAAAATGAATTAATTGAATATTTTTAAAGGAGGGGATTGTGAGATTCCAATTAAAATGTCGAAGACGACGAATATCAGCCACACGTAACGTGCAACAAGATTATCCGCCACAAACTAATGTATTTATTTATTCTTTATTTAAATTTATATTTAGATACTGAAAATACACACGGTTAACTTTTTAGTCTTTTTTCTTACGGGAGTTTCGGACAAATTCGCCTTTGGCACTTTTCCGTGGTTATCCAATATCCATCATCAGTTCATCACTTTTCTCGTTCCGTCAACGTCATCGGAATATTATCATTATTAGTATAGAGTTAAGCTAAATATTTTATTATTATTGTAACAAAAGAAACATAATTTAGTAATAAAAAACTTGAATTGGGATAAATTATTCACCTGTTCCGTTTTGATCGTTACGGACACATACATACACCTTCAACTACCTACCTCATCCCCTCCCTGAACGGCATGCACGACCACCACCGTAACCATAACAGCAACTGAATTGAACCACGCTGATATGGCGTTATCTTGGCCACACGTGCTGCAGTTTCGTTCCCAACCTTTTCTCGGACATGCTAACTTCGTCTTCTTCTCCGATCTCACCGAATCTCGCTCTGTGGAACTGCCGTGCACTGGTTCCCTCACTCTGCTTCGTCGGTGCAAGATCTCCGGCCAGTCTCCGGCGGCGCTGAAACCGGTGAAATGTCTCAGCAGATCCACGGAGGAGAAGCAGAGCGACGCCGAAACCGCTCTGTCCGACTCCGAGGAAGTTGTCGATGAACCAGATGACCGGAACCGAACTTCCGTTCCGGCAAACGGTCGTGTTGGTTCGCAGAGGATTGCCACCGCGTTTTCAGGCGATTCTCTTTCTCTCGGAGTTCGAGAACCGGTTTATGAAGTTCGTTCTTATTAGCTCTTTTTCTCTTTTATTTTTTTTCTTATTTTGAAATTTAATCGAGGAATTCAGGCAATTCTCCTGTTCCGGTTAAATGGACTGAAACCTCAGGTCTTATGTCGTCGACGGCTTCACTCTGTTTCAATCCAGCTTATAAGTAGTCATTTTAGTAGTTCAATTCTCATCGAAACCAATTGTTACGATTTTTACAAATACTCAACTCCGAAAGATTAGTTCATTAGAGGGGATAATCTCTCTGATTAAATTTATCTTATTGGAACTCCTGCAACTAAATTAGCAGCTTAATAAAGTAATTGCATCTTCTCCAGTTTTATTAACTAGTAGTTTTTCTTTCATCTCACTAGTTTACTGTGCTTCTTTTCCTCTTTCTGTTTATATAAATTGCGAAGGTCGTTGAAGTGAAGTCTAATGGGAAAGTGTCAACTAGAAAAATCAACAGGAGACAATTGTTGAAGTCAAGTGGTAAGTAAAAAGCATCTATGTCCTAAGATTTGAAGTTGAGAATACTTGCCTCCAGTATCTTATAACATTCTGTTCTTCGTGCTACGCTTATTTCACTTTGGATGAGCTAAATTTAGAATGAGTTGCTTATAAACATGATAACAATAGAATTCGCGCAACAATTGTCTTTTAATGGGGCAATGTACTTGCATCGCGCTCTGTTCGTTTTTTTGCAATGATACTGTTCATGTATTTATATTATTTGCCGTTTTTTCCATTTTCTGTTTAATTATTCAGGTCTTCGTCCTCGGGACATTCGAAGTGTGGATCCTTCATTGTTTATGACAAATTCAATGCCTGCTTTGCTGGTAAGTTTCTTCTTCCCCCATATCATTTCTTAATACCTCGTTGTATGAATGAAAGCACGAATTCATGTTAACGAATAACCCACTGATGAGTGCCCCGTTACCATGTTATTGTCAACAATGGATTCCACATTTTTTTCGTGAAAAATTGTATGTTTCGTTACATAGTTTAAGAAATATATTTTGATCTTTGTTTTCATCCTCATCCTGCCCGAATTGCTGTAAAGGGGGCTTGGCTACAATGCAATCAAGTGTGTAGATAGGTTAAATGGAAAACTAGACTTGTGCCCTAAAATTTATGGGAGTAAAACCTACGACACATCTTTTAGAAATATTAATTTAATCAACCTATTATCGAAGTTAATAGATAAGTTGTCGTAGAGCTAGTATTACAATGTTAATAGAAATTCATCCTCAAAATGAATTCATTTATGGTTGATTGTGTGTGTGGATGGATGTGTATATATGCACAAGCTTTACCCCATGTGGTAAGGATGAATATACAATTTGATTATGGATTGCTGCCTTTATCAATTAATTATGTATACCATTTCTTTGCCTGTATTAGGTCCGGGAATATGCTATACTTCTAAATCTGGGTTCACTACGAGCAATAGCAATGCAAGATTGTGTACTTATATTTGACAATAATCGGTATTATTCTAATTCTGAAATGATTCATAAATTATATGGGATGCATTACCATCCCTATTTCTTTGTTAAAGAGAATACACTAAAACTTTTGTTGACATTTATCAGCATAGGGGGGAAAGCTTTTCTAGAGACATTGCTGCCTCGATTGAACCCCAAGAACAGCAATGGAGGACCATCGATGCCATTTGAAATTGAGGTTAGTCTGGACTTTCGAATTTTCTTCTTCATTTAGCATCCTGATTACTAAATAGGAGAAAAACAAAAATAGAGTCGCAGCCACTCCCTCATACTCTTGAAACAAGGAGATCAACAGTCCAATGAGACAACAAAGTAAAGTGAAACTGGTTTGGAGTTGGATATGGCTTATTTTCAAGGGTTGATATAACGCATTTATTCCTAATTGTATTCTGAGAAACAATTATTAGAATTAAACTTCGGTACATATTAATGTCCTCAAGGTTCGGTAAACCTAAGATGGTGTGGTGTAGTGGTGGTTGTTGTGGATGTTTAGGAATACTAATATAAAATAATGACAATATTATAACTAATAAAATGTATCAAGTGTAAATATGAGGCAGAAGGATCTAATCATGCTGACAATTACGAATGCAGAAGACCAAGAAAGTGTCTTGAACAGAAAGCATATAGGGAACTCTTAAAAACTGTTTTTGACTTTCGGGCAGTCAATTTCCATGTAATTGGGCCCTTGTTTCGTTGTGGCAAATACGCTCTTCAAAATCAACACGAGGAATTTTAATATGACTGTTTAGGTGAGGATGCATATAATGAGTTGGCTATCGTGGGTGTACTTCTGTCATCATTTGGCTTGCCATCTTACTCATACTGTTGTGAACTGTCTTCTCCTTAGTCATTTGGTGAAATTTTTAGGTTGTTGAAGCAGCATTGCTTTCAAGAATACAGCGATTGGAGCAGAGATTGATGGACTTAGAACCTCGTGTGAGTATGAGAACACAGTGAGTAACTGAGTATATTTATGTTAAGTCTTTGTATGTGTATACTTGCTGATGCTTTTGTCTATTTTGTTTTATTATTATTTTCACAAGTGACTATTTCTACTTGCCTGCGAGTAAAAACTGGTAGGAAAGGCTTTATTTTTCTCTGTAATGTGTTCCAGCCACTCTCTATGCAGACATTCTACACGATCTTTAAATATATCCTAAAGTGCAAGTCATGGTGCTTTACTTTTGACATGGCTTGTATCCTGAAGCAGAAAACTTTCTTGTTTTAATATTTCATGAACAATGTTGGATTTTTAGTTTTGGAGACCATAACAGATTATACATTTACTGCTTCTCTCTATCTCTGAATTCACTCCTCGATTGGAATTTTCTCTCCCTCTCCCTTTTGGTCCTAGGTACAAGCCCTTCTTGAGGCCTTGCCAAATAGGTTAACTGGTGACATATTGGAGCAGCTTCGTACTAGCAAACAAACTTTGGTACTTTTGTCTCTAGATTTTTTAACCAATCTTGAGTGATTCTGGATAAAACTAGAAATTTATTTCTTTCTGCCCAATTACTAGGTTGAGTTAGGTTCCAAGGCAGGAGCTCTCAGACAGATGCTGCTTGACCTTCTGGAGGATCCTCATGAAATACGCCGTATATGCATCATGGGAAGAAACTGCACACTTAATAAAGGAAACAATAATATGGAATGCTCAGTGCCTTTTGAAAAGCAGAATGCTGAGGGTAAGCTATTTCTGTTGCTAACATCAATATGGATTTCCATTCCTCAGTAGTAGAGCTATAACATAGCTTCTCATGATATGTAGAGGAGGAGGAGGAAATTGAAATGCTTTTGGAAAATTATCTTCAAAGGTTAGTCTCATTCCAAACATGTGCAATACATTTCATAGTTGATTTATCTGACATTTGTAGAAGGCTGCAGTCACTGAATTAACATGAAAAAACGCAAATTGAAAGAAAGAACATTAACCGTTCACCTGTCACTAATATTATTGTTACACGAGACTTCAATGTTACAAATCCCATGTACACCCAGAAAATTCTTCCAAGTTGTCCCACATAGCCTAAGGATGTAGTCCAAGTGATCCTTATAAAATTTGTGCAACCAAAACAGGTTTTAGAGTTGAGTGAGACACGTTATACTTCTATTACTCTCTAATCCATATTAAAATATCTAAAGCGAAACTGCATTTAGAAATAAGTCCCATAAGGTGGTAAATATTTTATATCTAATTGCATGTGATTTTGTGACTTTATATTTTGTTTCAGTTTCCTAAATAATTTCTTAATAGTAAATTATTGGCACTTTTAATTGAGGAGAAAGATAGTTAGTTGTTACCACTTTTACCTGAGGATTGAGTATGAAAGTTACTGATAATTATGTGTCTAAATTTGTCACTCTATTTTGCTCTTTCAATTATTTTAAATATGAATGTTAATAACATATCATATTCATCGCTTCCAGCTCAAAATATCCCTATGTACTTCATTTACCTTTTCTCCCTATCTTCTTTTTTCACCATAATTCCAACAATTGGTATCTCCTATGCAACTCTTCCTATCTTTGATGAGGATAACTATGACCTTTGGACAATAAAAATGAAGCTTGGAAAAACAATAAATTGTCACTCAATCTACGACAAAAGTTGAAGTTGAATTTGTTTATGTTACCACTACTGATAACCAAAACTTTTTGGTTGAGAAAATTAATTTACCTTAACATAGAGCAGAAGGAAAGCATAAAGATTCTTGTTGACAACAAAGTTTCAATAGTTATACAATACCATCCTTCATATAAAAACTGAGTTTTTAAACATTAAGTTATTTTTCTTAAGACGAGTGCAGAAAAATGAAATTGTTACTCTTATTTAATATAGAACAGAAAACCAGGTTACTAGTGTCTTTACCAAGCCACTAACTATCAACAAGCTCAAGTTCTTAAGATACAAGGTTGAAGTTTGTAATTCTTAAAGCAAGGAGTAGTGTTAAGTATTTACTTTTGTGTATTACACGTGACTTTAATTTTTTCTTTCAGTTTTCTAAATAATTTCTTAGTAGTATAAGTTATTGTCAGTTTTACTTGACCAGCAAATCAGTCAGTTACTACTTTTACTTGAGGAGCAAGTCTGTCAATTACTGATAATTACTATATCTATAAATGTGTCAATATATGTTACTTTTTCAATTGTAATAAATATAGACGATGTTGATCAATACAATATCAGATTCATTGATTTCAGCTCAAAATATTTGACATATTTTGTTTCTCCTTTCCTAACTTGTTTTTCTGCCATAATTCCAACATAAAGTTTTCAAACTCAATCATTAGTTTATTAGTCTAGCAATTGGCATTTGCTTTTTTTGGCTTGTAAGTCTACCATTTCTAATGATTACATCACAAAAATGATTTCTCTAAATGCACCTACAGATGTGAATCCTGTCATGGTCAAGCTGAAAGGCTTCTTGATTCTGCAAGGGAAATGGAAGATTCTATAGCTGTCAATTTGAGGTTTGAATATCTTCATCTCTTGATAACTGATAGGAATAACTGCGTTGAAAATATTACGTAATTTGAAGTTAGAAAGTTAGTGCTCTTCCGAATCCATTAATATGCCAACCATGGGATAGTGTTTGGAGTGCTGACAGATTCGGTGAAAAAGTCATATAACTTCAATTCATTTTTATGTGTTGAATGACCAACTTCAATTTTTCAAAATATAAAAATATAAAAGAAACCACTTAAAAATTGAGTAAAATTAACTAAAGTTACGTGATTTTTTCTCGGAAAGAAAAAGTCATCAAATCCGTTTCCGTGCTATCTTTCAAACAATGTGACTGTTTAGGCTCAGAAGTCACGTTAGGCATTGAACCATTTGATATCCATATTGTCGATGAGGTCAAAATCATGGTATAATACTGTAAGACATTTAAGAATTTCAAAATTCTAATCTCACAATTAAGAATGCTTCAAATATTGGGTGTTGTTACTGTAAACGTAAGGGAGCCATCTCGATTTTTTCTTGCAACAGTCTTCCGTAGATTAACCTGTAAGCATTGCATTTAATCAGACATTATCATATAGATTAGGTTAAATTTAAACCCCATTCAGAAAAAAAAACAATTTTTTACGTCATTACTCTGTCTATCATTAGAAACCTTCTAATAAAATTGATTTCATCCAACAGTTCACGAAGACTTGAGGTTAGCAGAGTAGAACTCCTTCTGCAGGTTGGAACATTCTGCGTGGCAGTTGGTGCCCTTGTAGCAGGTACAAAGTTTGGGTGATTATTGGATGCGAGATATTAAAATGGTTTCTGTTTACAGCAATACATACAATGGGTTTCAACAAACAACCCATAGTTTTACAGCCAAAAAAAAAGAAGACAACCAAAGTTTTAACCAGAAATTATTCAATTAATCACGCTTAAAACCACATCAACCAGCGAAACAAAACTTATTTCACATCAATTACATTAAACTTTACAAGTAATTGAAGTGAACTCAAACTTTTGGTTGGTTATCAATTTTTTGGAGGGCAATCAAAACATATCTTAGAATTTAATAAATCATTATCAATTTAGTTCTGAAGTATCATATTGATGTAATGATTATTACATCAATATTAGGAGATAGAAAGATATACTCTCTTTTTTAGTCAATGCATATTTTGGCATGAATAATTATGTCAACTTCAAGGACTGGTTTATTATCTGAGAGGATATTATAACTGTTTCCTGATTTTATGAAGATATATTTTGGTTCAGGTATATTCGGCATGAACCTGAAGTCCTATCTTGAGGAGCATGTGGTATGTGAATTGGCGTCTGAAGTCTTTTTCCCTGCATGATTTGCTTGATTCTTATTGGAATCAGTCTTTAATAACCATGTGTTTGGACGTGATGCAGTTGGCATTTTGGCTGACAACAGCGGGGATAATTGTTGGTGGAATTATTGCTTTCTTTCTGATGTATTCCTACCTCAGAGCGAGAAAAATATTTTGATTGGAAGAAGCTCCATATATTTAGGTAATTTTAACCTGTTTCCCTACAATGCAGCTCTAAACCACTTTTCTTCCGTCATTGGAACTATTAGCATGATATTGCCAATGTAACATCTTTAATCCATGATATCTCTATACACTAATGCAGCGAAACTTTTAATGCTGGTTAAAAAAGGATTTCTGTGCTGGTTTAGAACCGGCGTATCAGTTTTGGAACCGGCATAGAAAGTCAACATTCTATGTTGGTTCTAGACCCACCATAGAAAGTCCATTTAGATAGGAAAGTCTATAGAAAGTCCACTTGGATAGGAAGGTCTGTAACAAAAGTCACTTTGTATACCGTTTAGAGGTATAAGGAGTATAAAAAGTCTTTTACTTTATTACAAAATTGACACCTCTCCCACTTTCTTTCTGTTATGTTCTAATGATAATCAGCATAAAAAATTTCATCATATTTACAATTTTGTTACCACTTTACTTATCATGACGGGTCAATTATAACCGTCACAATAAATCGACATAAAATCTAATTTTTGTACTAGTGATAGATGCTAATGACCTTTTAGCAATCAACATAACTACAATCTGTATTAATTCCTCCTAACCTGAAGGGAATCTAATTTCCTTTTAGGGAAATGTCAGGTTGTGAACTAATTGTAAGCACCCAACAAATGCAGTGATTTGCACGAGGATCAATCATCCAAAATGACTTCGAAGGTATGCAAGATGGTACTCCCATTACTGAGCTGTGGATGAGCATTAATTTTCATTCTTGTTTTGGAGAGGGGGCACATTTTTTGGTTGGTGAATTCATAATGTATATGACAATGACTGTCATGATAGAAGCGATCATCGTTTGGCTGTTGTGAGTGTAGGCGTGAGTGTTGTGTACACTAAAACATTATTCGACTTGTAATACTGTATGCTATCTTGAGGTTCAAGGCATTGCATCGTAGAGGTAGTTCAATGCAGATGTCGATCAACCCTTGCATGGTTTTCAAGAATGTAATTGCCTGAATTGCATCTTCCGATTCAAAAAATTAACATAGATTAAGCTCGTAAGGCAGACTATATCTGATCAATCAACTAAGCAGTACAATACAAATATCAATTCGTAATTCTAAGACCTCGTACGAAAAATCTCTCCAGGCAGGAACGCTGATTTCGTTCGCTTAAGTATTTTTTACATTCATGAATTTCACACCACAAAATGATCCTCTCCTTTCTTTCTTATTGTCACCCTTTCTATCATTAAGATTTTTATAAAATAAATGCATTGTGGGCCAAATTCACTTTGGTTGTAATCCTAATACATTTTATACTGTTACTTCCTGCACCATATCCCAACACCTTATCATTCCCAAATATATTTTCCAGAACACATTAAACCAAATCCGGAAATTCTTTTCAGATAGACAATCACCCAATTTCTATTAGGGAAATAATTTTCCGGAGGTTTTTGATGGGTGAACATTGCAGGAAGTCATTGCATTTGTGTAAAGGCTTTACGGGCTGGAGAGTTTCGACCAACTCATTCTTTGGACTAATAAAAGAAAACTTATCTTAGATGTGAGTTATGATTGGTTCATGGATCACAAATTAAAGGCTTAATTACGTTTTTGGTTTTCACTTTTGTCAATATTTGGTCCTTCAATTTTTTTTTTCTGAGTCTCGATTTTTTTAAGAGTGGTTCAATTTATTCTTTGCCGTTTAGTTTTGTATAAATTTTGTTAAAGTTAATGTTATATATCAATGTTTGATTTTTTTGAACTTTTTTTTTATACATGTCACTTCACAATTGTGTCATGTAACTAGTCTTAATTTTGTTCCTATATTTGTTTTTAGTTTCAATATAGTCACAATTTTTGTAAAAAAAATTGAACAATATTATCTCTCTTTAGATTGAGACTCAATTTATTTTTTGTATAAATTTTGTGTTGATATTCTTACTAAAGTTAACATTTTTATTAAATATTTCTGAAAATATTTTTAAATTAATTTTAAAATCTATACAAAATACATATTTGAAATCATGTTAGTTAGAACTTGAATGTGATTATTAAATCTAACATGTAAAACGTAACACACAAAAATTTATTAACAAATTAAAATGAATAAGTTGAGTAGTACAATTCTCAAGATTCAAGTATTAACTTTATCAATTCACTCATGTTTTACCTATGTGAGTTGTCATAAATATTTCATATAGATTTTAAAGTTTGTTTAAAAATATTTTTATAAATATTTAATAAAAATGTCAATTTTAGTAAAAATAATGTCAATTTAAAGAGAAACAATATTATTCAATTTTATAAAAATTGAAACTAAATTAAAATTAAAAAATAAATGTAAGAACTAATTTGATACTACATGAGTCAGTCTTGATGTGACATGTGTATAAAAAATTCTAAAATATTAAAAAATTAAATCAAAAAATCAAAAATTGACATTTATCGCTGATTTGAACACCATTTTTCAAAACTAATAACAAATACCGAATTGATAAAATAAAAAATTGATAATCAACTTAACACTTATTGATAAAAACAAGTACCAATAGTTAAGCCTAAATTAAATTGACAACTCTACGGCTAACTATTTTTGGTTCATTGATTACTAAAGTTCTATGAGGAAGTATCAGTTAGTTAAAACATATTTAGTAAAGACTCTTCATCAAAAAGTATCATTTATTTTTTGAGATTTTTTGAAAGACAGATAAGAATAAATTCTTCAACGAAGGTAATGATCGTAAGTTTTTTAAAAAGTAGATAATAAATTTAATCATTGAAATTATCAATGAAGTTACGAAACACGAATTTATAACTATAGTTTTTGTAAATTCTACTATATCATTAGTTTTAAGATTCTCTTACAATTTTTATTTGAATCTTTCAAGATTCATACTCTTATAGAAACACGTCTTAATCTTATCACTTTGTGAACAAAGATAATTCAAGTCTTTAAACGTCCTCAGAATATTTAATTATCAACTTAGTCTGAAGTAGTTATATTGTAGCTGAGTTCCTTTAAAACTTTATCACCAATTTAATTCTATAGTTTCGATTATTAAAGACCTGCTTGCAATGTAAATCTTTGAAGATCTGATATGATAACAAAATATTTAGAAGAGAAGTATGGGAAGATTTAAATATTTGAAATACTAAAATAGTAACTAAAATAGTAAATATTCAGAAGACTGGATAAAAATATCTACACTTTTTTTAAATAACCTCGTCAAACCTTTTCTTTTCCTTTTCTAAACAATAACATTTTTTCTTTTTTACACAATCATGTCATACTTAGATCAGAGCTGAATTTTAGGTTAAAACTCGTGAAATTACTGATAAAAAAACAAACCATAACCAGGAAACAAAAGATGCAGCAAGTAAAGTCTACTGCAACAAAATCTGATATATGGATACATAAGAAAAAAAAATAATGATGATAACTCGTTCAAATGTACAGTTCGAACCCCTCAAATATAGCACTTCCAAAATGAAGAAAATCTAACCTAGGGAGAAGCTTCATACAAATTCTCCAAAAAGATAAAACCGTGGTTATATCACAGTGTGACTAGCTTCCCCATAAAGGGCTTCTTCCCAAATAACTATAACATCATGCTGCAAGGACAACCTAGGTTTACCATATAAACAAAAACAGATGGCATACCCACCTAAACAAGCCAATGAACTTCCATTTTCATGGCTTCACAAATTGGAACTCTTAGAGTTTCTTTGAATTTCCATCTATGGCCATATTCCCCATACCAACTTCCACAGCCTCCTGCTCAGCTTTTTCCCTCTGCATGTTTTCAGATATTTCCCCATCAATTGCAGCAGTAGCTACTGAGGGCTCAAGAGTCCTGGGACCAGCACTGAACCATGGATGCTGAAGGCATTGTGCAGCGGTTGGTCTCTTTTCAGGGACAAAATCAAGTAATGGAAGAAGAAATTCAGCCATGCCATTTGCATCTTCTTCACTGAAATCATACTTCTCCATCATCACCTTAGTAAGAGGCCAGAAACGCAATCGCCTGATGTGTCTCAAATCGCCATATCTGTTGAAAAAATCTCGGGAATAGCGGCCACCAAGTGCAATCTGAAGGTAAAGGCGTTCAATTTTTATCAAAGGGAACAGATAAAATAATCATGGTTCTTGGAATAACATATTGCCGTAAACTACCATTTTTGTTTTTTTTTTTATTATTCAAACAGGAAAATGGTTGAATATTTTTGTTCTTGATCATACAGCCAAAAAGGAAAAACAGGCCTACCTTGCGTGGCATCATCCCAAGAAGCTCCATCATCAGTGCTAGATGATCCTGCAGAGTAGATTCCAAATTGTCAAAAATCTATAGACTGAAATTGAGGTTCAAATAACCACAACAGTATTTCACAATTTATATATTTCTTCCAAAAGAACAGGAAATGAAGACATTTTCAGTTAGTATCACGCACAGATAGTGTACATTATTTTAAATGAATGAAGGCTTAGAGCTACTATCATTTATAAACAAGTTATTTGACCTCAATTGGTCCAAACTTCAAAAAGTTCTTAAAGGAGCACAGTGAAGCATCAATTCTAAGATCAATTGAATAAACAAACAAGATTATAACATCTTCAGCAATTTTGTCTCCACTGTTGTGATCATTCATAAAACTTGACAACTGCAGTGTCTCCCCCATCTTCAACTAAAAGGAAGGCTTTGATGATGTTAAGTCTTTAAGGGACAGGAAAAGTGGATACAAAACATGGTGGTCATGGTTATTGAATCGAGATTCGAACAGTGAATTGTTTTTTCATGAATTTTGAATCTTAATATACACAATTTGTATAACTTAAAAGATAAAACCCTTAAACAAACACTATTTTTTATAAAAAAATAAAAAATATAACAAAAGTTGTATATAAATTTAAATTTATTTTCTTTTCAAAAATATCAAATAAAAATCCTTGAATAACAACTAATTTAATATAAAAATATAAGAATCAATATATACTAGTTTAAATTGAAAAAAAAGTATCAAATAAAATATTAAACAATAACTAAAAAATATAATCACTTATATATTAATTTAAACAATAACTAATTTTTTCAAAGAGATAATATTGATCTTTTATAAAAATCAGAATCAAAAATAAAAAACAATATATAAATTATGACTGTCACTGTAAAATATAAAAGCATGTTAGTATGATTAAAGTTGTTAGATAAAAAAAATATGAAAAAACATTTTATATTTTAAAATCTTACTCTGAAAAAACTATTCAGAACTCTCTCACTCAGTCATCTTATCACAGTTCAGGAGTTAATCTTCTCCCAGGTTTATTTCCTCTCCCTTTTGTATTCATATTCTCCCATCTTCTCCAGATTTCAACTTTTCTCATCTTCTCCATTCTCACTATTCATCTTCTCCCAATTTCTTTTACCGTGTCTTCTGCAGTTCTATTATCTGATGTTCATTTTCTCCGCTTCTTATCTTTTCCCCTGAACTTTCATCTTCATTGAGTTTCTTTTCTTTCTGATTTTGTTCCCTTATTACAAATCGTATGTAATGAAAACTGAATTGCTAATCACATGATTGACATCCGATTCAGTGATTCAAGTTACAAAACAATTCATCAAACGATATGTATCACTGGGGGAGAATTTTGTAATGAATCATGATTTCAATCACGATTCATGTTCCTTTATGCATTATTTGATAAAATAAGATTACACCTCAAAAGATGGAGGATATAATATTTGTTCATAGCAATCTTCATCTTCTCAAGAGAACCCTCAAAATACAATGATGAGGCAACAAAATTGTAGGATATTGCAAGAGATGACTTCTCATTGGATGACAATGGGATTTTAGAGATTGCTAGCTTATCTCTTGATAACCCAGACTTAGAAGATTTGTTTATAATTGTTTCTCTTGATTTGTTGGATTATGAAGCATGATTAGTACTAGTTACTAGATTTACAATTCATTTGTGTGTTGTGTTCTCATGTCATATATTTTTAATCTACCCGAATCCTAGTGTTTGTGCCGTATCCACATCAATGCCTCTTAGACATTTATAAGGCCTTGGGCTCTCCAAATACAACAACTAGCTTTTATGGTGTGGATCTCTCAAGATTCAAAATCAATTGGTATCATAAGCCTTCTGCAATAGAAGGTGTGAGTCTCCCAAGGTTCTTATCCATTTTTAACAAATATTTACTGAACAAAAGTAGCAGAAATGTTATTTTAATGCAGATATGATTCAAAAATTTGAGGTACAAAATTGAATTTTACCATTGAAAACAAACCCAAACGGTAAGGACAAGTTTTATTCTCAGAACAATATTGATAGCAAGCCAGTTTTAATAGTCATAATAATAATAGTAATATAATAGTAACAACAAGTGTTAGATAATTATGGCATGAAATGAAGCCAACCAGTTCTTTCAAAGTTCAAACAGGTGCACTTACCTCATCCCTATCATAGTTGTCACCACTATGAGGATCAAAAAGAACATCGCCAGTGGCAAGCTCAAAGCAAATGCAAGCAAAGGACCATAGGTCAGCTGGAGTTGAGTATTTAGATCCAAGAAGAACTTCAGGACACCTGTACTGCCTTGTCTGAATATCATTTGTAAATTGTTTATAAGTCCAACAAGCATTACCAAAATCAACCAGCTTGCACTTAAGATCGACAGATGCAAGCAACTTCTTTCTTGTAGAGCGGCTACCTCTCCTGTGACCATGACTTCCTTGGGGAACATCCTTAGTTTCAGAAGTCTTTGTTGATTCATCTTTACTAACAGGGCTATTAGGTTTATTGTCACCAGATTCTACACTTGGTTTCACATCAGTACTACAATCATCTTGCTCATCAGGTGCTTTGGAATCCTCCTCAGCTTCCTCAGCATGCTCCCTTCCAACAAAGCCCTGGGCTAACTTTTTAGCCTTTTTTCGCAATTTCTTTTTCTGGTTCTTGGTTAGATCTCCATTCACATTCTTATTGACTACTGTTATCCCATTTTTTGTTACAGCCTTATCCTTCGTGTTTGGAAGGATAAGTGGAACACCTGATTTTCTAGGATCCTTAGATGGATCTATGGGAGACAGAAGCAAGACATTCTCAGGCTTCAAATCAGTGTGTATTACAGAAAGCTCGCGGTGCAAGTAATCCAAACCCACCAAAACATGGAAACAAATTTCCTTGACCACAGGAAGGGAAACACCTCGGTAATCACTGTACTTGATAAGGGTAAGAAGATTATCACCAAGAAATTCAAAAACCATACAAACATGCTGGCCATTAGGCCCTGAATGCTTAAAGTGGTCCAGAAGCTTTACAACACATTTTTTGTCATCTGGATCCCCATCAGCAATTTGTTTGAGAATCTTTATCTCATCCATTGCCGCCTCAGTGTAATGTTGAGCACTCTTTTGAATTTTTAAGGCAACATATCGCTACAAACAAACAATTTAAACCATCACTAATAAAGTTCCAAACTATAGATTGCTACATGTATGTTAGCTAGGCATTGAAATAGTGAAGAATAACATGTACTCTATTTGGATAAATTTCTTTATAAGCCCTTATAAGAGAACAAAAACTAATTGTACTTTTCCCATAAGCTAAAACCAACTTCCATACTTAACTTATTCTTCTTATATAACATCCCGAGAAGCTAAGACGCAACAATTGATTTTGGCTTGGGGAGAAGCTCAATGTATTTATTCACCTACTTAATTTTCCTCTCCTGTAAGTGCTTCTAAAGAAGTTTATAGAGAGAGGATCACATTTCAAACAAGAATTTTCACCTGATGACAGGAACCTCTAATGTGACACAGTAACAAGATCAACAACGCGGCAAATTAAAGGAACAAGGCAACAAAAAACCAAATAACCGTATAACAGAATCTGTTAGCTGAAGATGAAAGATCGATACATATAATAAAATGAAACAATATACAAAGAAAAAAGAAACTCTTTAGACTGGAGGTTAACAGTTTTCCTTCAATAGCCAACCATAGATCAAATGAAAAGCGTAAACACCAATTAAAATCATTTCTTTCAATCACCAACTTTAGCAAGCAAAGTCAAAGCCAGTCCATCATTTCATAGACAAAAAATGATCATTTCATAGACCAAAAAATGGTGATAAATGTAAGCAGAAATTTGTCCAAATCTCCCGACCACAAACAGTTCTTCACAAACCAAATAAAAAAAAAACAAAAACAAAACTTAAACTTAAACTCTCTTGACAAATTGTAAATTGTCAAAAGCATTTGCTTCTGACATGTTGCGAGGAAACAAACAAAAGGGCACGCACCGATTTGTTAGTGTCCCAAGCGAGCCACACAGTGGAAAAATGACCCCAACCAAGCTTGCTCTGTACCACATAGCACCCATTCTTGAAAGTGTCACCAATTCGAACCGCATGGTACCCTCCGCGCCTGTAATCTTCAGTTCCTTCGTCCTCCGAACTGTAATCACTCACCTCACTCCGGTCCTCCGCCATTGAAGGACCTTCAAACACAAACCCGCTCTGAGACGGCGACAGAAGAAGAAAAAAATCGAGGAAGACAAATTGGAAAATTTCAACGAAGATGAATCGATTTGAACAATGAAGAGAAATATTGAAGTGAGAAGGAGGCGAGAGAGGGCCTTGAATTTGGTGGAAGGTGAATGTGGGAAATTAGGGTTTTTGAGTGGGTCTTGTTGCCGGGAAAACAACATAAGAACTAAGAAGGGGAATTCATAATTAAGTTACGTTTTTTTCATTTCAAATAAATAAAACTAAAGATAAATGCTTATTTTTTATAACTACATGTTATAGTAAATAAATATTTTTAATATATAAATTATATTTCAATTAAATTTTATGATAAACAATAAATATATGATGGACAGTTTATAATATGTTCAATTTTTATTTTAAGTTTTGATATTTCAAAATATTTTAAAATTTAATTTAAAAAATAAATATTAGAAAGAATAACTTAAAGTATTTACATTTCTTCTTTTACATATTTTACATCTTAATATATTATTTAATCTATGTAGTAAAAAATTGTCCTCTTCTATTTATTTATTTTATAACTTTCAAGATTCTTATTATCCCAGACTTTTTTTCCATTTTCTAATTAATGATTTTAAATTATTTTATTTAAATTTTAAACATATTAAATAATATAGCAAGTTTAAACAAAATAACATAAAAAATTATATGAATAAATATTACTTCACTTATATTCAGATTAAAACTAATATATACATTTATATTAAGATTATTACATTTAAACTTAATAAATACAGATACATAAAGAAATGTGTTTTTGCTTGTTTGCATAATAGTATCGAGGAAAAATAGTAAATTATAGCTTTGTTAAAAAAATAACATGTAAAATTACTTATATTCAATATTATTAGTGCTGATTTTATTCAAAAAGAGATAACCATGTCGTTTACAAAATTATTATCTCATACGATGCTATGGTTTATATCTCCAATTAAATCATTTTCATTTTTTCATTATTCATAAATTTGTATTAAGTCGTCGTTAAAAAACACTATCAGTATATAATTTTTTTAAAGAAAACATGCAATGTAATTGACTACACATATTTACAGCATTACTCAATTAAAAATTAGTCCATGCGATAAGTTTATTAAACTTTACAACATATATCATAGAAAAATATATTTAGAATTATATTTATTAATTAACTAGGTAGGAATATTATGTTATTTATCTTAGATTCAGAAGATCCGAGTAAGTTCAATACTTTGACATTTTGCTATTTGGAGTGATATTTCATTTTGGCAATGATTTTTGGTACATCAACATTTTATTTAGGTCAAGTTTGTACTTCCAAATGTTTCACTCCAGATCGATTTGGTAGTTAGCTGTTGGATGAATCTTTATTAGGATATCAATTTATTAAATTAAAATACACAAATATCAAGATGGGAAAAAGAGGTTGCTTTGTTTGAATTGACTTGAGAGTGGAAAGGAAAATAAAATATAAATAAATAAATAGAAAGTTAAATTATTTATATTAAAAGAAGATAAAAATAAATAAACAAATATTATAAACAATCTAATCGATGTGTGAAAATAATATTTTTATATTAATATAATTACAAAATAATTTAATTCAATTTATTTTTATTTCAACTATTTATTTTATTATAATAGTAAACGTAAATGATAATAATAATAATAATAATAATAATAATCAATAATATTAAACTCTTACTTTATCCGCAAATTATCTTAAGAGTATGAGAAAAGTTTAACCTTTTCAAACATTTTCGTTTTACGTATTTTAATATATTTTTAATCCTCAATTTTAACTTTTTTTATTTCTATTTAATATTTTTTTCGTGCTTAGAAACAAATCAAGATTGTGTGACAAAAAATTAAATTGTTAAAATATTTTCGTTTTCCGTATTTTTACATATTTCAATCCTCACTTTTAGTTTTTCTTGTTTTGCATTTTTCTTTACTATCTTTTCATGCTTAGAAACAAGCATGCAGTATAAACTTTTATTGTGATCTTTAAAATTTAAAAGTTCCTTTTTTAGTGTTTCAAATCTAAATTTGATATATATTAAAAGTTATATAATTTTTTGTCTACACAATCTGAAATTTTCCAACTCCTATAATTTAAATATAGACATTTTAGACATTTTCAACATCTCACGGAGGTGAAAAACAAATCACGGGATGCAAAAAGTAATTACCTTATTTTCATTTTGCACACCACGTTAGGGCCCAGGTCGTAAAGGTTTCCACACTAACTTTAAATAAACTATTAAGACTAGAATTAAGACCACAGAGACTCTATCGTATATATCGTATATATGTGTACGTATATTTTAAATATGTATAATATTATATTAGTAGATAATGATATTGTAATGTTATTAAATTAATATATAAAATAAAATTATATTTATTAAAAATAAAATAAAATATATTAAAAAAATGAGAAAATAATTGTTGATAAATAAAAAAAATAATAGAAAAAGTAGATATAGAAAATTTTATAAAAAAATTATAAAAATAACAGTCAATTTTAAAAAATTTAATAAATAATTATATTTTAAATGATCAAATTAAAAATTTTAAAATAATAAAAGAGAATCTCTTTATATATTGTTATAGATATTTTACATATTTAATTAAACTTATATTTTTAAATTAATTTTATGAAAGAAATTGTTTTTTTTCTTTTCTGACCGGTTAACCCACTCCAAGCAAAACACCAAGATTTCTAATCGGTTTTCAATTAATTGACCGATATAGAAAATATAAAAAAAATGGCTAAACTATTTTTTCATCTGGTATTATAGAAACTATTTCCAAAACCATTACGCCGGCAACCATTACCTTTATACTCATTATAATCATATTCAACGGGATTCCCATGATTTATTATCTGGAGAAAAGCTATGACTTTCTTTTGTGTTGTTTTTCAAAACTTATACAACAGGTTCATGATTTTTGGGGAAGTGGCAAACATAATAGAATATTTGTTAATATTGCTTTGATGATGTTTTCGATGTATAATGTATAAACAAACTATAATAAGAAAACGAAGATGTTGTTGATTGTTGTTCATGAGTTCATTGCTTTCTTACGTTACCTTGTTTATTTATTCATTCACCTTTTGTAGAACACAAAAAATAAGACATTCGGAGAGAGCAACGTAAAGAGCGGAGAAAAAATAAAAATAAATTGGAGTTTACAAGGTAGTGTCTTCAGACCCCACTTTCTTTCTCTAGAAACATAAGAGAGAATTTTTAATATATCATTGCAACAAAGTTCAAAACAAAACTGAACACTCATCGATTCATGAATGTGCATCGATCCAGTGACTATGACTGCGATGGATGTGGATGGTGGTGTCTGAGAGAAAGAAAAAAAAAAAAAAGAATCTGAAAGATGATATTAACACATGAAAAGAGAGTCAAAGTTGGTAACATTATGTGCTATTATTTTTGTCATTTTTTTCTTAAATTGTAATTCTCTTGGACCAATACTCATATCTGATTGCTAGATAAAATAATAATTTCTTTTAACTTTGGTGTTTTTATTAGAAATCTCACATCGATTAAAGATTTCATAATATACAAGTGAGATGCAAATCTTATGATATAAGTCGATTTTGTGGGATTGAATTAAGTTTAAAGTCCATTTCTAACATTGTATCAAACTCAGATTATAGTGTAAAGATTGTAAATTGATTTTATTTTTGATTGTAAAATTTAAATTTTTTATTGCAGAAGAAATCCATAAATAAGGATATAAATAAAAGTGTCATTGCCTCATCAAGTCTATGTTCCAGATACTTAATAAATTTTGCGGTGAAAATTACAAATTTTACACTATTAGATGCCAAAATTTGGATATACCATTAAGGAAGTTATTCTACAAGTATTTTTATTTTTATAACTTTTTATTATTTTTTCTTTATATTTTGGAGGCGATACTTTTTGTAAATATTTTTGAGAATCGATCAATTTTAATATTTTTTCACTAATAAAATTATATTTATATAAAATAAGATATGAAATATGGGAGATATAAGATATAAGATATAATGTTTAATATTATAACTATGACAAATAAAAACTATTTAAAATAATTTGAACTTAGATATGACTCGTGGCTAATATATGGCTATAAAGAATTTATGATTCTGAGGTTATCGTTGATGTAACTGTTTGTGGACTTGGAACCACATGTCTTGCAAGAAAAGTTGAGCATATTTGAGTTGGTGAAGAAAAGGTAGGTATATCTGGTGTGCAAGTTATATGTGCTTCATTAACCCCAATACTCTAACCTAACCATTTTTGTCAATTTTGTTAAATAGGAATGAAGAAAATATCAGCATTTCCCGGACTTGTTCAGTTTCTTACTACAAAACGTGGTCAACATTTTTTTCTCATAAATAATGGTCACCAAGATTTTATATTTGCTTTCTAGGGTTCAATTGAAGAGATAAGTTTGCAAAAATTGAAAAAATATTTGAATCTTGCTTTTGGGTTTATTTTTTCTTTATCAACTTATTATTATTATTATTATTTTCTATATTAAAAAAACAGAAATAAACTGAGTCAATGTTTTGGGATTGAGTTTTTGTTGTCAACGAGGTCTCATGTTTTGACAAGAAAAGAGTTGGAGTTGGTGTATGGTGTTAAGGTGTATCTATCTCAGTCTTCTAGAACATAACATCATCCTTTTGAAATATTTCTTTCACATTCATAAACAAACAAAACAAACAATACGGTTCCGATCAACAAAACAAGAACGACATCGTTTTCGGTCATCAATTGATGTGGAGTTTTCATGTCAAACAGGTCGGTTAAACGTGACCCAGCAATTTATTTACTTATACCAAATTATAAGGTGAAAATGTGGATATGACGTTCACAAATGTGTTCTTTTTTGTAACGTCCATCAATTATTAATGTTTAATCAATGTAGTCATTTTCAATTGACATACGTGGGTGGTGGCAAATAATAGTATATTTTTTTTAAAAAAATTTAAATTAGCCATGGTTTTCTTTGACAGCAGCTGACCGAGTTTTTTCAGATTAAAAGAAGAAATTAAAAAATGAGTGAATATTTAATTTTTATTTTAATTTGTTGATTGAATAGTTTACTTATTTTTCACATATCAGGCATATAATCTATTACGTGGTAATAGATTATATAATTACACAAATTATAGTACTATTTTTCATTTAATTTTTCATAACTAATTTAAAAATAACTTATTTTTATTATTATTTTTTATTAAAAATCAATTTATAAAATAAAAATTTGTACCGAGAGAGATATATATGGTACTAGATATTTATAATCATTCAACAAAAATAAATCTACGATGAATAAATTCTTTACACGATAAATTTTACTATGATAAATTTTTATATAAAAGAAAATTTAAAATTAACTCAACTTATAAAACCTACAAAACCGCTTATAAAATAAAATGGTTAAATATTTTTTTATTCTTTAAATTTTGGTGAAAATTGAAATTAAAATTTTGAACTAATTTAGTTTTTAATTATGTAAATGTATGAATTTAATCCTTTTAACAAATTTTTCTTAAGTTGATTTAACGTTCAAACACATTTCATTAAGTTGATTTGACGTTCAAACACATTTCATTATAGTGTTTAAATTTTGTTTATACCTTTGGACACATTTTTACTTCAATATTAGTTGAGAAATGGGTATAAAATATTAAATAAACTTAACAAAATTCAAAATTCAAATTTTAAAGATAAGAGACTAGACTAATTTAAAATTTCAAAAATTCTCACTATAAATCAAAGAAAAAAAAACATATTTAACCCAAAATAAAATTTACATTCGTTGTTTTATAAATTTATCTTTAATTCCAATAATTTTCCTTTCTTTATAAAGATGAAAAGCTTGATATTTATTTAACTTAATCATGGAAATAAAGGCCCTACTAAGCCACAAAAATCCCATTCTGCCGCTTGAAGGTGCGTTTCCAATAACGAAAAAGTAAAAAACAGAAGAAAGCGATTAGGGTGAAATGGGGAATATACAAGTCGAGACTTTGGGTTTCAGCATATTATTCATGCTATACTTTAACTTTTGGTTTCTACAATACAAAATTGAAAGCAAAAAGAAGTTTTGGTTGTTGTGGATGTGGACTGCATTCACTTTCTTTGAAAATTCGATCATCTAAAGCTGAAATTTGAAATAATTGTGCATTGGGCTTAGCTAAAGCTTTGATTTGATGTGCTGCAATGCAATTTGCAAAGCAAAAGCTCAAAGCACTTCTGTTTCTTAGTATTTTAATTTTCTTCCCCATGCTTTTTAAGGAAAGCACGATTCATGTATGTACAAACGAAACAACATTTTTCTGTCGTGGACTGAACATTATGCATTTTTAATTAATGATGCGAGGAACAAAGAGCTCAATACGAGTGTCGGGGACGTGATTACACGTCCAAGACGTGATTATGTGATGAGAAATTTGGTATTTAATTTTCATCGTGTTTTAAATTTTGTTGAATAAGCAACCATCGCATTACCACGAATATTATTTTTTTAGGTAATCATCCGAAAAAATAGCGATGGAAAAATATTACATGTATAAAAAAAATCTGTAATCGAACCGAATACACGATAAATAAAAAAAAGCACGTTGACTCAAAACCAACAAATTTTAAAATGACTTTCAAAAGTATATAACAATTTTGAAACAAATTTGTTATAAGCTAAGACACTGGTTTGACTGTATTAATTGTGTTAATGTTTTGTAGTTTATAATATTTTTTGAGATGCAACTTTAGTAATGTTTTCATTTTTATCTTTGACTGTATTAATTGTTTTCTTCTTATCCTTAATTTTTTTTTTTTGTGAAATATGGATGATAAACTTATTGTATTTTCTTCCTATCCTTGATTGTTGTGAAGTTATGGATCATAAATTTGTTTGATCTATTTTTATCCTTTTTAAACATGTTTATATCATACTTTTTGTACGAGCTAAAAATTTAAGTGCTTTTTGAAAATTATTTTTCGCATATATTGTTTTGAAATTAAACATTTGATTGTATTGCGATGTTGATTAGAAGACGATGAAGGGAAAATAAAATAAATAAATCTACTACTTCACAAAATGTAAGTAACTTTTCTTATATAAGAAATTATTATTTAATTTTTACTAACAGTGTTTTTGATGAATCATATGTTGATATGTCAAGTGTAACAAAATGCTTTGAATAATTGCAATGCAATTGATATTTTTCAAATCTTAGATAAAATTAATTCAATAGTAATTTTGTGTTTTAATGTTAAAATTTGAGTTATGTTTTATGTTTTGGAATGTAATTGATTATATAATTATGTAAATATAAAGTAATATTTATATTAAAATTAGATGATTATTATACTATTAAATGAGTCTGTAGGTGATATGAGAAATATTTTGATAGAAACAAAAATAATTTATTTATGTATGTATATTGTTCTATTACTTTTAGTTGCAAAATTTTAGGGCGCTACAATTATTATGAATAATCAGGGATCAAACAATATTTTCATTTTATTTCTTTCATTCCAAAAGTGTAATAATTTTATTTAAAAAAACAATTGACATTCTCAATTTTTATTTAACCAAACTATTCTCTTTTACTAGACTTAACTTTGTCTGCAATAAATAAAAATTAGATATAATCAGACTGCATAAAAATGCTTTTTTTTAGTGTTATTCTTATCTAGTTGTGTTTTAATATTACTTATATGTTTAATTTTATACTAATAATTGTTATTCTATATAGAGTGATTTATCGTTAGTGATCTTCTAGATTCCATGGTGATATTAAAGAATTAAGTTAATATGGCAGTTTAACATTCATAGCATGTTCATAAAATTAAATATAAGTTTTAAGTATTATTATGCTGCAACTTGTATCGTTGCCTTTCCGATTCGGAAATATGACAAGAGTATGTTTGTGTTTGACGATTGAGTCTAAAATCGCGTATAAAACGCGAAATTATTGAAACAAAATAACTTTCTTAGAGGAAGAAACCGAATAATTGTTGCTTCTAAGTCAACACGTAAGTTTAATCGATTTTGTAAAATAGTTGAAAATGTAATTATTTTGTTTTATATTAAAACTTTGAAAACAAATGTGTTTCTGATTCATGTTGCTTAAACCAAATTTGATTTTGGTTCTATTGTTTTAAATTAAAGAATTTAATCTTTTATTTCCATATACACATTTATAAATCTAATTTCTCTTTTAAACTGATGGAAGTTAAAATCCGTGAATAAATATCAAGTGATAAAAGAGATCGAATTCAAAATTTTAGAAAGCTAAAAGGCAATCATTACGATTTTTTTTCTTTATAATATAAGTAAATTATGTTTTTAAGTCATTATAAAATAATTATTTCTATTTTGGTTAGTTTTAAACTTTTGAAAGTATCTTTTTTATCCGACACATTCATTTTAAGATAGCTGATAATAACATTTATTTAGATTTTGAAAATATTAATCAGTGTCACATATATTAATTAGTGTCATATAATTTTAGAAAGAGTTAAATATATTTTCTGTTTTTAAATTGTTATGAAAAATTGTATTTAATATTAGTCCTGCTATTAAAAAGAGTTAAACATATATTCTTTTTCTTACATTTAATGAGATGTGGATATTAAATTTTAGTTTATTGTCAGATTTTGTTTTTCAATGATCCGAGTGTTATTTGTTGAAAATCATTGACTTTTTTAAGAAACTAAATATTTTATAATTTAATTAAAGATAAAACGCAATTTTCTTACAATATATATTTAACTTTATTAAAAAAAATATTTAATTTAAAGGTATAACATAAACATATAGTAATAGGAAATCTTTGGTTTTACCGGAAAAAGACCGTATCTAAGTGAAAACGTGTTTTTTTGTAATTTAGTTAAAACTCAGTGTCCAGATAGCAGTGAAACGAGTTTTAGTGTATCTGTTTTGACCAGAAAAGAAACTTCGGAAACTAAAAAAATGCCTAAAATGAAAATAAAAACGCGTGCGAAGGACGCACATGATTATGTAATATGTACATGAAGTGTTAGTTTATAAAACGAAGGAAGATGATGTTCCGTTGAATTAAACGAACAAAACATTAATAAAAGAAACTGATAGACACAGAATCATAACTTTACGTAATCCATAGTTGAAAACTCTAAATTCTCTGTTCTGTTATGTTCTCTGTTCCAAAACCAAACTTCATTACAAAGAACGTTCTCTCTTCAATTACAATGAACAAAAGCAAAAACATCCTCGTCTTCCTCAACCTTCCAATCCACACACTCTTCTCTCTTTAGTGTCTTAATTCCAATTCTCTTTTTTCTTCTTTCCGACACATATTACACATACGGGCATATATACGTACATACGTAAGCTACATACAGTAAAAAATTTAATTACGATACGAATGGCGGCCGCGGCTTTTGCAATATCCGTCGCGTTGTTGGCTGCGGCGGCGGCGGTTGGTGGCGGATCGCCGGTGAGTCTGCCGCTGGAAAGAGCGTTTCCGACGAATCACGGAGTGGAGTTGAGTGAGCTGAGAGCTCGCGATGCGCTGAGGCATCGCAGAATGTTGCAGTCTTCAAACGGCGTCGTTGATTTCCCCGTCCAAGGCACCTACGATCCCTTCCAAGTCGGGTAAACTTTGTCGGTTCTTCTGTTTTTACTTTTCACCTTTTTTTCTTCTTCTTTGGTTTCGTGTAGCTGAATCAATTTCCGAGGCTTTTGGATTTGTGTTGGATTCTGAACGAGTACTTTTCTGTTCACATCGAATTGATGTGTTGTTGTTACTTTTGATTAATCTGTGACCTTCCTTTGAATTGCGTAGTAACTGTTTGAGTTTTGAAATTTGGAATTAATGGCTTATTGCAGGCTTTACTTTACAAAGGTACAGTTGGGTACTCCTCCAGTGGAATTTTATGTGCAGATTGACACTGGCAGTGATGTTCTCTGGGTCAGTTGTAGCTCCTGCAGTGGTTGTCCTCAGACAAGTGGGCTTCAGGTAAATGCAGTTTTTTTCCGTTTATCAAGATTCGGTTTCAATAAACTTCTTATAAAACACTTGCAGAAGAAGAAAAATAGGATTTTTAAACGAATTAATTCTCTCTTAGGTTTTAAATTAGCTTATCTATAAACCTATTTCGTGTCATCAGTTATGTTTGTAGAATAATAAGGTCAACAATATACAGCACCTAGAAGTTTTGAATATCGTGGTTGTTGGATTTTGTTACAGATTCAGCTAAATTTTTTTGACCCTGGGAGATCATCAACATCTTCATTGATAGCTTGTTCTGACCAAAGGTGCAACAGTGGCATACAGTCATCAGATGCCAGCTGTTCCAGCCAGAACAACCAGTGCTCATACACTTTCCAGTATGGTGATGGAAGTGGAACATCAGGCTATTATGTGTCAGATATGATGCATCTGAACACTATTTTTGAGGGTTCTGTGACCACTAATTCTACAGCTCCTGTAGTTTTTGGGTGAGTTTTCATTAGTCTGAAATGGAATTTGTATTTTCTGCTGATTTTATCAATGTTCATACTATTCCTCTTTTTTTGTGCTGGTTGGTTTAATCTTGGGAAGTGTTGATTTGTGAATGGAACAGTTGTAGCAACCAGCAGAGTGGGGACTTGACAAAGTCTGATAGAGCAGTTGATGGAATATTTGGATTTGGGCAACAGGAAATGTCTGTGATCTCTCAGCTATCCTCACAGGGGATAGCTCCAAGAGTATTCTCTCATTGTCTGAAAGGAGATAGCAGTGGAGGGGGCATATTGGTTCTTGGTGAGATTGTGGAGCCAAACATTGTTTACACCTCACTTGTTCCAGCACAGTAAGTTCCTTTCATCAGGAAAAAAAAAGTGTTTAGTGTTTGGTAAATAATATTTGCAAGGTGGGGGTAATCAAATTCTCTGGTAAATGTCTGCATAAAAATTTGTGCTTTAGTACTTGGGAGGCTGATAAAGTGTCTGCATAAAAGTTTCAGCACTACTGATTGACTAGGCTTCTGATTATCCATCTCAGGAAGATTTAAAATATAGTTTCTATGTTATGAGATGAATTGAAAGAATGTCCCTCTGTAGAAGTGTTTAGACTAACTCCTTCTTTTGCAAATATTTCAGGCCTCATTACAATTTAAATCTACAGAGCATCTCTGTCAATGGCCAAACCTTGCAAATTGATTCCTCAGTTTTTGCAACATCAAACAACAGAGGTACCATTGTTGATTCTGGAACAACTTTGGCGTATCTTGCTGAAGAGGCTTATGACCCCTTTGTCAATGCGGTGAGTTTCAGTTAGGTAATTTCATGCAATTCAGTTTATCGAAAAACGTATATTGCTTTTGATGTTTATTGTCATGCAATAATTAGCAATCACTGCTTGCTTCATGCTAGGTTGGAGGTTTATCAAATATTGATGGCAAAAATGCTTCTTCTTTTTTTCATATATGCAGATCACAGCTACAATTCCACAATCTGTACGCACTGTTGTTTCCAGAGGAAATCAATGTTACTTACTCACCACTAGGTCAGACTCAGTATTTCAAGCCTCTCCTTTTTGGACTTCTTTTTTATTTTGTTTTTCCCTTCTCATTTTCTTGGTAATTGGGTTCTAAAAAGTGTATCATCTTGATAGTCTCTTTCTCTAAATTCATTTTTATGTACTGTGTTTAGTGTCACTGACGTTTTCCCTCAAGTAAGTCTGAACTTTGCCGGTGGGGCATCTATGCTTTTGAGACCACAGGACTATCTGATACAGCAGAATTCTATTGTAAGTCTTCAAACTTCAATTGCTGTTTCTTAGATTTTTAGAACATCTTGAGAACAACATTTTCAAAGATATTGATTTGAAGTCAGAGTGAGTTGCAATTTTTGTTTCTATGTATACCTCGTGCATATTATGTCAATTTCCTTGGAAACTTCTCTAGTTCTTGTGCAGAACTAAAATATGGTGAACCTATGCATGTTACAGGGTGGTGCAGCAGTGTGGTGTATTGGTTTTCAAAAACTCCAGGGTCAAGGGGTAACAATTCTAGGAGGTATATATAACACATTAATACCATTTTTTGCATTTCATTGAGCTGAACTCAAAAGTTTGAAGCTTGAAAGAAAATTGTTATGTTGATTAGTTTTTTTTACCACTTACAAGCAAAGTGTCATATTATAATCCCCTTCTCTTTTCACCTTCTTCCTTCACCATGTTCCTCAAATCCTCACTCTATATTTTCTTGAAGAATACGACTAACATCATTTTCTGCGGTGGCAGATCTCGTATTAAAAGACAAAATTGTTGTTTATGATCTGGCTGGTCAACGCATTGGATGGGCTAACTTTGACTGTAAGTTTCAGCCACACTACCAGAAAAAAGCATATAGTAGATGGCATAATTTACTTTTATCATCGAGGTTGTTGTTCTTGAGTTCTTGCTTTTCCACCCAACCAATATTCTTCGTTGTGTTGTTCTGAGTGTGGGACCAGCATAAAAACAAGAGCCAACTTTGTTTTAATTTGTCTTTAAGACCAGCTTCTCTTCTTCTGATGCTGTTCTTTTCGAATTCAACAACGTAGGTTCTTTGTCAGTGAATGTATCTGCAACAACTGGCACTGGCAGAAGTGAATTTGTGAATGCCGGAGAGATAGGTGGAAGCATTTCTTTACGCGATGGACTTAAGTTGAGAAAGAGAGGGATCTTGGCTTTCCTTGTGCATGTAACACTAATTTACTGCATTGGATTCTTATAGCATTTACATATTCTTATACATTGTAAGAGATATTCTTTTTTTCATATGCATATTCTTTTGCCGGTATATATTTGTCACAATCGGCAAGACCACATTAAGTTTAACGTTGTTTGTGTCTCCTCTCTGCACAATAGGCTTGTTCAGTTTATCCTCAGATGACTCTGTTATCATGTAGAATCAGTTACTCTTCACTTTTGTCAGTGTTGTAAATTACTTCACAGGATTACTGTTTTTAATGCATACACATGGTATAAAATATAGCTTTTTCTTCCTCTGGTTTAATTCAGTTCTTGGTTTCTGCTTATAATCAATGTTGTTGATGAAAGCTGATATTTTAACTACATTAAAGAAGGCCAAAATAGCAAAAAATTGTGAGTAATAAAAATTAAAAAAAAAAACTTTTTAATCAAGGATAATTAACAGACCCAACCTCGAATCGGAAATGTCCAGTTAGTCTTCTAGAACAGAATAAATTAGACTTTTTTTTTTTCTTAAGTTCAAATTAGTGAATTAGAAATAAAATTTTCGCAAAGCTATATAATAGTTTCTACAAATTAATATATGTTGCTAATTTTTAATTACATTTTTTTTCTTGTGTTTTACAGGGAATTTTGTTGGAACTTATCTATGTATGAATTGAACAAGTCTAAACCCTAACTAAACAACAGAACCGTTTTAACAAAACTGGGCCTAAGCGTATTTTAAAAGGCACCTTCTTCTCGCACCTCCATAAAGTTTCCACTGCACTCCCATAAGAAAATTTTGTTCTGTTTTGTTTTTGCCCTTTCTGGAATCCAAAAATGGAAGATGTCCTCTGAATTATACAATTTAAAAGCTAAAACTGATTTCCAGATTACATAATCTGAAAGACAAAAATAATTTCTGAATCATGTAATTTGAAAAAAAAAAAGTTACAAGAAAAAATAGTTTCCGTATTATATAATAATCCGAAAGCTAAAAATAATTTTTGGATTATGTAATTCTTAATCAAATGTATACTTTGAAAGATTTATTTTAAGAAAAAAATGGAGTCTGGTTCTTAGAGTCTGTAAGTCATTTTCAACCTCTAGATTGCATAATTTTAAAATCATTTTTAATTTCTAAAAATGACTTACTAAGAGAGAGAGAAGTTTGTTCCGAAACAAATATCATGTATTCTGAAAACTTTGTTCCGAAAAAGTTATTCTGAAAAACTCATTTTAGAAAGTATATTATATGTGCTCTAAAAAAAGTCGTTCTGAAAAATTGGTTTTGGAAATCTTATTTCATAAATTTTATTCTATAAATTATGTTCTAAAACTTTTGAAAAATTTATTTCAGAATATTTCAATTCAGATATCACTTCAGCATAAGGTATATTTGTCATTTAAAAAAGGATGGGGTGCAAATTAAAAATTATGGGATGCAAGAAGAAAAATCCAATTCTGAGGGCGAGTTTTTCTTCTTCATGGGTCTATTCGGATGTTACGGGTTTCATCCTAATTCGCCAATTGCACCAATTTGTAATCAATTCCGTTATTTGTAGTTTCTCTGAATTAAAAGTGAAAAAACAAAGGAGATAAAAAAAATAACATTTGACTAAAAAGGATGTTATTTTAGAGATAGTGATCAAAAGTAAAAAAGAAATTGGAAAAAATATAAGAAAAAATTGTATTTTGAAAATTACTAGATTTATTTCTTATATTAAGAAATAATTTGACGGGAAGTTTATTTATTTAATTTAAATCAAAATTCATAAATTTATTACGAGGTACATATTATTTTTGCATGACTTTCTAGTATGAAATCGAATATTTGATCAAGTTTAAAAATGTGTTAATAACCCCGTTCAAATAATTTGTTAATAATAACAATAATAATAATCTTATACATAAATGATTAAATAATTAGTTTCATTAAATGTCGTAAAATATTTTGAATGAAGATTTAGCAAACCTTATTTTCGGTAGTAATCTCTATTGTCCTCTACAACATTCTCATCTATTTTCTTCCATTTCCCTTTCTATCTATAAAAGTTCTTAAAATCCTAATTCATTCCATTACACTCCCATAGAAATTTATCATACAGATAAAAGAAAAATATTTCGTCAAGAAAAAGTGGAATTTAAGCTTAAATTATATTGAATTTCAAGTTTTGATTATAATAGATTTTAATAACAGATAATAAAATTTAAATCTAATTCAACTTTATAAAATTAATTTAAAAAAACGAAATTTGTTCTTATTTTCATGATATAAATTGGTTTTGCTTTTAACCATGGAATTTTCTCTCATGATTTTGTATTTTTTTTAATAAATTTAAACCAAATGAATATTCAATAATTCGGATAACCTCTTAAACCATTTACTTTTAATAAAGTAAAGAATTTTTTGAAGACCCAAAGACTTTGATGAGGCAAGATGTTACTTTTATAGTTTTTTTTATATATTTTTTGTAATGTTATATTATTTATATATTTAATTTTTTTTTTAAGTATTTCCGGCCCAAGCCAAGATATTTTGATAAATTTTAATAATAAGTCTAGTCCAACTTAAACGCGTCGTAAATAACAGATGTTGTGTCTTTCCTTATTCAAGAAAATATAAAAACAAAATTACACAATAAATATCTTATTTTTGCAAGAAAATATCGCCACTTTATTCCCCTTAAAGGATAAAAAATAAATTGTACCTGCATTTGTAATTTTTACATTAACAAATTCTCGAATAAATTTCTACAAATATTCTGTCAGTGTTATGATGCTGTGTAACATATTCGATTCAATTCGATTGCATACTGATGTTTTAGCAACAAAAGGGCTTACAGTGTCAGTGATTAACTTCTTCATTTTCAATAAAATATTTGAAAAATTATTCCAATTTTATCTTATAATTAATAAATATATTCTATATAATTAATGTTTCTTAAAGACAGAGAGATAAAAATGGCGTTGAGAAGAGGTGGCATAGCGATTGGTGCGTGCTTGCTGAGAGGAAGCATGATTGCGTTATGTTCCCCTAAACGCTTTTTCAGGTGCATTCCGCGTAAGAAAACCAAGTTCAAATCCTTATACATTATAATAATCTTTTATTTATTTATTTATTTATTTATTAATACTTCAATACAACATGCACTCCATCCATCACTAACTTACTTGGTGGGTTCAACTTTAGCACCACAATTTTGGTTACTCTGTTTTTTAATGGAACATCATTAAAAATATAATGTTGGTGGAGCAATTAACCTTTTTTGGTTTGTTTAGTGAGTGCTATTAGATCAGCCTCGTACTCTGCAATCCAACCTTTTATTATTTTCACTTCCTCGTTTCTCTGCTTCACCAACCATTCTGGATCCTTTTCCGATCTTGATTGTATGTCAAGGCAATGACACCCTGAAATTGTTGTCGTAACAAAGTTGTAAAATTCATAATGAAATCTTCGTTAACTTAGAATGTGTGTATTATATGATTTAAAGAAGATATAAAGTACCATTTGCAGTGGTAACAGCAACGACACTGTTTGAAATATTCTCCAACACCCTGCGATTTTCGTGGAGAACATAAAAAGAATGCAAAAATAATGTTTTTTCTGAAGAAAATATTTACTACTGTACCCGCCAGAGCTGTAAGGATCACGCAGTCCATTGGAGAATATGATGTTGCTGGCAAACCTGTGGAGAATCAGTTTCAAATCCTGCATTTTGTATAAAAAACACCAAAAAGTATTCATATTTTATATATAATCATTTTCTATTGAAATGTGGAAGATTAGTTTATGAAAATGATGATATATGCATGGAAGAAAACTTACATAACCCCCATAATATGTGGTGACCCAATGAGGCTGAGGAAGAACACCATATAATCTACTACACTCATGAACAAATTTCTTCATGTTGAAAGGTGCTGGTGGGAACATTGAATCGTTTCTTTCATGACCTATTGGCATAACCATCTCGCTGCATGTCTGTTTATGAAGTTAATTAAAGATTTATCATGATTCTGGCTTTTAATATATTGTGTATCTTCTGGTTTAATAAAGGAACAAAATGGAACTGTCATTGAAAAAATGAACTTGAATTACCTGCCATCTCCAACCTAGGTTAGTTTCAGTTGGACGAGTAAATTCATTCATGTCATAACATGAACGAGGTCGCATGTAAGAAACGACACCTTCAAATATTTGTCCAAGGATGTCGGTTTTCTTAGCAGCTGCATCAATGGCACTGCACATAACCTTAACGCTGTTTTCAGAAGGGAAATCGTACTGAGCCGCGTCAGTGTATAACGAGTCCAAGTAGTCCTTCAGTTCAAAACTTTTGTTCAATTTCCTGAAACAGAAAAAACAAAAAACTATATTAATTGTTTAATCAACTATATAGTTAATTTGTGTAGAAACTAAGCTTACTTGCAAGTTTTAAATCTCTTGCTCAGAATTGAAAGACCATTAGGCTTCTTAGCAACTCTGTCAATTTCAGACCATGATTTACGTATAGTTTGGTAGCAGGTCTCACTAGTTTCCTGAACCATGCAAATTACGAATTGCAAATTACGAATAACAAAAAAAAGAAGAAAAAAGTTGCATATACAGATTAAAAGAACATTACTTTGAAATCCTTTGTGACAATATAGTAGTATCCGGCTTGTGGGGCAATGCCATTGAAGTAAAGAATAGGTGCTGACGAAGCAAGAGCACCCAGAGCAATGTGGGGATACTTTAGGCGAAACCATGATGCTAGCACTGCGTAATATATTTATAACAAGGGAAAGTTAAATCAAACACTCCAATTTGAAAAAATAAAAATAAAAATTCTGTCTTACTTCCGCCATAAGAGCCTCCAATAACAATAATGGGAGAATTCTGAGCAGATAAAGTTTTCTTGACGTGTAGAAGCACCGCAGCATAATCTGCTATTGCTTGGGCTGAGTTAAAGTATCCGCGAGTGGTTGCATTTCTCATGGCTTCTTTACTCGACCCAAATGGTATTGATTTCCCATAGTACCTATGCTGTTTACGAACAATAACAAACATTAGACTATGTTTGATAAGTAATGTTGTTAACATTAACAAGGTTGTTGTTACCTCAATGTAAACAATAAGAGCTCTGAAGTGAGGAGCGTTGTCTGTGGGAAAGCCAACATAGAATAGATCATCATCGAGTGGTGCTTCTGCACCAAAGAATGCAAAAATGGGTGCATTTGATTTTGGTCCAGCCCAGTGCTTGAAATCGATGACATATCTTTGGTGGAAAGTGTGGTAGCTGTCTGGTCTGTAGTTGAAGTGATCGAGCCTTTGGGTATAGTAAAATGTTTTCAGATCATTTGTTAAGTTTGATGAAGAAGAACTGATCTGGGGTTCGCGTTCCTTGCTTCTCCGCCATATTCCTAACCTTGGAATTTTCAAACCATACACATTAACTGACATACTTAGCAACAACAATAAAACCCATTGAAATGACTGCAAAATGCTTCCCATGGCTAAATCAGCTTCAGACTATATCCTCGCTTCACTACAATGATTTCCGGTTGTAATGTAAGCATATATATATATATATATATATATATATATATATATATATATATATATATATATATATATATATATATATATATATATATATATTTATCTATATATATATAAATATTATTATTATTGTT
>Ga0214542_1001087_pt1 | contig 54476 bp, 31 predicted proteins | sample CNSS1metaG_FD_160096 | JGI IMG/M metagenome (GOLD analysis project Ga0214542, IMG submission 160096) | Root nodule microbial communities from cowpea collected in UCLA plant growth center, Los Angeles, California, USA - CNSS1 | ecosystem: Host-associated > Plants > Roots > Nodule | place: USA... | reverse complement strand
TTCATTGATATTTTAAAATATATATATATATATATATATATATATATATATATATATATATATATATATATATATATATATATATTATATTTCTCAGCCGGGGATTTACAGTTACTTACCACACAAGCTTTGAATAAAACAACTTGGTTGACAATGTTGTTGCTGTGGTCAGAGGTCCTCTGAGCTCAAATATGTTCTAGCAGACCTCTTGGAAAGTCTTCTAACAAAAAACCCAAAATCGAAACAAAAAGACTGTCTCTAATATATATATATATAGCATAGTGGAAGTATGTTCTCCTCTATACAATTTGTAAGGCTTTTCAGCAAGCTTGAATGCTTGATTTCCATTCAGCAAGTGATGTCAGAAATTCCATGACCTGAAGATACAACATTGGTTGGATTATGACATCACAAAAGTTTCATCTGTCAGATTCAGATGCAGTCCAATGAAAGAAAAAGAAACATACGAAGTAAATTAGAATGAAGAGAATTACCTCTGAGGGATCACGAAGAGAGTAAACTGCGTTGCTTTCTTTTGGGGCAGGGGACACTAAGATGCCACAACCTTTATTAGATTCTCTCAAAACCTGTAACAGTCGTTTGGTATCAGTATTAAGGGAATCTACAAAAAGAGAATTTGAGAAACAAGCATGACATCATAATAAGCGATTTATTACTATTACCTTGAAGGCATCTTCGTCTGTTTTATCATCTCCAATATATATAGTTAGCACGTCATCGTTATTGCTGAGTCCTAAAAATAAGTCTTAGAGTCATTTACTTGCATAACAAAATTTGATCTTCAAAGAAAGTAGTCATTCATTAGATAAAAACAATGAACTCACCAAGTGACTCAAGTAAAAATGTGACAGCTTTTCCCTTATCCCAGTCGATCACTGGCCGAATCTCTAAAACCTGAAAACTAGTAACTAAACAGATTATTATGAAGTACTTTTTAACAGTTATATCTCTTGAAAAGTGAGTGAAAAAGTTGGGTCGCGAAACAGTACCATCCGCCCATGAGTTAAACGCAAACGAGGATACTGCTTCAAAATATCATATACACGTTGTCCCACAATAGGCCAACTCTGTACATCAAATGAAACAAATTAAGAGGAAATATATGCTTATAAAGTATGAAGTGCGTGTTAGATTTTATATGGAATTGTGCAAAATCATGTGACATAATTTTAAGGAAATGTTCACTTGCTTGTTCCACGTTCCACGTTGAAGAATTGATTACGGTTTGAGAAGTCTTTTTGAGTTTAAGCAAAACTTGAAATAGTTTGAGTTCGATGAAAAACTTTAGCAAGCTTTATTATTAACTTATTTTTAGAATAAAATCATCGATACATAGGTTATCTCATTTTAAAGTTAATTTCAACCAAAATAAATCTTATTCCAACATGCAAAAAAATAAGTTGGTGAGAAGAGGAAGTCATCCTAGGTAGAAAGATTCCGCATTCTTATGCTAAACAAAAAAAAAAATCATCAGAAATGAAGTTAATACCTCCTCATCGACATTCCGGTAATGTACAGATACACAAAATTTGTTGTTCTCAACTGTTGCTCCTTCAACGTCTTTTGTACACTCTTTGAGCAACCTAAGTACCTGTGCGAACATGAAACCTTGGTTGATCAGCATACAACTTTCAAGTAAAGAAAAAAGATAGAAAAGGATTGTATTTTTCAAATATACATGCCTCATCAATCATGGGCAGGAATTCAGCAGCAGGTTGGAATAAATTAAGTTCACCAAGACCCTGTAATTTCAAAAGAATAAAATTCAAATCGAGCTACATTACAAGGTACTTCTTGACAGATAATGTGAAGTAAGACACATATTCAGGTAGAAATTCTGAAACAAGTACCTGCTTATCAGAATCAGGGTGATCGTCAGAAATAGATTGTCTGGGGGGACCAATAATGTCCATCCCATGACTACCAGCATAATAGAGGTCACTTAATCCAACAAATTCATATACCTGAGCAAACAGGGTATATAACATAAATGTTAAAATCAAAAGTCAAAACTAATGTTCGACAATTGTTATACGCAAATGTAAGTAAAAGTAAAAGAAAAATAAGATTGTTTCATAAAATTCTGCAACTACCTTGTCACGTTTTCTTCCACTAATTATTGCAGTTGGAAAATATTCCGCCACTTTTTTAACAGCAGCACGCATCTGATGAGGTTTAAGGGTCAGATCAGCAAAGTAGTAGTAGCATCAGAAGAAAAAAACTAATTGAAACGTGGACGACAAATCAATAGAGAACATCACATACATTATCTGACATGAACGCACAGTCAGGATTGTCCACAATGGGTGAAAGAGTCCCATCATAATCAAGAAATAATGCTATTCTCTTCCCTTTTGCGTAGTTAGTAATTTGATCAAAAGATGCAAGTGCTGATGGAAACTTTAGCTGTGGAATTGAATAGAAAAAGTGACAAAATGAAATTGCAAAAACATAACATTCCACAACTATTGAACAAAAAAACTACAGAGGAAAGTATGTTATACCAGCCAGGTACTATAAGCAGCATCAGGTGATCCAGTTCCATGATTGAGATCCTTGGATACTTTATTGTGAGTAGGAGAAGAAGATTTCATGGCATCAAGCCAACCGCTAGAACGAAAATCATCAAGAATTCCTCCTGTCTTCTTTCTTGGAATAGCCAGAAAGGGACCATGATGGGGAAAGGTTGCCCCTTTTGGAGAAGAATAAGGTGACAAACCAGAAGGCACACCCAGCCTTGACCTTGTCAAGGGTGCGGCATCAGTAAGGACAGGAGTAAGATTTGGCTTAATCTCCATTGGATCCAGGTCTATGCACAATTTTCACAGAGCAGCAACAATGTAAGACCTTTTATGGAGTATTCAGAACAAAATGAACCAACGTATATAAAACTTCCACCACTTCAATCAACTCCTTTCTTGTCACTGCTTTTGAGTTAGCAGTTTATCGACTGATGAGTTCCTATAGACAATGATCATGCAATTGATTAGTTTGAATTCATTGAATATCAAGTCACCGATTAATTGAAAACATGAAAACATGACCCTATAAACTACCAAAGGCAAATAAACAAACAAAAAGGAAGACAGAAATAATTGTAGAAATAGAATTTCTCTTAACTTCTTGGTCAGAATTTGGTACCGTCACTCTCACTCACCATGGTGGTCTTGTTACAGACTCCAATAACCATCATTGAACAAAAACTTACATACCAATGTCGACGTGTCTTTTCAATGAAAACACTAAAAGAAAAATTTAAGAGTGTTAAATTCATCACGGGTTGATGCCAACTTCACAATTTGACTTCTTTTATCCTTTCTTTTGTTTATCTTTTTACCTAGATCTCATATCCACAAGTGATAAAACAGAATTAAAGAACATAAATGACAATAATCTTTAACTAACAATACGATTCTGTAAAATTGTTAAATTCAAACTGACTTTCTCAAATAGTATCTGAGGAGATCCTAATCTGAAGAGTAAGTTATAAATCTCAATTCGTTTATAATTATAACTAAAATAGATTATTTTATATAAAGTAGGATGCAAAACCTATTTTACAAACTTGAGTTTTATAAGATTAAATTAGGTCCACTCTCAATTTAAATGACTGAGATGGCTTATTTTACCAAAATACCCTTAGTGACACCAAATCTACTATTAGAAAATACATTATTACAGGCGCAAGAAACAATTATTAGAGTAAAAACACGATCCCAAGAAGAAGAAGCAATTATTAGACAAAAACCCCGAAAAAGGCGAGCGTGAAAGCAAACGACAACAATGCAGCAGCTTAATTAAAGTTTAAACAGTTACAAGGCAGACAAACCAGAATACACTTGTGGACAACAACTGAATCAATCAATCATTCATGCAACGACCTCTCTGAATAAAACAATGATGCACTCATAAAAAAAAAAAAAAAAAAAAAACGTTCTCGGAAATAAATAAATAAAACCAGTTGAAAAAGTTCAATAATACATCAAATAGTAACTATCAAAACCGAAAGCATCGCGAAAGAAAGAGAGAAAGATCCACTAGTCAAAAACTGTTACCGAACCATTGAATGTCAACATATTTACGCAATCCCCATTAAATAATAATTATAATAAAACGGTCAAAGTTCAGATTCTCAACTTGACTAGAAAGGTAAAATGCACCTAATGGTTCACGGTAAAGAACACACTTCTCCGGAATCCAAAAATTTGATATGAACTCCAAAGCTCCGGTGGGCTTTGACCATGTGTGTGACCAAGGGCACCAACCTATTTGGTGAATGAGTTCTCTAATTTTTTATCCCAAAATCTAGAAGAGGACATGTTAGGAGAAAAAGTGTCTAGATTCAAAGAACACTTGTAGAAGAATACACGTTTATTCCATTTCAAAAGCACAAATGAATATTAAAGTTGTCAAAAACAAGACATCGTTTTGTTCAACTTAACGAACTTTTTAGAGTTGGTTAAGTCTTCCCTCCAAAAGTAATTATATTAGGCCTAAATATCATAGGTCGAACTCAACTCCTTAACTGTTAAACCTGAAAAAGACGATCCATAATTTGATGTCCATTACTCTAAGTGTTAAAAATGAAAGGTATAGACTCCAAATCACATCTGGTTAGGTGAAAGGTTCCAAAATTACTTACTCCAAAAAAGTCAATATAGAATCCAAATCACAACCTGGTAGATGGGAAATTCTATTCTTCTCCACACCAATCCTAAGAAATATGCCCTCTAGAAATTATCATATTAGAACCCAAAGATTTTGAGGTCCATCCAAGTCAAGTCAAGCCCTCCACAATTCTTCAAATGTTAATGCACAGATACGCTGTGAATAGTATAAATGTAACAGGAAATTCATGTCTGTTTTGGTGCGCCAAAATTTTGAAGTTAGTCTCTGATCCAATCAACAAAACTTGGCGACAGAAAAAAACGACATTTTTTTTTTCCTGTCGAATTCAGACAATTCACAATCCCTGATGGCAGTACCAAAACCAAAAGAGGACAATATAACATATTTTACTCTGTTGGACGATATCTGAAAAAAAACGAGTTCAGAGGGAACAAACAAACAACGAAGAGAGGGAGATTCAGATCACAATGCAATTGGTTGCAGATTAAACAGTGTTAAAACAGAAAGGAGTTAATGAATGTTACAGCATTACATAAAAGTCGTTGCGAACTTTATCGAAAACAAACAAACAAATCAATGGTTAAAAGCAGAAAGAAGAAAAAAAAAAGTTTCCAATGTGAAATTTCATCAGAAGTTTCCTTTTCCAGTAATTTCCCAATTATAAGCAAAAGAGAGAGAGAGAGAGGGAGAATGTGCACGTGAGGAAGAAGATAGGTACCGTAGTTTCTCCGACGCAGGAAAAGAAGAGGTTCTGAGAATGGAGAAAAAAAGGAGAGAGTGTTGCAGTTTGAGGAGAAGAGAAGAAAACGGTGAGAACAGAAAAGAGAGAATGGTAGTTTGTTAGAATGAGAAAAGGAAGGAACCGGAGGGAGTATTTAAGCGCGTTGGTCCTCACCTAACGTGCGTTACAGAACCGCAGAGGCGCGGTCGTTGAATAAGGAAACCACTCGCCATTAAAATATTTTACATTTTTCTGAGCTTTCGTTTACGGTCACGGCGAGGCGCGTGATCGGCACGGGGTTTTTGGTTTTGCCTCTGGGAGCGCGAGGCCAATGGGGACACGCGTTTGAACCACGCTCTTCTGCTCGAGACTTTTAAGGATGACGGAGAACGGTGCTCCCGTCTAAAAAGAAGCTAGAAATTAAAATAAACTTAAAAAAGGTATTTCAACTAAGAAGGTGAATGGAAAGTAACTCCTGACTTATCAAATGTGAAATCTTCACATCTCTCTATTATATTTTTCCAAAATAAAAACTAATTTAACTTTAAATATCTAATATTATATATATATAGATAAATAGAATAAATAATATATAAGGAAAAATGTCTAGATCTCTTATATAAGTTTGTTATGATTTAGATCTAATTAGTGGAAGGTTGGTATCATTTTTAAAAATGTGTCAATCTAGTTTCAATTTTCGAAAAAGTGTTTTAATCAAATTATTTTTAGATAAATATTAGTAAAGCCGTTAACTTAATTCATTATTTTTACCACTAAATTTTAATATAAGTATCAATACTTAATTGTGTAGTCATTTTAAATATTAATACTATTAATGTTGTTAATAATTTTTTGCCGAAAAAAACCTAATTGAGGCATTTTTTTAAAAATTGAGACTCGATTGACACATTTTTAAAAGCGGGTACCAAACTGATACATCTAGATAAAAGTGGGTACCATCCGACTAATTAAACCAATAAATAATATATAAGGAATAAATAGTATATAAGAAAAAATATTTAGATCTATTATATAAGTTTGTTATGATTTATTAGTATGAAATATATTGGAGTCTCCCTTAATGAACCTATTAATGATATGGGAGCCAAATTTCATCCATATTTTTTTTTCAAGAAAAAACTATTTTTTTTCCTAAAAAAATTAACTATTAATTTTGGAGTATTGAGTAGATTTTGGAAGAGAATACCATTGAAGCAATCCTTGTATTTCTCACTGAGCTACATTGCCCATGGTTTTCTTTGTCTTTTCTAGTGTCCTTTCCGAGCTATTTATTATTATTGCATTTATGAGTTGTTGTACTCTTCAAAAATTACATATTTTAATACCTTATTTAAATGTTTATCCTTATTTTTAATCTCATAAATTTTTGTAGGATGTTTATCTTTCACTATTCTAAAACTAATATTATTTTAATCTACTATTAATATACAATTTCACTACTGATAAAAATATTGGTGTGTTTATCATGAAGATAACAAATTTTGGTAATATTATTAGTGATATATTACTTGGATAAATAATTAAATTTTTTCACTATTAATTTGCCGAAATTTAATCATTTTATAATCTAATATTAACATGTCATATTATCGATAAAAATATTAATGTGTTTTCAGTTTTAGCTTTTACATAAATAATTTCAATTATTTGTCTCTATACATTCTTTTTTTTTTACTTTCTATTATCTTAATTCATAGAAACTATTAAAAATATATTATGTACAAAGAATAAAATAGGTAACTAAGCACAGACAAAAAAGTAAAATTTATTCAACTACATGAAGCAAATGGGTAATTTAATGTATATTATTGCAATTAATGAAGTTTCAAAAATAAACATTAACCTTGTTAATAATAGCTAGTTATATTTGGAACGAAAATGTTTAGGGTTTATTTTTACTTTTTAAGTAAAAAAGTAATGTTGTATTTAGGGATGGCAACAGGTCAGGTCAGATACGGATAGTGCCTACCTGCAACCCGATCCGCCAAAAAAAAATATGTCTGTTACCCGCCCGTTTACCCATCGGGTATTCGCTTAAAAAATACTCGCAGATATTTTTAAAATTCGCGGGTACCCGTGGATACCCGATACCCGCAAATATTTAAAAATATGTATTTTATAAATTTTTTAATATAAAATTATAAAAATAAAATATAAATTAAATTAAATTATAATTATAATTATAATTATAATTAAATTTGACATAATAAAATATACTATTACTTCTAATTTTAATTAAATTTAACTTAATAAAATATAAATTTAATTTTAATTTTAATTTTTTGCGGGTAACGGGTATCCGCGGGTACGGATAGTACGACCCGTTTATAAGCGGGTATTAAAATACTTGCTACCCGCTACCCGCGGGTAGTAATTATCCGTCGCAAATTTTATCCGCGGATATCTGCGGACACGGGTATTTTTGCCGTTCCTAGTTGTATTAAGCATTTTTATCAACTTATACAATCTGTTTTCCTTTTTTTCTGATCTTGACCAAATCTCCTTTTTTTTTTTATCCTTTTACAATATCTTTTTTTGAAACCAATTTTTTTATTTATTTGAAGAATTTAATTCACCAACTTTTCAATTTAATAAACCGATTTAGCTTTATTTTAGCCATATTTTTCTAAGGCACATGATATTTTTAGGTCTTGGCTGACCTATAATCATGACACATACATAGGATACCTTGAGATCTTCATCCCTATATATTAATTCAATAGCTTTACAAATTTAAATAATAGATTTATAAATTTAAATATGTTTTTATTTAAGTATAATGACTTATAATCATTAAAGTCCATTCTCGCATTTGAAGAATTGTCTCTTTTAGAAATTAATGTTATAATTATTCTTTTATTTTTAGAAAATATCTCAGAGGATTAAAAAACGTGACATATTTAAATTATCTTTGACTAAGTGATGTATAATTATTAAAGGGTTAAATATGTTTTTATCTTAAAATTTCAGTAAATTTTGGAATTAGTATATCTTCAAAACTTTATACTAATCTAGTCTTTTATCTTTAGAAATGTGTGAATTTAGTCTTTCCTACCAAATTTGTTAAGTTTATTTAACATTTTAAACGCATTTTATGATAATATTTGAGTTAACATTGAAGCAAAGATGTGTCAAACTGTGTAAACAATTCAAATACTATTATGAAATGCGCTTGAAACGTCAGACAAACGTAACAAAATTTAAAAATTTGGTTAAAAAAACTAAATTGACGCATTTGTTAAAATGAAGAACTAAATTGGTCAAAAGTTTGAAAGATAGACTAATTCCATATTTTACTGCAACTTGAGGGATCAAAAATATATTTAACCCATTATTAAATGTACCGGATATAATGACAATAACTAATAATTTCACTATAAAAAATTAAAAGATTCATTATTTAATTTTTTGAAAATAAAAATATACGTCAATTTGTTGTTGTGTTTAACGTATAAACCTCAACCACTGTAGAGAAAATATTGGCCAGGCTCAATGTTCTGTCACCTAAATTGAAGCACATGGCTCTAATGATCATAGTTTAGACTATGTTTTCATAATTAATTTTTTGACTTTCTTGATTAATTAGTGAATAAAGACATTTTAAGTCAAATTACAACGAATGCTGCATCATTTTTCATACATAGTTTAATTATTAGGTTTTGTGTTAGCATGTGCCATTCTCTGAAAGATTGTAAGAAGAGACGTGGTATTCTTCCACGTCAGAACTTTCTAATTAGTTACATTTTTTTAGGAAAAATGTTAGAAATTAACTTTATGTCTACCTCAATCACATAAAAATTGAAATCGGTTTGTAAGATAAGAATTGCACTACTTATATATATTGTGAATTAATCTTATTTTTAGTTGATGTGGGACTTCTAACACATCTCCTCACGTCGAGGTAGATTCATCTTGTATGTAGACAATAAATTATTGGATGTTCCGTTAACAATCCGATATGAAATGAAATAGAATGTTAAAAAAATTTGTTAAAATAGATTCTAATTTGATTATGATACGACTAACTTCGTTCCAACAAAAATCACATATTAAAGCAATTAATTAACGATATTTAATGAGTTTTAATGGTCCAATGATATTTTATAATTTAGAGGAATTTAGAGGCTAATTAGTTAGTTGTTATAATTTCAGGAACTATTTTAAAGGAAAATTCGTGCAAAGTAAACTCTGATTTAATAATGGTTATATAATATATGTAACACATTGGTCATGCATTGCGTGACAGTTAGATTAATCAGGATCTTAAAATATTAAATTAATGAAGTCACACAACGTTTTCATCATCAAATATATAATAATAAATTAATATAATTAAAACAATTTCACATAACATTGGACTACTGGATTAAATAAGTGTTTTTAACCAAACAAGTATTTTTTAAACTTTTTAAGTGTCACATCTAACATTTAACTAAATACATAACTTTTAATATCCAAATACATCTTTATATATATATATATATATATATATATATATATATATATATATATATATATATATATAATTTAATAAATTTTAAATTCTAAAAATGTATGTTCATTTTAAATTCTCCATTTTTATTATGTTTTTTTTTTACTTAGACATTTTTTAAATGAGATAATAAATATTTTATACAAATATTATACCTATGTATTCATTACTCGATAAATATGTGAATAAGACTTAAACTTAAGTTCATTAAATAGCAAGAATTTATGTAATTTTTACTTAAAATAAAGACGACTATAGTTAAATTCATATCCGTTTGTAAACATAGGCGCATGTCTGTAATTTTTAAATATTAATAATATTATATTTCATAATATTATATTAGTAGTTTATGATATAATAATATTATTAATTTAATATATAAAATAAATTTATATTTGTTCAAAATAAAATAAAATAAATAGAGAAAATATGAAAAATAATTGTTGATGAATAAGGAAAAAAGATAAGAAGAGAAGATAGACAGTTTTACACATAAAACATGTAAAAATAACAGTTAATTTTTAAAATTTAATAAATAATTATGTTGTAAAGAATAAAATTGAAATTATGAGATATGGACAAAAAAAGGAATCTTTTTTGTATATTTTATTAAAAATAAAGTGAAATGAATGGAGAAAATATAAAAATATAATTGTTGATGAATAAGGAAATAAAGGAGAGAAGATAAAGAGTTTTATAGAAAAAACACATAAAAATAAATATTAATTTTTAAAAATTTAATAAGTAAGTATATTATAAAGGTTAAAATTGAAATTATGAAATGTGAAGAAAAAGTTATATATTCTTTATAAATATTTACTTGTTCAAATTACTTATAACATTCTATTTCTTATATGATTAAGTTAGAGGGAATAATGAACTCTCATAATCAAAAAAAAAAAAAAAAAAAAAAAAAAAAGAGAGGATCAAATGTAGCAGAAACAAGAACTTATATTTAAATCAAAATTTCAGTTATAACATATTTTGATATACTATCAATTATAAAATAAATGGAAGATTATTACATAAAAGTAAACTCGATCTACTACATATTTATTCTTCATTTAACTTAACTCATCTATTAAATAAACTCGATCTTAAAATTTATTTTAAATGTAAAAGTTTATTTTTCTTAAAATGTTATTTTTCAAGAAAAACTCCTTTAATTCTCATATAGAGTAATCAAGTGAGCACTTTAACCATATTAATGTCTTTTACCACACAAGTTGAGTCATTAACTTTGCTTCATAAACTAATTATTCTCTTGAAACTCATCGAGTTCTAGAATGTGATTAAATATATTAAACAATTTTCTTAAATCAGTTCTGAATATTTTTCTTTTCAGAACAACCCTAATTTGAAGGCAAAGTCTGAGTACATATTTTATTAACTACATACAGTTATAACAAATATGACAAAAAATGATGCCAAAATAAAATTCGAATTTCATAGTGGTTGTAACTACACATCTTCACATGAATTACGTGAAACTAATAAGACCTTTAAAATACTAATTATTTAATTAGTGATGTCCCATAACGTGTTTATCATTAAACATATAATAATTAATATAGGACTTCTACACGTGGTAGTAGCATATATTTTTAATACATTCGTTACCTCATGCTTATGCTACTTTTGTGTTTACCCAAAAACCTAAACTAGACTATACTTTCTCTTCTTGGGAAATCAAATTATTATAAAAAATATTTTATGTTAAATTTACACTCTCATTATTATAGTATATATGTGACACTTGTCAATAAATATATTCATGAATAGTGGAGTAAAGAGAAGCCTCATTATAAATTTTTTTATACTCACAAGTACAGAATAAGTTTTTTATATCTTTATATCTATGTTATTATATCTGTTAAAATTTACTAAAGTATAAAACAAGAGGTGAGCGACAATTTTGTAAATAATGTGAGATCTTTTATGTCAATTCTACTTTTAACCGGTATAGAAATTAATACAATGACATTTTTGTAATATTGAAAAAGACTTTTTATATCAGTTATAGCTAGAATTTATATATATTTTGTGTGTGTATATATATATATATATATATATATATATATATATATATATATATATATAATTCTTTTTAATTTTAGAAGAGATATTATACTTGTTGGATCTTGTAACCGGCATAGTATGTTTCCCATTTCTTCATTCATTCCCTAACACCGTTCTTTCATCTCCAACACATTTTTTCATTGCTTTGTCGCTCCCACTTTCTTAGTCTGCGAAGTCATCGTTCCTAACAGTCACCGTCACCGTGCGAAATCGCCTACGAAGTCGTCGTCACTGTCGCATATTGTTTATGTGCTCTCCGTCTACTAGCATCATTGTCACATTGTGTTATTGTCGTTGTCAAAATCACTTGGTCTCCTAGTCTCTGTTGCCGTTGCCCTCATCGTCCATCTCTTATATGTTTTCTGCATTTGAAAAGGTCAGCATTTGAACCCTAACCGCACATTACTGTTGTTTCGTTGAATGAGTGAAATTGGTAGATTTGGTTCCTTTGCAGGAGTTAAGTGTGATTGACGCTAGAGTGAAAACGGCCAAGGATTATTTCACTGTTAGTTTTTGGTTCTCATTATTCTTATTATAAGTTGCTGAATAATTCAATTTCTCCTAAAATTTATTGTGAAATTTCACAATTCTCGTGCAAGTAAAATGTCATGTTAGAGATATATCTTGATTCAGGTTCAATAGTTAAAGCAAGTAAAAATGTCTTGTTATTCTCCTTTTCAATTACAAATTTCAAGTATCCATGAGGATTAGGTGATCCCGATCGGTCAGTGTCATCTCAAGGTTCAATAGTACTATTTAAATTCTACAAATAAAAGTAACATTTTACTTTCATTTTTTTAAAATTTTTTAACTTTTTTTTAGAAGTAATAAGTGACTAGTTAATTCATAAAATTAAAAATCTAATTTGTTCAATGAATTAGAGGAAGTTCAGTAATTATGTTCTATTCACAAGTTGGTCACTGAAATTATCAATTTAATGTCAAATTAGTCTCACAGTTCTTAGTATTAAATTGGTTGAAAATAATACAATTTAATGATGGAAATAGTTTTACAAAAGTTAATAATAAAATACCATTGATGTACTTTTGTATGCATTTAGAGAATCAATTGTAAAATTTGCTATTCTCCCATGAATTAAATTGTTGCTAAAATACACATTTACATACCAAAATTACACTTATATTTATATTTAAAATATAAATATAAGATTAATTTTGAAAACATACATATAAGAACAGAATTATTATTTTAAAATATTTAGTAACGTATCAAATAAAATTGCATTAAAATTAAATAGAATGTTTTCCATCAAGCTTCAAGTGAAACCTGCAATAAAAACACGTGTTAAACTTTTCACACATATATTAAAAGATTTTCTGCAAAGTAATTATATGATATTGTTTTAATACTATAAATATTTTATTATTCTTTCTTTTTCTTACTTTTCCTTTTCTTTACCTTCGACCATTCAATTCAATCAAACCAACCATGAGATGGGAAGAGTAAGAGAAGATGTGTACAAATTCTTAACATCAAATATTTAACTTTAAATATTGTCGTTATTACTCTACACTATTACAATTTTTATAATAAAAATAGTTATTTTATAAACCATGACGGAAATATTTTTTAATCAGCTTAGTTTTTTTTTTTTCATTTTTTTTGTTGCTAATGTATTTGAATTTGACAATCTGAAATAAACCGTAGAATCTGTTCGGTATAATTAATGATATCTAATTTGAATAAGTGAATTTTGCTTTTATTAATTCAAAAGAGATAAAGGTTAAAAGAACACGTGTGATTTGTACTAAACAAAATTACCCTAGCACTAATAATATAAATTCCATAGTATCTATTATATATGATAAAATAATTATAATCTTATTATAACAAAATTAGTTTTGTTTAAATTTTGTTAAGATACATACTTTGATCACTGCTAGAAATTTTCAATGAGATTTTTTTTTACAAATTTGTTAAAAATATTTGCAAGAAAAGATATATTTTTTGTCATTTTTTTAAGAATTTTAATTATTTCTTCGTAGGTAATTATTTTCTACAAAATTATAAAATTTGCAAGTATTTCTTACAAAATTTGCTGCGAAAAGTGTTTTATACAAAATATTTTGCAAGAAAATTGGTAGCAAATTTTTTTTCACAACAAAATTTGTAAGTATTTCCTACGGAAAATATTTTCAAACAAAATTGACAGAAAATATGAGTTTTTTTTGTAGTGAATTTTTAATTATTGTAACATATGTTTATTAAAGGTTGTTCCAAGTCCATGCAAATAACATTTTTTTTCTTTGTAGTTAGGAGTTTTTGTCGTGATCTTACTATCAAAAGACACTTTGGAGGGTTAAAGGAGAAAAAAATATTTAAATATCTCTACACATTGACTTTTAAACGATGTGTGACTATTAAGTGTATCGAATCATATTGAATTTACCATTTTTAACACAAAATTTGGCCTTCAATCGGTCTCACTTTCTATATCTAATATAAAACTTATAACTTTTTTAATATTAATTTCTTAATCAGAGCATTAAAAATAAGTAGTTAATAAGATGTTGGTAATTATAGTGCATGCATGTATCCACCTCAAGCTTGCGTGTTCTCCATTGACCACACAATTTACAATCGAAGTTTGACTAAAGTCGTTGTCTTTAAATCTTAGGGACCAAACTCTTTTCTTCTTCCACAAAGAAACTAAGGAAGCTTCGACAAAAACGAAAAAGAATAAGACAAGAAACTGATGAAGGATGTTGAAGTTGAAGAAAGTGACACCAACTAGATCCACCACATTATTTAATACATAATTGTATTCTTTAAATATGTTAGGAGGTGAAAATATATTTTTATATTAATTAACTTATAATGTGTATTTAAAACGTATTCAATTTTGTAATTTAAATTGATATTTATATTTGTTGGAAGTCTCACATCGACTAGAGATAAAGTCAGTGGGTGCAATCTTCACCTTACAAGTCGTTGTTGTGGGGTTAAGTTAGGCTTAAAGCTCACTTCTAGCCATACTCATTTATACATATGAAAAAAAATACTATTAGATCATTCACAATAATGTGAAGGAGATTATAGTTTCTTACTCAATGAATTTGAAAACTTTTTATATGAGAAAAAAAATTGACTAATTGATATTTGAGAGTCTTTGAAAAAAAAAATGAAGTATTTACTTTACTATCTAAATATGTAAAAAAAAATGATAAAGTGATCCGTTTGGTTCTTAAATATGTATGAAACCATTAATTTAGTCTATGAAATAATGAAATAATTCCTACAATTTACTTTATATAGTTAAGTTTTGCGAGAATGATTTATTGTTGAAACATAATTAACACGGTTAGAAATTCTCATATTACATGAGATTTTTCTTGCAAATTTATTAAAAAAAATTTCAAGAAAAAACTTTTTTTCTGCCATTTTTTTTAAGAATTTTAATTGGTAGGTAATTCTTTTGTGGATAATTATTTCCTACAAAATTATAAAATTTGCAAGTATTTTTTACAAAATTTGTTGCGAAAAATTTTTTATACAAAATATTTTGCAAGAAAATTGGTAGCAATATTTTACAAATCTTTTTTCAAAAAAAAATTTATAAGTATTTTCTACAAAAAAAAATTAAAATAAAATTAGCAAAAAATATGATTTTTTTTAATAATTTAAGGATCAATTTGACATTAATTATAAGAGGTTATTATAAAAATATCATATCTAGGACCATTTGAGGTTTTTTTTTTCAAATTTATGGACTAAATAAAGTACAAAATTTATTTTTAAAAAATATAATTAATCGATGTGAGATTTTTAAAGGAGGTTGAATATTTAATGATGTTTGTGGAAAAGAAGTAAAACTGAATTGTGTGATATGCCTCTTTAGAAAATTAGCCTTTTATTCTACTATAAAAAAATTACTCGTTTTAGATAAAAAAAGAAAAAAAATGGTAAAGAAAGTGAGTAGGGTTTTGTTTTGTTGGTAGGGGTCTTAGCTGGAGCCACGAATTTGGAGAAAGAAGCATTGTGTTGGTCAAAAATGGTGACCAAATGGTGACTGTGTTTTTGTCTTCTTTTATTTGGCTACGAACCAAGTTTCACATAATAACACGATATCACAAAAGTGGTCCACACTATATATATTACTTCATTTTAAGATTGTGTCATTTTTTTTTTATTTTTTACTTTTATGACACATTTTCCTACTATTTTTAAAGATAAATTATTTTCTAAATGCCCATTTGTGTAAGAGTACATGATTCTCAAATCATTCAAATTAATTAACTAATGCAAGGTCAAGATGCTCTTCATATATATATATATATATATATATATATATATATATATATATATATATATATATTTGTTTTAATCTTAAGTTCATTAAAATAATATTGTTTAAAAAAATTATTATTATTAAAGAGAATCTTAAAGGATCCAAAGAAAACAAAATATTTAAATTAACTTTTATAATAATTATTAAGTGATATACTAAAACAAACTCCTGAAATTTAAGGAAAATAAGAAGTTATTTTATTTTCATTCAGATCTCAAATATGGTGAAATAATATCGATAATTAATATATTTGAAATATTGTTAAAATTTAAAATTTCACGTCAAAATTTTATTTGTATTTAATATAAAAAAATTTAAAAGAGAAAAATATATTTAAATTATGTTTTATATCAACTCATAATCTATATAAAATTATTTATCCTACCAAAAAATAAATAAATTAGTTTTAAGATCGAACGCTTACTACTAAACCAAAAGTTATAATAATTATTTTATTTTTATTCTAATCTCAAATATGGTGAAATAATATTGTTAATTAATATATTTGAAATATTGTTAAAACTTAAAATTTCACGTCAAAATTTTATTTGTATCTAACATAAAAAAATTAAAAGAGAAAAATATATTTAAAGTATGTTTTATATTAACTCATAATCTATATAAAACTATTTATCCTACCAAAAAATAAATAAATTAGTGTTAAGATCGAGCACTTACTACTAAATAAAAAATTATAATAATTATTTTATTCTCATTCTGATCTCAAATACGGTGAAATAATATCATTAATTAATACATATAAAATATTGTTAAAACTTAAAATTTTATGTCAAAATTTTATTTGTATCTAACATAAAAAAATTAAAAGAGAAAAATATATTTAAATTATGTTTTATATCAACTCATAATCTATATAAATCTATTTATCCTACTAACAAAAAAAATAATTAGTGTTAGGATTGAACGCTTACTGATAGATCAAAAACTATAATAATCAGTTAGGACACAACTCTTTACTTTAGAGTATAAGAGTCAAAACACTATGATTCGATTATGAATCGATCAACTTAATTTCTGTTACGAGACAATTGATGTCATATACAACAATTAGTAATATATATAACAATAAGTATTTTACCTTAACATCATACATGCAAACATAAACTCGATTTACAAATCAGCCTGAGTTGACACTAATATAAATCAATTTTCTGAAGCTAAAACTATGATTCTACCACTTTCTATGTGAAAAATTTTCCCTTTGAAACATGCATAAAGTTATTTCATCCATGTTGAACCTTTGATGAATGTTCCACTGATGGACATAGAAGAACTGTATTAGATCAATCAAACTAACATATTTCTAAACTAAATATGAGTATGAGGATGAGAAAAAAATAAGTGATTAATTGCTTCTATTTTCATTATTGTTAACTAGGTCTACATCACTCACTTGGTAAATATAAAAGATAAAATTAAATAGTTATTAGAGTCAATTGTTAAAAATATAATAGATAATACAATCACATTTATGGAATAATGCATTTCCTTCGAAAATCTTTCTGCAATCCATATATAATGTTCTGACGTATGTATCCTTTTTCTGTTGATAAATTATTTACATTAACATAAAAAGTAGTTAACTAAAGACATGCTTGCGCGCGCATAGAGGGGTTATACTCTTCCAAACATATTTCTTATATATATATATAAAATTTAAATATATATATATATATATATATATATATATATTATTTTTTAATTTTAATGTATTTTATGCATTTGATATTTTAATCTTTTTTATGCATTTATCTTGAATTTAAATATGTTTTGAGTATTTGAACTTTGACACGAAACTGAAAAAAATTTGTCAATATTTGAAACTTTAATATATTTTTATTCATAAATTTTAAAAATGAATGGATGTACATTTTATTCCAATTACATTAATTATTTTTAAGTGTCAAACATGTTTCATATTATCATTTAAATTGTTCAGGCTGTCTAACACATTTATATCCATTCATTTGTAAAGTTTATAGACAAAAATATATCAAAATTTGTACTCTGACAAAATTTAATTTAACGTGTTAAAGTTGAAAGACTAAAAATATATTTATCTCTTTATATATATTTATCTCTTTATCATCGCACCTCCTAACTCTCAAAGCAAATTTCAATAACTTTATTCATTTATTGAATTAAGAAAGAGTGTTATAATTAGAAAATTATTGAAATAAAAATATCATAATATCTTTACACTTATTACGAAAAATATTTCAGGAATCTCCGCATTCAATTCATTTAGATAATTTTTATTTTCTTTGCATATGATCATTACAAATAGAGGACTTAAAAATGTAATTTTTATTATTTAATCTTTTCATTTTGATTTCTCCCTCCCCTCTTCATGTATATATTATTGATTACTATTTGAATAATGACGAAAGTTACACAACAAAACATTTTAACAATAAAGCTAAACCATCACTCTATTTCTCCACACTTTTGCTTATGATTCATGGATGCATAGATGGATATACATGTACACTCAATAATAAAACTTGATGCATTTACAAATGGTCATGAACATTAAAAACCAGATAAGTATTTACCACTAGTTAACATAGTTTCACTGTTGCTGATATGAACATGTAAACAACCATCAGGTAATTAGAAAACATATCAGTGAGATGGCAGAATCAAGAAATAACATATCATTGTGTGCTCAAAAACCACCTATGACCAGGTTCAGGTGTTGGACCTAGAACTCAGAATTTGGATTCTCTATTAGTTTTTTATGTGTTGTCTCTCTGTTGTAGTTGTATCTTTAAAATACACTAATGATGGATACTGCTTATGATGTTTTAAAATATACTAAAAAATATTCTAAAGTATCATAGTGTATTTTTAATGATCAGTAGAGGATAGCAAGAATAAAACCAGCAGAGAATATGGACTCGAACAAAAATCCTAGTTTTGTGGCAGAAATGAATTTGTCCAAGGAATCATCTTGTGGTCCATGATGATGATGATGATGAATTTGTGGATGAACTCAAGAACTACCATTCATCATTGCATAACCATTGAAGCAGTGCATTAGCTTCACCTATGTGACTCTTATTCTCTCTCACGTCTGTAGATGTTAGCAGAACCAAGCACAACTTTTCCAACTCTTCTGTTTCTACGTGCCCTTCTGCTCATACTTCTTTTCCTTCTCCTCTCAACAGTTTGTGACATAGGTAAAGAATGAATCCATCTTAATGGCACTAGAGCTGCAAGAAACTGTGCAAGAATTCCCATTGTCAAGCCTGAGTAATCACCAGATGTAACACCAAGACAAGAGGCCAATCCAACACCCAGAAAGGCACTGGCTATTGATGACAGACACAGAGCTGATGCAAGAAATGCTGTGAGAGATCCTTCACACCCCTTTGGACATAAATTTGCAAACAAAACTGAGAAAGGAAGGAGCTTGAAATGAGCCACAATTTCTGCTAAACCAGAGAAGCAAAGAGCAAACACCTCATTGGGAATTCCCCATTTGAGGTTTATCTGTTTGACCAAAATGAGATCAAGAAGTAGGGATGATGCATACAGAATCTGCACTGTGCCTATCAGCTTTCTCATTGAAATTGTTTTCCAGAAACGGTTATACATCACAGTTACTGAAAGAAGCACAAACTGGCCAATCACCCTAGACAACCCTATTACTGTAGGATCAAGGTTTAGGCACTGTGTCTGATAGCAGAATATAGAACCTGAAAGCATTGGGACCATGGCGATTGATCCAATAATCCATACAAGAGGTTGGAAAATGTTCTTGTCACCGATTGCAACTACAAGATCAGAGACTTGTTTCTTGATGTTCTCTGAGATGGATTGCCTAGAAAGTTTTTGACCTGAAAGTTTTGTTATGCCTAAAGATTCCTCTCTTGTTGAGAGAGAAATGAGTAGATGTAGAGAGAGTAAAGATGAAAATATTGCAAACATTGTTCTGGGAGGCATTTTCTGTAAGAAATAACCACCAATCAAGTTGCCTAAGATTCCACCTGCAGCTAATGCCATGAATGCATATGCCTGCAAGCCACCAATTTTGTGCTTCTTGCCATACTCTGCTACAAGAGCATCCTGTGCTACTTCTGCAATGGATGCTCCCAAATTACTAATAAGCACAGAGGCAATTAAGTAGGGAAGCACTTCCTGTGCAATGGGGACCAATGCCAGCACACTCCATGAAAGAATTTGCAGAAGACCTGAAGATTGAACCAAAAAGAATTTATTAAACTTGCAGAAGGAAATACAATTATAAATAATTTTCAGGATAAGCTATCCTCAGTGATGTAAAAGGAAAATATAAACAATGAAGAAAGCTATCCAATTCCTCAACATGTTCATCATGAAAACCCCTTAAAAGATTCAGAGTCTTCCTCTAATGTGTCAGAGAAGCTTCCTTCAATGTATAGGAGTGGCACTCTTAACTTTACATTTGCATGGTACATATCTTTATGTTCTTCACTCACATAATGCAAATTCTTTCTTATTTTCCATATTTTCAGATCTTCTGATGTTAATATACATGTTGACTAGACTATTTAAACAGCACCAATCAAAATGTATACACAAGAAACTCAACAATTTAAATTACGGTTGCATCTTTGACAACTTGTTATGAGCCATATACTACTCCACTACTGCAAAATCACACAGCTTTCACTGAAAATCATGGTAAAGACTGGATTACCAAATCAAATAAAGGAGTTCCACCTAGCTTTTCTTCTTGTCTTCCCGAGCTCAACTCTTGTAACTCATTAATCATATCTTTTTTATCACAATCAGCCAAATTAAATTCTGATTTATAGTATATAAGCAAGTTGATCATTTACTTCATCATACAAAGAAAAAGAACAACCTAGGATGCAATAACAGAACAAAACAAACTTATAGATTTTTCACTTTCAGTATTCATAACCAGTGTTTGGTATATCTTATTTAACACATTTTCTGACTGAACACGAAATTCCTATGTCCTAATCAGCATGTTAGAGATAAGAGATTCAAAGTCTGATCCTGGACTGCTCTCTTTTGAAACTTATCCCACTTCACTCAGATAAAGCTCAAAATAACCAATAAAAAAGATGAATCAAATCTTACAAAAACATCAATATTCTCATAGTCATTCAAAATACCATAGATCTATATATTGCAACTACTGGCTGCATACAGAAAGCTCTCTAACTCCTGTTTTTGTAGAACCAACTGAATCACACAGAGAAATTAAAAGACAGAAGCTTGCAAAGTAAAACAAATAGATAAAACAATATTTATTAGAAAACCAAAATTACAAAACTTCAGGGCAGTTTGATTCTCTTCTCACTCTTTTATTTTAAAAACTGGTTTTTAAAATAATTCCTCACTACTCAGTAATCAATTTCCCCAAAAAATAAAAATATATATGAGATTTTTGTCTTCTTTTACTTACACTTTCCTAAAGTGTGCGAGTGTTTAAGGGACAAAGGCTTAGAAAATAGAAAGGTGTTCAGGGACAAACCCTTTCAAACATATGCTCACAAAACAAACAACTTATACAAAATATCTACAAATAGTAAACAAAAAAAATAGAAAAAGGCTAGCAACACACCCTTTAAAACACACTATCTATTATTGACTAAAATCTATATCGTAACCCAACAATTGAGTCTGTTTCAAACAAAAGGTGTTGTCAACTCTGTTCTACAAAACAAACACGACCTTAGTGTTGTTTCTACCCTCTTCCCATCTGAGCTACAATTTGAATTTCCTAATCTAAATGAAACTCTAATTCTGGTAAAACATTTAAGCAAGTGTATCTAAACCATCATTACAAACAACAAAACATGCTAACAAGTTACTGGTATGAGAAGAACTCAATTCAATCCTCTAAAATACAAGGTCTTAGATTCAATCATTATGTAGCTAACCAGGATTTTTATGTGATAACAGTCATCCAAAAACCTAGTGGATAATTGGTAACATTAACATACTTGACCACACAAAGAAACAAACAACATAAAGACATGATGGTTGTTAATCATACCCCCCATGGCAAGATAAGGAATTCTGCGAGCCCCATTGATATAGATTGCATCCGAAAGGATTCCATAGAGTGGCTTAGCCACCATGGGGAGGTTGGCAGTGTTCTGCACGAGCTGCAACGTGGAAGGATGCAAGTTGAGGTTGGTAGCCATGTGAAAGTTCAGTGCCAGCCATGGAAAACACCTGAAACCTTGCACCCAATAACCCAACCCACACAGCAGCATCATGTATCTGTTCCCAACATCCTCCCTCTCTTTATCCTCGTACCTCTGCTTAACCACCACGCGCCTCGTCATCACCGTCAATGCTGGTCTCTCATTGACGGCGTTGCACCTCGTCACCACCGTCAACGTCGGTCTCTCATTGACGGCGTTGCTGTGGTTCAGGGAACAAACCACAGGTGGCAGAGAAGGTGTTGTGCGATGTCTACAGAGTCTTGGCTTGTTCCACACCAACGGGTTCCGGGAAGAAACAGCGTGAATCATGGTTTCGGGGATTCAGAATTTCCCAGTGAAAAAAGCAACAATGGCTAATGTTCTTGATTATGTTCTTGTTCAGCGGCCAAAAAACCCAGCCACCCAGTGGATAAAAAACCAAACTTTGAAAGAAAAGAAAGAAAAGCTTTTACATTTAGTGGTTAACACATGATGATTGTGGAGTTGAGAGGGTGAGAGAGAGAAAAGAGGTAAATGGGTAACCTTTTATGTGTCATAGTGTGTGTATGGAGTGGAACAAAAGATGAAAGTGGTGAAAGAAAGAATATATACCAGAGAGGAGAGAAGGGGCAATGGGAGAGGGATCTAGAAGAGTGTATTGTGGGTTTTTTTGTAGAAAGATGAAGTCTTTTTAACATTTATTTATGCGAGTGTTGTTTGTTTTTGAGAGTGTTGAAGAGGGTTCCAGGTTTGATTGAGATTTGGTTGGGAAGTGAAGGATGATGACAATGTAGAACAAACTGGTATGTGTGTGTCTGTGTGACACTGTGATGTGTTGTTTTTTGAGGGATTCTATGTTAAAATTTGTGAGGGTTTGAGGGTCCCAAGTGTGTGATGGAAGGGTTTGTTTGGTTGTTTGATTTGTTTGTGTGGTGTGGACGTGATTATTGATGGGAAATTTGCGGCAAAGGAGTGGATTCACGGTTTTTGTCAGAGTGACTGGGACCGTTTTTGCAGTGCTGGTGTTTGTTTTTCTTAATTTTATCAGAAACAGGTGTTTGGTTTTTGTTATTATGTTATAACCAGAATAGTTAGTTTTTTATATTTAGCTGACACTAGATTATAAGTAGTTAATATTAACATGTTTGACTCTGTTCAGTCAATTAAAAAAATGCAGTGTGTATTAAAAATAGGAGTCTGTTATGAAGTTTGAAAATGAAATAAGAATTTAAGCTTTTATTAGATGAGTTAGATCATGTTTTCAGGGCATGAGAATGATGTTAATCTTTATTATTTATCTTATTTTATCTTATTTTTATGATAAATAAGTTGTGGAATGTTATTAATTCCACTGTTGTTCTCTTGTTATTCTTTTCTTAGATGTTTGAGAATAATGTTACTTTTGTGGATTGAATTGATTTTTTGATATTTTTAAAATTGACTTGTATTATTAAAATTGGTATCTACCTAATGTCTTTTTTTTTTAAGATAAGTAATAATAGATGAAATCTTAGTTTTTTTACTTGTATTTGATCACTTTAAAGTCTTCTTTTAAAAATTTTACTTCAATACAAAAATTTACATTGTTATTAATGTTTTATTTAATTATTGACAAAAGATATATATTTTCTAAAATGATTTTTTTTATCACATACGGTTTTATTATTTAAATTTGAGATCACACATCTTATTGTAAAAGTAATGATATCTTATAGCATATTCTTTACAATAAAAATGCCTTTACTTAAGGTTTAAGATTTTAAATTTTATATCATATGTCATATTTTAATAAATATGTCTTATAAATCCTAGATCTTACTTTTAAATTTTATTTAAAAGTAGCAATTAATTGTATCACAACTTCAATTTTATTGGAGATAAATTTTTAATCATTTAAACGTTGTTTTTTTAGTTTGCAAAACAAAACACCACCACTTTATTTTCTAAACGACTAAGTTGAAATAAAAGTTCCAAATAACTAATTCAGTACCAACATAATTTTACTATATTATCTGAATAATTTATTTTTTTTTAAGATAAATTTGCTGACAATTTAATTATTAAAACTATTAAATAGAAATAAAAGTTTTCAGACAATTAATTCAATGGAAACAGTTCAAATTTATTGGATTGAAATTTTAAAATTTAAATTGCTCATTTATCTGATATTTTGTTTGAAAAAATCATTTTAAACTTTTAAATCTAAATTAAATTGGTAGTTGGGTAGGATAATTTAATTTCTTCATTATGAAAAATACATTTTAAATGTTGAACTTTATTAATAAACCTGAACAAAAAAGTGATTTAAATCCTCTAAAATATAAAATATCTGTTAAAATTTCCTGGTGCAGGCAATGATTATCTTGATAATTTATCTTTCTGTAAGGTGATTACACTAATTGGAGTTCATATATAAGACAAATGGATTATCATCATTTAGTCCCTTAAATGTCAATGATGGTTTACACAATCATCCAAACTTCAATTACTAATCACATCTTCAAAAGAAAACTTTATGGCATCAAAATGTGCCATAGCCCCACATACAACGGTTGCAATGCTTCTTCCAAACTTCCACAGTTACTCATTAAGAAAGAAATAAATAAATAGAATGTATGAAACAAATGGGTCCAATCCAATTCTCAACTTGAAGTCAACTGTGTGTTCTGCATACATACAATTACATCTTTGGTTATGTTCCTTATTCTAGTTGCAGAAACAAAAGAACAATTTCAACATGTTACCCAATTTCAACATGGAATGAAGTGGGTTGAGCTTATAGGTAATTACACTGTTGGTGAAAGGTAGAAGAAGTAACAATCTCCCCTTATCAATGATATATTCTAGTTATGAACCATCTAAACTAACTACGTGATCACAAAATGGTACAAATTTCACTATAATCAGTGAGTGAGAATATATATATATATGTTCCTAATACCATGGCCTAGATTCTGCTACATATAGTGAATACAGATGTATCAATCATATCATCATGTTCTCTTAAAAAATTTACCACCTTTCCTTCCCATGCCAATGCCCATATCAGAAGGGAAAAGGTATTTTGTATCAGGTCTCCATTTCAACTCTTTCAGAGTAGAAAACAAGGTTGCAAGTTCAGGAGAGATATCACTATCCTTTATATTTTTACAGGACTCTACTCTAAGGCACTCTAGCTCCTTCCAATGCTCAATTACGGACTCTATACCTTCTGTTGTAAGCAACGAGCATCCTTCTACGTAAAACAATTTCACCCGCCTGAAAATAGACCAGTAACAACTGTTATGTAAGTAACAAATAATCTCAGTTTATTCACAACACATCCATATAACTTATCCACTAAGGATTGCATAACTTGTTCTTTGATGATAAACAATTCAATGCTGCAAGAAACTAAAGATAAGTTATATGATAAATAATATATGCATAAAGATATCAGTACTGTCAGTACTGTGTTCTTTGATGCTGCAAGAAACCGTACGTTTTAAAATAAAGTGATCCCCGATTGAAGATCACAAAAAGGTAAACTCTAAGATAAACTCTAAAAAGCAATATAAACTCCTGGACCACAAGTTACAAGTACTTATTTTCAACTTCATAAGCTTTAAGATTTCTCTCTATGGACGATGCTAGTAACACAATTATACACCTACACACTACAAAAATTTCATCTATTTGACTTTATTGAAGCGGGAAATGTTTAAAGCAGGAAAACAAAAGTACATTATCCATAATTTAAAAAGTGTCGGTTAAATTTACTATTATAATTCAAAAATTCAAATAAAAAATGCTATGTATGTATGTATGTGTGTATACACACATATATGTATGTATGTATGTATTTAGTTTTATGTTGTCTTATACTATCAGAATTCAGCTAAAATAAATAAATTTTAAAGTAATTATTATAAATACAAATACACGACAACCCATGGTTAAATGACAGTAAAAACTACTATAATTCAAAATTTAAATCAAGATGGGTATATTTTCACAAAAATGTTAACAACATCCTTCCTAATACTGGCAACCCATTTGCAGAACAAGAACTCTTTACACTGCTCAATACATTTTAAATAAATCCTGATTCCTATCTTTGTTTTCTCAATTACAATTTTTTTTTCTTTTAATTAAAAAAGGCAAACCCAAATTTACCAAAGGCCAAATCCATTTGCACATTTACAAATTCAAATTCAAAGTCAAAATTAACCTGAGAAAAAAAGGGGACAAAACTTAGATCCAGTTTCTGAAGTGTTCTTCACATAGTTCTCCAATCAGAATCATAATTCCACTTCAGTTACACATGTTAGCATTTAATGCAAACAATCATTACACTAATTACCGAAATAAAACTGCAATTCTAATTGTAAAAGACTTGAAAACCTAACAAACTGCATCCAAGTTAAAAAGATAAAAGAAGATCCCCAATTACATACATTACCTGCAAACAATAGCCAAGCTCAAGGTGCTATTATCCAACCCCCAGCAATCCTGAAGAACAATATCCCTAGCATTCCTACTCACTGAAAACAGCGCTCCCACGCCATTCCTATCCCTTAACTGGCACTTCTGCAAATGCAACCTTTCAAGGGCTTCACAGCACCCCAAATGCTCCTCCAACCCAGGGCTTCCATCAATCACCTTACACGACTGAACCCTCAAAGTCTTCAAATTTTCGCAGAACGAAAGCCCCGCGAGCCACCCATCATCCATCCTATGATCAACAATCACCAACTCCTCCAACATCACACAGCACTGCCCAATCGCCTTAACCCCATCGAAACTCCCCTCACACCCAACAAGCTCCAACTTCACCAGCCTCCTACACCCCTGCGCCAGAATCGTGAACCCAATATCCGAAACCACGGAATCATAGAACCCTTTCAAACTCCCAACCAATTTCAAAATCTGCAAATTCCGACACGCCGCAACGCCGCGCAAGACGGCGTCATCGCATCGCTGCAGCTCGAGCTCCTGCAGCGTGGCGCACTCGGAACCGACGGTCGAAATCCCGGCCTCGCCGGCACCGGCGACCTCGAGCTTCCGCAGATTGGGGCAGCCGCCGGAGAGCGATCTGAGACCCGCGTCAACGGCCTCACTAGGCAACACATTTTCCACGCGCCACGTGGAATCCACGCGCAGCGAAACCTGCTTGTGACTCACTACAATGTTGGCTAACTCTTGCGGTGAAGCGAACGAACCCGGAACCAAATCGACGTGGTTCAGGTTCGGGAAGCGGTGGGTCAACCGACCCGAGAGCACGAAGTTCCAATCGAGGACCCGCAAGGTCCGGACCAACCGACCCTGGAGGTTCATCCAGCGCTTGCAGACGAGAGAATTGGAGTTTCGCTGCGAATCTGGAAGCTTCTGGAAGATTCTGATGAGAATCTCGTCGGAGAGGAGCAGGGTTCGGTCCATTAGTATCAGCGTGGAATTGGGGATTAGGGTTTTGGATTTGGGGTCGGAGAGGTGCATGGCGAGGACCATAGGGTTGAGTGGTTCAGCTGCTGCTGCTGCTGCGGCGGCGGTGGAGTTGAGCCAGGGATTTAACGGTGGCGGAGGAGTGAAACTAGGGTTGGGTTTGGAGTTGGAGTGAAACGACATCGTTTGGAGGAAGTGGTGGTGGTGTTAAGAAGCTTCGCATTCCCGGTTATCTGTGAAGTGGAGCAGAGTGTTGTTGTTGTTGTGGCGTGTTTGGTGTTCGGCATTGTTTGTGGAGCTTTCTGCTTATAATCTATATCTATATCTTAACAACAACCATTTTTGTTGTGGGTCTCAAAAATTTTTATTATTTTCCAATCATTTTTTCTTTTTTTCTTTTTGTTTCTTCTTCCTGCTTTTCAAACCACTACAGACAAATTTCACCATTCTTCCTCTTTCTATTTCCCTTTTTCTAATTTTTTTCCTTTTTTTTTTTCATCACTCAACGTAAATTAAATTTTAGTTTTAATTACTCGGATGGTATCCAATTTCGTTTAAACATGTCAGTTTGTTACCCGCTTTTAAAAATGTGTCAATCTTATTTCAACTTTTGAAAAAATGTCTTAATCAGACATTTTTGAGACAAAAATTACTAAAGTCGTTCACTTAATTCATGACTTTTACTACTAAATTTTAATATAAATATCAATACTTAATTTTGTAAATCATTCTAAATATTAATACAGTTAGTGGTGTTGATAATTTTTTGCTGAGAAAAACCTAATTCAGACATATTTTCAAAAGTTGGGACTCAATTAACACATTTGTAAAAGTTGATATGAAATTGATACATCTAAATAAAAGTAGATACCATCTGACTAATTAAACCTAAATCTTAATATAATAAATGTTTATTATCTTATCAAACACTTCTTCCCCCTCTCTTTTTTTTGTTATAAAGTGGATACTAATTATAATCTCTTTATTTCTTTAATTGATGAATTTACCAATAGTGACATTATAGTTATACCAAATTAATAGATGATAAAAGAGTTTTACATGGTACATATCCATTGAACTCACTTAACTATTTTTCACCATATTTTTATCTCACTACTTTTGTTATTTCTTTTCTATACGTCTTCATACATTCAATTTTTCACCTATATCATTTTGTTCTTTACCATGTAATATAATTATATAATTTCTGAAAAAAAAATTTTGACATCATTATACTGACAATTTTTATAAAGATAAAATAGTCTTAATAAAAAATAATTATTTTTTTAAAGTGAAAAATAATATTAAATAAGTGTATTGTTCATATTATTTCCTAATAGAAATTGAATTACTAATATGATTATGAGTTTAGACGATAATCAACATCCACGAGCTGAGGTACAAAGTTCTAATATATGTATTAACTAAAACATCTTATTGTTTTACAAATATTTTAATATTTTAAAAATTAAAATAAATTCCCAAATAAAATTAAGATTAATATTTTGTTAAATATATTATGTTAGTAAAGCATGACAATATAATATGTTAATTTAATGGTAATTTTGAGAATAAACATTCTTTTATAATAGTGTATCTCTTTCTTGTTCATTATCTTACTAAGACAAAAATATAAAACATAATTTAATTTTTAAGTTAATGTTGAACATTTTTACATTTTAAATTTGGTTTTTTAAATTTTTAACATAATAATCGATTATTTCAATATCAAAATTGAATTCTACCTATATTAATATATAATTAATTATGAATAGTAAATAATTGATTACAGAAGTTATATTAAAATGTTTTTTCTTACTTATAATCAACTATGACTAAGAAATAATTGATTATGTCAATTAGATGTTAACTTTTTGGTAGTTTACAAAATAACTGATGGTACTGATCAATTTAAAAACTTAATTTTAATTCATTGCAGTGACCAATTTAAAAATTATCTTTGTTATCAATAATTTTTTAGTTTATAATTTGATATCTAAATTGGTGACTGTAGTGATTAATTATTTTTTGTCATAACCGTTATTTAAATATTTTCTTATAGTAATATATATATATATATATATATATATATATATATATATATATATATATATATATATATTTCAAGTTCTATAAAATTTTTAAAAATTTAATAAATAAATTTAAATCAATAACATAGGTGTTAAATTTTTTTTTTTCAGATTTCGTCTAACGTTTGTAAATTTTATGTTATTATCATTAAAATAATAAAGTAATAAATATAAATACTAATTTTCAATTTTATTAAAAAATTGTTAATTTGTAGTGTATATCCATTGAATTATATTGGTATCATTGTTATAAAAATGAGATTTCCAAATTTTTGTAAGTTTTTTTTTGTTTGTTGAAAAAATTGAATTATATAAGTATAACTAATTATTTAAATTAATTTTGTATATAAATGTTTTACGTAATTAAGCATTGAAGATGAATTAGTGAAAAATATTATTTTTGTAAAATAGTATTTTTAATACAAATAAATTATAAAATATAATTAATATCAACACAAAATACGTATATTTTATTATCAATAAGTTACAAAAGACATCTTAAATTTTGAAGTTTTATTATAAATTAAATTAATAATTTTATTGTATTTAAAATATATAAAACAAAGTCTTAATATTTATTATAATTATAAATTTATTTAATCCTCAAATTAAATATTACAAAAATTTGCAAAATATTAGCTTTTTTAATTAATCAAATTCGTTAATTTTTCTTCTTTTTATTTAAACAATGTGACCAGAATTCGATTTTTCTAAAATAAAATTTCTATCTTTATTTTTCCATAGAGAAAGTCAAACACACGTGTCTAAATTCATATTCTCTAGAAACCGAATTCTAGCTTTGTATTATAACATGTGTTAACTTTTTGTTAAATGTGTTATGTGGGCATTTTTGGGTGCAAAATGTGACATCTACGAAGAAAATTTCGTCACTACTTTATAGCCACTTTCTAAGTCAAAAGGATAATAAATATGTACCATATATAGCACTAACCATTATCATGATATATATATATATATATATATATATATAATTTTATTTTTTTAGATATAACCTTTAATTCTCCTTATACTTATACTTGTAATCAAAGTCTGCATTATCATTTATAAACACAGTCATATTCTATAAAGGAATAAAAAATAAAATAGGCATGATATAAATTGACAATAAGATTAATATCGAGAAATCTATTTAATAAAAATAAATTTTTAATAAACGAAACATCACATAATTATAAAAAAATATAGAGCACGAGACAAAAGTATGAAAAGGATTTACTTTTACAGTCATTCACAAGATATACTAGAAAATAAGTCTAAGACACACTACAATATCATAGATAGAGTTTGAAACAATGTCATGAAGAGAGTTTGAAATTGATATCAAATTAAACTTGAAATTCGTTCACATAGCAAACAAAACAACAAAGGCCACAAGGCCCCAAAATATGCTCTAAGGAGCAAGGTCCAACCCACGCCTAAACTACAACATTCCCATCAACATCATCCTGATGACCACCAGGGGTTTTCTACCTCTGTTCACACCAATTTATTAGTGATCATTGCAAAAGAAAAAATCACGCAAGAAAACATACACAAGCAAAAGGTAAGCTAGAGTAAAAAGAAATTTTGAACATGTTATAGCAAGCAAATAATTAAAACAAATTTTTAAGCAGACAAAGCAGTAGACACTCAAACATGTGATAGCAAACAAACTAGAGGACTCTATGACTCAATTATCCGACTTATACGCTTGATATAGAATTCTAAAGAAAACATATGCCTGTGTTGGTTTCTAAACTCTGTAGAGTTTAGACACAAGGGGTTATCACCCAACCACACCCCAAGATTAATCCCATGATCATTTAAGGCCATTATCATGCCGAAGATTAAGACCTTTTGGCACTCTCACCACATAAATAGTTCTACTTTACCTGAGTGTGAATAATTATTAGAGTTCAGGATACCTTCCTTTATCTAGACATTGCCTATATCAAGATATACACTAACCACACCATCTCCAAGAGTTTCCCATGAAGCTCTTTTACCAACAACATTCTACATGTCATCTCAAGCATTATAATCTCATGCCAACGTCTGACAACCAACCAATTCATATTGCATTTCATACCCATCACGTGAATATCACATGAAGCATACATCATCACAATTTCATGTTTTTAAGAGTAATTAAATCAATCCACAAGTGAAAATAGAGAGTTCAAACCAATATGCCTCATTCTTGCTCAACCTAAGAGGTCTCACTCAGGCAAAAGGGACTCTTTCGCTCAAGTGAGTCCATCTCGCCTAGGCGAGAGCTCGAGCAGTGGGACAATGAGGTTTCTGTGATTTCTCTCTTAGACGAGACCTCCTTGCCTTAGCGAGATTACTCTCGCTCAAAACTGGAGCTTGTCGCCTGAGCGACAACTCGAGCAGAAACCTTGGAGAGTTTCTGATACTCTCGCTTGGGCGAAACTTGCTCGCCTGGGCGAAAACACCAGTTTTTCTCCACTATTCACGTATGCAAGCCAGATTCAAACAATATCAAGCAATACCCAGTTTATTTTCATACGCACACAAACATCAAACATGCATCTCAACCACGAAACAGAATTGAAACACACAATATGCATAAAAAATGCGAATAAATCTAGCTCCCATTTCCTGGACAGATGTTACCAAAGAGAACAAACCCATAGAAGAGCACCACAGTTCCATTGTAACTTACGAAGCTGGCACGAAGGAACAAAAATGACAAAACTGAGACCCTAGCAGAGCTTAAAGCGGAACCAGAGCTTCTAAACAAAAAAGGAACAAAAAGGGGACATTAGCTTAGAGTTTTTCTTACGCAGAGGTAGAGTTTGATTAACTCAAAGGAGGAACTAATTGTGTCTTAGCAAAGCTTCTACTCAAAAGATGGAGGAGGGAGGGAAATTGTTTTGCGAAAAGAAAGCAGAATGAAAAGTTTAGTGGCTGAAAAGAGTTTTGGGATACTAAGTGGGTTGACCTTGGATCCAACTCAAAAGACCAAGCCCTATACATATAAGACAAAGAAAAGGGCCTTACAAATATATCATAAAATTATAAACATTTTCATCAAACCAATTTATTCTATATAATCAATTTTCAAAATTATAAATATACAAGTGAACCAAAATATAAAAGATGCATCATGTTTCTTGAAATATTCATATATGTTCTAGATATTCTAATATAAAAGTAAACTCACTATAAAAGTAAGTTCGTTACACAAAAATTGTACACTGAAGTTACGTGTTTTAGTAGTGTAAGAATTTCATCTTTAGTTTCTTTGTAATTTGAAGTTTTAATTTATTTAATTCAGATCGTGAGTTAAGTCAATATATTTCTATTAAATCATAAATCTTTTATTTAGTTCATCTATAAATAACATAAAATAGTAAATATAAAAAACAAAAACAAGACACGTGCATAAGTTAAAAACTTTAAAAGAATATTGAGTGGAGAACGAAATTATGAGAAATTGGGACACTGGAAAGGAATAATTTGAGACAAATTTTTGGAATGGAGGATTTTGGAAAATATGCAAAAGGAAAAGACCAGACTTTTCGCGAAATCGAGAATGGAGAAAATGTCTCCTTTGAATATCGATGACTAACATCCGTGAATAAACAACCACAATATCCTTATCAACGAAATTTACCAATAAATAATTGGTCCACAATTATACAACTTACTAATCAACAAAAATTTCCACTAATAAATAAAACATCAAAATTCATCGATAATTTTTCTTAATAATTGCATCTTATTATCCTTCACTAAATTTTTATCAATAAATTTAATATTTTTAATAATACAAAAAATCAATAAATTTAATATTTCTAATAATACAAAAGTGATAAAAATGTTAATTAATTAACACCAATCTTAATTATAAATAACATAAAAATTATAGAATAAAATGAACTTATTCTAAATTAGAATCTATTTAGATAACAGTTGTTTGTATGCAACTGCCTCTAACTAGTAGTATCTGATAAAAATAATAAAAATTAAAAATAGAATCATCAGAAGAAGAAAAAAGATGAATGACTTGAGAGAGAAAAGAAAAGACATGCAAATTGGAAAAGGGAGAAAAAATAATGGGGAAATCAAAAGTGGAAGGAAAACAGAAAGCGAGGTAATGGGCTTGGCCCAATGACCTTACATTTGCATCGCTTCTAATATAAAGAGTGAAAAATAATACTTTTGAGATGGTCATTTCTTTCTACACCTCCATAATTTTAACCGCCTCCATATATTTTTAATTTTAAAATATATAATTTAAAATATAAAGAATGTATTTTAAATTGTATATTCTTGAATATAAAATAAAAAGTATATTTTAGATTGCATTATAATAAATTTAATTTTAGATTGTGTACAAAAACTTTTGTATTCTAGATTGAATATATATATATATATATATATATATATATATATATATATATATATATTTAAATATAAAAATTTACATTTTCAACTGCGCAATTTATGGTAATGCGGGAAGAAATTGCCAAGAATGATTGGTGGGTTTATAAGAAGAGTGACGAGAACTACAAAATTTTCCATTTTCCATTTTCTTTTGTCAACTTAGATTTTTTTTTTCCCCCTCTAACACTGTTGTTTTTAGACAATAGAAAAATGTGAGATCACGAACACCAATATTGTGTAATAACTAATTTCTGACCAAAATTTTTCGAAGGAAACAAAATGCCTAATTTTGTTACAAAGTCAAACACATATAGTGGAATAAAAATATTACTACCCATCCACACGATCCACTCCACTCCAGTCATAAAATTTATTTTAAAAGTTCTGAAAAAATAAATGTTTTTTATTGTATTAAACAAACAAACTCATAATAATGGTTTATTCCTCAATTATATATCCTTTGTCACATTTCAACAGTATATATATATATATATATATATACACACACACACACAAAGTATTAAAGATGAAAAAAGAGTACATTAACTAAGACGTTTGAATTCCATAATATACGTGCAAGCATTTTTGCATGGCGTGGAGACATGTACGTATTCAACGTTCTTCGTACTAATTAACGTGCTTGCAACTTCTAATGAACCTCTTTATTCTATCATATATATATATATAGAGAGAGAGAGAATAATATTCCTCAAAAAGAGTACGAAAACCATACACACTAATTCTTCAATGGAGAAACCGTTCCACAGTTCTTCTTGCCGCAACCACCACCACACGGTGGTGCCACCATCACCACGGCTGGTCCGAAGTCGAAGCGGCAATGGCTCTGCCACCACAGCTATGACTACTCCGGAGAGAAGTTCACGTAGGTTCAGCTCTAGTGAAAGATTCACCATCACTACTATCCAACGTTCAAAGTCAACATCAAGAACAAGAACACCCAACAACAATGAAGGGAACAACATCATCAACCTAACGTTAACAACATCCATTCCCAACAAGCAAACAAGTACAAGGCTTCAAGACAAGAAAAATAAAGATGACACCTTTGCCAACAGTGTTGGAGCTTCAAAGAGGACTTCGTCTCCTTCTGCGTGGGCGCTTTCGCCAGGAAGATGGTCATTCGGATCTCCGATATGGCCACAACCGATGACGAAAGCGCCTCTTAGAAGTAGTAGTAGTAGTGTTGGTGGTAGTGTTAATAAAGTTTTGAAGTACTTCAAGCAAAAGAAAGTGTCACCGATGCAAGAGGAAGAGTACCATCAGTTTAGGGTTTTGCATAACAGACTTTTGCAATGGAGGTTTATCAATGCTAGATCTAACGTTGCCATGGCTAATGTCAAGAATATGACCGAGGTATGTTGTTTCTGTGGTTCTGTATATATAGATATAGAAATAATATATACATTTTATCAACAAATTTATCAGAGTTAAATATGATTTGCTCCCTTAACTTTAAGTGAAAATTAGAATTAATTTTTTTTTTTTCAAAACTTTGACCTAATTTAGTCCTTCAATTCTAAAAATGTATGTATTTAATCATTTTAATCAAATGTTGTTAAGTTTATTTAGCGTTTCATGATAATATTTGAGTTAACATTAAAACGAAAATATGTCAACGATGTAACCAACTCAAATACTATCATAAAATAAAATGCGTTTGAAACATTAGATAAACTTAATAAAATTGATCAAAAATTTTGAACAATTTGTCCTGATGAACTGACAAAAACATATTTAACCCAATTTATTAACATAAGTTTGGCTGATAGAAAAAAAAATGATAATATATATTAACAACCTTGTGTTTAATTAATTTATTTATTTCCGATGATATATTCTATTCTTGTGCATTATTTCAGATACAATTGTTTGCTGTATGTGTTGGAATTGTGAAACTGAGAAAGATAAGAACAGAAAAAAGAGTTGAATTGCGAAAGGTGAAAAATGTGATGAAGCTTTATAAAATTCTGAATGGACAACTCTATCTTCTCAGTGAATGGGCACAATTAGAGAGAAGAAATCAAGAATCTGTTGCCAAATTGACAAGAAAATTGTTAGCATTCTCCAACTTAATCCCTTTAACCTACCTTAAGGTAATGTTCTTTATCATATATCACACACTAATAATAATAATCATGTTTAATCATGTTTTTGTTTTCTAAAATTTAGAACAATTTTGGTCGTAATATTGAAGTTTAAATTTTTCTTCTATTTGATTTTCTTGACAGGTGGACACAGAATCTATCTCTGATGCACTGAATTCAGCCATTGTAGTAATAGAGAATATGAAACCATTAATCACAAAATACCAGACAAAGGTACATATTTGTTTCATATTATTGCCTTACTTTTTATTCAAGAAATAAAATAAACCAAATAGATAATTAAAAAAATATTGGAAAATTAATTATACAACTTGTATAATTTATTTCAGCAGGTTGAAAGGATTCTTTATCAAATTACAGAACTAACCACAACCCTAAAAGAGGAAGAAGAGTACTTAGAAGAACTTCTCACCCTTCTTCCAATTATTTCTACTTCATTGGTAAGCCATGCACACTGCTAATCACTTTTTCTTTCTTCATTATATTAGAATCACATTAGTGGGTGAATCTTACAAATTAGTTTTATAAGATCAAATTAGATTAATTTTACTTTTTTAAATTTATTTTAATAAAAATTATTATTTGTTAAATCTATTATATTATTGTTATTAAATTGTTATTAGATCATCTATTAATATTTATTTCATACTCGTCAAATATATAAATTGTAATCGCGAACCTCACGTTATAAACTAATTTAAAAAAATTAAATTTGATTTAATTATGAGAGATTACAAATATAAATAAAGACAATATTCAATATAAAAAACTTGTCTTTTTCTTATCAGTTCTCATGTCTAATCTTTTGAATTAAAGAAAATAAATAATAATTTGATTGATTTCACATACCACAGGAGACTGAGAAAAGCATTGGAGTGCAGCTTATTCAAACAGTGACGGAGTCCAATACCACAAATTATTTCCATGGCATTGCTTAATGAGGTTTCACTACACATATTCAAGGACCAATATATATTTTCTTTTCCTTGTACTTTTATTTTTATTTTTCATTTTATGTATTTACTTTTAAGGACCAATATATATTTCTTTTCCTTGTACTTTTATTTTTATTTTTCATTTTATGTATTTACTTTTTATTACAAAACTTAATATATACTGTATTTTTTTTTTTATGAAAACCAATGCTAATACTTAGAAGTCATGTTGATAAACTGTAATGATTGTTTTTAATTTCTAGTAAACTTTGCTTTATTTTTAGTTTTGAAAAATATTCACTTCTTCTCAATGACAACTTAAGTATGTTTAGTATGACAACTTGAAAATTAAATGAATACCTTTTTTTTAATTCATTATAAAATGTCATAAGGAAACTAATAAATAAACATATTGAAAATAGATTGAAGGTAGAGGAAACAATTTTAATTTTCAATCTATTTATCAATGTCTTTCTTCAATCATCCATAGGTGAAACAAGTTAAGTTAATATTTGATAATTTAAGGAAACTATTCCATTACAGTAAAACAAAAAAAAATCCCCATATTTGCCTTTCTTTTTGAACTTTTTATGTGATAACCGTGGATGTTTTTAACGAAATTAAAAATACTTAGAAACTAGGACATTAAAATTATAGAAAAATAAATAGACCGAAAATGTAATTTTATAAAATGCAATGATCAAAATTATAATTGGGACTAAATATTTTAATTTGTAAAACAATGGTCTTTAAAATTATACTTGCAACTTTTTAAAAGTATATTTTATTACATAAAACAATTGAATTTTTTAAAATATAGTGTAAACATAATTATATTATATTAATTTTTTTATGGATTAGGGATATCATCTCACTCGAGTTAAAATATGCATATTTGTCTTTAAGGGTCTCATTTAAGTTTATGCATAATTGTCTATTATGCCTCTTACATTAATAATAATTTTTTTTTTCTTTTTTCTCCCATTAGCATAATATAAAAACAACCAATGTGTTCGTATTGTAACCCGCATAATCAATTCAAACTATTTTTTAAACATGCAATTCAAGAAAAAAAAATTGAATCAACCAATTTTTAACTATATTCTAGATTAAGAAATTTGGTTTCAAATTATTTAATTAATCTTACTCGAACTTTGTAGTCTAATTATGCAAGCTTGCGAACTACCCTGCAATGTTGTGATTGAATTTGAGAGGACTAACTCCCAAACAAGACCAAACATTAGGATTTAATCGTGTAAGGTAAATATTATATTGTTTTTCTGGTGCTGCAATAAACAATTTAACATTTAACTACCTTACCTTTTACTTATAATGTTGCCATAACTTGTAGGGCAAGAAGATGAGAAAATGTCATAATGTTGCCATGACTTGTAGGGAAAGAAGATGAGAAATGTCATGACCAAGTCAAAAGTTGTTATTGAAGATGTTTGAATTTTGATTATATTTGTTTGGTGTTTTTGGTCTTAAGCATGTTTTGTGTTTGTTTTTAGACCGACACTTTAGTATTTGGTTGTGTTTATTTAGACTTTTAAATTGTGAACACATTAAGATTTTGATATTTAGTTTGGTGTATATTTGGACTATTGTTAAGATATTTTGAGGCTTTCATGCCTTTGTTAGAATGTGAAACTGTTGTTATATAATCTAAAAGGTTTAAAAGTTTGATGTTGTAAAAAATGTTGGCATATAATATATATATATATATATATATATATATATATATATATATATATATATATATATATATATATATATATATTTGTATATTCTAGTTTGATAGATTTTAATTTAAAAACAAAACTTTCACTATGTATATCTTTGGATATATATATTGGTATATTTTTCTATTTAGTAACTGAAATATTATTTTTTTATTTAGAAGTCATATGATTTGTAATCACATTATTTATAAACAAAGAGACACATCCAAGACTAAGACACTGATTTTTTGAGTTGAAGTATTGTTAACCTTGAATTAGGTTATATATATATATATATATATATATATATATATATATATTGATATATTCTAGTTTGATAGATTTTAATCTAAAACAAAACCTTATAATAAATAATTTGCCTTCATTTTATGTTAAGTTTTCAAGCTTTCCCTAGGAAAAGTGAGCAAAAGTCACTGAATCTGTGAATAGAGCATCATCTTTCAAGAAACTTACATGGCCAACAAAAGAAGAAGTCAAGAGTAGTTTGACTTAAATAATGTGTGAACTCAATTGAAGTTGGCACTAGAGAGCAGAGGTGTGGTTTATGTGTGACCCACAAGGCCAATGTAACACAGAGAACTCAACTCAAAGCAAAGGTGCAAGAAAGTTATTCTCTAGCAAGCAAAATTTCAAACTACATGTCATTGTTTTTGGATATTAACAAGGGTAACAGCAACACCCTATAAAACTTGCAGTTCCAAACCAGTATGCTCATGGTTCTTGTCAGAAGAAGAAGAGGTTTCAGGATTGTCCTTGTTATCACTAGACTTCATCTCTTGAATGGGAGGAGGAGCACTTACAATGGTTGTCCCTGAGAAAGCATTGTCAGAGAGCCTTCCCTGCATCTCCCTATGCTCTTGACACAAGGCACACCAGTGCATGCAGCAGTGTACACAACATGGATCACAAGGTGAGTTCTGCAGACATCAAAACAACTAACTTCTGAGAAAATCTTAAAACCAAAACAATGTTTATGCTCTGGGGAAAACATAGAACCAAAAGAAGACAAAATTATTAGAATGTTAGTTGTTTGTTCGGTTTAACTTAGTTTGAAGAGAGACAAATGCATTGTTTGCCAACTTCACCAGCGATTGTTAGGGAAAAATTGATTATTTGCCTGGAATAATCTTTTCCAAACATAAACTACATGTTACTATGTAACACTAACACAAGTATCACAAATGCGCTGTATATATAGAATTTTATCATTCCACAAAAACATGGTTTTTCAAACTGCGTGGCTGGTTGAAGATTGCTGACATTTGACACTAAAATTGTGTCCATAAGGTTTTCATTGTTAAATTACACACCATCAAGCACATCTGTGTTTCTCTATCAACCAATGTTGTTCAAAATATGCATGTAGAAAGGTCTTATAGCATCATATTTTTTGTTCACTTAGGCAAGGCTTGGGAATTGAACAAATCTGCTACAGAATGGAAATTGTTTCCAGCATCTAATGAATTCTACATTGCAAATCTGCAATATTTTCTCAGCAGATGAACATTTAATACATACCACTCCATCTTTTATGCTTACTTGTTCGATTGGAAAATACATTATTCAACACATACCTTCAAGTGATACTTCTTCTGTAAGTTTTGCCGAACCTGACCAGTGTAAATGCCACACATCCACCAGGTAAAAAACAAGCCTTCAAGAATGAGAAATGATGTCCCTGGATCAATGTAACCACTGAACATTGCAGTTGCGCTTGCCAGAGCAATGCCACCCTCGATGAAAATAGCATGACAAACGCATGGTCCAGTCCAAGGAGTTTCTTCATGCAAGCTTTCTACATTGCGCCCAAATAATACACAAGGACAAAACAGCCCTGTCAAGCCTGCAATGAACGCTAAATAGCATAACAACCACAACTTTCTCCTTACTCATTGCAACTATCAATGCTTCTAATAATATAGCCATTTAAGTAACTCCTTCATATTCAAGTGCTCAGTATGTTCACTCTCAAAACTTAACATATTATTAAATATGAAGAAATTTCGATAGTAAGGATGGATTAATGGCCAAAGGAATCATATGACACTAGGTTAGTTTTAGTTTCACTAGAGAAAATTTGACTAGTTTGAAATAGATTATAGATAACACCCTGACTCCAGCAAAATTTGACAGCTTGGTCATGCATTAACTTACAATTTTCCCTATCTTCAGCACATCCAAAGATCCCAGTCATCCAAGCTTCATCAGCAGGAGGTGTATAGCTTTCAGGTAATGGCTGCCCACATTCCAGGCACTTGTGAACAGCCAACTGCAAGGGATTAAACACCATAAACAAATAGCTATTCACTAACGTGTATTAAAACTCATCAAACAAAGTACAAGCAAAATCTTTTCAAATTTTCATTTTTGTTTTCTCTTGTAATGTTTCAACAAATTTCACATGGTTTTTACCACATCCTTTCTCCCTAGGATAAGATGCAAGAGGAATACTAACCCTTGTTTCGAATTCTAAAATTTTAGAATTTCAACCATCCTTATAGTTGAGATCGCACATCAATTAGATATATGACAAAATATAAGTGGGTCAAAATTTCCAATAATGATATACACAGTAATTTTGGCTTTTACTTGGAGCCTTGCTTCAATTTTCAAATGGGTAAAAGTTCCAAACCAGTGATTCAAAACACGCAAACACAGATTCAGGACAAACAATATGCAAATCTACTTCACAATTCACATTCCCAACACGCATTATGACATAACAACATTATGTGTGAACAGAATGTAAACTGATTATATGACATTTTCAATCGAGCATCTACAACCTGATCTCCCCACCCAATTTCACATTCCACGTCTCCATCTCCAAAAATGCAAACGCACACAACACCAGACCACTCCGCTGCTTTCTTCATTCACACGACTAGTATTCATGAATAAGCAAAACTACACTAATATTGCACCTAAAAACCCTTCAACAAGGTTTGCTCGTGAATATTGGGAGATTTTATAAAAAAGTTTGCTAGTGCAAATTTTCAGCCAAAACATCAAGGCTTCTGTGGTCTCTGTGATCACAATTGCGACTACACCAGCCCACATTAACAAGGTTTTCTCATGAATATCTCTATTAGTATATCTGAATAAGGATTTGCTACCACGATTTGGTCAAACCACAAAGGTTTTTAGAGTGTCCACAACCACAATTGCGACAAAATCAACCCACATTGTTCACAATTTCCCGAAATATTGAGGATCATGTCAAAATCAAGACAGCCACTGCAATTTAAGACCATGTCGTTGCCAATTCTACAATCTGACAACAACCCAGAATCCAAAACAAAAGAAAAACAGAAAATTTCCTCAATGAATTCAAGAAAAAAACAAAAAACAAAAGACAATGCGGTATGAATCCAAACCTGAGGGACCTCAATTGGCTGATTCAGTTCACCAGGCGTGATATCTTCCAAAGGAACTTGATCCTTCGTCAGCTTCACGTACTGCGATTCTGTCCTTTCCCCCATCTGATCTCAAAATACAAACCAGAAGACTCACAAAGAACAATGATGAATTAGAGGAAAATGCCTGTGTTGCAATGTTATGATAAATAGAGAAAATTCAGAAATGTAACTTCACAGTTTAAGAGATCTAAGGAATTTGGGACATGAAAGGAATTGGATAATCCGAACCAAGAAAATTAATCAAGAGTTATTTATAAATTGTTTTATACATTTTAATTATTTATTAAAGATGTAGTAGTTCATTGTGTAAAAGAAGTTAAAATTACAAAATAATATAATTTTGTTACTACTTTCGAAAAGAATTCAGTACCCCAGTGTGCAAGAATTAAAAGAACATAATTGTTAAATATGAAAAAAAAAATAATGATAAAAATCCATGTGATTAAATCTTTTCATTATTAACTGTAAGGGGAAATGAGAACCGTGACAACTGTGGTTAATTTCATGTTCACGCTTAATATTATATATTTTTTTAATGAATAAACCTTTATAAATAAATGATTTTTCTTTTTATAATTTCCCCACTCTTATATAAATCTCATTTAGCATCCTCGTGGCATAATAGAGTAATTTCTACATATTTTCAGTATTATTGATTCTTGACCCTAAAATTAATGTAAAAAGCTTTCAACTTCTATCATGGAATAATATCTTTATCTATTTGGTTTGGTCTATCATTAAAATCTAGACATCTTATCATTAAATTGTTATTCTAATGATAAACTTTTTCTACATGATAAATTTTATGTTAAAATATCTTATTTTCGTTTTTGAGTTGAGTTAATTTTGTTATAATAATTCTTTTATGGATTAGTTCATCTTTATATCTTTGATCCAATTTAGTCTCTTAACTTTAATTTGTATAGATTTAATCTATTTAACCAAATTTTGTTAAGTTTATCTAAGGTTTTAAACGCATCTTATGATAACATTTGAATTATTTACACAGTTTGATACATTTTACTTTCAACGTTATCTAGAAAGTATCATGAAACATGTTTGAAACATTTAATAAATTTAATAAAATTTGGTTAAAATGATTAAATCCGCAGTTATAAAGTTGGGGGACTAAATTAGGCCGACCATAATTTTGAGAAGGGACTAATTATAATCTTGAGAAGACCAACAACTTATTTAATCCTTCTTTTATTCAAAAAGAACTCAATTTTAATCAATTTTGTTCGATTTGATTGTCTTTTACTAACATCGTTCAAATAATTAACCATAATAACCGATGATATTGATGTGTCATTTTGTAATTTTTTGTTTAGTTTTTAGTTTTTTAATTTTTATATTTTTTTTAATTTCTGAAAAAATTTCCAACCATCGATGTGTCAGAGTTCATGTTTAATATTGAAATTATTTTTAATTTATTTTTTAAAGATTTTAATTTTAAAATTTTAGATAAATATTGTTAATTCCCATCTTTAAATTTTAAATTAATTGTAACTTAAACAAAAAATATTTAACAAATACTAAATTTTAATAAAAATACCATTATAACATTTATAAAAAAGTTAAATTTGATCTTTTTCAGAAAAAATTTCTTTACTTTAAAAAAAATTGAAACTAAAATGAAAAAGAAGTAAGAATCAAAACAAATATAAAACATTAATTTTAATATCTCACACATGACTCAATTGACACTACACTTTTTTTTTCAAAATTAAAAATAAAATTAAAAATTTTAAAAAAATTAAAGAAAAACCAACCATGACTCTAGCCACCTTTCACATTAATTATTTAAATATTGTTAAATAAAAAAAATTAAATAAAACTAAGATCAGATAGAAAAAAAATGTATTAAAAATAATTTGAGACTATTGAAAAAACAAATTAGATGAAATGTATTTTAACCTAACTTTTATTATAATTTGAAAAAATATTTTTACTTTCACCGGCTTTTAATATTCCTTTTATTACTCCTCAATTGCATCCTCTTCACCGCCTTCCGCTCAGTGAAATTTTCACTATTCACTCACCAAAACAGGGCTGTGAATTTGGAGTGAACGAGTACAAGTCCCACATCGGTTGAATACCGTAGAAGCTAGTGGTTTATAAACGTGCAACCTCGGTATCGGCATGTCCCTTCGGGGACATCCGATAAAATTGGAACGATACAGAGAAGATTAGCATGGCCCCTGCGCAAGGATGACACGCACAAATCGAGAAATGGTCCAAATTTTTTTTTCTTCAGCAACCCTTCTAATTTTTTTACTGATTATTCACTCTTCTGATGTTTGCACAGTTTTTCCTTCATGCTCATGTGTTTTGTTTGTCACTCACATTGCTGATTTGTTCTCTTCATGTATGCATATACTATTTCTTCAGTTACAGCTAAAATTAACATTGTTGTGGTTACATTACATTAGTACAATTGAAAGCTGTATCTTAGCAACATTTATGACGTTCCAAAAGGGGTAATTTGGAGGGGAAGAACTGCACCAGTGATAAGGAAATAAAGGAATACACACATAACTTACTTTCTGATTTTTAGTTTGTTTATATTGTAGACTATTAGATGATGCTACAATATGTTGATGTGATGAAAATAACTTGAATAAGGTGGAGAAATGGGAAGAAATGAAAAGGGAAATCTGAAGTTCATTATTCTCTGAGATACAGAGCAAATTCATAGATTATTAGTAAAGTCTGTCAAAACATTATAAGTCTATTTGAGTCTATCTATTTAATGCAAGACTAAACCATCATCCTTAAGGTTGTGATTATGGCTCTCCTCATGGTGATTGAAACTAAGCCAGTCTTGGAGTGCTCACAATTAAAACGTCCTTTGTACACAAGTCAACAATGAGATGTCATAAAAGAACTATTGTGAGTTTAAGTCCTAAATCGGATAGAAGTGAAAAAATTAAGCACATGAGGACCTATAAATCTACAACTTTAAGGTTTTTGGTTGAAGGTGATGTTGATCTGTTATGTGAATTAGGATGAGGTACTGTATAAAGATGAAAACTTATAAACTCATTACTTTAGGTTTTGGGTTGGAAGGAGTGCCAATCCGCGTTACGTGAGTTAGGATCAGAGTTTCTATATAATGATGAAGACCTATAAATCTACTACTTTAAGGTTTTGGATTAGAGGTGAAGTCAATCCGTTATGTGAGTTAGGATCAGCTACTGTATAAAGATGAAGACCTATAAACCAATTACTTTAAAGTTTTGGATTGGATTGGAGGTGGTGTCAATCCAATGTATAAGTTAGGATCATGTACCTAGGTTAAATAACACCATCTAGAGGAGATAGGTATCATATCATTTAAAAAGCGGTGTTCCTGTAGGTGTTTGAAAATGTCAATGCATTCTTATTTATTTTAGAGAAATAAATGTCCATTTTTGGCACCTCTCTGAGAGAGCTTATGAAAAATAATGAATACAGATATTCCCATATGGGCACTTGGTGTTGGAAAATATAATTAAGCTTACTTTTATGTGTAGTATTGCAAAATATTATTGTTTGTATAGTATACTTTCTGAACCATTTTCGTTGGAATTGTAAAAAAAATGTTTTTTATGCAACTTTTTTTATTAAAGTAGGCATAGATGATAGAAGAGAACACATCAATTACATTTTACAACAAACTTCATGAAAAAATTAGTTGAAGAGATGAAATTAAAATTAACTCTACATTAACAATCTTATGAAAAAAAGAGTGAAAAAAATGAAAAAGAAAAAGGAAATTGCTTGGAACCAAATGTTGAAAATTGAAGGGTGGAAAAAGTCAAAGAAGAGGACATAGTCAATAAGTCAATAATGCGAAGACAATTACGCAAAAACAACTTTGGAGTGTCAATCGGTTGAGACATTAATGGTGAATACTTCCAAAACCATTGTTTCCAAATAATGCCTTTTATAATGCTCACTCCATTCTGTGGAATTTCCAATTCCTTCACTCTTCTTAACCTTCAATTCTTGCATTGCTAATACCAATTTCCTTCAACATGTCTACACCAGCAGAGTACTCTCTCTCTCTCTCAATTTTTCTTTCTCCTAACTCAAGCATGAAGAATTAAAAATGGCAATTGATCATGTAATCTACACATAGAATTTTCTTTTATTTCACATGACATATACATGGTCAACTCAACTTCTATGCTTTTGTATTGTGCTATATATTATTCACATGCTTCAATTTCATCTTAGTCATGCTTAATTCTTTATCTTGGTTCTATCTTATGATAATAATATTGGTACTAAGCATTTTTCTGAGAGAATGATGAACAGTAATTGATTAAGATTTTTCCTCTGCTGTTTCAGATACTATCGATCTCTACCACCTGTGAGCAAGACCTATGGAGTTGCCTGTTTGATGACAACTTCTGCATATTATCTGCAACTCTATGATGCATGGAACATAGCACTTTTTTATGAACCAGTGTTTAAACGCTTTCAGGTTTTATGATCCAAAAACTGTTCTGAATTCTCATTTGCAGCAATAGGGTATCTGAATTTAATTTAGTTAGTGGGTATATTTTTTATACTCTTGTTGTCATGTAAACATGTTTGTTAACTTTTATAGTAATTACTTCAGAAGTCACACCTAATAAACGGTTTATGAATATCTGACAGAGTAAAATTCTTTAAAGTGATGTTGTATAGAAATTAAACTCGGATGTTTATGCATGAATCTGATATCATTTCATAGTTATACCTTGGATATATTTCTCATTTTCATAACACTTAAACCTTATTAAGTATTGTGGATAAAAAACCCTTGTGAAATCTGATTCATAATAATCTAAATCTATATTATTTTAAGTCTACTTAAATGGATTTTTCCAAAATTTAAATCCATATTTTTTTTACCTTAAGTTCAATCCACTTAATTAGATTTGGAAATGAGTTTGGACAGAAAGGTGAGATGAGTCGACTTTTGCAAAATCAAGTCATCACGGGTCTTGGGTCAAGTCAAATTGGTCCAAGCTCAGGTGGAGTCGAGTCAACACGAATCCAAGTTAAGTCAAGTTGATTTGGATTTGGTTGACTCAAGTCAATCATGTCTGATATTGACATAAGGCAGCTGAGTCGAGTGAATCAGATCTAAATTGTCTTGACCTAGGTCTAGTTCAAGCTAAGTTGGTCCGATTCATGTCTAATAGACCTAATAGTTAAATAAATCTTACTGGATTTAATTTAATTAAAAAGGTGGATTCAATCTAGGTTTAGCCCATTTCAAATTGGATTGAGAAAAATCTAAAATCTAATTGATCTAGATTATAGATCCACTCTATTTTTTTTGTGAAATGTAGATTGGATTTTGAAAATACAATTCATGATCATCCTTAATATTTAGCTACTTAATGAACTTTAAGTTATAAACATTTAGTAAAGAAGAATAAGAGTCAATTTGGATGAACTTTTCACCAAATTTCTTTGCCATAATTATACATTTATAGGTTTGGAGGCTTATCACAAATTTCTTCTTTCTTGGCCCGTTTTCACTTCCATTTGCTGTGCGTCTGATAATGATGTAAGCTACTAATTATCCAACTTTTTACATTTCACTCAGCCATTGTAAGATGGTTTCAATGATACAGTTTTTGTTATTATTTGAATGTTGAATCTATGCAGAGCAAAATATGGTGTTTCATTGGAAAAAGGGCCCTTTGACAAGAGAACTGCAGATTATGTTTGGATGTTCATATTTGGTGCATTCTCTCTTCTGGTATATACTTGTTACTGTTTATGTAACTCTTTTTCATCTCTTCATTTTCATTTCTACAAATGAAACATGCTCCATGATGTTACCTCTGTTGATCACGAACAAGATTCAGATATGTTTTTCATCCTAAAAAACATTATTAAGTGACAAATTTATGGTCCTCTAAGGTGATTTCGGCAGTGCCATATTTTCGGTTTCCATTCTTGGGAGTTTCGTTAGTTTTCATGATCGTCTATGTTTGGAGCCGCGAGTTTCCAAATGCACGAATCAACATTTACGGTGTCGTATCATTGAAGGTACTATCAAATTCCATAGTTGTATCTTTGATAATACCATCACAGAAAAAAAAAAATTGTCATTAAGGTTTAATTAGTCGAATGATACTCAATTTTATTCGGATGTGTTAGTTTGGTATCCACTTTTTAAAATGTATTAATTGAGTCTCAACTTTTAAAAAAATATCTCAAGGTCCATTTCAGAAAAAAAAATATTAACGCCATTAATGACATTGATATTTAAAATGACTTACAAACAAAATTAAATATTGATATTTATATTAAAATTTAATGGTAAAAGTTATGAATAAAGTTAACGGTGTTAATAAATTTTATTTGAATGGGACCTAATTGAGACATTTTTTCAAAAGTTGAGATTCGGTTGACACATGTTTAAAGACGCATATCAAACTGACACATATGAACAAAAGTGGGTATCATCCGACTAATTAAATCTAACATTAAGGAGGAGTTTGTGTTAGAAATAGCATAGTTTAACCATTGATAATTTTTTTTTTTTCTTTTATATGTAGGGATTTTACCTTCCATGGGCTTTGCTTGCTCTGGATTTAATATTTGGAAATCCTATAAAGCCAGACATCTTAGGTATGGTTGCAGGACACATATATTACTTCTTAACAGTGCTTCATCCTCTTGCTGGGGGAAACTTCAAACTCAAAACTCCTCTTTGGGTGTATCCTTTTCTTTTATCACCTTCCTATTTTGATACATCCAATAATCTTAAGAGTCCAGGTTAATGGTTATCTAAATACATATTTCTTTTTCAAGACAACTTTTAGGAATAAATATGCGAAAGAGTTTAAGACTCCAAAACAAATAATATCTTAGACGAAGTGATTGACTCTGATAATATCGTATCAAAACACTCACGATCGATACAAAAGTTAACTTTTTTTTTTTAATGAACAAAATACTCTTTATCATTTATAAATGTAAAAGAAAAAACATATTTTTTATACATATGATAGTCTAAAGTTTGGTGCAATGTTGTGATTCTTAATGATGTACCATATCAGTCACAGAATAGTAGCATATTGGGGAGAGGGTACACAGATAAATTCTCCTGTGCAATCTGATCCCTCTGCTGGAATTGTGTTTAAAGGAAGAAGCCATCGTCTTGGTGGCACTGAAAGAACAGCAGAGCAAAGTGAAGGGAATGTTTCTGCTTCCTCACATCAGCAACAGACTCAGACTAATGGAGTTGCTTTTAGAGGAAAGAGTCGTCGTTTAAATGGATGATGACTTTGGTAACATTATTTCTCTCTCACTATTATTATTATTATCCTCTTTTCTGTTGTTTTTATTTAACTTTGTCCTGTATGTTGTGTCTTTCATCTTAAATTTCGAAACCAACCTTGTAACAGATATTTTTATGTTGGAACTATGATTATCTACAATTTCTCTTTCACCTTAGTGTCTTGTGGTTGTTCATACTGGTATGATGTTCCGACACCTCTCATAAAGGGCGTGTTCTGTGTTCGACACGTATCGGATACTTTTCGCATATTGGATATTAAATAGATAGATTGGATTTATTTTTGTGTTAATTGGCGATGTGTTAGTTGACAATTTCAAACTTAACATGTATATACACATTGTGTTCTGTATTTTATGTTTTTTCAATTTAGCTGTATCTTTGTATCTGTACCCTATCCGTATTCGGGCAACATAGGAACTAACTTCATCGACAAACAAACTACATTTGTTAGAAGAAGAATACAATTCATATTAAACCCGTTTATTTTTTTATTATTTAAAAAACTAATAAATAAGTAAAGTTCCGGTTTTTGATGTGTATATGAACTTTATTCATCTAATCATCTATTTATAAAACAAGTAGTTTTTTCGTTTTTTAAGAATTAAACCTTATTTGGTTTTTAAATTTAAAATGTTATTTGTTGGACCAAGTACATACTAAGAATCACTTCAATTTTACTCTTTTTTCCTCTGCGTCTCCTCTCCAAGCAATCTACTAAAAATTCCACTTCGCACGGTCCTCTTCTCAGCTCGATCGATTGAACAGACGATCGGTGTACCTATCTAAAAGGTTTTGATGCTTAAGTCAGTGTGGGGAACGATCGGTCAATAAGTGTAACTGTTGTAATAAATGCGAATTAAAGATCCTCACCAACTTATCTTTAGGCCCTATTTATAGTTTCCGGTGTGGGCTTATAATTAGGGCTCCTTAATCACGGCCCAATGATCCCTTAATGGTGATTATTGACTTGCTTAATTTTAATTAATCTGGCTGACTGGTTCAGGTTTTTTGTTTGGTCGATCGACCGATGGTCGCTTGGCCAGGATGATTACTTTCTATGAGTTAACAACTTTAAGTGACATGCATTTAATCTGTGTGACCGATCGACCGATAGTCCTTTATGAGTTAACACGTGATTTACCTACGGGATCGATTGACCGCTGGTCCTCTATGAGGTAACACGTGATTTACTTGTGGAGCCGATCGACTGATGGTCCTTTATAGGTTCGCATATGGTTTATATGTGGGACCGATCGACCGATGGTCCTTTATAGGTTCGCATATGGTTTATATGTGGGACCGATCGACCGATGGTCCTTTATAGGTTCGCATATGCTTTATATGTGGGGCCGATCGACTGATGGTCCTTTATAAGTTCGCATATGGTTTATATACGGAGCCGATCGACCGATGATTCTATTTCATGTGCAAGCCCTGTTCGATGGACCAGTGGGTTGTACGTCGTCGATGGTCCGATGGACCATACAGTACATTACTTATTTTTAAAACACTTATTTTAACGTTTAAATATACTAACTAATTATCTTCCTCATTTTATATTATTATTATTATTTTAGTTTATCACCATCTATCATCAGTATAAATTGAGGTAGAAAGAATATATTATATTTTTCATGATAATTTTCAGATCACAATAACTGTTTAATACATCCTTATCATCTTTTCATCATTGCTTGACGCAATCTTATTCTTTCATCTTACGTTGCATGAAACATGGATAATATATATACTCTTAATACCTTTTTCTTTTCTTTTGAACAAGCATATTCTAATACTTTTTTTTCTTTATAAATGAAATATTTTCCAACTGAAAATTGAAGACTAATTATTAAAATATTGAGATTTTTTTGGAATTTTTCGTTTGGTGTCATCTCACTACATATTTAAAATATAATGATTCTAATATGTTAATTTTTTAAACATTTTATTATATCAAAATTAATATATTTTAAAAGTATAGGAAAAAACCAATAAAAAAATTCAATAAAAATTTGAACTCAACGACTCGTTCAATTACGGTCCTGCTATACATATATTTTTAGTCATGTTATTTATTAAATAAATTCAAAATAGTTTTTCGATATTTCAATTTAGTTTTTATATTTTTAAAAATAACTCGATTTAATTATTTTATTTAATTTAAATTAATGTTATTCAAAAAATACTAGAAGAGTAATTTAACCTAGATTTAAAGTAGAATTTCACTATTTTCTTTTATCACATTGGTTGTTAAAAGATATAAAAAGTTGCTTTAAAATAAAAATAGTAGTTCTTTTCACTTTTGATTTCACAACCCAAACTTCTATGGTACTACTAACTAATAACGTACGAAAAAAGTTGCTGATATTATTGTTTTTTTAATTGATTGTAAGTCTAACCTAATTATTTTATTGGAATTTTATGGTGTAAGCCAAAAGGTCAACCTTAGTGGGGTTTGGTGTGTCTGTTCTAACTATTTTCAACACATAAATTATAAAAAAACCACTTTTAAAAAGTTTAAAAATTGAAAAAAAATATCAAACACAAATACTTTGAATAAATAATTTATTTTGCATAATTAATATTGTAAAATATTGGACACTTATCTAGATTTTCACTTTTTCTATTAGAGACGACAACGAAATTTCTATTTGTAGGTATAATTCGAATTCGTTATAATGTTAACGGATAATATCTGAATAATTGAATAAAAATAAATATAGATAAAACATGTTTTTTTTTAAATTACATGTAAAGATGTGTTTTTATTTTTCTATTAGTCACTGTTTTAAATTAGATATATTTTTATATTTATAATTTTTTATTATTTGACATTGAATTTTTAATAATATTATATTAATTTTACTCTATATAAAAACATTTAATAAATATTTAAGGAAATGAGATTATATCTATTATTCAACGTACGTACAAATTTTATATCAGTTAAATATTATAAATAAAAATAAATATGAAATCTTACTTTCAAAGGAAACTAAGACTAAGTCAAATGTAGTTTTCGTCTTTTCTAACAATTGAATATGACAACGTTTGAAATTACAGTTATAGTTCTTTTCAGTTTTGAAATTAATGAAATTTTTATTTTTAGAATTACCAATTTGAAGATATTTTTCTCTTATGTTAAAGACTTTTTCACCAACCATCCCAAATTATCTATAATTTTAACATTTGTAATTTTCTTAAAATAATTTATTTTCTCTATTTATAACTAGTGTAAACTTGCGTGTCTTATTTTTTATATTAATAAAAAATTAACACACTAAAAATAACTATCAAAATGGTTAATACGCTTTTTATACTTTTTTTATCACATTTTTTGTTGAGTAACTACCCCTTTATTTTATTTTTCATTTTTCTCAAAAACATAATCGGTAACACAAATAATAACACAATCTAAACAATTATCACAATTTTAAAGACGAAATGGCAAGAAAATATTGATAAAAAAAACAAGTACAAAAAAATTGTTAAATATGAACCATTAATTATTAATTTGCTAAAACAAGTGATCTTAATCTTAATAATTAGAGTAAATACAATATATTTGTTAAAAATAAAACCCTTTTAATAAAATTGTGTACATGAATATTTATTCATTATTCTTAATCTATTAATAAAAAGAATATAATACATTCTTAAAAATAAAGCAATTTGCTTTGATTTGATTTTTATTTTACTCTGACAATGATGAGTTGTTATCATTTCTAACTTTAATGTGTATAGATTAATTTAATCACTGATTATTAATTTGTGATATCAACTAGTGGTGTCAATTTCGAGAACTAAACTATTCTAAAATTATGAAAGTCAGAAATTAAATTTTCCTAGTCTTTTTAGAACATCATAGACTAAATGAATTGACTTGGAATTTTAATGATTTACCTCATAATGTGATTCCAGAATATTCCATTTAACACATTTTCAATAGTTTTGGCAGTTACCAGAAGACAAGAAACATCATATTATTAAAACAAAGTGTTACTATTACAAATCTCAATTTCTTGCTTTAAACTAAAACAACATGTGTGTGGCGGCTTTGACTAATGGCTATGTGTAAGTGGTTTGAGTTGAAAATTGAAATGAAAATGCTCTCAAAAGTTGAAAGTAGATGAACACCTTTTGTGTTAATGGAAATTGCTGAAGAGTTTAATTGCATGAATGAACAAAATCCTCGTCATGACAGTGACATTTTATTTATGAGGTGGACATTGTCTGAAGGCATGGTTAGGTTGATGCATTTAATAGAAAATGTGTCTGATGAGACCATGAATTGCTGTTTTTCACGTTCTTTGTTCTTTTATGTGTGAGACAACCATGTAATGAATTTTGGGGGTACTAGGTGGTGTTCTTGTTTGGAGAAGAGTGGTGGGAGTAGCTTCTCTTCACCAATAAGGATTTGAAGCTTTTCACAGTTTCAACGTTCAACTAAGCTGGGGTTTGACTGGTTAGTTGAAAAACCTCCTATGGTGTTTTTTTTTTTTTTTTTTTTTTATGTTTTTTTTTTTTTTTTTTATTAATTTGTTTTTTGTTTTTTTTTTACTTTTTTTTTCCC
>Ga0214542_1001086_pt1 | contig 54493 bp, 51 predicted proteins | sample CNSS1metaG_FD_160096 | JGI IMG/M metagenome (GOLD analysis project Ga0214542, IMG submission 160096) | Root nodule microbial communities from cowpea collected in UCLA plant growth center, Los Angeles, California, USA - CNSS1 | ecosystem: Host-associated > Plants > Roots > Nodule | place: USA... | reverse complement strand
AACCTCCTCACCGCACCTCCATGAGAAGAAACGTTGGAATTTTTCATTTCCCAACCATTGCAAGTGCAGGACGAGCAAGAATGAGAGGGAGACATTACCAATCTTACCAAATCAGAACACAGGAGACAATTTCACCTCACCCTTTTCAAACCCTAAGCTTCAAATGTTATGAACATAAACTCTTTTTAAAAGAGAAACCAAGAACACGTGTGCCAAAACAACTGAATGATACGTCAGAATACACAAAACAGCCACATCATCAGGAATAAACGCCGTTTGTCAACTGATAACGGAAAGGGTTGATTTAAAATATATTTACAAAAATGAGGACGAAATTGAGATTAATTAAAATTCGAGGACCAATTTGAGATTTCTAAACTAAAATGAGGGTCATCAGAGTATTTTAACCTTCATAATACTTACTGTTTTTTTTAATTGTAAAATACTCAAAATACTACAGCCTTTATAAGCTGAACACAAAATTATCAGAAATATAAAATTTGATTTGTTGGTTTTTATTTTCAGAAGGTCTAATTTAATCAAACGTGGAATCTTCATGTAAATTTTTTAAAATACTTGTATAAAGCCTGACAACAACCACTCAGGCCTTTTGACTTGGTTAAATAAATATATTACAAGTAAAAGTTTTTCAAGTGGCAGCTTCAGCATATGCATTTAATCAAGAATTCCGAAAATGCTGGCATGGTTATGGTTGCATTGATGAAGGAGTAGTAGCTCTTGACAAGAATGCAGTAAATAGATAAATAATTAAGTTTTTAGCTATGAATCCCACAGATAATTAGCATCCCCTGGTATATTCGTTTGAGACATGCATGGCCAGTATCATCTCTTATTGTTCAAAAAAGACAGAAAAAATGTAAGCTGATTCATAGTTACCAAAAGTTTGATTAAAGTAAACCATTCATGATTCTTAAAGGCAAGGAATTGACATGTAAAATCTGCAGATTCTTCAAAGAAAGCTACCAGTTTTCTCTCTTTTCTTTCACTCTCTCTTCTCCGAATCACATCTACAGATTCTTCAATCAAAGTTTTTTTTTTTTTTTTTTTTTTTTTCTTTTTTTCCTTCGCATCCACAAAACAAACCAAAGAAACAAAGATGACCCAACATCTACTCATGCCTCCACTTCCAAAAGCCACCATGAAATCCAACACTCAACTCCTTTTCGCTTCTATTTCTACCATCCCGGGTGAAGCAAAAGAAATTTCAATAGATAGTGCGATGAAAAAGAGAAAGAGATAAGATAATAAGCATTCTCTTTTCATTTTTCACTCACAAAGTGTAACTTTTTGTCCTATCATTAACATATATTTTATTTACAAATCACTTAGCGGCTGCAAAAACACGTTTCAGTACAAAGGCAACCGAAATCTGCAAACAAGAAAGCCTTGGATTATATCATTACCATTTATACATTGAAGTCAGGAAGAAGATGGTAAAAAATTTAAAGTGTGGTAGAGCACTGCGTCCCTTGGTTGGAGATGAGAGGAGCAGAAGGAACAGAGGGTCCAAAGGCATTGATGGCAACACAGTTAACATTGAACCTGTAACGGCCAGAAACCCAAGTTCCGACCTTCCAACGAAGCTTTCCATTGGCTTTGAGATTCAAAACTAGTCTTCCAACAGTTTGATCACGACCCAGTTCGAAGCCGAGAGAGGGAGCCACAGGTAAAATGTTTCCCACCAAAGAGGCCGTTATGAGGTTACTCTCTTCTTGGCCCTGGTAGAAGGGTGGCACAGGAGTGTCACCGGTAATTTGCTGGCCCTTGTAGGTTGCATAAACTTGAATCTCGTCATAGTAAATGGCGACTTTCTGGTTTGGGTTTTTGGAGAAGAGGGTGAGTTGGATGGAGGAGTTGAGGTTGGGGCCTAAGAGACTGAGCTGGTAGATGTCAACTTCTTTGAGGGAGAATTGAGGCTTGGCAGGGTGGAGGATGAGCCAGATGAGAAGTATTAGCAGCAGAATTGAGGTAAATAATGCTGACAGAGTGAAGTAGAGCTTCTTGTAGTTGCTCTTAATTTTCAACCCTTCTTTGGCACCACAGTGTTTTGGAGAGGTTATTGTGATTTTAGACATTTGTGAGAGAAAGAGGAAGAAAGAGAGGGAGAGAAAGTTGAAAGAAAGATGCTCACAACGTTAAGGAAGAGGGGGTGGGGTGGTTTATAAAGAGAGCAGAAAGTCACAATTATTATGTCTGCTACCATGCTTTTGACTGGTAGCACTCGGCTTCTCCCTCTGCTCATTAGTGTTTAATAATTATTATTAACAAATGTTAAAGCACAAAACTTCTGTAACATTGCTTCAAACATTGTAAGGAAATTCTGGTGTGGCTCAGATGCATACGCGTCTTACTACCATGTAACTTTGCTGAAAATTTACATCACTTTTTTAGGTTTCTGAATCATACCCTTTGTCAAAAGAATAATGGACATCAATTCAGATAATATATTTACTATTTACTTTGGAAGTAAAACTAGTAAAAAGTAAGAAACGCATATTCTAACATACTTTTTCAATATAATTACTACTAAAGAAGTATATATATATTCACAAGATTTTTAAGCAATTTAAACAATTAAAAAAATGATTAAAAATAATAAATTTGTCTGTTGTTTTAAAGTTATCATCCTTTCATGTTTAAAACTAAAATATTTGAGAGAGACATTGGTAACCCATGAAAGATGAGGAAAACTCCTTGATTGTGTATGCACTTTGGGACACAAATGAACTACTTTGAACTTGTAGTTTGGTGCATCCTAATGTCACCGAATCATTTCCGTCACTTTTTCTTACCGAACTATTTATTTTTTCCAAAATCTTTAGCAAGGAAATATTAACGAAGTTTCAGCTTTAACCTTTTCCCTTGAAAACAAAATCTGCAAGTTGATAGTTAAAATGTTAAGAGCACTAAAGTTGAGAGAGAGACAGAGTGTAGAAATGGTAGAATAATGTAACGAGTTGTGTTGTGTTAAGGTAATAGGTATTTACGTTGTTTCCACGGTAGTTCTAAACCGCTATGGTCGTTGTCACCCTTTTCTGTAATGAGATGATTGAGACTGCCACACAACGCTAAGAACCAAATATGTGGCAATAACTGTCCCCTATCCAACCTGTTCTTTTTGGCGCAATTGGGTCTGCACCACCTTACTTTTCCGAAACATCTTAATTCAGACAAAACCTTGTTTCAGCAATTTAAGCAACACCCAAAAAAAATAAAGTGCAAGCTGAATTGAACATCCAACCTCCTGTAATTCGTATGAACTTCGATATTTAATACTCTCAAACATTCATTAAAAAGGCGTTACTTGAATTAGCACCAAATTAAAAGTGTTCTAAACATTACCGATCAAAACTTCCAAGTAAAGGAAATATATCTTTAATGTGTTCTTTGTATACTGCTTGGTTTCTTGGACATTGAAAAGTTATGTATGTAGCATGAAGAGCAAAGAAGAAGTAACAATAAGATGGTAAAGAGAACATGGCAAATAGCCCTATGAAGTGCACGTCACTGGTTGCTATTACCAACTGTAATCACCCAAGTAGGACACATCAGACATAAGAGGGTACACCATAGTTCAGTGGGCCCCACTTCCTCCTGCTAAATACATCAAATATATTGGATGCCCTATTGCCCTAAGATAACTCACATAAGGATAATTTTTGGGAATTGCAAATTAAAATCATAGTATATTGATACCCAAAAAAATAATATTTTTACAACTAATTTTTGACCATTTTTTCTCAATAATATTATTTAAATGATTTTAGAATATAAAAAATTTAAAATAATAAAAAGAATGAAAAAATTACAAGAAAAAATTATTAAAAATTATTTTTTATTGATATTTTTTGTCTGAAACATCAAGTCTAACCCATATAAGAAATTTACATCAGTTTTAGCTAAAAATATTGAGACATTAGTTTTGAATTTTTTTTATAAGGTATTTAATTTTATCATTTAATATGAGATTTACACTCACACACTTAAATTATGTTATATATATATATATGATAGTGGGAAGATGATTGAAGGAAGGGGATACGGTTATAGATGATAGGTCTTTAAGCAATAATGGGATGATTAGAAAAGAAAGGCAAAAGCAAAGTTGCTTTTGTAAAAAGAGACGTAGAGAAAATAGACTAAATAGCCTTTTTTTTCATGATTGGAGATATGGCAGAAATGGCATAGTGCCATCCCCTCTGCCTTCTGCCCATTGGAAACTATATCCTAGCGGCATAGTGTGATATGTTATTCAGAAAATTATGATCTCAGTTTCTTGGTTATGAATAGTCTTCATGAACTTTTAAGCAGTTGATTAACCAAATAAATAATAATTATAGTAGTAGTTAAGTAAGGAATTACCAACTGAAGTTCCATCAATAAGACCCTTCTAGTTACAAGTTTAGATATCCCCACAGCAGATTAAAAGTACCTTTTTTCTGTTATTATTCGGTGTTCATCCCTTCAATCAACAGAAGTTGATGACCCCATCATCAAGGGGAAATTTTTTTCTTAGTTTTAGGAGATAAAAGAAAAGTTCCACACTTATTTATATTTGTTTATTTCCTTTTATTATTTCCAGAATGCCAAAGGCTCATCTCATGGAGTATAAGCATTTGGCTGCTACCATTTGTCCATTTCTAAACTATGTATTCTGTTTCTGTCTGCACACATTTCTTCTTGAATTTTATCCACAAACTGAATAAAGAATGCAAATGCTTTATTGCTACCTGCAATTCTTGAAGCAAATACGACTCCATAATTTTCAATTACGCAATTCAAAAATTCAGGTGATAAGGATCCGAGCTCTGATATTAACAGGTGAAGAGGTATTGTTTTAAGCTCTGCCTTTTGTTTTACTTATTTGTATGCAATCGAAAGTGTGTGGACAAAATTTTGAAAAGAAAAAGAAGTTTTTTTTTTCTTTTTCATGATGTAACATTTATTTGACAAAATTAGATAGGACTTGAGAAAAAAAAATTGTATTAAGCTTTTTGTTCTTTTAAAAATGAACTCATCTTAAAATTCTTCAAACAAGTTCTTTTAAAAAAAATTCTTCAAAAATGCCTACTTTTAGAATAATATCTGATGGAGGTACGCTTTCCCTCTAACTATAGAGGTTGTACTTTCCTTTCTCATAAATTAACATGTATTGTACATAAATACATTTTAATCTAAACAAAATTTTACAGTGATGCTTTTTTTCTCTCAAACTAATTTTAAACCATTAGTATCAATTTGATGACTTCGAAAAGTTAAATGAAAATAGTAAACAAAATTTATAACTAATAATAAGAAAGCTTAATATTTTGATTTTATCTCTTTTAACAATAAAATTAATATTAGTGGACATAATAACCCTCAATAACATAACAGATGTTAAAGAAAGAAAATGCATTCTAAAAAGTAAATAAATCACTATTTTGAATTACATTGAAAAGTTGGTGAGAAAGTAAGAAATAACATGGCAAAGGTGCTAAAAAGGTAGATGGCGTCCTGATATCATGCAGCTTCCAATGGAAATCCATGTTACTTCTTTTTCTATTTTTCAATTCTTCTTTTGTGGGGAAGGAATATATGGGTGGTGGTGGTGGTGGGACGGGAATCACTTTCGAAACTCTTTCATATGCACTCTTTAAGAAAAGTTTGCTTGTTAAACCTGCAACCACCTTAGGTAAACCAAATTTTTACAAAAAAAAAAAAAAGGTGCAAATCTTGAACAAAACATAAAAAGTTATTATAAAATATTATAAAGTTATGGCATTATGTAAGAACTCTTGTACGCGATCAACCAGTAGGGAGTCCTTGTAAGAAACAACTTCCTAAAAGTTAATAAACAATGTGGCACAAATATCTCTGTAAAACTTTATAAAATTACAATGATATAATAATACATTAGGTATATTATTCACGATCTACAGCGAGGGAAAATGAGAAAATTGGTTTTAGAAAGCATATACAGAAATCTGGTATTTAAGAATTCAGGAAAACAAAATTTTGAAGCAGCTATATACTATGAGTTCATGCTCTCCTCTCCAGTGAGTCAGAAATCTGTGAATGATCATATTCTTTACCATCTTGTTCTGCAACAAGAGAATCAGGATGAACTTGACGAACAAACTGTCCTTTCACTCTTGGACGCTGCTCTGCTAGTTTCTTTCTGCTCTCATATCGAACCTGTTTAAAAGTACAAGAAAAAGTTAGCATCTTTCTGAAACAATGGTAGACTTAGTATAATAATGTTAAGGGGATAGTGATGAACCTTCTTCTCATAGCATCTCTCTTTTCTTTTCAACCGGAATTTGTTTAGTGCTGCTTCTCTTTGGATGGATCGATGATTGTTTACATTGTTTGTGAGGTCCTCATTCTTGCTCTCTGAAGCTACCCTGACAACGGTAACTTGATCGGCATTGCTGCTACTTCCACAGTTGCTTCCATAACCGATGCTGTTAAGATGGCTTGCATTGCCATTACAGAAACTACTTGACACACTTTGATCAGTTGTAGGAGAGAAATGCCTTCGATCCTCCGCATGTTCTGGTTTGTGTTCCTGTGTGTACACAATGTGGTTCTGGGAACTGTTCCCATTTGGACCAAGAGGTTGATAAAGCTGCTCTGAACTACTCTCTTTAATGTTTGACTGATAAAATGCATTCTGAAAGTTTGGTTCAAGGAGCACAACTGAACTTGGACTTGGCATTGCTTGTGGACCTGACTGTGTACTAAACATTGAAGGAAGTACAGAACGATAGGCTGTGCATAGATCATTGAACCTTACACCCTTTACTGGAATTGGGAGAGAATGCCCTTGCTGAGAGTGTGAGGTTGCAACTTCAGACTCTTTTGATTGGACTGTAGTTGGAGACACGATACATCTTTGCATACCTGGTGCTGAACTATCGGAGTTGCAGCCATTAACAATGTGTGAGATGCTTTTCTCACCATTTGCACTGTGATCTCTTTGATGGTCAGACAAGTTAACTAACGCTGTAGGCGTCAATACTTGCAATTGCCTGTTAGTATACCTGCATCCATTTCAAATATAAGCATATAGTAATTCAAAAGGGCAGTGAATTTATACGAGGCCAATAGACAAAATTCATAAACTTACAAACCTAACAACGGAAATTTTAGTTATCAAAATTTAAAATGTTTTTTAGTTCCGAGAAATTGGTGCTTCATTTAAAATTAAAAGTTTCTCAAAATTATCACTCGATAATCACCATCCTTTAATATATTTCAGCAGGTAGTTTTAACAAAACTGAACTAAACCTTTTAATACATAATTTAGACTAGAGATTTGTTATTTCCGCATCAGTTAGTTTGTTTAAGGCCCTTTCATCCCTGGAACTCCTTCATAGTAAAATAATTAAATAAGGAAAGGTGCAGACATATACAACCAACTGATTTCTACTGCTTAGAGAGAACAGGGAACTTCAACACAATTTAAAATGAGGATAACGAGATTTTAGTAGTTACCGCTTGAAGGCTGAAGCATTCGAATGCATCAGGGTATGCCTTTCTTCAGTGAGTTCATTCTCAAAGCTGCTGGGACGAGATCTTCTCAGAGAAAGATCTAATTGAGGAGAAAAGTCAACCTTGCTTGTGCTATCAACTGTGGGACTTTTTACCGTGCAGTTGGGATGAGTATGAAACGCTCCAATCAAGTCAATAGCTTCCTTAGAAGAGTTAATTTGAACATAGTGATTGTCATGAGCCTCACCACTGATGCTAGCATTCCCCAAATGCTCCGGATCAGCATCCTTGTCATTAGTTGTGCTTGCTTCACCATTTCTGTGCATAGTTAATCCTAAAAAAAATACAAGTTTGGTTCAATTTTAGACATTCTTCCCTTCCAAGTAACTGTATAACAGAAGATTTGCAGTAATGTGGTAGAAACTTACCTCCAGCATGACTGCCATTCATCACCAACGTCTGTCCTAAACGAATGCATGTTTCAACCTCTTGTGTCTCGGCTCCACTTGGATATTCTTCCCCACATTTCAGCGGAGAAAATTCCTGCATGTTATCAACAGGCCCACTCTCAGCTTCCAAGTCAGGCTTAGTACAAGAGCTCTGCAACAGAAAGCAAACATACAGAACCTATATGAAAACTTCATCCGGACAACCCAAACTGAAAGCAATTTTTTCTTTAAACTATCGGAGGTTTATAGAAGTACACAAACATCGAGTTGCATTTAAAAGTACACCAAGGAAATGTAAATTTTGGAGAATTGTTGCCATACAAAAAGGTGATATGGTTTGGTAGTGTTCCAAAGAAGTTGAAAAGACATTTACTTATGAAACAACTGCTAGGCAATTTCAGACACATACGATTGAATTTCCAAGCTGATTAGAGATTGGCATGCAAAATAGACAACAGTGGATACTGTAATGAGTGTAGTATCACATTATCCTAGCATCTTATAAGAAACATTCTCATTGGCAATGAATTAACCAGAAAAAAAAATTATATTGATAATTAGATGGTTCTATGGAAACTCTGCATCTCCTGGAATCTGGTGAAATACCCAATGTATGCGATTGTGTTGTTCTTAGTCCTTTGCAAAAATGTCTTCAAATAAATGCAATAATAATAACTTCTAGGTTTGGAAAACTAACCTGTGCATCACTTCCTTTCTCAATTAATTCCATATTTCGCTGAATGCAAGCAGCATCACCACTTGAACGATTACTAGCAGCATTATTTTCAGCAGTGGCTTCGACCTTCTGCTGTGCAACACTCTCATCTTGGGGACCATTTATGCCAGTGGCTGACTGACAAGGAAAATATAATAAATTAAAATTTCAATCAGTTGCCAATAACATGGGATATTTTAAGTAAGGAAAAAGGAACTGAAAACGAGTGAATAAGAGTCCTACTGATTGTCTTCTCCAAACATGTTGCCACAAATTTCTCAGTTCATTTTTTCTTATTGGCTTAACAAGATAATCTGCAGCACCCCTCAGCATGCATTTGTATACCGTGCTAATTGAATCTTGGGAAGACATCACTGTAAAAGAATTAAGAAATTCAGATCTTATAATTTAGGTGTTAACAAAAGTTGGAAAATTCAGTAACATCTAAAAAACATTTAGCAGTGATATCATACTTATGACAGGGATGTTTTTGCAAATATCATGCTCCATAATTAAGGTAAGAAGTGCATAGCCAGATATGGATGGCAAATCCACCTCCGTCAGTATTAGATCAACATTGCCCGGTCTTCCCTTGAGTAATTCCCACGCCTTCAATCCATCAGGAACAGCAGCCACTGCTCAAAACAAACGGACAAAGTTATTTTGAAGTTCTAAGAGGGTGTAATTAGTTTCATGCACTTAATATTCTCAAATTAAAGCATTAAACAAGAAGAAAAGGTCGATAACAGAAATTCTTTATGGAAATTGACAACTAAAATAATTATATCATGTAAGAAAATAATTGAATCATGTAAGCCTGTAGTTTCCAAACTGCCAAGACTCTTAAAGCAAGTTGAAAGGAGCCATTAGTTCCTTAGACTTTCATTGAACCCAGATCCCCATCACATAACCTGTCAGAAAATAGATAATTTCTTTTAAAAGGGAAAAAATCATTAAAACGTTATAAAAAGAAATAAAAGGCCCATTTTTGTGTACACATAGTTTTTCTTTTTCATTTCTCTTCCTAACTTATTTTTCTGAATTAAATCCTCACGAGCTTTCCGACTGCTGGCACACTTTATATTACCAAAGATCATATGTCAATCCTTTCTCATATTGGGACTCCAGAGACTTCGATTTCCTATATTTTCTTCCTCTTGCTCCCCCCCTCTCCATTGAGTGTGGTCAATAAAATCCTTAATGACTCTCAGGCCCCAGAAAATAACTCAATGTTTACAATCAATCAAACTCACGGTTTCATCCCCGAAAAACGGAACCGAGACAGAGGAAAAAAAACAGAACAGACCAACTCACATGTTTATTTCACAGCAAACCATTGAACATGCAAGCCACAGAATACAAGATGGAACAGAAGCTAACAAAATGCAAAAGGAAAAACGAACCGTAAAACTTCCAAAAAGAAAAAAAAAATGCAAACAGTGATATTGACCATGAAAGAAGCAAGCGAGTTCTCATATGCAGGTCGAGTCAATCGAAGAAAAAATACATTAAAAAAAACAAAAACCCAAATTCACAAAAAAAGGAAAAAAGAAGAATGAAAGAAAAGCAACCCGGTGAAATTAAAGACAGAAGAGATAGAAGAAGGTTTTCTAACCTTTGTAGCTGCATTTTCTGAGAAGCGCAGCTATAATCTGCCTTGTTGAGTCATCGGCTTCAACCAATAAGACCCTCAAAATCATCCTTGGAAGAAACTTCTCCCACCTCATCAAGCCCTTCAATTCACCCTTACTCCCACTCCCACTCTCTTCCTTCTCCACTCTCACTGACTTCTCTCCACTCATCACCACCTCGCCCATATTCCCACCGAATGAACTCAGCCACCGGAATCGCACTACAGCATCAGAATTGAGAATCTTGGCGGAAGTAAAACCTCTCTCAACACGCACAGAGAGAGAGCAACAATCTGATATCTTGTATCCAAATTTGGAGGGTAAAAAAAACATAAAAGGAAGAAAGAAAAAGGCGATGTGTGGAAGCAGGGGTGGACGGGGAGACACCGTTAAGTTTAACAGCGAGTCGATCGAACGGCGTGGGAGAAGACAGAAACATTAACCGCCCTCTGATCCAACGGCCAGCGAAAATATCCTTGTTTCCGAAAATATCTAGACACTTGGAGGCGGTGGCCCACATGGTCCACGTCATCAATCAGATCTGATTTTCGACCAAAGATCTAAAGCCAAAAAGCCATTGGGTTCTCGTGGTTGGTGCTGGTGGTGGATATTTTTTCGCCTTCCTTTTATTTTATTTTTCTTTTGCTTCTCATTATTTCGCTCCTCTCGTTCCCATCCAAATCCAAAATATCAGAATTTATTATGTGTGTGCGGGCATTTGGATATTTTTCCTGTGGGACACCCATTAAGATATTAACACTAAACTCAGATATTTTTCGGTGCTTTCACCCTGCCATTCTATCACATGGTCGACACCGAGACACGTGGCTCTGTTCTAGGGGATACTCTCGTTTTGTGGCTTTGAAGTTGTCAAACGCTATCTACCACACCTCACGCGCCACACCTACATCGTCTCCCAAACTCGCTCTTCCGTTGGATGCCAGAATATCCCACACCGTGGGTCCTCCCTTCTTCTTTGACTTTGTGTTGATTAGAGAGGGAGAGAGTGCGTGTTAATTTTATATTTACCACCCGAGCGTAGGTGTGGTGGAAGCCTCACCTCAAATCAACCTAGGACATTTTTCGATATCCTATTGGTTCTCATAAACCCTTCTTCTTATCTCATCATTAACTATTTAATTACTCCTTTTTCTATCTCTAAATCCTCTAACAACCTTATAAATTAAATTAATGTTTTCGCACTCCTTCCAATATCTGCTACCACTATTTTGTTTTTCCTCCACTTGTCTCTTTCTCTCTTTTTCTCCTCCTTCATCTTCAACTCTTTTTTTTTTTTTCTCAAATTATAATCTTCAATATCCATAACTTTATTTCTTGCCAACCACTCTTTGTTGTGTATTGGTTTATTTTCAACAATAGTGAAGCTGTACGACAACTGAACTTGAATTTTAAACCAAAAAATCTTTTCTTTTTATTAACTCTAAACGACAAAAACAATTTTGGTTTACGAAAATTACTACTTCCGACGGCAGTACTCTTTTCGAAAACACGTGAAGAATTTATTTAGTGTGGATTTGCAACTGTTTGTTCTTTATTAGTTAGTGTTGATTACTGCCACAATAGAACTTAAAATTCTAAATAACTAAAATTAGAAATAGTATATTGGTAGAAAGCTAAATTATGCAGACATGTATTTGGCCATTCCAGCTATTTGAGGTTGTTATTAATCACGTTTAAGCTCATAATCTCACTCCTATAAACATGCACATGTGATTGGTTTGAAGTCTTGTTTGATGGAAAAAACTGTTGGGTTCCTGTATATGTGAAGTTGTGTCACTTTGGATATAAAATATCTTCAAACATTAATGGTCTTAGATGTTACCACGCGCAAGATATTTTATTTTCAAGATAAATGAAAATTATTAATAAAATTTTATGCTACCTGAATTTAAATTGCACAGCAAGGGATACTAAATGTTTAACCTTTAAGCTGAAGAGATTTAAAAGTTCCCTGCTGAAAGTGATAATTTTTTTTTTTTTGAAGTGTGTCGTGAGTATTGATGAGTGCTTAAGAGAAGGGAAGGGAGAAAAAGAAGGTTAGTTATTGTGATGTGTATGAGGCAAAACATGTGGAAAGCACGTGAAGATAGGATGTGCAAGGGCGATGAGGCTTTTAAACCAGCTTTTTTTCTGCAAAATGAAAGCTACAGAACACAAATGCATTCGTGATGAAATAACTTGCACTCTTTTATTTAGGTATGGATGGGACCGTTAGCATAGCAAATTCCTTTTTCTTTCCAACTTTCCCAAGAAATGTAGATATCTTGGTTAAGGATAGTAAGGAGGATTTTCCTCCATCCCATGTTTTTTCTTCTTGCACCCTCAACATTTTTAAAATATCACTATTTGACTTAGCTTAAGATAGAAAGGTTAAGTAAGATAAAAATCCTCTCTTCTTTCGTAAGTTTCATTTCCTCATACCCTCAAATGTGTGGGCACCAACTCCTCCGATATTTGGTTAAGAGACGAATTTAAGAATGCAAAACTTAAAAATAAAAAGAAAGCACAAAAAAACAATAAACAAAAAAATGACTTTTTTGTATTTGGGATCCCTTTTTACTCGGATTTGTAAAAAAGAGTCTCTCAATTTTATTTTATTTTTGTGAAACTGGGTTAAGTCGCTAGGATGAGGGTGAAGTCGTCCTCCATGATGACAATTTTTTTTTAAACAAAGTCGTCAGGCAGGGGAACGATTTTTGTTTGGCGCGTGGTGAAGTCGTCTTTGCAGATGACAACTTCATTTTGAGTTTTTTTTTTAATTCTTTTTACAATAAATGATAATACTTAAATTAAAAATAAAAATAAACATTAATATATTTTTTAATTGATTAAAAAAAATACAATAATTTAGTTACTGGAAAATAATAAAACAGTCATCTATGTCCTCCAGTTCCACATGTTGGTCTTCTTCTGGGTTTGTTGGGACGTCTTGGTGGTTGTTGTTGTTGTGGTTCATCATCATCATCATCATCTTCATCTTCATCTTGATGACTTTGGACATTTTACAGAATTTGTGGTGATTGGGAAGGCATTGGCGGAGGATAGAATGACATTGATGATGAAGATCCTGGATAATAGGCAGATGGTGGTGTCATGGTTGTGGTGCCAAACATATGTGATGGACCAACACCATAACTTGACTGATGCGGGAAGAAACCATATGAAGAAGGGACGTGTTGGAATGAGGTGTTTGATGGGTTGCCAAATTGAGGATGTGAATGTCCAAACATTTGACCCTGACCCATAGGCGACTGTCGGAAAAAGGGTTGGGGATGATGTATGAGATCTGGAGAAGACCCAACATGGCCAGTGTAGGGTTTTGAAGCAGGCTGGGAAGGTTCTTGTGACATATCGTACTATAAAATAAATAACATGGTTATTGTCATGAATAAGTATGTAGGATAAATAGATGTACAACATTGTAGTATAAATAACCTCATTGTCGGAAGATTCTATCGATGGAGATATATAGCGGATAATGTGGTTTATGTACCATTGCATATACAGTGTTTCATCACGCAAATGTCTGTTTCCGCTAAACGGTGTACCTTGAATGATCCGATTTTGTCGATCATTCCAAATTGCAATCCACTGGTGATGATGTCCTACCCAATCTCTGTCGTTTCTCCCCCTCAAGTCATCCCTGTGAACTTGATCCAGGTTAACCAGCTCAAGCGGAATGTTTTGTCTTAAACCAAATTGACGCATCACCCTATCCGCCTAATGGATTTCTATTGTGGCGAAGCAAATTATTGGGACTGTTGCTCTGAATACCAAAGGGATGTCAACCACAATCAATCGACTAACTTCTTGTCGAGTGTAAGGCCTCCACAAGAACTAAAACAAAATTGTAGACATTAGTTTGAAATGTTAAAAAAGAAAAAGCTTTGAATTACCTTAAGTATTACCTGTCTTGTACGTAGTTGATCAAATCTCAACCGAAATTCAGTAACTGAAATTGAAGTTGGATTTATCCGATGCGTTACATTCATCCACCTAAAAAAAGTAGCAATTTCAAGTTAGTTAAATGACAAGAAAAAATAATAATTTAAAAGTTAGCTTTTTACCTTTTACAGACAGGGAAACCATCCCCATCAGCCACCTCCTGATCACTTAAAGGTTGAAGTTGTGGGGCTATAGAAGTAATCCTCTCCCAAGCCCAACATTGTAACAAGATAATGCATCCACCAATATTTTCTTGGCGTAGGTGAATGCCATGATCTAGGCAACGATATAGGCAGGCCAAAACTGCAGACCCCCAACTACAATTCCTGACTACATTCAAGTTAGCTAGCCTAAGTAGATACATGACATGTACCCTAGCTGCAGACGTGTCTGGCATTAAAATGCTTCCAATCAATTTGAGAATGTAAGCTCTCGCATATTGAGCAATAACCTCATTGTTTGCATTTGGTGGAAGTTGTTGGAAAGTAGAGTTTAACCAAGATACTCTAATTGAGTTCCCTCTTATAACCGTCGGCGGTGGAATGACACCTAGATGTTCATGGAAGGTGGCGAATATGTCTTGAACCGTAATGGGACCAGTGACCACATCTCCGTCTATCGGTAGGTCAAGGAGGACGACTACATCCTCTAGTGTTACAGTAGTCTCTCCATGGGGGAAGTGAAATGTGTGAGTTTCTGATCTCCACCTTTCTAATAAAGAACTGATGAGGAAGTGGTTGACATCCATGTCTGGGATATATAAGTCCAGTCTGTTGAATTAAATTTATGACACGGGGATCAAGTATGTCTTGGTTGTTTAGTATCCAAACTCCAGCTCTTCTCGGTCTAAGAACTCGTTCTCGTCCTTCCCATAAGTCGTTAGTGATATGTTCGTGTTGAAGCCGAAATAGTGACATATCCCGGGGTAGACGTCCATTTTGTGCCATGCTAAACGTGTTTAGAAATTGAAAATAAAAATTAGAACATAAGTCTGGAAATTAATTGATAACAAAATATTAAAAGATACTTAAACCTTAAAAGTAGAAGCAATGAAAGGTGTGCTGAAGTGTTGAAAACTCTCCCAATGCGCGCAACCTCAAAGGATTTTCTGCCAATCCAAGTTGAATGCACAAAGTGATGAATATGTGCAAGTTGAGAGTATTTGAACCAATGCTAGAATTTTCTTCACGTGATTACACAATGCACTGTCCATCAAACTTTAAAAGTTGTTCGTGGCATGTGGTTGTGAGAGCATTCAAATAAAGCACAGTCAAAGTTGTCACCATTTTGGATGAATGCATGCAAATTTTTATCTGTGCATGGCATAGGGAGTAGGAGGAATCTCTGCCAGTCCATTATTTACCCTGATTTCGTGGTGGTGCAGCGCACAGTCAACAACACAGTCAAACAAATTAATTGCGCGCGTGATGGTGTCAGGCTGAGTAAAGACAAAGTCGTCATTAACGCGGACGACATGCACCAATTAAAGTCATCATCCGTGCGGACGACAATCCATTAAAGTCGTTAGGCAGCCTAACAATTTCGCTTTAATGGCCACCAACTCCGTCCTGACATGCACCAGTTTGTGTTTAATGAAGTGGGTGGTTTAATTAATGAAGTCGCTTACTTTTAAGAGAAAAACGTTGTCATTAAAAGCGGCTTCAGTGATATTTATTACAAAACCGTTGGCATTAATAGCGGTTTGTGTCCAGTAATAAATGTGCTGGTGCGCAAGAAGTAGGGTTTCTTAAAATTAATATTTATACTCATTTGAGTATCATTTCAGTAGAGACTCCTTCATTTTGTTCGTACCTTCATCAAATTTACATACAAATGGCAGATCAATTGAATCAATATCCATATATTTTGTCTGATTTTAGTGAAGATGAGTTGGTTACCAACCAATAAACAGTCCATACAACGGATCATAGTGGGTCATCAAGTCACACCTCACTTGAAGCTTCAAATCCAGTGACTAAAAATTCACTATGTATTGGCATGTCTTTTGACACAAAAGAGTCCACAATGTCATGTATCAAGCAATACCATATTGACAATGGTTATAGATTTGCTGTTGTTGAGAGCAAATCTGAAAAATTTATATGTCGATGTGTCGACTACAAAAAAGGTTGCTCGTGGTGTTTACAGGCTGCTTATAGCAAGCAGAGTTTGAATTGGGAAATTAGAAAGATTGACGGATCACACACGTGTTTGTCAACCATGCAACCTGCAGATCATGTCAATCTTGATTCCAACCAAATTGGTTCTATTGTGATGAACTCTGTAAAGGAAAATCCTTCCATACCTATCAAAAGTTTGGTAGCTAAAATTAAAAATCGTTTCGGATATTCAATTCATATGACAAAGCCTGGAATGGTAAGCAAAAAACGCTTGCTAAGGAGTTCGGAGATTGGGAAGAGTCTTACAATGAACTTCCCATGTGGTATCAAGTTGTACAAGAAAGCAATCCCGGCACAATAATTCAATGCACTGGATCTCCTGTACAAGTAAGTGGCCAACCTGACCCTTCTTGCTATATTATGGAACGCGTATTTTGGTCTTTTGGACCATGCATCCAAGGGTTTAACTATTGCAAGCCAATTGTCCAAGTAGATGGCACATTTCTGACAGGAAGATATTAAGGGACATTGCTAACAACACTAGCTCAAGATGGGTCACGTAATAAATTCCCTTTGGCCTTCACAATAGTGGAAGGAGAAACAAAGGAGGCCTTAATATGGTTTTTTCAACTCTTAAGGGAGCATGTTACACCACAATCAAACCTCTGCTTGATAACAGATAGGGGAAAAGGCATATTGGCAGCCCTACAATTTGAAGAAGTACAATGGGAAGCAGATAGACTACAATCAATATACTACATACGTCATATTGCTTCAAATTTCAACAAAAAATTCAAGAATCACGAATTGAAGAACCGGTTAAAGAATATGGGTAATAAATTTTTTCTTTCATTCACCACATTCAATAATTAAACTAACTAATATAATTGTATTTTTACAGCTTACGAGGTGAAGCAACCGATATTGGATGCTAAATTGGCAGCTTTGAGATCCCATTCACCAGAAGTGGCATCTTGGATCGACAGGATACCATTACAAAAATGGACTCAGGCCTACGATGGATGTAGTAGATTCGGGCACATGACAACAAACCTGGCAGAATGTATGAATTCTGTTTTAAAAAGAGCTCGTTCATTACCAATTTGTGCTCTAATTAAGGCAACATTTGAAAGGACCGCAACATGGTTTGTTGAGAGAGGGGTTAAGGCAGACTCCATGTTATGAGCAGGCCACCAATATACAGAGGAAATTAATGCTATCATTAGAAAAAATCAACAACAAACAGGAATGTGTCAAGTTCGTCGATACTCGAGAAAATAATGAATTTCAAGTTCAAGAGATGTTTTCTCCACATGATCACCGCCTACCAATGTCTTTTACAGTTAGATTAAATGATTGGTGATGTGATTGTGGTCATTTTCAAGCTCTTCGACTGCCTTGTCATCACGTAATAGTTGTTTGCTCTTTCTCGCATATAGACCTAACCTCATACATTCATCCAGTTTATAGCCTCTACAACATCAACAAAGTTTATGAAATACAATTTCATCCGGTTAGGAATAAAGAATATTGGTCACCATACACCGGACCAAATTTCATTCCAGACCCAAACATGCACCGTAGGATAAGGGGAAGACCACCAACTAATAGAATCCATAATGAGATGGATGAACCAAATCCAAATAGACGAAGCAAATGTTCTTATTGTAGAAATGAAGGACATCATAGGGGCAATTGTCCCTATCGTTAGTAATTTTATTATGTAATTTTTATTGTGTTATTTTTATTATGTAATTTTTATTATGCTATTTTTATTCTGTTATTTTTATTATGTTATATTTATTATGTATTTTTAGGTTGTAAATTTAATTATGTTATTTCTATTATTATGTAACGTATTTTTTAAAATTAATTTATTGTACCAATAACAAAATTAATTCCCAATAAATTAAATGTAATATCGACTCTTAAGAAAATTGTGTAAAATAAATTGATCAAATTTTAGAGGCTAAAAAAAAGAAAATTGAAAATTTTAAAAAAATAAAATAAAAGTGCAACGTTAAAAAAAAAAATTGAAACCGGTCTTCTACCTGACGACTTCAGTGCAGAAACTGGCTTCCTGCCTAGCAACATCGATTTTTTTTTTTAAAAAAGGAAAGCAGCGTTGGGGAGGACGACTTCACCTTTAATGTCGTCCTCCCCCTGACGACATGACCCAAATTTACAAAAAAAAATTCAAAGGACCCATATTTACAAATTCTTGGTCAAAATGACCCAAAATTACAAAAAAGCCCAAAAAAATAGTTAAAAACGAACAACAAGAGAGAACTCTCTTTGCTAACTTTTTATAATAAAGATTTGCAAGGAAAATTGCTTAAATATGATAAAATATCAATGAAAATTTATAATTACCATATTTCTTCCTTATACACAATTGAATAAATTTAATTCACATAATATCAATAAATATAAATAATAAAATAAAATAAAATAAAAAAATTATTATTATTATTTACATAATAATAATAATAATAATAATATAATTGTGAGATTCCTCTATTCTAATATTTGGTCTAAGTATACCAGTCACCCTACACTCAAACAAAACACTTCCCACCCACATAATTTTTTCCTCAGTTTCTCTTCCAAACAATTACCTCTCTATTCTCTCTATAACTCTAATCCTTCTCCTTCTTTTGCAATCAAATTTTGGAAAAGAAACTCCTACAAAGCTCCCTATTGATTTCACTCCCAGCTTCCTTCCTCCGAGTAAGTCAATCCTCTAATGTTTGGTTTTCGTTTTGCTTTGAATTCGAAGTTCTGCCTCTGTTCTGGGATTAATCATTGATTCCTTCTCTTTCTATGTCCTGGAGATGTAATTTCTTAGGTTGAATTGAGATTTCTGCCCTTAAATCAAATCAAGGAAGTTAACCCCGAGGTTTGTTGGGCCTTATCAGATTTCGAGGAGAATTGGCGCTGCAGCTTATGAGATCGCCCTGCCGTCACACTTGGTGAATCTGCACAATGTGTTTCATGTCTCTCAGTTGAGCAAATACATAGCAGATCCATCTCACGTGTTAGAGTCAGACGATATTCAGATCCGGAAAGACTTGACGGTGAACACTAGACCAGTGCGAATCCTTGACTCGCAAGTGAAAAAGCTACGGGGGAAGGAGATCAAAACCGTGAAAGTGCTTTGGGACGAGACTACTAAGGAGATGACCTGGGAAATGGAGGATCGCATGAGGCAATCCTATCCTCACTTGTTTCCTGGTAAGTCCTATTTTCGGGGACGAAAATCTTTAAAGGTGGGGATAATGTAAGACCCGGGAAAATTAAATAGTTAATTAGGAAGTTATTTAATAAATGCGGGTAATCGAAGCCTTTAAGAAATTTAATGCAGAGGGACATGATGTGGAAAAGTACTAGCTCAAGTGGTTGAAAGTACTTTGTTTGTGTGAGAGGACTTGGGTTCGAGTCCTATGTATGCCAATTGTGTGATTTGATTGATTATTAATTTTATTAAATTGCATGGTTATGTGGGATACTAACATAATTACATAATTAGAGGATTTAACATAAACATGCCTTGGTTGAATTGGTTGTGTCCTAACTTTGGAAATTCAAGGGTGTGTGTTCAAATCCCGTTCATAACGAAATAGCTCTCTTTATTTTTGCTAATGAAAGAACCAAGAGGGTTGGAATTAGAGGGCACCAAGAGAAGTCAATTTTGGGGCAAGAAGAGAACCATCATGTGTGAAATGTTGCTGGTGTGCCTGAATTTTCGTGCTCTATGTGTTTGGGTTTGGAATCTTGTGGTTTTTGTGTACTGTATGATTAACCCCTTGAATGGAGTATGTCTAAGGTAAGGGTTTCTTTTTAATGTATGATTGGGTATGGTCTCATCTCTGGTTTGAGAGTCGGAGTGGGGAATTATAATTTGTTCTAGTGAATGAGTTGTAAATAATGTAACATTGGGTGAATTGGTAATGAGCGAATTGTGTATTGGCATGGTTTTGTGGTTGGGAATTGCATTTTGTGTGTGTAACAGTGAAAATGTCTGGTTTTATCGCCCAAGCGAGCCAGGCTCACTCAGGCTAGAAAATCAGGGACGTGAGAATATTGGTACGTCGACCTTTCGCCCAAGCGAGGGCTCAAAGATTTGGGCGACAGTTTATCTCGCTTAGGCGAGTGCATCTCGCCTAAGTGAGAAATCGAGCGTTGTGGTGTTCGAGTTGGTGCATCTCGCCCAGGTGAGGGGTTTTCGCCTAAGCGAGAACTCGCGTTTGTTTTTGGTGGAGTGTTTAACTCGCCGCCTAGGCGAGGGTGTTGATGTTAGGCGAATGGGGGGGACTCGCCTAAGCGAGTAAGGTCTCGCCTAAGCGAGTAAGGTCTCGCCTAAGCGAGTTCACGTATTCTGTTGCTGTCACAGGCTCGTCCAGGCGAGGGAGCCTAGCTTAAGCGAGTCAGGCCTGATCGCTCTAGCTAGAGCTTCTTGCCTAAGCGAGATGTGTGGTTTGTGTGTGTTGTTTAGATGCAATTGAGGCGAAACTTGGATCAGGGGATGTTGTGCCATGAGCGGGTAGGTTCATGGATGGAGGTAACACGTGATGATATGAGCGGGGAGGTTCATATTCAGTTACTCTCGTGTGAGGATACAGGCGAGGTAGGTTCGTATGGTTCGGCTCACACTCGAGAGATGCTGCGTGCGGGGAGGTACGTAGCTGGTGGATCACGTGTGTTAGACTACGGGCGGGCAGGTCCGTAGAGTAGGACTACGAGCGGGGAGGTTCGAAGAAGCAGGACCACGAACGGACAGGTTCGTGCGAGCATCATAAACCCTGAGTCCAAGGCTAACAATGTTAAGTGAATTGAAGGTTGTAAATCCTTAAGAAGTTAGGGACTGGTCTAAGAATTAATTGGAATAGAATAAAAGGGTGTGCTAATTTTATTTCTGTGTTATTATATGTTATTTAATCTTTTATAAGCTCACCCTTTCTGTTTGTGTATGGCGATGATCGTGTAATTCTTTACACGGGAGCAGATGGTGTTTCAGGTGATGCCGAGAACGCTCAGGCGACGGAGTGAGGGCTAGCTGGGTTTAAGCTAGGATTTTGTTTATGTTAAAACTTATGTTTTTATTTGTTTTGGAAAATTGTAAGGTTTTAAATGCTACAATTTTAATAAATGTGGCGCGATGTTTAAACAATCTAATTTCCCACGTTTTTTGGGAATAATAATATCATGATGTTTTTTTATTATCTTTTCTTTATGTATTTATTTAAATCAGTAATATTCCTTAGGGATGTTACATATATTGAAACTCCAATAATCATTCACGCTCAGGTAGAGTAGAATGGATTATGTCGTGAGGAGTAGCAGAAGGTCCTAGTCCTTGGACTTGATCAAGTCTTAGACGAGAAGGGGAGTTACCTTGTGAGTGATTGGGTGATAACCCCTTGAGGCCAAACTCTGCAGAGTTTGGGAATCATCACAGGTGCATGCCACCAAGAGGTCCAATGTCGCTTACATAATCCAGATAATTAAGTTTAGAGTCATTTATCTTTCATGTGTTATGGTGATTTAAGTGATTATGTTGGAAATATGAACATTAATATGGTGTTTATAATTGGATTGTAATGTTTCTTTTAATCAAATTAGCTTATCATTCTTGCTTGTGTCTGCTTTTTTATGTGGTTCCCCTTTTTGCAATGATCATTAATCATTTGGTATGAGTAGAGAAAGATACAGGTGAAGATACTCCCTTCTTGGATAGGAATTGAAACAATAGAATGAAGTTTCATGTAATAGTCTCTGGTTTATGTTTTGATCAGAGTTGGAACTTCTGCTAACTCCTTTCTAGTATAGGTTGTAAATATAGTTGGTACTTCTATAGTTATTTGGATGACAATATTAATACTCTATATTAGCCTATTTCCACTATCTACTCTGTTTTATCATAATATAATATTTTGTTTAGTGGCGTAAAAATTATTAAATGGAATGTTACAATAATCACAGGAAAATAAAAATAAAAATAACCAATTACAATTTTATAAATTTAAATAATAACTTAAATATTATTGTAACATAATATATATAAAGAACGAATCAAACGAATTGATTCATTTAATATTTATATATATAACATTAATTCGTTTCTTATATATTATTTAGTTATTATATATATATATATATATATATATATATATATATAATTTTTATTTTTTAATAATAATAATAATAATATTATTATTATTAGTGAGAGACACAAATTAAAATATTATGGTTTTGTAATATGTTATATGTACATTTTTGTTTGTTAAATTAAATAGTATAATATAAATTATTTCAAGTTATTATTGAAAATATTAATAAATTGTTTCAAGTTATTAACAATATTATTAATGAGCTATTTTTTTAATTTTAAATAATAATTTTATTTTTATTTTAACATCATTTTTCTTATTTACATTATATTTATTATGAAGGGTAAAATAGTAATCATACAATTTAATCTATTAAAAATAAAAATTTATTAAAATTTATCAATCATATCATACACAAATTTTTACAAACTTTCCACGCACATCCACTTAGATCATACTATATTTTCCTTAATCCAAACACCATCATCTTTACCTACAAATAAACACAAATTGATCCACTCCTTCAAATCCACACCATAATCCAAACATAGCATTAGGGTGTGTTCTTTTGTGTGGATGGATTTGAGGGAGAGTGTGATGATGAATTTGTGTGAATTTGAGTGAATGAATATGTGTGTTTTGTTGAGTGGATTTCGAGGGTAAAGTAAATAGATTTGAAGATAAGTTGTATGAAAGTTAATGAGAGATTTGATTGATGTGATAGATAAAATAAATTGTAAAAATAGATAGAATTATAAAATTACCAAAATATCCTTTATGAAAAAAAGAAAATGATTTTGTAATTTGATGTTACAAAAATAATTACAAATAATTAACACATATTAAAAAATATTAATTATATGAATTTTTAAATTAAAAAAGTTTAAATTTTTATGAATATGAAAAAAGTTATACAATTAAATTTTAAAAAAAGTTATACAAAAATTAATAATATTAATTATTATATATATTATTATTTTTTATTTAATATTAATTATTCTACATATATATATATATTATTAATTATTATATACTTCAAAATATTAATTATTTTATAAATTAATTATGATATATTAATATATTAATTATTATATTTTTTATAATATTTTAATTATTATATATTTATATATATTATTATATATATAAATATATTATTATTTATTATATATAATAAATTATAATAATAAATACTAATATATTTATATATATATAATAATTAATAATATGTATATATATAATTAATAAAATATATAATAATTATTTAAAAAAATATGATAGTTCATATAAATAAGTGGTTTTTTAATTTGTAAAATGGTGATGTATCCACTCAAATATCTATGGTTCAGAGAGGATAAAATTAATTTTTTTTTTTTTTTTTTTTCTGAATCTGCTCCTTAATTCTCTTTTAAATTGGTGCGTGCATGTGAACATGATTTTGCTGACAAATTCGTCGCAGCAAATATGTGGTATTACCATATTTTAGTAATAAAATAATCATTTCATATATTTTTATCATAAAGGATATTTTAATAATCTTCAAATTCTATCTATTAAAAGTTTTTTTTAATCTATCACATTACTCAAATCACTCACTAACTTTCATAAAATTTATCTCTAAATCCATTCAAAAAAGCACACATATTCATCCAGTCAAATCTACACAAATTTATCTTCATACTCTCCCCCAAATCCACTCTACTAAAGGAACAGACCCTTAGTACTCCTTCACCCCTTGCAATTAGAAGTGTTTCAGATTTTGAAATTTGATTTAGTAGTGTTTCAGATTTTGAAATCCAATTTAGTATGGTCTCGAATTTCGAAATTCAATTATGTTATTTTTTTATTTGATGTGCTTTGCTTTTGATATTTTTCTTATAACTTTAGTTATTTGGTGTGTTTTGTTTTTTTTTTCTTCTTTTTAAGTTTAGTTATTTGGTGTGATATTTTTAATGTTTGTGAGAATTTTTTTGTTGCAAAAATAGAAAGAACACATGATGCCTTTACATACTGGGCTGAGAGCTTTGCACAAGATGAAACATATTGTTTCCTAATACCTTATTTAGTGAGCAGACTCAACCCAAATACAAATGAAATAAACAATATTGTATTTCTCTGTTTGTTCACAACTTCACAAAGTATTTATTATAATGAATGATCTATGAGCCGTTGACATATTCAAAGAATAAGGTCATTAATTACAAACATGTCGAAGGCGATCAACACAATGAATATATTGTAGCAGGATGTGTCCAAAAGAGGTCACTTACTACCTCAGATTCATGTACACATGTAACCTAATGGATGTTTTCACCGCCTCAGAACACACATAATAACTAAAATTAAAAAATACATAACAAAAATAAGAACACATAAAAAACAATACTAGATTTTGAAATCCAACAGACTCCAAAGTCGGACTTTGACATTTGTGAGATTCAAAATCCTGATTTCAAAATATGGTAAAATCCAAAATCAGATATCGAATTTCGATTTCGAAAATCCAAAATTGGGTTACAAAATTTGCGAAAATCTAGAATCAGATTTCAAAATCCGAAAAATTCTAAAATCAGATTTCAATATCCCGAAGACTTTAAAATTGGATTTCAAAATCTAGCAGACTAAAATTTGGATTTTGAAATTTAGAAAAATCCAAAACCGGATTCCAAATTCTGGGGTGTGAATGGGTTTTGTATGAATGGCTTGGTAATGAGGATCACTTCGCCAGGTGACGCGAACAGTGATGGTTCAATTTTAATGTTTTTGAGCTTTCTAGGTTGATTATGATCGGAGAAAAGGAACATTATCTATTGGTTGATCACTATAATGCCAATAACTGTTGAATTGCATTGTGATTGCAAGTTAATTGCGAAAATGATATGAACATTCTTTTAAGGTTTGGAAATGTGGGGTTTTTGATGTTCTAGGATTAATCGTTGTAGAATGGATATGATTTATTCTAAATAATTGTACAATTGTAAGTGCGATTACTAGTGGAGTTATAGAAATAGGCAACAAAATGAAATTGGGGAGCTTTGGGGCTTCATAGGTGTTGGGAAATTCTGGAATTTTTCCAGAGTGGTATGCACCACCTGGCGACACGAGGCCTGCCGCCAGGTGCCAGCGCAGTGAACATTGTTCTGCGTGGCTGTGAGGTGCAATTTAGGGGCTAGATATGTTGGAGTCAAATTGGGGTGTGAAAAGAAAAATGATTGGTGATACATTGAGATAGGGTATGATAGAAGCAAGTAATGCATAAATTAAGGAAATTAATTAAATCTTAGGTTGATTGGGCTTTGGAGGAAGAGTGATGCAAAGGAGGTAGATAGGAGGTTAGTTGCACTAGTACTGTGAATGATTGGTTGCATAATCTAACGTGATATTAGTTTCTTCTGAGACTTGTCTAAGTTATGGTATGATTATAGGATAGATGGCAATTGTCATAGTCTATGATGCATGGATACGGTACGTGTATCGGATACGACACGTATTCGATACATCGATACGTTTATTTTTTAAAATAATAAGATACGATACGTGATATATGAATAATGAAAGGTGTATAGTAATTCTTAAAAATATAATAAATATATAATTGTTATTGTGTGAATCCAAATTAAAACTATATGTATTAAAGTTGTCAACATAAAAAATATAAATTATTGTCATCATAAAAGTACGACTATAAGAAAATGACCAATTTTAGTAATCAAAAATATGTTAGACACCAATTTTCTACTTAAAGACTTATTATTTTGGTAGTCAAGACCTTGGTGGCTAATGTTAATGACCAATTTAGAAATAAATTATTTTAGTAGTCAAAACCTTGGTAGCTAATGTTAGTGACAAATTTAGAAACTAATTCATAATATAAAGGTATAAATACACATTTGGTACCCAAACTTTTTCGGAAAGTTCAATGTGGTACCCGAACTTTAGGAATGTTCAATTTGGTACCCCAATTTTCTAAAGAGGTTCAATTTGGTCCTCTCCGTTAAGTTGGAGTTAACACCGTGTCCGTACAGGACACGTGTCAAGCCATGAAATTTTTATTTTTATTTTTTATTTTTTTCAAAAAATTAATTATTTTTTTCAAAAAATTAATTATTTTTTTCAAAAAATTTAAAAAACTGCCACGTGTCAATTTATCATCGTGCCACGTGGCAGCTTACAAGCATGACACGTGGCAGTGTAATAGTTGTTTTCAATTTAGTACCCCAATTTAAATTTTTTGTTCAATTTAAGTATTTAGGTGAAATGATTTGATGTATATATATTATAAAAAGTTATTGTAACATGTATATATAGGTTGTAATTAAGCTTATTTACTAATTTGGTCTCAAATGGAAGATGACGAAATTGAATGATTTTAAAAAATTGGGTACTAAATTGAACCAAAAATTTAAATTGGAGTACTAAATTGAAAACAACTATTACACTGCCATGTGTCATGCTTGTAAGCTGCCACGTGGCACGATGATAAACTGACACGTGGCAGTTTTTTAAATTTTTTGAAAAAAAAATTAATTTTTTGAAGAAAAAATTAAAAAAAAAAATAAAAATTTCATGGCTTGACACGTGTCCTGTACGGGCACGGTGTTAACTCCAACTTAACGGAGAGAACCAAATTGAACCTCTTTAGAAAATTGGGGTACCAAATTGAACATTCCTAAAGTTCGGGTACCACATTGAACTTTCCGAAAAAGTTTGGGTACCAAATGTGTATTTATACCTAATATAAACTATTTTAATTATCAATTTAGAGATCAATTATATTTTTTTCGAACTATTTTAGTTGCCAATAATTTTTATTTTTTAAATTTGTACCTAAATTCGTCACTATATATAGTAAGTAATTATTTTTTGTCACTAAAATTTTCTTGTAGTGTACTACGACTTTATAAATTAGATACTTCATTTATAACTATCAATAAAGTATCCTACAGTATCGGATACAGATACATGACCTAAGTTGAAGTATTAGTGCATCATAGGTCATAGTACATGAGATGATACCAACACTTAACAAATTGATGCATAATAGTTGAGAATTGATGATTGGAAGCAGCTTGGACAGTTCCTAACTAGACTTGTGGTATTATGGATGAGTGTATAGTTCATGGGTAGGCACTGGCGTTATGAAGGAGACCTATGAGTTATAGTGCATGAGTGGATTACTCAACTTAGGGGGCTAAAGTGAGATGGGTTGTTATGATTGGAAGTGGTGTAGACAGTATTGGATTAAGCTTGTGGTACTTTGGATTAGTGGTAATGTGGGTTAGTGAGTGAGCAACTATGTCTGGACTAGAACAACAACCAGTACTACACAAGTACTGGTGTAATGTCTAGCGGTGATGTCTGACCGCCAGACGATAACTATAATCATAATGACATTAGTAGTGCGTGGCGCCTGACGACGAGTTATGTTCCGTCAAATGATAACTGTAGGTTCAGAACACCAGAGGCGTGTGACGCTTGGCGGTTTATGACGTCCGCTTGGCGGTCTTGAACAAAATTTCGTTTGACGAATCTGGAGCAGCACCAAACTATAACACAAATGCCCGAATAATGGTTTGATTTGGATGTGCGTGCTTAAAAGAACAACTAACTGAAGCAAAATTGTGCTTCTCTGACGTGTAAGTAAAACTGTTGTGCTTGATAAAAAAAATATGTGCGTTCCAATTTGTTTTAAATTAGCAGAAGTGTTTTGTTTGATCAAAATTATCATATTCTTCTTTGTATTTCTCACGTGATTTACAATTATATATTGGTTCTAAAAGATATAAGACCCATATATATAAAATGATTATGCAGTACATACGTTATGAAATGAAATCAAATGCTTGTGTTTCAGAATTCAAATGCTTAATGTCTGAAATTTTTTAGATTTGGTTACAGATAAAATGGGCCACGTGTGACACTTGAATATTCATCCTCATCCGACAAGAAGAAAGAGACAACCCATATCCAATGCTGTCACTCTCACTCACTCTTGCTCCACACTATCATCCCCTTCCTTCAGCTTCACCAAAAATCCTCCATCTTCATTCTCCTTCATCCACGCTCTTTCCAATGGCCACTCTCTTTAGTTTTCACACCACCCTTCGCCCCTCTTGCTATCTTCCATCATCACCCTCCTCACTTCCACACCCCTTCTCCAACACCCTCTCCACAACTTTCTTCGGCAACACTGTAAGCCTCAAATATGCTGCCACTTCCACAACCAACAGTGCCCGTTCACTCTCTGCTCGCATGTCATGGGACGGTCCTCTCTCTTCCGTCAAATTGATCATTCAGGGTAAAAATCTCGAGGTATGCTTGGGTTTTGGGTTTACCCCCATTTGTTTTTCTTTAAAAAGCAACGATCTTTGAAACACCCAATTCAGCTTTCTTGAAATTAACCTAATCAGCTATTTATCTTGGTTTTTAGCTCACTGATCCTGTGAAGGAGCACGTGGAAGATAAGGTGGGAAAGGCGGTGCAGAAGCATAGTCACTTAGTGAGAGAGGTTGATGTGAGACTTTCTACTAGAGGAGGAGGTGAATTTGGGCGAGGACCCAGAACTCGTAGGTGTGAGGTGAGCCTATTTTCATTTTCAAGTTCTAATTTTGGTAGTATGGGATGGGATTGACACACATTTACCAAGTGGGTTTTAATTCTTTGATTCTGGTTTGTCTTAGGTGACTTTGTTCACTAAGAGGCACGGAGTGTTGCGGGCTGAGGAGGACGCTGAAAGCACCTACGGAAGTATAGATTTGGTATCATCAATCATTCAGAGAAAGTTGAGGAAAATAAAGGAAAAGGAGTCGGATCATGGTCGCCACATGAAGGGTTTCAATAGGTTGAAGGTTAGGGAGCCGGTGGAGCAATTACCTGTGACAGAGGATGAAATATTATCCCCAGAGGAGGAAGAAGAATCAATTGATGAGGTTGGTACTTGGTTCTTCATATTTAGGTCTTATTGTTTAGTTTCATTGTATCTACACTTAAATTAAGCTTCATGTCATGCCTACTTCCTTTGTTTGCTCTGTTATGCTTTTACTTTGCTTTCTGATTTTGCATATCTTAAATTGGATTCGTAAATTTTTATTACTGTTTCTAAACAATACTTTATGCTCTTTCATTCCCCCCAAAATACTTGATGCTAGATTGTGATATATTCTAGAAATAGAAGTGAAAGTGGTTCTACATAGACATAATAGAAAAATTGGTTTGTGTGGTTGGAAGGGTTGTTCTGATGGTGTTTTGCAATGAGTAATTCAAACCTTGCACTTAAATTCCTCTGCTATCTGTTGTTAATAGTCTAGTAGATGCATTATTGCTTAGCATGAGCCAGGATTTTTTCTCTCTTTCCTTACATTGCTTCTACCCAAATTGTGAGCTGTCTTAACAGGTTGTTCGCACAAAGTACTTTGACATGCCACCCTTGACTGTGTCTGAAGCAATAGAGCAACTTGTAAATGTTGATCATGACTTCTATGGTTTTCGAAACGAAGAAACTGGTGAGAAATTAGTTTATATCTATCTATATTTTGTTTGGATATGCTTCTCCCACCGTTTTCTTGCATCTCGTCCCTAACTAGGGGTACTTTATCTTTTATCTTTTGATATCCTGGGAAATTAAAATGATTTTCGTTTGCTTCAGGGGAAATTAATATTGTGTATAAAAGAAAAGAAGGTGGATATGGACTCATTATACCCAAAGGGGATGGTGAAGCAGAGAAATTGGAGCCTGTTGTGCTTGAACCAGCTGCAGAACCCTCCCTGAAAGAATGATATGCACCTGCAAGAATTTTTCTTTTTGTTAGAATATAAGAGCTTGTACATGATTAGCGGATACTAATGGCAATTTCTTGGAGCCAGTGCAGAGGCAATTTCAGTGTAGTCTCTGACCTTTTAAATTGCAAAATGAAAGGGATGCACCATTTTCTGCGCACTGTATTTGCATATAATTTCCAGAATATGTCTTTTCTCCACACAATTTCATCGCTGGTTTTGTTCTGTTTCTTGTCTATTGCTTATTCAGATTACACCGTGAAAAGTCAATAATTTGTCACTCCTTTTGTTTTATGAAATGCAAGTGATTGAGTCACAGTCAAACACTTGTTTAGGTTATGTGATAAACTAACCGGGCAGAATTATCTTTAGTGTATGCTGCTATGCTGGTTAAGCCAGAGAGAGGAGGGATCGATAGCACCTTTATGTTGAAGTGCATTGTCCCTATATCTGTGATGGAGTTTCCAAGAAATGGAATGTGAGCATTATGTTGTTCCTTTGGGCAGGGCATGAGATAGCATGGTTATGAAAAGTAAGATTTTGAATACTGTTTAACATTCAATATAACCTACATTTGGATTCAAGATCCCGCATTCAACCAAATTGATGGACTCTCTGCCCCCGAATGGTTGGTTCTCGTTTAATGATGCTTTCGCGAATTTATGTGGGTTTCTGGTGAGTCATATCTTGACTATTGCTTGAAAGCTTGAAAGAAGGGTCATTCTACCATGACATTCTTGGGTTTTATTAAGCATCGAAGGGGAATGAATTATTCTAAACAAAATAAAAACAATGGTTAAATATGATTTTAGTTTATAATTTTGATGCTAAATTGAAATTTATTTCTATTTGAAATTTTGATATATTTTAGTCTTCAATTTTTAAAATTGAATGAATATAGTTCTTTTAACTCAATTACGTTAAATATTTTGAATGTGTTAAATATATTTTATATTAGTATTTGAATTGTTTACATCGTAGTTCTTGTTTCAATATGTTAAAAAATGTTTTTGATATGTCAAAAAAGTTTAATGTAATTAAATTAAAATGAGTATATTCATTAACTTTTTAAGTTTGGTGACCAAAGTTTTGGACAGGGACATATTTGTGTCAAAGTTTAGGAACTAAAAACACATTTAAGCCTAAAAGTAATAATTGATGTTGTTATCCGTTTCTGAATAGTTATATCAATTTTAGTTCTCCCTTTTTCTAACCCTTTCCTTATGCATTTATAACCGATCAATAATAGTTTTTTCTCTTTTTTTTTTCTACTCACGTGCCTTTGTTTTTTTGTACCAGTAAGTTGACATGGTTCATAAATGTTACATTCATTTGATATGGTGCCATGACATCTTTTTTAAAAATTTAACCAATGGTAGGCACAGGTTGATAGTTATCAAAAGGGTAAATTGGTAAGTTGTGTTTGAGTTTGAAATTTAAGGTAAAGGCTCTCTTTTGACATTCGTGGTTTCTTCTTTCATCTCCTCATTCTCTCTTACATTAGGGTTTGTTCATCTCCTCTTGTCATTCTCAGTTGTAGTTGGTTCATTCCATATGCTTTCCTCATTGTTATTTACATTTAGACTCATTCCATTTCATATCCTGATTGTTGTTTGCATTTTGGGATTGATGTCATAGGTGTTTATGGACCTAATTTACCCACTCCTAGTTTTCATGAAATAAGAGTTCCACTTCTTAACATGAAAGTTGAGTACACTGAGAAGTTGTTGCAAGATCATAAATTGCAGTGGAGCAAACATGGTTGTTATATTATGTTAGATGCATGGACTAATCAAAAGCAAGGATGTATGATTAACTTTTTGGTAAGCTTCCCTACAGGGACAATGTTAGTCAAGTTCATTGATAGTTCTAACTTTGTGAAGACAGGAAAAAAACTATTTGAGATGCTTGATTCACTTATGGAGGAAATTGGAGAAGAAAAAGTTGTTTAAGTTATAATAGATAATGAGAGCAATTATGTGTTGGCTGGTAACTTGTTAGAAGAGAAAATACCCTATAACTATTGGACTCCTTATGCTGCCCATTGTATAGATTTGATTTTTGAAGACATTGGAAAGCTTCCTTTGATAAAGAAAACAACTCAAAGAGGAGTTAGTCTTGTTTGCTTTATCTATAGCCAGTATAGTACCTTGAATTTGTTGAGACAATTTAAGAATAAGAAGGAATTAGTAAGACATGTTACAAAGTTTGCTACCTCTTATTTATCGTCACAAAGGTTGCATTAAGAGAAAGAAAATTTGAAAACGATGTTCACTTCTAATGAATGAAGCAACAACAAGTTATCCAAGGAAGTAAGGGGATGGAGGCTACAAAATTGTTCTCATGCCTTCATTTTGGAATTAAGTAGTATTCACTCTCAAAGTCATGGCTCCTCTTGTTCATGTGCTTCGTCTAGTGGATGGGGAAAGAAAAACAATTATGAGTTATATATATGAAGCAATAGAGAAAGCTAAGGAAACAATAATGAAATCATGCAACAAAAATGAAAGTAAATACAATGATGTATTTACAATCATTGATAATAGATGAACATGTCAACTTTATCGTCCATTGCATGCAACTGGTCACCTTTTGAACCCATAGTTCTTTTATTCTAACCTATACATGGAATATAATTTGGAAGTTACAAATGGATTATATAATTGCATTAGGAGGTTGGTGCTAAGTAAAGATGTGCAATAAATTTTTTTAACTGAGTTGCCTTTTTAGAAAAGTGCAAGTGGACTCTTTGGTGATAATTTTGCCAAAGAATCAAAGAAGACCATAGTCATAGATGAGACACTTAAACACTTTCTAAATTGCGCTAAGATATAATGTTTACGTTCTAAGTTACTTTCTTTGCTTTTGTAGCTCAATGGTGGAAGAATTGTGGGCATGCAACTCCTAATTTACAAAAGCTAGCAATCAAGATTTTACGTTTGACATGTAGTTCATTGGGATGTAAGCTGAATTGAAGTGTTTTTTAGCAAGTAATAACACAACTCATTTCATTATTATCTTATTTGTAAAGTGTAGAAAGAAATTAATTCACATATTACTTATCCATAATGCGTATTCATTCAAAGAAAAGGAATAGGTTGGACCACAAAAGGCTGCATGATTTGGTTTACATAAAGTATAATCAACAACTTGCTCAAAGATATGATATTTGGGATGAAATGGACCTTGTTCTTATGATGATATTCTTACTAAAATTAACGTTTTTATTAAATATTTCTAAAAATATTTAATAAAAACGTTAATTTTAGTAAGAATATCATCATAAGATTTATACAAAAAGTAAATTGAGTATCAATTTAATGAGGAACAATATTGTTTCATTTTTACAAAAATTGGGATTAAATTGGAACTAAAAACAAATATAGGGACCAAATTGAATTATTTTGACACGTGATACAATTGTGAAGTAGCATGTGTAAAAAATAATAAAAAAATAAAAAAAATCACAAATTGACACGTGAAGTTGACTTTAACACCATTTGGTCAAAATTGACAACAATGACCAAATTAAATCATTTCTAAAAAAAATCAAATTGAGACAAAAAAAACTGGAGGACCAATTTAACATTACTTGACAAATACAAGGACCAAAAGAGTAATTTAACCAATTTTTAAATATTACAAAATTAGCTCATAATTTTTTTTAAGAATGTTATTTTTACTTATTAATTCAACACAAACATTATACAAATATAAAGAAACTTATTTATATACTTATAATTTTTCTTTTCAGCAACATGACTTAAATAAAATAACTATTTTCCTTCAAAATTTAAGTATATTTTTTTTCGGAAACTTATATCTTTATTTTTTTTCATTTAAACATAAACACAAATGAAAAGAATTTAGAGTAGATAAAAGATACGTTTACAATGTAGTCGTATCAAGCTTGCATACTTAGGGTTAACACAAAGGACACTAAAGTCTATGACATGATAATGTAGAGATTATTAACAAAGTGGAAGCTCTTAACAGTCAAGAAATTCATACTCAATCAAATGGAAGTCCAAGATCCGGTACAAGGCTTAGGACATTCATGACATCGAGTAAGAGTTAAATTGATAAAAAAAACTTTGCAAAAAATAGTGATTAATTTAATGGAACTCAATTACATAATGAGATCTGACATGTGGAGGTCCACATGAGACAAGAATTCCTCACATGTATTATTTACTTAAAGTGAGAAAAAATATCTGCTAAGGTTCTTACTTAATCCTTTTTTATCTTATTAAATCTTTTTTTATGTTATTAAGAATTTTCTATATCTTGTGAAGATCTTCAAGGTTTATCAAACCTGTTTGTGATGTCTTTTTTTTATGTCTTTTCCATCTAAATAGAGTTCAACAGATTAGATCATTGATAATATCATTCTTTAAATCTTATTTTTATTCATATAATTTTATTAATATTATGAGACACTTTCAAACTCTAATCAAGTTCAAAATTCATTAAAGCTAAAATAAATTCTCAACACACGACTTTTACTTAAAATGCTATTAAACTAAAATTGTGTTTCACGACTTTTTATTTAAACCGAAATCATGTTAGTCTAATATGACTTTACCTTTTTAATCAGAAACTTATGTTAGTTTAGCAAAACTTTTTTACATTGAAGTCGTTTCTATGACTTGCCCAAATTCACAATCTTTTAAAAATTGTCCATTTTAATAAATTTGATAATAAATTGCATCAGATGGTGAAAAAAAACATGGACTTGTCCTTTTGCTTAATTTACTTACCAGACATGTGACGGTTGCATATAGGATTGCTTTGAGAGAGTACTTTTTTTCTCAGAAATCATATTTTAAGAGACTGCTGCTTATTATAAAAAAAAATATAAGATTATGTAAAAATAAGAACTAAAAAGTAAGATAAATGAGATATAAAATGTGGACCAAAACTGAAGAATTTTAGTTGCAAAGACAAGAATTGTAAAAGTTAAAAGAGATATCATATGTTAATCGTGTATTTATTTTGATTAGTTGAAAATTTATTTTATTACAAATCCTATGTTGTTAGTATATTCACAGCAGATGCCAAGTGAAAAATAAGTTTGCTAAAGAAAAATGTATCTTTTAAAACATCATTGCAGGATAAAGAACCTGTGTTTTTATACATGATTGCAGTGATCACACTTAAAGATTTTTCCCCCTCTTTTAACGCCCAATATGAATTCTTAGTTAGAGCTGAAGAAGTGATAGCACGACTCTTCCTACTAAAGTTTCTTGGATAACGCTTTGAGACACAAGGAATGAAACAAAAAAGGGGCATCAAAACTGAAGCAGAAAAAAGAAAAGTTTGATTACTCACCTTTATGTTACTATGCATGAGCCTTTCTTGGTTTACCAGTGAATGTCTCCTCTGAAACAGATAAAAGCTTATTGATAGACATTCCTGCACCTCTAACACTCTTCTTCACTTCATACCTATGCTTAATCCTATCATCTAACTTGTACCCAAGGAATGCAGGAAAAACCAGTAACTCCTCAGTGTCACGCCCCATTTCCTCTATCAAGTACTCCATCTTCATCTCCAAAGAAGCGTGATTATACTGCAGTATCTGTGGATGCTTCTTGCTCATGGCAACGATCTCTTCACATGAAAACCCATAATTCAAGAACATACCAATCACCTTCTGCATGTTCACACTGTTTGTCCTAGTGGCAGACCTAACTGCCACTGCGAAGTCCTTTGTCCTGAACCTATATCCAATCTTCACCAGCAACACCAGCTTATATGCAATGTTCTCATGGAATGAAGTGCTGAGAAACGTGGGCGCTTTAATCAGGAACTTGAAGATGTCATCTGAATCTAACCCACAGTCCTTGAGAAACTGTATTCTTGGACGCAGTTTCCTCTCTCTGCTGGCAGTAACAACAGCCGGATACACTTGAATTATCCTAAATATCTGTCTGTAATCTAGCTCAGCAAAAGAACTGAAAAACCCAACATGTCCCTCCACATGTTCCACACTATAGTTCAAAAAAAGGGGAAACCTAACCAGCACTTTCCCAACACTATCCACATCCCCATCACTAAGCTCCATCAGAACATTGACTCTTGGAATAATTTGAGCATCCAAATCATGGTTCAAAATTTGAGGGCGTTTAAGAATCAAATCAATGCCACCAAAGGGTTCGAAGAAAGCTAAAGTTCTATCGATTTCATCAACCGACCTGCCACACAAGACCTTTGCCAAGCTCACTTTGTTGAGCACATGCACAACCTGGTCAACGGGAATTCCACGGTCAACGAGGAACCGAACCTTCTGAGGAAAACTCGCCAATACATTTTGTTCCGTAGAAGATAAGAGGCGATTCAGTCGCGGTTTCTCGAGTTTTCCTTGCAATTCGTCTCGAAGGAAGGTCAACAAAGGGTCAATTTGGTTGTCTGTTAGGACAGTTGGGCGCTTTGTGATTAATTTGCCGATAGCGAGAGGGTCGAAGTCGAGAGATCGTAGAGAACTAAGACGAGCGCGCAATGATTCTACAGACAAAGAGGTTAGGTCAGGGTTGTTGGAGAAGAGCACTTGAGTTTCCTCAAAGCCAATCCCAATTTCTTGAAACAGAGCAAAGAAGGACGCTGAAAACACGAAGAGCGCAAGTGAGTCAGTAACAAAGGTGTTTGAGAAATTGCCTCTGAGGAGTTAGCGGTTTACCTACCGGCTTGAGCATCAGAAATGGGAAGGGAATTGGTGCTGCGACGGCGACGAATGGAGTCGCGGTTTGAGAGTTGGGATTTGACGTGGATTTTGGCGAGTGAGCATTGGGGTTGAGGCTGAAGTTTAGTGTGAAAGGTTGAAGAATAACGAAAGGGTGGGTTTGGTAGTGGGAATGGACAGAAGATGGTAGAAGAACACGAACACCAACAGTTACCAAACAGAACAAGTGGCAACACCATCTCTGCAACGCCCAAGTATACGAAATTGTGTTTCTGAAGTGGCAGTGGTGAAAACGGAAAACATGCCCCCGGAATGAGCAAAGCACAAAAAATGAAAATTTGTAACTTTTAAATTAAATAGATTTTATTTGTTTCTTCCCTTCGGTCATTTTCTCCTTTTCAATTATTTTGAATTATTAGGAATTTAGTATATAAAATAATTTAAAATCTTTAAATATTGTTTACACGTCCATATATTTATTATATTTTACAACCAATATTAAAATATCTTTAAATAATTATTTCATGTCATGTAAATATCATAACTTGTTAAATAAAGATGTATAGTTTAAGAGAATTTTATGAGTAGAAGACATGTTTGTTATATAAATAAAAGGGTTAAATATGTTTTTGTCCTTTAATTTTTAGTGAAAATTAAAATTAGTTCTTTTCTGAAATTTTGGCTCAATTTAATTTCTCAACTTAAAAAATGTGTGGGTTTAGTCCTTTAAAAAAATTTTGTTAAGTTTATTTGATGTTTCAAATACGTTTCATGTTTCATGTTTCATTGATAACATGATAACATTTGAGTTGTTTACATCGTTTGACTCATTTTCACTTTAATATTAACTAAAACGTATTTGAAACGTCAAATAAACTTAAAAAAAAAATTGGTTAAAAGGACTAAATTCATGTATTTCTATGATTAGAAGATTAAATTTGGTCAAATTTTCGAATAATGATTAATTCTAATTTTCATGAAAATTAAGGGATCAAAAACATATTTAACCCTAAACAAAACTAGTTTCTACACCCACATCAATTTCTCTTCTAGTTGTGGTTGTGTTCCTTTTAAGAGATAAATTTGAGAGGGAATGAGTGGATTTGGAGGTGAAGTTGTGGGTGTTTCTTTTAAGCAATTTGAAGATAAAAGTGAGTGAATTTGGGATAAAGTTGGTGAGAAATTTAACTAATGTGACAGATAAAAGAAAAGTAATAATATATATAAAATGAATATTACAAAATTGCTCTTGGTTTAAAAATAATATAAACATTAATTTTGGAGGAGTTAGTAACTCATTTTTAAAAATGTGGTCTAAATAATTTTGGTAAAAAAATTTATATCACAACTGGATTAGGAATCTCATTGTGCATGTTCAGGAATATCATATAATGAGCCTCAAAAGTTACACTCACAAGAAAATATGTTTGAGAAAATATGATAAATTAAGAATGTGGTGAGGAAAACATTGTAAAACAACATAAAATTCACACAAATCTCTTTGAAAAGCGGGATGAGATTATCCACCATCTTGCAAATCCATCCGTGTATTTATGTAGAAATCGCTTCAAAAGAACACCAAATTCTCTTCATATTTGTCTTACCAAATATGCTCTATAGTTACGTCTTATCAAACGAACACTTTAGAGTTCGCAAATATCTTCTCAAGCAATCAAAACGTGAGATCAATCGTAATAGGGTACTTAATACAAGTATGTATTCTCTCAAACCAAAAAACTCTAACGCTGAGGATGTGTTCCTTTGGTATGATGGATTTGGGAGAGTGTGTGAAAATGAATTTGTATGGATCGGAGGGGATGAATTTTTGTGTGTTTTTTGAGTATGTATAGAATGTGTTCTTTTGAGATGATGAATTTTAGGAAAAATGAGTGGATGAATTTAAGTGGATTTTGAAGTAAAATTTGTGTTGTTTCTTTTAAAGTATTTGGAGGTGAGAGTGAGTGGATTTGTGAGTAAAATTTATAAGAGTTTGTGAATGATTTGATTGATATGATAAATAAATAAATAAAAAAGTTTTAATAGATTAAAATTTAAGATTACTATTTTACCCTTAAGATAAAAGTTAATATATTATTACTATAATATATATATATATATATATATATATATATATATATAATATTATAACAAATTATATATATTATTATAAACCCAACACATAACACCACCCATTATGCAAATGCAAACTCACACTCATGGGCCTCCTTCACACACAACGCAAGCAAAAACAAAGATGAGTTGTGCGCACAAAAAACAGATTACACCATAGGGATATAATGATAAATTAGTGGTTGATTCCTGCAAATCACTTCTAAAGTGGTGAGATGGAATAAGGATAATCTATCGTAAATCAGTTGTGTTCCTTTTTCCCAAATTCATTCAAAGAAACACATAAAATTCTAAATTCATCTCTTATAATCACTTCAAACAGAAAATTAATAGAAACGAACACACCATTAGAGAGTAAAGTAAGTGGATTTAGAGATAAATTTTGTGAAAGTTAGTGAGAGATTTGATTAATATGATAGATTAAAAAAAATTGTGAAAATAGATAGAATTTGAAGTTTATCAAAATACCCTTGATGGTAAAAATAAAATGATTTTTTAATTTGATGTGATAAAAGAATTAAAATTAAATAATATGAATTTAATAAAATTTATATAAAATTAAATAAAATTAAAAAAAATTACAATTACAATTTTGTATTAATGGGAACAAATTTTAAATTTAAAATTAAAGACAACAACACCGGTTACGTAACCGGTATCACACACTCACATCACCAGTACTGGTTATGTAACTGGTGCACACACACTCACATCGCACCGGTTATGTAATCAGTGCATACACATTCTCACACACAACGCCAGTTATGTAATCGGTGCATACATATTCACCACCTTATCTCACACACTGATGCACACACTATGAACACCGGTTCACACACAATAACACCATGTCACTCATAACCTTCAACCACACAACACAACTACATTACTATTGTCCAACACTCAAACCTTCAGAAGTTATCCACGAACAGACACACAAACACGCAAAATATGTCATGTGTGAGGGTTAAAGTGGTAAAATAGAATAATCATCCGCAAATCTTTGCATCCCAAAAAGGATGAAACAATTGTTAAATCTGCAAATCCGGACGCCCTTTTCTTCGCAAATCACTTGAAGAGAACACATGCATTCTTTACAATCCACACATTTCTTACAGAAAAACAAATTTTAAGAAAATAAATTCTATCAAAATCTAAAATAAAAGAAAACTTGATTTGTAGTTTTATTTTACTTTTAAATTAAGTAGATCCAAAAAAAAAAGCACAAATTAAAGGTGTGCTTGAGTGTCCTTGCAAATAAATAAACTGAGGTTTTTCAAACTTTCAAAGTTGTCGCTTCCACAATGTAGTTTATGCAGTTTAAAAAATCCCAAATAGACCCAGTTGTTAAAAGACAATTAAAATTTTAATGGTGAGGATTATTTGAAATTCCAAGTAGCTAATTACAAACTTTTAAAGTGTAAAATATTGATTGAAAAGAATCCAAAACAAACTAAAATCCCAGTAGACATGAAAGGAACTTGCAATGGCACATTTACAAAAGTATTGTTATAGGATACACATTATGATATTTTCCTGCAACTAACGAGAATTAGTATGTATAGAAAAAGTGTTAATATAACGTTATTAAAATAATTAACAAATTATCTATAAGTCTAAACATTGGAATATTAGACGAGATCTGACTCTACTATCTAAACCCCTGCCCAATTTGATGGTTTTGACTGAACATTTACTTTTAAAAAGACTAGTCCGTTTAAATTAAGTTGCATGTAGTATAATTTTAATTCAGATAATTAAAATACTTTTTTTACTATTTATTTAGTAACTTAATACAACAATAACGAGATTAGGTCGAATTAAGTCATTAGTTAAATAATTGAAATTGTATAATCACTTCTTAATCTTTTAAAAAACTTCATAATCTAACATTCACGTCATTTATTAATTCTTGTCAGATAGCAGTAGTACTTATAACAAACACAAACAATCTTTCTTAACTTGTTTAAAAGTTAAAAAGATAATCATATATCTACTTTAAAACTCTACAATCCTAAAAAAAATGTGGATTATACATTATTTACTATTAAATACTATACAAGGAATAAAATATTTATGCGACCATCTATGAAATTGGTTTTCACACAAAAAAGTACTTGATGGATAATATTCTTGTCATATATTTATTATGTAATTGAATTGTATCAGATGTATCCGTCTGAAACTTAACTAATCGAATCTAATGTTAATGGATACACTAAATGAAACTTAATTCGATCCAAAGAATTCAATCCACAAAAATATAATTGGACTAGCCACTTCCACCCACCCCTGAACATGAAGCAAAATATCGAAACAATAACCAACTCAGAAAAGCAACTCATGGCTGCAAATATATTGGTGAAAAAAATATTTCAATTGGGGAAAAATGGACTGCAATTTACAAAAGGAAAATGTTTTGACACTACAACTAATGTTTAGAACAACAGAGACAAGCCCTCTTCAAGAGGACATGGTTTTTAATTGATAAATGCCAATGGAAGACCAGTAGTGCCACCATCAAATCGAAGAAAGGGCAAAGCCTGCATCATAACTTGCTGCAGCTAACTTCAAATTTGAAGTTAAATTACCTGTAAAAACTTGAATTATTTTCTTACTCTTGGTTTGTTGAACTTTGTTCTCTTTCCTTTGCTCTTTTACAAGGCAATGACTGTTATTAAATGACTGGTATGTTTTCCTTTCTTGAATTTTTGGAAGACCTGAAAAAGGGAGAGAACCAGCAAGATGTTAAAGCATATTTCTAAGTCAACATAGAAACTTAAAGTACTAGAAGAGAAATGAATGGGTGAAGATCAATCTCCTTTCATTCCTTGTTCTTCACATACTTCCCACGAAAATGGCACTGATTAGAGCATTAAAAAAAAAACCAGTAACCATAAGCAGCTTGCAATAAGTACACTTGCCTCCTTTGGGGATAACGCTTTAGATCACCCTGTGTGTCTTTACAGGCTTGTCTCCTCTCATGTTGATTACGATGTCCCTGAAAAATGACAGCACAAGAAATATAAAAATTCTTAGGACTGAAAATTATAAGTATTTGAAGCAAGCAGACCACATCCAAAAAATGTGAATATTATCTCCATGACACTAAAAAGAGAACAGTTCTTTAAACTGATTGGCTTATTACTACTTGGATATCTGTGATTATGTTATATCTTTTCAAGCAGTTGGATTATGTTATATATATATATACACACACACACATTTATCCGTTTATGAACCGATAGAACAACGAAAAGGAACGCAAGTGCTTTTACCAGCTTTACTATGTAGAAGAAAAAAAATAAGGAGAAACTTGTACTCATTCTGTGATGTCTATCATCAAGGTAATTCTCAAACAGCACAAAGCTCATCGCAACAGCTGTTGACAGAAAACTGCCTCGCTCTCAATTTGCTAGAACAAGGCAGCATAGATGTATCTAGGGAAATTTTCTCAAAAAGCTTACGGGAAACTTAAAGGGAGGTGTAGAACAGTAATGCATCAAAACCAATTGACCACCAAAAACAGAATTTAAATAAATCTAATCATTCAAGGGCATGCAGATTGAAGTACAACAAACTATTTATTGAAACAATGTGGAAACTTAAAAAAAATACAAAGATAATACTATGATTGGAATTTAATACAACTGATTGTTTTTAATAACAAGGAACAGCATAAATTATATATGAAAATTGATTGTCTTAGAATGGGAGTGAATAACTTAAGTGGCTTAAGGGCTAGTTAAAATACATCGACTCATAGGAAAATAGTAAGACACGTTTTCTTAGTACTATTACTCTAAAAGTAATTATGAACAGCTTAAAATAAAAGTAAAATAGAAAACTGAATACTTTTCAGAGGGCTTTATCATTTATCTTTGAAATACAGTGAGAGGCTTGTACATAACAGAGTCTCCTACCAGTAAACTTGATCACCAGGATGTTATCTTTCATTTTCCTTCTGGATGTCAGGTGTTGTTGTCAACCAATTACAGTATTGTATGTAGTTGAAGAAATCCTCATCATACTTTTTATATTTGGGAGAGGAGGAGATAATACAAGTATTATTAACAGATCTACAAGCCCATCTCAATAAACATAATTAGGAGGCCATAAGCACCATACTAACTTCCAGTACTGTAATACTGTGGTTTGCCCGCTTATAGTTAGATATATTTTTCTTTATATTTTCTTGCTCTTCTATTAAGCTTCAGGGAGAATGACAAATGGTATTAAATGCTGATAAAATTTGTCTAAAAGAAGCACTCTGACCCAATAGGTAATAAACCTTTTATTCAATACACTGAAACCTCTTAAAACACAAATCATAATGTTTATGAGCACCCAATTAAGTATATTTCTTACCAAAGAAAACATAAGTTACCTACGTCCGCACCACAATCATCTAAACATTCAATAACTAAACAGTAGTAAAATTATACTTGAACACACAAAGCACTCCTAATCAAAGATTATACAATGGTTATAAATATGGGGAAGGAATAAGATAAGAATCTGTAATGAAAAAAGTTAGTTATTTTTGGGTTCTAAATAACACCAACATTTCTATGATATACATACATGCATAAACACACGTATATATACAGAAGCTGTAGAGTGAACATTTTGATGGGTTTATCCTACTGAAAGCAAACCTTATCATCAAGTTTAAGAACATGAGTCAGAACAGGAAATATAATGATTAAAGAAGCCAAAAATAGTAGTACAAAACCTCCAGCAGAAAGTGATAAGAAATATTGAGATAGATCCCATGCAATCATAAAAATCGGGAAGAAAACTAAACACTTTTTTAAGTTGCACTAGAAGTTGCAATTTTATTCTTCATCAAATCGCTGTCAAATCTAAACAAAACCTTCCGTACGTACAGTCAAAAGAACACTGACATTACCACTCCAAACTTCCACCAACACAAATCTTGAACAGGATATAGATCAATCTGCCGAAACCAACATAAAATATAAAGGCACCACCATTTTTCAAGCATGCGATAACGATGCAAACAACAAAGCACATCCAATAACAGTAACAAAGAATAGAGAAATACAAAAAACAAAGCAAGTGGCAAACTCCTCGTATGTTATAAAGAGTAACTTAGTTCAAAAATTAAACGCAAGAGCCTCAGCAAAGGCACAAGGTATGAGAACTTCAATTTCAAAGTTCAAACCGGAGCAAAAGCATTCCAATGGTTGAACATATATATTCAGAAACAAAAGCTACGTACGCTCTTACTTGGAGTTGTCAATTGCATTGACATCAACGTCACGATGCACGAGAGTGGAGTTACTCTTCCTCTTGGCGAGAAACTTGTTCTTAGGTTTCCTCTCTCTGACTTTCCAAACGTTGTTCTTCCTGAACACGAACTTGTCCACCTTCCACCCAGGGCAACTCGTGTCGATCACGGTCACCTCGCTCTTCGTGAAACCCTTCAACTCGTTACCCTCCTCCTCCTCTTCGCCGCGATCCGCGACGGCCTCCTCTTCCACTTCCGCCACGAACGCGTCGCCTCTTGGGGCGGCGGCTGCGACGGCGACGGCGGTATTGGCGGCGGAGGAGGCGAGGAAGATTTTAGGGTTGGTCTGTTTCCTGGGGCATTTTTTGTTGGTTTTAGTGATGGTGGCGCCCATGCAGAAGAGCTCAGCGAGGAGGGCCGTCATGGGCTTGGGCTCGTCTCGGCCTGCGGAGGGAGGTTTCCGGGGCGGGTCATTGGGGCGGGCCTGGGGTGACTGGGGAGGGGCAGTGAGGAGGAAGGAATCGAGGTCGGGCTCGTCGCCGGTGGGGATGCCCTTGCTGGACCGGAGACGGTCGAGCCAATTCAGACCGGATTTTCCGGTCTGGACCGAGCAGAGCATGGTGGTTGAGGAGAGAAAGAAAGTGAATGTGGACGACAGTGGTGGGAGTGATAAACGAAACCAAACAAAAGAAAGAAAGGGGAAAGAGGAAGAGGAGTGCGCAATGCGCGTCGTGAGTCGTCGGTGACTGCCACGTGGACGACAAAGTGATATACTGTGTTTTAAAATCGGAGAAAACTTATTTATTATTTATTATCTGTTGTATTTAGAATTTTATCCTATTTATTACCGATGTACTTATACTTTAATGAACATAATTTATTATTTTAATAAACATATTAAAAAAGAAAAAACACCTGCAATATCTGTAAAATCGAAAGTCATGTGAGTAGGCAGTGTTTGGTGATTACACTTACCTATGTGTGAATGTATTTGGGAAGTGGCGAGAGTAAAATCAACGTGGATGTCTTGTGAACCACGCCCCTCAAAGACCGCTGAAAATAGATTATTACTTTCCTTTTTTTTTTCTACTTCATCCTCAATAAATAAACAAATACTTTCTATTGCAACTGTTAATGTGATGTGAATGAGGTATTTATTGCAACTGTTAATGTGAGTAGGGTATTTATTGCAACTGTTATAATTATACGTTGGTTTATTAAGAAATTATAGTAAATTTGTAATTGAAATTATGGAAGAATTGTGTTGGCAAATATTTACTATATTTTGTTTATGCTCAGCTTGCATACAGAATTCACATCTTAATACTTCCCCCAGTTCAAAACAAGACTCTTATAACTCCAAAACATATATAAAAATTATTCAATTTATATATTTCAGTCAAAAGATATCTGTAATTCTTTTATATATTTTTTTTAATGTAAGTAATTATGCATAAACCACTTAGTTATATGTAGGGATACTATTAAATTTTTAAAATACTATTATTTTTAAATAGAGATTGATATATTTTAACAAAAAAGTATGCATAATTCTCCATAACAAAATTTTTAAATGGAGGAGATTGTTAAATTAGTGGATACATTTATTTAATATTTGTTTAACAAATAAATATTTCTGAAATTTAAAGATTCAACTTGATCTTAATCATTTAATAATTTGTTTAACTTTCAAACTGTACATAAAATTTAAACAAATATACTATATCAATAATTTCACTTAATTTTCGACAATATATAATTCTATATATTAGTAATACATAATTAATAATATCAAGCTCCATTTAATAATGATGATTTAAATATATATATATATATATATATATATATATAAAGAATTTATGTATTTAGTTTTAGTTATAAATTATATTCAAATAGTATTTATATTTTTTTCTTCAAGAAGTTAGGGTTTAGAAAATACAAAGTTCAAATTATATTTATATGTTATATTTTACTAGAATTAGAAATTTAAACCAATTGTATTAAAATAGGCTCTCTTTTTTTTCTGATCGGCGTATTAAAATAGGTTTGTTTGCTATAATTAGTTCAAGCAATATTTTTTGTGTGGCTCATTGCATATTTTAAAGTGTTTTAACTTTTTTTTTATTGAATTGACATGATTGTAGATAAATATACATAACTAGTGTTTATATGCTTACGCACTTTTTTTTTAATGGAATAATATAATTATTATAATATTTAAATAGATAGGCTTTAAATATCTATAAATATATATATATATATATAATAAATGTGATTTTGAAAAGTTTAATAATTTTAAAAATAAAATATTATATGGTAATATATTAAAATATTTTTTATGTAAATTTTTAATATTAAAATGTATAATAATAATTAATTGATACGTGGTTATGAATTTAAGAAATTATTTTAGGTAATATTTAGATAAATTAATAAATAAATTGATATAAATTAATTAATTAATTTGAATGAAATATTTTTTAATATTTAAAATATGTACGATAGAAGTATGAATGCATTTATAACTTATATAACTTATATTCTTTTCTACGTATTAATGTGACATCCCATTTTAAATAGATTAATCTATCAAATAAAACATCACATCTTTATAACAGTAGAGAGCAAAAACTGACAGAAAAACTATAGTCAAGGAAGGCACTTTTACAGTCACCCATGAGAGTACTTGCAAGGAAAATTAGGCATACAACCATGCCATAACCAAAACATAATCCAAAGTTCAACAATTACACCAAAACAAGACTCCTAGAACTAGGAATAACACAAGACTATTGTCATTTAAACACTGCTCCCAAGAGCCAAAGGGGACAGGGCCCTCTACTCCGCACCACCGTTACCGTCAGGTCCACCTTCCACATGCTTCCCATCTGCTCCCACCGATAGGGTGATCATTGCAAAAAAGAAACAGACAAGTACAACACGAAGATAAAAGGGTAAGCTAGAGTGAAGATATGGGTTGACAAATTATAGAGTACGTACAAGGCAAGGCAAGGCATTACATTTAACAAAAGACACTCAGATCATGCAAGAACAATCAAATGCAGTTACTATGACTCGATATCCGGATCATACACTTGATATAGGATTCTAAAGGAAGTATGCACCTGTGCTGGTTTCTAGACTCTGCAGAGTTTAGACGCATGGGGTTATCACCCAACCACACACAAGGTTAATCCTTTATTGTCTCGGGCCCAAACTGTCCCAAGACAAGGACCTCCTGCCACTCTCACCACATAACCCATTCTGCTCTACGTGAGCGTGAATGCTTATTAGAGTTCAAGATACCCTCCTTTATCTAGACATCTCCTATATCAAGGTATACACTAGGCAGGCATATATATATATATATACATATACATATATATATATATATATATATATATATATATATATATATATATATATATATATATATATATATATATATACTTATCACTAGGGGTTTCCCATGAAACTCCCTCACCAACACTGTTCACATGCCTATCCATCACCCAATTCTCATGAAATTTCACCAACAAATATATCATGTTTCTCATTTCATACTTATCACATGCATACCACATTCAATCCAACAAAATCATAGCTTATTACCTAACAACACTTTTATTCAAAACCCGTTCAGGCATACACACCAAGCCTGGTCACATACTATGAGCAAAGAAATTAATTCACACACATATAGAGTCACATCAGCCAACAAGCAGTTCCTGTCACAACATCTCGGCCAAGCTAAAGGTCCCCGTCCAGGCGAAAGGGTTCCTTTCGCTCAGGCGACCCCTCCTCGCCTAGGCGAGAGCGCGACAGTGGCCACTGCAAGGTTCTAGCGGGTTCTCGCTCAGGCGACAGCGTCTCGCCTAAGCGAGACTGCGCCTTGCTCAAAAATAAAAACCAGTTGCCAATGCGACAACACGAGCTGGAACCCAGGGTGAGTCCCTGCTATTCTCGCTTGGGTGAGATTAGTAGGTTCTGCACCTATTGATACATGCACTACCATCTCAACCAAGCATACACACGGGTTTAAAATAGATTCACGAACCAGACTATAAATGAGCAGAATAACCTAAGAGCACAAAGTTTCTAGTTTCTCTTACCTTTTTGGGGTACTAACACAGAGAATGGTAAACCAAGCAAGACCAAACGAGATTCTGGAGCAACCTACAGAACTGAGAACGAACACTCATGGAGATGAGAATGGGTATTAAGGGAAACCTACAACAAAACCGAAGTTTTTAACTGAAAAAGAGGAAGGATGAAGTTAAAGCTCAACTTACCTGAGAGCATTAAACAGAGAAGCTTAGCTGGAAACGAAAGAACTTATGCCCTAGCAGAGCTCTAACTCAAGGTTCAGAGGTGTGTGAGGGAGGGAGACAGTCTCTGAAAAATGGCACAAGAGAGGGAGTGAGCTGCAAGAGTGACAGAGGGCTCCCTACAAGGCTGGCCTTGGGCCTGCGAAAGGCCAGCCCCAAACACAAAGAGCTGAAAAGAAATGGGGCTTACAATCTCTCCAACAACAAAAATTTTTCGTCCTCGAAAAATAGACTTACTAGAAAAGGTGTGGATAAGAACTCCTTATGTCTTCCTCTAGCTCCCAGGTAGAGTCACCCGTCCTACGGTCCCAGATGACCTTCACAAGACTGGTGGCTCTTCCCTTCCGCTCTTTAACTTGGCGATCCCCTAATGCCACCGGTTGCACCACTACTCGGAGATCCTCCCTGACTTGCACATCCTCCACCTCCAACACATGTGATGGGTCAAAAACATACTTTCGTAGTTGTGAGACATGGAAGACTGGATGGAGATTAGCCAACTGGGGTGGCAAGGCTATCTCATAAGCCACGAGCCCTATCCTCCTCAAGATCTGATACGGACCCAAGAACTTAGGAGACAACTTCCTTGAGCGGATAGCCCTCCCCACAACAGTGGTTCGGGTCACCCTTAAGAACACATGCTCCCCAGCCTCGAACTCTAGGGGTCTTCTCCTCCGGTCTGCTTAGGTTTTCTGCCGACTCTGAGATGCTTGCAACCTATCTCTCACCAACTGCACTTTCTCTGTGGTCTGTTGCAACAACTCAGGTCCTACCAAAACCGACTCACCATCCTGGTACCAACATAAGGGAGTCCTACACCTCCTCCCATATCAAGCCTCATAGGGCGACATCCCTATACTCGTCTGGTAACTGTTGTTATAGGTGAACTCCACCAGTGGCAACACCTCATCCCAACTGCCAAGATGATCTAGGATGCACGTCCTCAACAAGTCCTCCAAGGACTGAATCACCCTTTTTGATTGGCCATCCGTCTGAGGATGATAAGCAGAACTCATCCTCAACCTACTACCCATAGTCTCCTGCAGCGTCTGCTAGAACCTTGAAGTGAATCGGGGGTCTCTGTCAGACACTATGCTACTGGGTACTCCATGAAGCCTCACTATTTCTCGGATGTAGAGCTGGGCCAACTTGGCCATAGACATTCTGAGATTCATTGCCAAAAAGTGAGCACTCTTGGTCAGCCGATCCACCACCACCCATATAGCATCATGCCCTCTCACGGTACGAGGCAGGTGGGTAACAAAATCCATAGCTATGTTATCCCACTTCCACACCGGAATATCCAAGGGCTGGAGCGTTCCACCAGGTTTCTGATGCTCCACCTTAGCCTTTTGACAAGTCAAACAAGCGGATACAAACTGTGCAACTTCCTTCTTCATGCCTTGCCACCAAAATTTCTCCTTGAGGTCTTAGTACATCTTAGTCATGCCAGGATGCAGACTAAGACGACTCATGTTTCCCTCCTCAAGCACCAATCTCCTCAGCTCAGCATTATCTGGCACACAGACTCTGCCTCTGAACCTCAACACACCGTCACTACCCAAGGCAAACTCCTTGGCCTGTTCCGATCCTAGCAGTTCTTTCACCCTCTGTAAGCTAGCATCTTATGCTTGCTTTTCCTTTATCAAGCTCAGGAAGTCACTAGATATAGCTAAGGTGCTGTACCTAATGAATTCTGGTTCCAACTCAACGTGTATCCTCATATCTCTAAAGCTCTCAAGCAACTCCAACTCTTTAATCATCAAGTGTGCCACATGTACCGTCTTCCTACTCAGTGCGTCAGCCACCACATTCGCCTTCCTTGGGTGATATAGGAGCTCAAAATCATAGTCCTTTAGGAACTCTATCCACCGTTTCTGCCTCATATTTAACTCCTTCTGATCAAAGAGATACTTCAGGCTCTTGTGGTCACTAAACACCCGAAACTGCGCACTATACAGGTAGTGCCTCCAAATCTTCAAAGCAAAGACCATTGTCGCTAGCTCTAGATCATTAGTGGGGTAGTTCTTCTCATGAATCTTCAACTTCCTTGAAGCATAGGCCACCACCTTCCTTTCTTGCATCAAAACGCAACCAAGACCCTGATGAGAGGCATCACAGTAAACCTCAAAGGGTTTACTTACGTCTGGAATGATCAAAGCGGGAGCACTCGTCAGCCTCTGCTTAAGCTCCCTGAAGCTCTCCTCACACCTATCAGTCCATGCAAAAGGGTGGTCCTTCCTGGTTAGCTGAGTTAGGGGGGCTACTATCTTCGAGAACCCCTCTATAAACCTCCGGTAGTAGCCAGCTAGACCCACGAAACTCTGAATTTCCGTCACGGATTTGGGACATTCTACTGTATCATTACTTCCACCTTAGCTAGATCCACAACTATACCTTGAGCCGATATCATGTGCCCCAAGAACTGCACCTCCCTCATCCAGAAGTCACACTTCAACAACTTGGCAAACAGTTGCTTCTCCCTCAAGATACCAAGCACTATCCTCAAGTGCTCGGCATGTTCCTCATGCGTCCTGGAGTAGATGAGTATGTCGTCTATAAAGATCACGACAAACTTATCTAGAAACTGGCGGAAGATCTTGTTCATGTAATCCATGAACAAGGCTGGAGCATTTGTCACACCAAATGACATAACTACATACTCATAATGCCCGTATCTGGATCTAAAGGCAGTCTTCTGAACATCCTCTATCTTCACCAAGATTTGGTGGTAACCCGATCGGAGATCAATCTTTGAGAACATCGACGCTCCATGTAGCTGATCCATCAAATCATCTATTCTTGGCAAGGGATACTTGTTTTTTATGGTCAACTTGTTCAACTGACGGTAGTCCACACACAGCCTTGAACCGCATCCTTCTTCTTGACCAGTAACACTGGAGCTCCCCAAGGTGAAGCACTAGGCCGTATAAGCTATTTCTGAAGCAACTCCTCAATTTGTCTCTTCAATTCCACCAACTCTGCAAGAGCCATGCGGTAAGGAACTATTGACACGGGATCCGCTCCTGGTACCAGATCAATGGAGAACTCTACTTCTCTCCTCGGGGGTAAACCTGGTACCTCTCCAGGGAACACATCCTCAAACTCTCGCACGACGGGAATTACCGTTATTCTCTCCTCTTTCTCCACCTCCAACTAAGCATAGATCAAGAAGCACTGAGCACCCTCCTTGATCTCTTTTAAAACACCTTGAGAGGACAACAACTTCGGTTCCTCTATGTCGGAGAACAACAACTTCTTCTCCCAACAATCAATGAGAACGCGATTGTTAGAGAGCCAATCCATTCCCAAGATCACGTTCAAACCTTGCAGAGGTAGACATATCAAGTTCACTTTAGACATGCGCCCCTCTACTTCTACTGGACATCTAGCACACACAAAAGACGTTCTGACTAACCCAGATGCCGGCGTAGACACCACAAGATCGAATTGTAGCTCACTAACTGGCATACCCAACTCAAGCACATAAGACTCTGACACAAAAGAGTGTGTCGCTCCAGAATCAAACAGCACACATCGGGGTTTTTCCCCAATCAAGCCACATCCAACAACAAGATTACCTGAGTCTGTCGCCTCCGTCCCAGTCATAGCATACACACGGCCTGCTGCTCGGGGCCTGCTGCCCCCTCTCCCCTGACGAGTCTAAGCTGGAGTCTGCACCGGGGATCTCATTGCAGTCCCCCTGGAGGAGGGGCAATCCTTAACCAAGTGCCCCGTCTTCCCACAACCATGGCATCTCCGTGTGCTTGCCAACTGCGGGCATGCACTCCTCAGATGTGGTTCGTTGCACTGATAGCATCTAGGCACCGATGATTGTTGAGGGGTGAATCCCCTGGCCACCTGAGGTTGCGGCCTAAAATAGGGTTTCTTCCTCTCTTCCACCCTAGATCGGGACCTAGATGATCCACTGGCCTTCTGCTGCTGAACCTGCTGAGCCTCTACCTCAGCCTTCATTCGCTCCATAACACGAGCTCTCTCCACCAAAGCTGCAAAGTCTTTGATGGAAAGTGGTGCCACCATCAACCTGAAATCTCCACGTAGCCCATTTTCAAACTTTTTGTAGCGCCACTCCTCATCCAGCGGCATGGTGTAAAAGCGTCCCAGATGCTTGAATCTCTCTGCATACTCAGCTACAGATTTATCCCCCTGTACCAGCTGGAGGAATTCCACCTCTTTAGCGTACCTCACGCTATCAGGGAAATATTCTGACAAGAACTTCCTCTTGAAGGCTTTCCAGGTGACCTCCTCATGCCTCTCTTCCATAACCAGTCTCATACTAGCCCACCAATGCTCAGCCTCTCTTGTGAGCATATAGACTATGAAAGCAAGCCTGCTCTCATTGGGGCATCTCTTGGCATCGAAGATGCGCTCCATGTCTTTCATCCACTGGTCTGTCTGGTCGGGACTCGTCTTGCCATCGAACTTGGCAGGTTGGTGCTTCAAGAAATCCTCCAAAATCCATTCAGGGGGTGGAGGTTGGGGATGAGGACCATGCATCTAAGCACCAGCAGCATTCTCCTCTAACTGGCGGAGAGCATCCATATGCTGCCTCTGGACATCATCAGCAGCCTGCCTAGCAGTCTCCATCTGCTGCATCACCAGGTGTTGCTGCTCTAGGGAGGCCTCTTGGCGTTGCATTGCCGCCTCATGCTGCTACAACATGGCGTTGCTCTGTTGCGTCAAGGCTGCCGCCATAGCCTCTATCGCTCTTGCCAGGTCTTGTCCGTCGCCCTGAGGGGGTGGAGGAGGAGCTATACGAGGGGGTGCCATAACACTGGACACACATAGAGAACCATTAGAAACTTGGTTAGACTGGAAACTCATCTAAACATGACAAGAAAGGCACTACGAAAGCTAAGCAAACACATAGCCCACAGACACTAAGGAACGAAGGCTCTGATACCATAAATTGTGACATCCCATTTTAAATAGATTAATCTATCAAATAAAGCATCACATATTTATAACAGTAGAGAGCAAAAACTGACAGAAAAACCATAGTCAAGGAAGGCACTTTTACAGTCATCCACGAGAGTACTTGTAAGGAAAACTAGGCATACAACCATGCCATAACCAAAACATAATCCAAAGTTCAACAATTACACCAAAACAAGACTCCTAGAACTAGGAATAACACAAGACTACTGCCATTTAAACACTGCTCCCAAGAGCCAAAGGGGACAGGGCCCTCTACTCCGCACCACCGTTACCGTCAGGTCCACCTTCCACATGCTTCCCATCTGCTCCCACCGACAGGGTGATCATTCAAAAGAGAAACAGACAAGCACAACACGAAGATATAAGGGTAAGGTAGAGTGAAAATATGGGTTAACAAATTATAGAGTACGTACAAGGCAAGGCAAGGCATTACATTTAACAAAAGACACTCAGATCATGCAAGAACAATCAAATGCAGTTACTATGACTCGATATCCGGATCATACACTTGATATAGGATTCTAAAGGAAGTATGCACCTGTGCTGGTTTCTAGACTCTGCAGAGTTTAGACGCATGGGGTTATCACCCAACCACACACAAGGTTAATCCTTTATTGTCTCGGGCCCAAACTGTCCCAAGACAAGGACCTCCTGCCACTCTCACCACATAACCCATTCTGCTCTACGTGAGCGTGAATGCTTATTAGAGTTCAAGATACCCTCCTTTATCTAGACATCTCCTATATCAAGGTATACACTAGGCAGGCATATATATATATATATACATATACATATATATATATATATATATATATATATATATATATATATATATATATATATATATATATATATATATATATATATCTCTATGTGTTT
>Ga0214542_1001084_pt1 | contig 54509 bp, 24 predicted proteins | sample CNSS1metaG_FD_160096 | JGI IMG/M metagenome (GOLD analysis project Ga0214542, IMG submission 160096) | Root nodule microbial communities from cowpea collected in UCLA plant growth center, Los Angeles, California, USA - CNSS1 | ecosystem: Host-associated > Plants > Roots > Nodule | place: USA... | reverse complement strand
GTTGTCCATACCACGTTCGCACCGCAACAGCAGCCATGGAAACTGCCACACCTCCGCGAAGCAAACTGGCGCGCCTCCATTATAGCATCTGCACCGCACCACCACAGTTCATCACCATCTCCGTCCACTCAAGGAGGAAGAAAGGGAAAGTGAAGGAAGGGCTTCGCGGAGAGAGAGAAAGTGGAATTGCAGAGGCGGCGCGGGAAGGAAGAAGGCTTTGTGAATTTTGAACCCTAAATAAACCCTATGGCTTTGGTTGTTAGAGGAACTGAAGCAATTGACCCTCTTTTGGCACCGGGTCTCCTTGGACCGAGGCCTATACCCCTAACTTCCAGCCACTTTTTGGCTTCGGGTCCTACTGGACCGAGGCCTATACCCCTCTTTGGCACCGGTTTTGAGCGAACCGGGGCCTATACCGCTCTTTGGCTTCGAGTATATGGAGAACCGAGGCCTAAAACTTGGCTCTAATTGCAAAAATGTCACCGCGCCATTATATGCTTCGGTTTTTGGCCAACCGAGGCATATAAGGCGAGGTAAAATGGGAATTCTGCACTAATGTATATAGAGGATTGAGAAATTTAGATACATGGAAATTGTGTTAGATGAAATGTACATAAGCATCTTTAAATGGTTAAAACATTAACGTGGTAAACAAGACTTCTTTTTTTCATTAATTGAAGACTTTTTTATATAAAATATTTTTAAATAGAAGCTTTCTTTTCAATTTTTTGCATTTATTTCACCTCTCTAACATAATAAAAATGAAGAAGACTAAAATATCTTATCAAATGAAAACGATTTTAGATATTCCTTATAGAGAAAACTTAACCATGGACTAAAAACAGTGTAGTCAATTGTAAAAAATTAGTCAATCAAACTTGTAACAATTAAATTTATATATAAAACTTCATGGAAAAGTTGATAAAAAAAAAAGCTGGCCACTAATCAATGCCATTGGATTTTTTTTTACTTTCAAAAAAAAAAAAACATATATAATGAATTATTTAATGGGTGGGTTGATTTATGAGTCACAGCCCATTTGATGATTGTACAAGATGTTAAGTATATGTAATTATTTTATTTAACATAAATTAATTAATTCAGAAAAGTGTCAAACTTCTCTTACATCATTTTAGAGCAGTTAATTAATGTTGTTAGATTCTTGTTCCAAGTTCCACCCACCTTTTATTCACTAAATTATGATGATAATCCTCATTATTATTAATCGAAAAGACATCCACCATCAATAGTTACAAATGGGAAATGCACACGCGTGCTTAAAAGAAAAAGCATTATAGTGGGTTTTCTCTGATACATAATAAATCTCTACTAATCCAACAATTAATATGCTTTTCTTTACCATTATTCATTATGTTGTTCTCCTATGCATAGTAGCCTTTTCGGATGGATACTTTCCTTGTTACATTCTTTGTTTATTTTGTTTCATACACATGTTTAAAATATATTTTGTTATATAGTACACAAAAAAGTATTATGTTAACTAATATATATTCTTTTTGCTATTAAGACAAATATTTAAATTGAGTATGATTATTATAAGTAGTAGAATAGCAAATCTACTTTCTTAAATTTTTTTTTTACTTATTCATTGTCTATGTCAAATATAATTTAAAATTCACATTGTAACTTTCAATATTATTTATAATATTAAAAATTAAATAAGTGTATGAGTATTATTAAAATTTCGGTGATTAGTAATATTGTAAAACTTCTCAACGAAGATTTAAAAAAAAAAAAACTAATAAAAGAATAGTAACAATATAGTCGTTTAATTTTACACATAAAGTGATTTTGAATGAATAAGTAAAATTATTACAAAAATTATTGTAATTATTGTTAATGGTCGTAAATTCGTCAATAAACCCCAATTTATCAACAAATTTTGTTATGGATTTCACAATTTAATTTATTAATGGATATTTGGTAACAAATTCATCAGAACAATTTGTCGAAAAGGTCCATTAATAAATTATAATTTGTATTATTGAACGATATTTTTGTTGATTGTAACATTCCATTAAATTAACAAACACAATTAACGGAAACGTCGCACGAGATAACATAATAGTGCAGTCCTGAAGTTTAAATCTGACTCCTTACAACATAAGGCACGCCACGGTGCCACAAGAAAACCAATTATAAAGTTAAACGGAATATAAAGAGATCACAAGTCAAACGGATACATGGGCCGTAGCCCTAAGAAAAGCCCAACAAAAATAAAATATCAGATCCAACTCAGGTGGACTATGCAGCAAAATCCTCTCCCCTCTATTGGCCACGAGTACCTCTCGCCTCTGCTCCCATCAATAAATTGATGATCATCGCAAGAGTAGAAGGATAACATATAAGGCATTCAAACAAGAAAGGGTAAGCTAGAGCCAAAAGATTTCATCAAGACAAGCAGATACATTTTCACAATCTAATACACACATCTCAACCAAGCATGTTATGACTTCTCAAACAATACACTAAGACTCGACTCGACTCATCCGGATACATATAACCTGGTCGGATTCAGCGGATGCTTGCACTTGTGGTGGATACCTCTGCTCACCTCTGCTCACCCCCAAGCTGCTCACCCCCGAGCTATATGTTATAAGTGTTACAATGAATCAATTTCCCTCACCACAAGGTTAGCCCTTAATGAATTTCAGGCCTCCTGCTACTCTCACCACAAGAGTCAGTCCGCTCTAGGTGAGACTAACTGGCTCCTTAGAGTGTCAGGATGCAACCTTACCTTGAATCCTTACCAAGTTATACAGATGGGGCACCACCATGGACACCCACTAACAAGGGCCATGGAATTACGTCCTGACCACTGAAGCACAACCCTAAAGATCTCACCTAGAGATCCCAAGGAATTATGCACTGACACGAACCAATCATGCTTAATAAATCAAAAGGAATTAACATGCATATACATTTACATATCACACCAGCTCTTTATTGTTTCTCCTCTTCCATTTTCCCGGTAAATCCATACTCATCCATCATTCTCAAACCATAGTTGTGAATTCCATCTCATGCCAATACCATGTTACTTTAATACCAACCATCTCATTAATATCCCATGCCAAGCTCATACCAAACCCATTATTCACAAATTATGAATCATACCACTCATGCATAATCATTTACCTCATACTTTCAACACAATACTTAAATCCAAACAAGCATTAACCATTCAAAGTCAAGGAAAACGATCAAACATCACACTGTCTCGCCCAGCACCTCGCTCAGGCTGAAGGGTCTCGCTCAAGCAAGAGGTTCCCGCTCAGGCGAGCCCCATTCGCCTAGGCGAGGGCTCGAGAAGGGGAACAGTGGCTTCCTGTGCCCATCTCGCTTAGGCGAGCCCTCCTCGCTTGAGCGAGAATGTGGCTCGCTCAAAGGGAAACATGTCGCTCAAGCGACACCTCGCGCGGAAAACCAAAGCGAGCTCCCGATAATCTCGCCTAGGCGAGACGTGCTCGCTTGGGCGAGAAAACCAGTGCTCGCCACTCTTCTCTCGTGCACAAACTCGCAACAGATCTGTACAGTCCAACATAATACAGTTCACAGGTTCACGGTACATACAAGGCATCCCATAGCAAAATATAGCACTCAAGCAGAAAAACGCAACAACAGAGTAAAGTCTAGCTTCCCTTACCTGGAAAACAAGCTAGCAGCTGGTTCCTTGGGTACGAACAGTGAACGCAACAGCTCCTAAAATGGATTAACGAGTTGGAAATAGTGAAACCAGTTCAAAACGAGCTCACCATGACTGACCCTATTTGGAACCATGAAGAAAGAACTAAATGGAACTAAGGTACGAGTTAGAACAGACTTACGTGAAGTAGGAATAGCTCGAGCGAACTTGAAAGTGGTGAGGAGACGAACCCTAGCAGAGAGTGTGGCTGCTCAAGGAGTCTCAAAGGTTTCTGTTTTACGAAAAAGAGCACAAAATTAGTGTTGGGGCATATTAGGTCTGATCCTTCCCTTTTTGGACCAGCCCTTAGGCCCATAGGATTGGGCCGGCCCTTAAAATAAAAGGAGCAGAATAACTGGGCCTTACATTGATAACATATCATTATAATTACCAACTGATATTTATTACTATAATTATTTAAATAAATTTTATTTACTATAATATAATAATTTAATGTAATTGTCTTGATTTTTTTATCACCATTCGATATATGTTGAAGTTTAAAAGGTAAAAGATTTATATTAAATTTCAATTATTATTAGTTTAATATTTTTTTATTGGTGGAAAAAAAAGATTTCATTAAAATTTAAATAATTGAATTAGACATACATTTAAAATATTTTTTAATTTAAATATTTTTTTTCCTTTTTATTTTTTTAAATGTTTTTAAATTTTATCAATTAGATAACATTAACGTTTACAAATTTAAAAAATGTTATGGCTATCAAAATTAATCTTATTTAATATTTTAATTTGAAATATATACAATTATAATTTCTTTATAAACATTTGATATCGAAGAAACAAGAATACCTTTTTTTTAATATTGAATATTTGATAATATTATATTTTCTTATTTTTTTATTATTTTATAAACATTAATTAATTGATATTGAAACAGTACAAAGCGGGTACGAGTATATACCCATTACCCGGTGAAATTGGAGATAAAATAAAAATTTGATACCCGTTATGTTTAGATACGTGGATAGAGATGAATTTTTTCTCTATACTTTAGTACGAAATAACAAAACCATTCCATGTCTCGTCCCCATCCCTATACTTCACACTACATACCATTACTTTTTAATAGTTTTTATCACAACATAATAGTTGTTACTATTAGATGATTAGGTGTATAATATTTTTTTTTCTAAAAAACATAGTTTTAAAATCGATACAAACCATCACTATAAGAAAATATCTTATTAATGACCAATTTTAAAGATGAAATATAATTAGTTATTATAATGACCAATTTAGATATTAATTTATAAAATAAAAATTATTGGTAATTAAAATAGTTTCTAAATTGATCACTATAATAAATGGATAGATCTTTAAATTGGTCACTAACTTTAGTTACCAAGGTTTTAGCTATAAAAAAAAATTGTCTCTAAATTTGTCTCATTAATGACCAATTTAAATACAAATTTAGAGACAATTTATTTTGGTAACTAATGTTATTGACCAATTTAAAGACAAATTCACTATAGTAATCAATTTAGATACCAATTTAAAAACTATTTTAGTTACCAATAATTAAATTTGTCACTATAGTGACTAATTATTTTTGTCACTAAAATTAGACACTAATAAAAGATTTTGTTGTAGCGCATTTTATAAATATACAACATATTTTTATATAAAAAATATGAATTTAAATTATAAAAATTCAAACAAATGTCATATTTACTATTAGCTTAATATAATATTTTTACAAAACATTCAGTAATTTAAAATAAAATATAAATATAACCAAATATATCAATATATATTTTTCTAAAAAGATAATATAAATAATTCTTTTAGTATATACTCTTTTGCACCTACATTTGTTCAGGTACATAATACATTTATAATAGCTTACCGTTCAAATAACACATAAGCTGGAAAGTTATGTATATAAAAAAAGTTTAGGATAGTAAAACAATTGAAGATCATGAATAGTTTTTATTTAGAACGACAATTGAAGATTTAAATTTTGATGAAAAAAATATAAAAATTATTTTCTAAAAAACTTACGATGATCATAAACTAGTGCAATAGAGGTCACATACGATCATTATATATGAAAACTTGATCGACGGATGAAAAGTCATTGCTTACTGTTGTAAAAAAAAAAACATTTTAGATGACTGTTTAAATCGTGGTTTATGTGTATTATGTTAAACTACAATTGTCATATGTACTCAAAATGATAATTCCCACTCTAATTGTTGTCAATGTATATTATGTTAAACTACGGTTTTTTTAAAATCGTCGTCTATGATTATATATAACTTATACTTGATCATCATCTATTTGGTTATTTTTTTATTTTTTATTTTGTTTTTAGTTTTTCTCCTCGTAATTATGTAATCTATACATCTCAAAATTATAATCAAAACAAACAATCATATCATTGATATGGTCAAGATTGAAAAATTTAAAACTATTGGGATTAAAATAACAAAAACGAGTTTACAATTCATCTAGATTAATATGTTGTAGAACTCTATAAAATAAGTAATCCAAGTATTTTTAAAGTAATTGATTGATTAAAAATAGAACAACCAAGAATCATTGAAATATTGCAAAAACGACAATTTTAATTACTACATAAAATAAACAAATATTCTTAATTTATGAATTAGTTAGATCATTACTTAATCTAAATTTCAGTCAATGTCTACTCGAATAATGATTGTTATCCATTACATTACATAATATCCACACTCATACACTTTGTTAGTTACACTACAATTTAATACCACCACAATTAACATTTATAATTGTTTGAATAAGTGTGGGTATGATGATGTTGGTTTTTTTTGTGGTTGTTATGTTATCGTTCATGTTTATCAATGTATATGTGTCTAAGTATGTGAGGTATGGTTATATAAATAATGACTTTGATGAAGAGTTGTGAGTATGATACTCTTTGGCCCTTTATAAGCGTTGTTTGTGCTTAGTTCAAAGCAGACTCTTCGAGTGGTTAGTCTTGAGAGGATCCTCTTGGCAAAGAGCTGAGTAGAGGATTTTTAGAGTGTCGAAGTCAGAGGACTACTAAATCCCTTTGGGTAGGGAACTCTTTGAATTGTGTTTAGGTGTGTTTGAATATGGAAGTTTGGTTCTTAGAGTGGTTAGTTTGGAGGACACTTGAATCCTTCTAAACAGGTAGCTCTTTCAACTAATGTTGATGTGTGGAGGCTTAGGTTCTAGAGTGGTTAGTTCGAAAGACGATTGAATCCCTATGGACAGCTAAATCTACAAGTCAAGGCATTATTGTAGTGTGTTTTGTGGTTTGAAAATTTATATTTTCTTGTAATGCAATTTTAAACATAATATGAATCATTTTAGAATTTGAGGTTTTGTTTGTTTTATGTTAGCTCATCATTATATTTTGTGGTTGTGATTTTCGCTTGCGATAATCATGATTTATGACAGAGACAAATAATTATACGAGTGTTGAGGAAGATGCACAACGCTAGAAAAAATAATTAATATCAGAAGATATGAGACAATCTTATAGTCTTATTTCCAATAAATTTTATGGTTATAAAAGAATGATTATTTTATTAAGATTTCCAATAAAATAAAAATAAAGTTTTATTTTAATTATATAATTGTGTTAATTATAAATTTTAGGAAGCGAAAATTTAGTACGTAACACTTCTAAAAATGTAATATTTGTATTATTCTTTTGAAAAAATTTGAAATGCCATGTTGAGGATTATAAATATATTATATACATGTATATACATGTTGACGGTTATTAATTATGTGATGAAAAATTGGCAGTACGTTATTTTGAGTTGTTACTTACATGTACATATAATTATTATATTAGTTAATAAATGTTATTATATACTTTATACATATTTATTTACTTTTTTTATTATAAAATAATGTATTTTCTTTAGATATAAAACTATTATTTTTTAAAATATAGAATTTTATATGTTTATAAGATGATTTATAATTTAGTGATAGTATGATATAATAATAAAAACAATTCAATTTTTGTTTAAAAAAGTTTTTTATTTTATATATTTTAAAACTTTAATCTTTAGTTTTATGATTTTTTTATTTAAAATTTATGCTATATGGTAGTTTTAGATAAAATAAGAAAGAGTGTCGCCCATCATTTTATTAAAATCATAAGAAAAGTGGGCATGTCATTGAATAAAAATTGTATGGTAATTAAGAAAAAAATTTCCCTTTATTTTTATTATATAATAAATTTTAGTATTCCTTTAGAAGAATTTAGTGTGCAAGTTTTAATTCAATGGAAAAACAAAACTAAACATTTTATCTAAAATTACATATACTCATATTTCTAATATTTCAACATGAATTGGTTAGATTTGAGCAACATTGAATCAACCACGCGCACTTTAGCCAAATATGCGCTTTTACCTAAACTTGTACGGTCTGTCAAAAGAACTTTGCATCTTTTTGTTAGCTTTAATCTCATGAATGAGCAATTATGCGTTGGGCTTGGTGTCATTTTCACATAAAAGCAACATATTCCTCTTCTTCAGAAAATCTTCATCTTTCTTTTTAGTTAACCTTTTTGTCATATAGTGTTCTTTTAGTTCATGATACCTAGATGTTCAAATTAATCACATCACATGAGATATTTACAAACCATATACAATGAAATTAAAGATAAGAATAAAAAATCCTAAAAGATTGTTGGTGGGCTATTATTTCTAAAAACTAGATGATTTTTTTTTTCTAGATTTATATAGACTCAATTAGTTGGATGGTATTCGAATATTCACTCTCGTCTAAATGTGTCAATTTTATGAATACCATTTATTCCTACCGAATACATATGTACTCGCAAACACAAGTTATGTAGGGACTAATGAACCTTTTAAATGCACACGTCCACCTTCTTCGCTTTAGTTTCTAAGTCCAGGAGCCTAAGTATCTCCTTCCAAGAGCTTGAGTATCTCCTTCCAGGAGCCTGAGTGTCTCCTTTCAAGAGCCTGAGTATCTCCTTCCAAGAGCCTAAGTATCTCCTTCCAGGAGCTTGAGTGTCTCCTTCCAAGAGTCTGAGTATCTCCTTCCGATGAAGAGTTCCTCTGGCGGGAGGCCTGCAAAGTCATTCCAATGCTCAAGTCAGTGTCAGAGCAATAAATGATAGTAATAGTAAAAAATAGCATAACATTTTACCTCGTGAACAGTGTCTTTTATACTACTTTAATGGACCAAACCCTATGGGCCTAGGGTTTGCACTGTTCAGTTAGTTTTAGGTTTTACTAACTGTGCTTAATTAATCCTAATTCCTTACTTACCATTCCATTCAAAGCACTTATTACAGTTCATTCAGTAGAGGTGTCCTCTGCCCTAGTGCCGAGGTCATTAAGGCCTATTCCTCAGTCATCACGACATCCTCGCCTGTCTTCATATTACTTTCCTGACACGTGCATGCGCTATGAACCTCTTAGGCTGGAGTATATCTAGACTAGCATATTGGTGTGCTTCCTAGGCTGGAGTGTACTCGGATTAGAATATTGGTGTGTGCCATGATTGACTATTTCGCCTTATCAGGTTGAGGTATATTCGGCTCCTCAAGTTGTGCCCACTTCGATGATTCCAAGTGTCCCCTTTTCCGAATATGTACATCATCCGACTAATTATGTCATTCATATATTAAATATGTTTAAACTTATATAGTATAATTGCTCTTAATTGGTATATAAAATTATGGTTAAATATGTTTTTAGTCCCTTAATTTTCGGTGAAAATTGGAAATCGCCTCTCTTTGAAACTTTAGACTAATCTAGTCCCTCAACTTTGGAAATGCGTGTATTTAGTCATTTTAATCAATTTTTTTAAGTTTATTTGACATTTAAAACGCATTTCATGATAGTATTTGAGTTGTTTACATCGTTTAGCTCATTTTCGTTTCAATGTCTACTTAGAAACACATTTAAAACGTCAAATAAACTTAATAAAATTTAGTTAAAAGGACTAAATTTATCCATTTATTAAATATGAGAGACTAAATTGGTCTAAAATTTCAAAGATGGACTAATTCTAATTTTCACTAAAAGTTAAGGACCAAAAACATATTTAACCCATAAAATTATTATGATAAAATCAAACAACAAATGACTAGATATATATTACAAACATGTTTTATTACGACACAAAAGTAATAATATTGTCATATAAAAAAAATATACACAAGTCACAACGGTCTTACTAAATATACATAAATAAAAGATTTATCACGCAAAACAAAGTAACAATCTTACATAAAATACCATCATGATTTGCATGTGCTTTTACCGTAAAGCTTTTAAGTACTAGATTATAGAACATCTTACGAAATATATAAATATTGTACTATATTTTTCAAACCTTCATCTTGAAAAGCTATCTCTCAACAAGGAACATTTCTTTGTACATCCTCTTAAGCAACGTTTTTGTTCAATATGAAATAAAAAATAAATAATATTTTGAAAAATTAAAAGTGACTTAGTGAGAAGTATATGTGCTTAATTCTTTTATCTCAAGGGTAGATAATCATAAGTGACTTTGTATATTTCTTGTAAATTAAAAATGACATTAAAATACTTATAATTATTATTTGATTTACAGAACCATTTACGATTTATAAAAAAGAAATAGAGTGAACTAATATAAAATTAAAGTGTTCCTTAACTTTTTCTATTACGACTGCACTAGTTTTAATTATCATTTACAAGTTATAAGGAAAAATCTTTTTATAGGCATTTTTCAATTAGTAACACTCTCTCCCAAATAGTTCGGTTCTTAACCATCTTCAAAAGAAAAATGAAAAAAAAATATTTATTTAACTTTATTCTTTTTGAGTTAACTTGTTTATTTTGAAATAATTATTTTTTAAAATACTTTTTATTACTGCCCAGTTTTTTTTCAAATTATAATATTTTCAATCAAAACATTAAATAAAGTTTAAGACTAAATAAAAAAATTATAATTTTCGACAACTTTTAACTAATAATAAATAATAATTTTAATGTTATGTTTAACATAACTAGATGAAAAAATTAGTTAATAATTAAAATCTCTTACTTAATAGCTGAAACTATTAGGGTAGCGTATTAAGATATAATGCATTATATATTGGAATAGTTAATAAATATAAGATATAAGATATACCTTAATAGGGTGGTTTCTTTCTTATAAATGTTAGTTTTATTGATAAAAATATATTTTTGAAATATTTACGATTTAGTTTTTAACAACTTTAAGTTTATATTTATAAATGAATCGTTTTACTTGTACCTTTCACTTACAATTATTATATCTTCCTTTTACATCGGGTAATGTATTATTATTTATCTGATATTACATCTTTAAATATTTAAACACACAACATCTCATATTTTTAAAAAACAGTATAGTTTAATTCATATAATGATCGCGAAAAAAAAATGGTTGTTCAAAATTCCACCAAAAGACAAATTTATAGTATATAATTGAGTATAAACCTTACATCACAAGGTGATTTTGTAAAATTAAGTTAGACTTAAAATTCTCTTCTTAACAATGGTATTAGGTCATGAGAGTGTCAAAGTAAGTCAATTTCACTCACACGAGTTAGCTCACCACAGGTTGAGTTAAAAAAGGTTCAGCTTAACCCGTGTCACTTTTTCTGTGAGCTAGAAATTTTACAACCTGCCCCGACCCACCACAAATTTTTTTGGTGAGATAGAAATTTTGCAACCCGACCCAATCCACCACTGGTTTGTGGATTAGTGGGTTAACTCACTTACAAGTTTTATTTTTTTGAATATATTTTATATATTTATTACATTACAATAAAAGTGAATTGACTTAATTTATTTTTTATAATGGTGGAATCAAAGTGTTCGCCTAATTCTCCAAATATTATTATAAAGATAATAGTTAGAGATCAAAGTATCAAGGTATATAACATGACAAATAAATTAATTAAATATTCAAACTATTTCAATATTATTGACCAACATTCTAGCATTTAAAAATATGAAATTGTGAACTTATATAATTAGAAGTACTAAATAATTATAAAAAGAATGTTGGTGGATTAAGTGGGTCAACTCACCTTCAACGCGTCTAGAACCTTTTTAACCCGTGGGTTACCTGAGTCGAACTCAGTTCAACACACTTATGAAAAAACTGAATTTTTCTCACCTCAATCTAGCTCGAACTTGATGTGAGCCGGATTGGCTCACGGGTTAAAACCCATTTTGACATCTTTAGTCATGAATTAGAACCTATCCTAGCCAGATTTTCGCTATCGGGCATTTGTTGGACTATCATCAATGTCTAGTCTCACGTTCGAGATGTATATAATGACGATGGTGTGTTGGAGATTCCACATTAACTGCAGATAAAAACATGTTTATAGTATAAGTATATGTAAACCTCATCTTAAAAACTGATTTTGTAGGATTGAATTAGACTTAAAGTGTTAATATTTATAGCATAAAAATATCATAAAACTATTAAAAATATTTTTTATAGGTAATTATCAATATCTTATCAAATAAAAATGATACTATAAGACTATTTTATTTTATATAAAACTATAATCATATTCTACCACAGGGATGGAAGAAGAGAAAAAATATATATAAATATAAATAATGAAATCTTATCTTACATAAAGTGACAATTGCCTAATTCACTTTGTGATACAGAAAATTGGGGACCCTGCAGGAATTTGATAGCGAATTGTTAACAAATCAAAGACATTCATCATTGCCATTTTGGAATCTTTCCTAACCTTGAGGAAGCATAATTGCAAATGATTTTGTAAAGCTTATTTTGTTGTCCATTATTGTTAGCATGCCTTAACTTTTTTTTTTTTTCTTTTGAGGTAAAGATTTTGCCACCTTTATTAATTATTGGAAAATATCTCTTCGATTAAACACTCATGTTATTCTGTTCATCTTAGAGCATCTTGAAGAAATCTAGAATGTAAGCATGTTTTTATGATGTTTAAATTTATTAAGAAAAGAATGTGTGGTTGTTTGCGAAAGCATTCGTACTATTGTTTTATAAATTGGATTATTAATGTCTAATCTTATGTATAAATTATATAGAATTAGACTTAAAAAAGTTCAACTCTTATCATGAATTATTTGAGATTGAATCATGTAATTCATCTACAAGATGATTTCTTACGGATTAAGAAAAGTTGTCACTTTACATGCTTAGCCTCGTGTCGTATTCATTCTTTGGATGACACAACCCACTCTTACAACAAATGTGTCCAAGGATATATATGTAAATTGCAATTTATTTTAAAAAATAAATAAACATAAAATAGCTGATGGAATGTGATTTTCATAACCAAATCCATTCCGTGATCGCTGTTGGGTATTTGGGCCCATATTTCAATATATGGATAATTTTGGATTAGCCCAATTCAATCCCGAGTGAACCCAACGCTTCTCTCTCTAACCGTTTCAAATTGATCAAATATTTTAAATTAATTTCAAATCAAATAAAACACATAAAAAGTGAATGAACGAAAAGTAAAATTCAAGTAATAATCAGTTCTTTTTGCTAAAACATTAAACTTACTAGATGAATAATTAAAATGAATATAGATCAACTTTCATATTATCATCTTCATGTGGAGAAAAATTATTTACTTTTTACTTTATATCTTATTCATCATATTCACGTATTTGTGCAAATGAGACACGGGTATTTCTTATACGACTACTACGTTGTCTAACATATAGCCGTACTAAAATACTAAGACAAAATATTAAAACACTATATTATTTATTACTAAAAATTTGATTATTCTCTTTTCGAATACGAAATGTTCTATTCAATAAAGACATATATGAAGAGAGTACTGAGGGACACATTGAATGATTTTTTTTTCACATGCTCAATTTTTAACTAGTTTCTTTTATATATTTTTTTTAAAAAAATAAAATTAGTTTTTCAACACATAAAAATTAATGGAAAAATACACACTTAATCCATCCTGAGAACACACACATGAAATTCACACCTAAAAATTCGTATAACACAAAATGATCTATCTCTCTATATATAATGTTGATTTTGATTGAATGATGATATTTTTTTTCATATTCATTAATTTATATCTAGAATTTGATTTTTTTGTTGAATGGTTCAAAAGTCCACAAATAAAATTCATTCTACAGTAATGATATTCATTTAGTATTATTACTGTATATTATAGGATTAAATATGGTTAATAGTCCCTTAATTTTTATGTGGAATTGAAATCAATTTCTATTCTAAATTTTGAATATTTTCATCCTCAAAATTTATTAATTAATGCATTGTATATGTTTTAGGTTATATTAACATGTAACAACAATATTTTATCGTAACAGCAAATTTAATGACTAAATTCATCCATTAATAAAATTTGAAGTTAAAAATGATTGAAATTTTAAAAGAGAAATGAAATCCAATTTAAAAAAATTAATTAAAGAACTAAAAACATATTTAACATTTTAAAATTTAAAGAGAACATATATTTATTAATTAATATTATATGATTTTAACTTCACTAGTAACATTATTCTACACATATTATATATTATATTTTATATATATATATATATATATATATATATTAATGGATATGTTTCTACCAATTAATTGTAAAATAAGATATTAGTACATTTATTTTTGTTAGGTAATTGTAAAATAACTTTTTTATATTAATATTAATATTATATACAATTAAATGTAGTGTAAATATTTAAATTATATAACGATATAAAAGAAACATAAAACAACTTAATAAGTTAAGAAACATATGAAATTACAAGAAATAAAATACAATTTTTTTATTCTATGTTCTTATACATAATCAATTATTGGTTACACCTTTTGTTATTTATAATTTTATTTTTCATATGTAGAATATATATAATTTGTAGAATACTATCTTATGAACAAGATATCTAATATTAATTCGACAAAATATATTATTTTTTATTTTTAAAGGATTAAATGTGTTTTTAGTCCTTTATTTTTTGCGAAATTGGATTTCGTCATTAATTTTAATCATTTTTATCCTCAAACTTTATTAATGGTGAATTTAATCCTCCTAACCAGATGCAGATGACACTACATATGTGTTAATGTTCCAAACGATTGTTACATAACACCACGTGCTAACAACATAGACACACACATGTAGTGACAGATCTTGACTAATAATTTTAAGGGAGCTAAAATAATACATTAAAAATTTATTGAAGTTGTATTTGACTCGGATCATATTTTAAATAAATTCTTCTAATTTCATCTCTTTTACTTATTTGATATTCACATATTTTATGACATTTTACTATATCACGTCCCAAAGAATAAATATCAAACTCCTCACCTATATATAATTCTTTTACCTGGTAAGAAATGACTCATCTAATCGAACAATAGATTATGTGTATCATGTTTCAGAATATGTAAAGAAGATGAATTTGTCTTGTTTTCATCTTCACGGGTAACTTTCCTTTAATCACTTGTAAAAAATGAATATATTATTTTATTCTTCATCGACATACCTACTTTATCATAATCTAATCGAACTTTCAGAAACGTAATAAAAGAAAACTTTATGATAATCAAGTCAGAATTATAAATTGCTTATGAAAAAACACATAGTACATTTCTATATTAATTAAAAATAATATACGAAAGCTTATAAGATAAATAAATTATGTTAGCTATGAAACTAATATTTCACAAGAAGGATAAAGTTACATTTTTTTCTTTAAAAATGAAAGAGAACATATGAAAAAATAAGAGTAAAAATAGTAAGTTTGTGTCTAACTTTTTTTTTTCTTACAAAAAAAAAAAGTGAAAGTGACATATGAATACAATATGTGAAAACTCAAAAGACAATAAAAAAAAACCTTAATAAATACTTTTATTCTATAATATATTTGATTTTATGTATTATTATTAAATGTGGTACTTTATAAAAGAAATAAAAAAGTACCTAATTTAATTTTCATCAATTCCTGATATATTCTACACATAATTTGAAATTTTAAAATAATCTTTAAAAATTTCTAATATATAAATTTGAAAATTTTCAAAAAAATTTGGGGACCATGGCCCCTTCCTTACCTTAAAAGGTCAATCCCTGCACATATGTGAACACGTGACAATTCTGTTTGTCACATCAATCAATCTTTAACGTCCTTATGTCATAAGAACTAAATCTATTCACTAATAAAGTTTGAGATGAAAATAATTCAAAGTTCGGAAAAAAATTCAACTTTACATGAAAACTACTAAATTAACAACAAGTTGAACCCTATTTATATTTTAATATTATCTTTAAATTTTTATTAACTTGAAAGTATTAAGAGTCCCTTTTGGATAAATTCTTGACATGGATACAACAGTTGGATTCTTGAGAATCTCAACTTGATTATAGATTCTAAAAAGAGTATAACTATATTATTATATTGATACTCTATTTTCCTTAATAATAACATTATATATATTATAAAAAAAATTGAAAAGGTTTTAAAGGGAGTCTTCTTTTAAAGAAAAGAAGTGGTTTACATAAACCCAACATAAACCCAATTCATTTTCAATTCTCAATCTCCTTCCATCTTAGTAAATTGACCTCCTGCATTTCTCCTCTTGAAGATCCAAAACCATAGAAACAATCAGTGCCAAGGATTCCACCATACAAGTCAATCAATTTCAAGTTAGGGTAAGTTCAAACTTTTCTCTTCTGATAGAGAATCTCTAATTTTTCTGGTGTATGCAACTTTCTCTGGCTGCATATGATTTTTTATTTTTCTAGATACATCTTCATCTAGCCATGGTTCTTACACCATTATCAATCGTTGATTTGATTTTAGTCTTTGGGCTATGAATATAGGACTATTGTAAGTGGAGACATTGTGTAAGAGGGTAGAACAATGATAAGAGTCTTTCTTAAGGAAAGGGAAACTGATAATTTAAATTATTTTAAAATGATAATTTATAACTGCTTAACCTTTAAATTATTTTTGTTAAATTGGATTTGATGCAATTTTTGAGATTTTTTTAGTATTGTGTTGTGATTTGAGTGGGTATATTTTTAATGGATGATGAATTGTAGAGTGATGAATGGTATGAATTGGGTCTGAATGGGAATTATATTGATGAGTACTAAAAGAAAATGATTCTTGGAGAAAGGGAGTGTGTGAATTATGTAGTATAGAATAAGAGAAATTAAGATGATGAGAAAACTTATATGTTAATCTGTCATGGATTCTTATATTTGTTTTGAACAAATGTAATGTTGACATTGTTGAAAAATAATAATTTAGAGAGGTTGATATTATTGTAAATAATATTGTTGATAAGTTGAGTATAATATTATGGTAGAGAGAAAAATTCAATTGTTTAGAAGTAAATTTTTTTCTGTTGTGTCCAAGGTTGAACGACTCTGAACATTGTTAGGCAGCAAGGGAGGCATTAAGCCGTTGGTCTGGAGTTATAGAAAAACTTTAAATTTTTGTTTGAATTTTTTAAGTCCTTTCTGGCTTAGAAATGAAAAGTTTGGTTCTCAATGGCTATTCCCAAGGGAAAAATACCATTATTTAGGATGTAAAAGTGTATTGAAAGGGGATTCCGAGAGTGAGACTATTCTGACTCTACTGGTATGTAACTCACATATAGTATGAGTATGATATCTTGGTGGTGAGAGTCGAAGGAGGCTTCATGTGACAAACAATATGATATGAAAGACGATCATATTTAGGGAGCTAGTGATGTTAATCTTGTCATGACTTGTTAAATTAGATTTTGTTTCATCTTAATGCCTCTCTGATGATGGCCTCATAGATAAAGATAATGAGTGAGATAGTGAGTAAGTATGACAAGTGCAGAGTCTCATAAGTTTGTTTGATACACTAATCTTCCAGAAGTAATGTGTGTGAGTATAGTTGTGATAGGAGTTGGATGTGGTAGTGCTTTGTAATGATAAGTGAGACTTTAGTAGTAATTTCTATAAAAAGTCTAATAGTAATTTATTGAGTTTGTTTTTTTGGTTGTCATTATAAAAGATGTATTTAATACTCTTGTATGTTGTTTTGTCCTATCCAATTAGTTTTTCCTCTCCTTTTAAATGCATTTACTTACTTTTTTTTTTCTTTCCTTGTATTGCTTATTTTGTTGTTTTTTTATGTGATGATCTATACAAATATGTGAGCAAAGGTAGTAAGAGATGGGGTCAATAGCTCAAGAGTAGGAGTCCATCATTAGTTATCTCTGATAATTTTAAATAGTTATTAATTCAATAGACGAAGTCTTAGCCTTTATTTTGAAAAACTATATCAAATATACTTCTCATATTTTAAAGTACTTTGGGATGTTTAAGAAAATCATTTTGAAATACAATATTAAAGGATTGTAATAGGCTTTAAACTTATTATTATTATTATTATTATTATTATATATATAATTTTTAGTATTGATGTTATTAAATAATGACTTAAAGTTTTTGAGATCAAATGCTTGAGTGTCAAAAAAGTACTATCCAAACGGTAAGAAGAGAATTCATAAATATTAATATATTAAAGAAACTGTGTGAATAAATGCATCTTTCTTTCTAGTTCAATCCAGTGTAATTTTATCTTTATTACATAACTTATTTGTCAAACATTTTTTACTATTCTTTCTATCACTCTTTTTGATTATAGTTATCATGAGAACTTAGTGGGAATGTGTCATAAGAATGACAGTTAAAATAAAAAATGTTGGGTGACGTTAATGCCTCTACGAGTACATCTCTGAATATGCATGATGTGGTTCCATAGTTTGGTTCTACCCGCAGAGGCAAATTGGCGTGTAGCAATAATGTTCCCACAGTGGTTGAATTTAACATAACACTGCTCTTAAACAGGCTTAGTAAAAAAAGTTTGACATGTTATCGTACTAAAACTTATTACAGTTTCATAAGTGTCGAGTTGGAAGCATGTCTTGTTCATTCAATGTCTCTGTCAGGTCCTTTGTGAACACCCCAAAGCCATGATTCAACGAGAAAAAAGGGTAATGATTCTAATTACATACGTTGAAATGATTCTTGCATGTGTTATACTAAGCTATGTACGGTATAGTTTTGTACCAACTCTACTTTCTTTTTCTGTGTGTTGTAACTGAGCAAGTGTTGTCTTTGCAAAAGACAGTTGAGGGGTCCCTTTCCGAAACCACTTTTGTTTGCTTACTCCAATGACTTCTTTCGTTCTTCTGATTCTTCTCTTGCTTCTCTCAGTTAGCTCCACCTTCTTCTCTCTTTATCATCCTCTATTGCTATATTTTACCAATGAAAACATCATCTTCAAAAGGTGAAGCTAATGATGGTGTTAAGGGAAACATAGATTGGGAGCTCAGACCTGGTGGCATGCTTGTTCAGAAGAGAAAATCCCTTGACTCCTCTTCTAGTCCCATGATCAAAATCAAGGTCTCTCATGGTTCCTATCACCATGAGCTCACTGTTCCTGCACAATCCACTTTTGGTAAGCATAGCATAGGATTGTTTGCATTTTCGGGGAGTTATTACCTATCTTTTCCTAATTTACACACCTTGGATCCTGGTATCAAAAGGGTAACGTTTGTTGCAATTTATAATGTATAACCTGTTTTGAAATCATCCAAAAGATCACTTTTTTATACATGGGTTTTATTTTATTATCTCAGTACCAAGTGGGAAATTTCTCTTATGATCGATTAGGAGATGTTGGAATCGTACTTCAGGTCCTGACAATGTTAACTCATCAATCCCCTTCTTCCCTTTTACGTTTAATCTTTGTTTGACACTGACCTTGCTGAAAGCATACGTTTTGGACAGAGTAACTGTCATTATCATAGTATTGTTGCACTGTTTGAAAAAGGTTGTTAGAATTCAGAACAGGCATGTTGTGAGAATTATAGGTATGTTAGATTCTGAAATTGTTGAGTGAGTATTCTGTTCTGGTTCAATGGAAGGACATTTAAAAGGGGTGCTTGCAACGGAGACTGGTCTTGAGCCAAAGGAGCAAAGGTTACTAGTTAGAGGGAAAGAGAAGGAGGATGAGGAATGGTTGCATATGGTGGGGGTGAAAGACATGTCTAAGGTTGTCTTGCTTGAGGATCCAGCCAGCAAGGAGAAGAAGCTTGAGGAGATGCAGAAGAGTGAAGATACTTTGAAGGCATGGGAAGCCATCTCCACTGTCAGAACAGAAGTTGACAAGCTACATAAAAAGGTGCTATTCCTTGTCGTGAAAACAGAAAAACTTCATTGGAATTTTGAAAATAATGGCAGCAATGTTTGATGGTTTTTAGGTGGTTGCTTTGGAGACAACTGTTTCTGATGGTACAAAGGTTGAAGACAAAGAGTTTGCAATCTTGACAGAACTACTAATGGTTCAATTGCTTAAATTGGATTCCATTGCTGCAGATGGAGAAGCCAAGGCACAAAGAAGATTTGAGGTTAGTAACAACTAAGAAACTTAATTTTTATATGTTGTGCCCTCTGATACAAGAACTAGATTTAATGTGACACTTAAAGTGATTGTTTGAACACAGGTGCGTCGTGTACAGAGTTATGTGGACACAGTTGACAACCTGAAGGCAAGAAATTGTGGTGCATTTAGCAATGGTGGAAACATTAATGCAGTACCTGTAATTTGGGAGGCATTTGAATCGGGAGTTGGAAGCATGAAATCACCAACTCCATTTCCAGCAACTACTGTGATTACTAAAAACTGGGAGCACTTTGAATGAATGCAAAGTCCTTCTTCCACTGAGTTTGTTTATTTGTAGAAGAGGCTTCTATGAAAGAAACTTGGTTTGTGCAATGCCAAGATGTTTTCAGAAGTGAAGAGTGATGTCTGTTGTAGAAATTGATACCTGTACATGTTACTTTACTTCTCCATGTCAGAATAAACACATGATATCAGTATATTATTATTATTATTATTATTATACATCTAACGTAATATAATAATAATATAAATAATAAGAAAAAGTTGTATTTTCACAAAACTTTTTTTTACACACTTTAATAAAGTAATGTTATTCTACTTAAATAGATAGATTGTCGAAGATTTAAAAAAAAAAAAACTTTTGTTAACTTATCATGTTTTAAATAATAATTCATTTGTCTATTATAGGTTTGACTATCTCTAAAATAAGAATCATTTTCCTTCTTTACCATTAATATGCTTCCTACTTCAGTAAGCATTTAATTTAACTTTTTATTCCTTTTAAATAGTATAAATTAGTTTAATTTGAATTTAAATTTTATTTAAACTTGATTACTAATATCTTTGGTTAGATAGATTAGTTTGAAGATTATTTTAATGTTAATTTACTTTTTTTTTCTAAAGTTTGGATTTTCGAAATGCCAAATAATAAAGATAATTATTTTTATTTCTATACATTTTTCTTCGATTTATTTTCATTTAATATGTTAAAAAATTATTATTATTAATAATGAATGCCCGTTATTAATAGTTATTTATTTCTATCCACAAATTTCAGTTAATAAAAAAGTAATTAGGTAAATGTGTTTTATATCCTTTCAAATTTTTAATACAATAAATACGATCTCTTAAAAAATTTCTTATACATCTTTTTAAAGTTAAAATATATCTTTTACTTAAGGATAGCATTCGAAAAATATGTGAATGATGATTTTTATTAAATTAATTTTACAATTAAAAATAATTTTAATTAGAAGTATAAAATTCTATCTTAAAAGCGTCATTGAAAAGTTTTCAATATAACATTAATAAAAAAATTAAGTAGTATATTTGAATTTTAGAAGATCTTAAATATGTTCTTACACGTACGAAAATAATAAAACTTTTTAGAATATATTTAGTATTTTAAGAATATTACAGGGTCCAAAATATTGTATTTAATCTATAATGAAGGGTGTTTTTATTTTTATTATTATTATTAAAATCTTAATCTCAATATTAAAATAAACTAGAAGTCTAATGTTCGCAATGTACGTCGTAAAATTTTTAACATATAAATTATATTATAATTAAGATTTATAATAAAAATTGAATATATAAATATAAATTAAATTTATAATTGATTTACTGTTATTTTAATGATTAATCCTTTTTAAAAATAAAAATAGTTAGATTAGAAAATAAATTAAAATTAATAAATAAAAATTGACATAAGAGTTAGAAATAATTCATAAAAGTATTTACTGAAAATCATATTTTTTAAAATATTTTATTGACGCAAAACCCTTATAAAATATAAAATTGTTTTTATTAGAAAGATTCAAAACCAACTACTCTTAAAGTTAAAAGGCACATTCTTTCTCAAAGCACTTTTCCTGAAAACCTCTGTCTGTTCTTCATTCTACTCACTCAAATCTCGTTTTTTTTTTCTTGATGAGAGATAGGGATTACGTTTGCAGCGAAGCCCTCTTCAATTCTAATCCAACAAGTTTTTCATTCGAGTAAGTCAAAATTTCAATGTTCTTTGATGTCCAATCTGTTTTGGTAGTATGTAAAGTTTGATCGGATTGCATGTGCTCTTAGAGTCTTTAATTTTACTCTTTACTAATCAGAGGCTCTTTTGGCTTAATCTGACGAATTTTTGATATCTGTAGGTTGAGGCAAAGTGTTCGTGTGTTCGAAGGCAGTTTGGGGCTTTTCGAGTTGTTGGATTGTTTTCTAAGGTAAGAAAAGTTAGATGCTTTAAAAGATGTGTTATAATTGAAGGAATTGAACATTTGTTATAGCTCTGAGTGAGTGTTGTATAAATTTGTTTTCGGTAAAATAGTTAATTGATCTGTGGAGCATTGACGTGTATCTGAATTTGGATTGATGCAATTTTTTGAATGAGATTGTGGTTGAAATTTTGATTTATGAATGTTTGAACTGATGCATGAAGTGATTTCGCTTGTTTGATGTTGTTAAAGTATGAACCTGGTGGTAGAGGAATTTAGATAAAAGAAAAAGATGATATGTGTAATTTGAGATTTTGGCTCGAAAGTTATTTTATGGATTGATAAACATGACTTAATTGATTTCAAAGGGTATGTTTTGTACTGGTTTAATCTGTTTGAGTTTTCGAATATAAGAGAAAATGCTTATTGGAATCCATTAATCATGTTCGCCAATCAAATGGTAAATGAAATATGAGTTTTTGATGTTGATGTGAAGTCCTTGATGAACCCTTTGATTGACTAGATTTGACACTTCATGAGCTAAGAGTTTGATATATTAAGATTACTTAAATACACATCTGGTATCTGTATCTATTTTTGTTGTGTTTGTTCAATTTGGTCATTTTTATTAAGGGTGATTAAGCAGTTAACGTGAGTGAACAATGCATGTCATGTGTCACCTCTTAATTTTTTTAATTTTTAATTTTTAATTTTTTTAACTTTTAAATTTAAAAAAAAAAATTCACATGTCAGGACACAATTCTGCCACATGTCAATTTGTGATTGTGATACTTTTTTCTATTCAATTTAGTGTCTATATTGATTATTTTTGTTCAATTCGGTCTCTATATCGTTATTTCTATTCAATTTAGTTCCAATTTTAATTAAATTGAAACAATTTTGTTCTTTTCAAATTGAAACTAAATTTAATTATTTTATAAAAATTATGTATTTTTATTGAAATTGACATTTTTCTTAATTATTTTTTAAATTCAATTATAAATTATTAAATTTAATTATGAATTAAATATAATTCTTAGATTCAATTGTTAAATAAAATATTATTATTTAAAATATTATTATAATATAATTATTAAATGTTACTGTATTTTTGTATAGTAAATGATTGCGGTTGCTTGACATTTTTTTCTAAAGTTTGGATTTCCGAACTGCCAAACAATAAAGATAATTATTTTTATTTTTATACATTTTTCTTTGATTTATTTTCATTTAGTATATTAAAACTTAATTATTATTATTAATGAATGCCCCTTATTAATAGTTATTTATTTCTATCGACAAAATTCAATTAATAAAAAAGTAATCAGGTAAATGTGATTTATATCCTCTCAAATTTTTAAGATCTTTTGAAAATTTTCTTATACATCTTTTACTTAAGGATAGCATACGAAAAGTATGTGAATAATGATTTTATTAAATTAATTTTACAACTAAAAACAATTTTAGTTAGACGTATAAAATTTTATGTTGAAAACGTCATTGATAAGTTTTCAATATAACATTAATAAAAAATTAAGTAGTATATTTGAATTTTAGAAGATCTAACAAATATGTTCTTAGACGTACGAAAATAATACAACTTTTAGAATTTTAACATATAAATTATATTATAATTAAGATTTATAATAAAAATTAAATATATAAATATAAATTAAATTTATAAATGATTTACTGTTATTTTAATCATTAATCCTTTTTAAAAATAAAAATATTTAATTTAGAAAATAAATAAAAATTAATAAATAAAAATTGATATGAAAGTTAGAAATAATTCATAAAAGTATTTATTGAAAATTATATTTTTTGAAATATTTTATTGATGTAAAACCCTTATAAAATATAAAATTGTTTTTATTAGAAAGACTCAAAACCAACCACTCTTAAAGTTAAAAGGCACATTCTTCCTCAAAGCACCTTCCCTGAAAATTTGTTCTTCATTCTCCTCACTCAAATCTCCTTGTTTTTTCTTGAGGAGAGATAGGGATTACGTTTGCCGCGAAGTCCTCTTCAATTCTAATCCAACAAATTTTTAATTTGAGTAAGTCGAAATTTCAATGTTCTTTGATGTCCAATATGTTTTGATAGTGTGCGCAAGTTTGATCGGGTTGCATGTGCTCCTAGAGTCTTTAATTTTACTCTTTGCTAATCAGAGGCACTTTTGGCTCAATCAGATGGATTTTCAATATCTGTAGGTTGAGGTAGAGTGTTCGTGTGTTCGAAGGCAGTTTGGGGCTTTTCGAGTTGTTGATTTGTTTTCTAAGGTAAGGGAAGTTAGATGCTTTAAAAGATGTGTTATAATTGAAGGAATTGAACATTTGTTATAACTCTGATGAGTGTTGTATAGATATGTTTTCAGTGAAATAATTAATTGATTTGTGGAGCATTGATCTGTATCTGAATTTGGATTGATGCAATTTGTTGAATGGGATTGTGGTTGAAATTCTGATTTATGAACGTTTGAACTGATGCATGAAGTGATTTCGTTTGTTTGATGTTGTTAAAGTATGAACTTGTTAGTTGAGTAATTTAGGTAAAAGAAAAAGATGATATGTGTAATTTGAGATTTTGGCTGGAAAGTTATTTTATGGATTGGTAAACATGACTTAATTGATTTTAAATGGTATGTTTTGTACTGGTATAATCTGTTTGAGTTCTCGAATGTAAGAGAAAATGCTTATTGAGATTCATTGATCATGTTCACCAATCAAATGGTAAATGAAATCTGAGTTTTTGATGTTGTTGATGTGAAACCCTTGATGAACCCTTTGATTGACTAGATTTGGTACTTCTTGGGTTAAGAGTTTGATATATTAAGACTTAAATACACATTTAGATTTAGACTTTATTTTCGTTGAGTTTGTTCAGTTTGGTCCTTTTTATTAAGGGTGATTAAGTTGTTAATGTGAGTGAATAGTGCATGTCACGAGTCACCTTTTAATTTTTTTTAATTTTCAATTTTTAATTTTTAATTTTATAATTTTTTATATTTTTTAATTTTTTTAATTTTAAAATTTAAAAAAAAAATTCCACATGTCAGGACACAACTCTGTCACATGTTAATTTGTAATTGTGTTAAATAAAATATTATTATAATGTAATTATTAAATGTTACTGTGTTTTTGCATAGTAAATGATTGCTTGACATTTTTTATTTTGTAAAGTTTGGATTTTCGAACTGCCAAATAATAAAGATAATTATTTTATTTCTATAATTATTTTATTTCATTTAATATATTAAAACTTAATTATTATTAATAATGAATGCCGGTTATTAATAGTTATTTATTTCTATCCACAAATTTCAGTTAATAAAAAAGTAATCAGGTAAATGTGTTTTATATCCTTTCAAATTTTTAAGATCTTTACATCTTTTTAAAGTTAAAATATATCTTTGACTTAAGGATAGCTTACGAAAAGTGTGAATAATGATTTTATTAAATTAATTTTACAATTAAAAATAATTTTAATTAGACGTATAAAATTCTATCCTGAAGTGTCGTTGATAAGTTTTCAATATAACATTAATAAAAAAATTAAGTAGTATAACTGAATTTTAGAAGATCAAACAAATATGTTCTAAGTACGAAAATAATACAATTTTTTAGAATTTGAACATATAAATTATATTATAATTAAGATTTATAATAAAAATTGAATATATAAATATATATTAAATTTATGATTGATTTACTGTTATTTTAATGATTAATCCTTTTTAAAAATAGAAATATTTAGATTAGAAAATAAATTAAAATTAATAAATAAAAATTGACATTAGAGTTAGAAATAAAATATAAAAGTATTTATTGAAAATCATATTTTTTAAAATATTTTATTGATGAAAAACCCTTATAAAATATAAAATTGTTTTTATTAGAAAGACTCAAAACCAACCACTCTTAAAGTTAAAAGGCACATTCTTCCTTAAAGCACTTTTTCTGAAAACCTCTGTCTGTTCTTCATTCTCCTCACTCAAATCTCGTTTTTTTTTCTTGATGAGAGATAGAGATTTCGTTTGCAGCGAAGCACTCTTCAATTCTAATCTAACAAATTTTTCATTCGAGTAAGTAAAAGTTTCAATGTTCTTTGATATCCAATCTATTTTGGTAGTGTGTAAAGTTTGATCGGATTGCATGTGCTCTTAGAGTCTTTAATTTTACTCTTTACTAATCAGAGGCTCTTTTGGCTCAATCTGACGGGTTTTCGATATCTGTAGGTTGAGGGAGAGTGTTCGTGTGTTCAAAGGCAGTTTGGGGCTTTTCGAGTTGTTGGATTGTTTTCTAAGGTAAGGAAAGTTAGATGCTTTAAAAGATGTGTTATAATTGAAGGAATTAAACATTTGTTATACCTCTGAGTGAGTGTTGTATAGATTTATTTTCAGTAAAATAATTAATTGATCTGTGGAGCATTGACGTGTATCTGAATTTGGATTGATGCAATTTTTTGAATGAGATTGTGGTTGAAATTTTGATTTATGAATGTTTGAACTGATGCATGAAGTGATTTCGCTTGTTTGATGTTGTTAAAGTATGAACCTGCTGGTAGAGAAATTTAGATAAAAGAAAAAGATGATATCTATAATTTGAGATTTTAGCTCGAAAGTTATTTTATGGATTGATAAACATGACTTAATTGATTTCAAAGGGTATGTTTTGTACTGGTATAATCTGTTTAAGTTCTCGAATGTAAGAGAAAATGTTTATTGAGATCCATTGATCATGTTCACCAATCAAATGGTAAATGAAATATGAGTTTTTGATGTTGTTGATCTGAAGTCCTTGATGAACCTTTTGATTGACTAGATTTGACACTTCTTGAGCTAAGAGTTTGATATATTAATTTTTAATTTTTAATTTTTAATTATTAATTATTAATTTTTAATTTTTAATTTTTAATTTTTAATTTTTAATTTTTAATTTTTAATTTTTAATTTTTAATTATTAATTTTTAATTATTAATTTTTAATTTTTAATTTTTAATTTTTAATTTTTAATTTTTAATTTTTAATTTTTAATTTTTAATTTTTAATTTTTGATTTTTAATTTTTAATTTTTAATTTTTAATTTTTAATTTTTAATTTTTAATTTTTAATTTTTAATTTTTAATTTTTAATTTTTAATTTTTAATTTTTAATTTTTAATTTTTTAAAATTTTTAATTTTAAAAAAATTATCCACATGTGAGGACATAATTCTGCCACATGTCAACTTGTGGTTGTGTTATTTTCTTTTATTTAATTTAGTATCTGTATTCATTATTTTTGTTCAATTTGGTCTCTATATCGTTATTTATATTTAATCTAGTCCCAATTTTGGTTAAATTGGAGCAATTTTGTCCTTTTCAAATTGAGACTAAATTTAATTGTTTTATAAATATTATACAATTTTCTTAATTATTTTCTAAATTCAATTATAAATTATTAAATTTAATTATAAATTGAATATAATTCTTAGATTCAATCGTTAAATAATATATAATTATTTAAAAGATTAGTATAATTATTAAATGTTATTGTGTTTTGCATAATAAATTATTGTTTGACATGTTTTGAATTGAATGATATTATTGACATATTGATGTGACAACTAAATTATAGATGTGAGTTATAGATTTTTTTGTGTATTGAGTTTTGAATATAATTTAGAATAGTGAGTAAATTTTTATATCTTTCCTTGTGATAGTTTACAAAATTGATATATGAATTTAAACAAGTATACTATAAGTTAAGGGAATAAGATTGTTTGAAATGAGTAAAGAATTATGCTTGAGGAAATTATGATTAATTTATGGTTTTAATTAAATGAGTTATATCAGATCACAATGCTTATTGGAATTGATGCAATTTGTATCTTATATGAAAATGATTGTAGATTGATGAGAATTGTATAAATTTGACATCATACATATAGGGTGATGTGTGAACTTGTTTGAGTAGTCGATTAAGTATTAAAACCTATGTTATGATAAAGATCTTCTAACATCAATGATGGTCTTAAGTCATAAAGATTAATATTTCATGTGATGAGAAGTTGAGGAAGAGTTCTCACACATTGTGATTAGGGATGACAATGTAGGCTTGGCCGAACGGGTCGGTTCGTAGGCATGACACTAACCTGAAACCTGAAAAAGAAAATTAAAAAAAAAACAAAAAAAAAACTATGAACTAACATATAACATGTCTTTAACGTTGTTGGTACAACCCTAACATAAATGACATAATTGCATAAAATATTTAAACAAAATTAAAACTTAATTGTGATTAAAAAAAAATTGAGAGACACATTTAGGACTAATTTTACAAAAATTAGGAGCAAACGATTAATTAAACTGAAATATTAATTTCTATTTTAGGATAGTTTAGTAAAATAAATTACTTTTGCTACTTTATTAATATGCATGTTACAATTCATATTTTATATATATTTCATGAGAAAATTTATGTTAATTCCAATTGATATTAATATTAAGTACATAATTGTAATCAATTTCATATTACACTTTGATTTTGTGTCCACCCTAGGTTAATATAAAATGTAATAAAAATATAAGGTATTTATTATAATATACGTTACAATAAGAATGATTTTTATTTTATGTCTAAAATTTCAAACTTTTTATGTCTTTTAATAATTCGACGACGTCTATGCGGGTGATGTAAATTTATGTCAAGAATTTTGTCTGTAAATTCACATTGGACCTTATAGTACCTAACACAAGTTTACGCCGAACTTTATAGCAGCTAATGTAAATATTTTGCATTTTTTTAAATAAGTGGTTTTGACTTTAAAGCTAAACATGAAATATAAAAAAAAGAATAACAATTGCAATGACTTTAAGCACAAACGACAATAATAGGCAAAAAGATAATCATAATTGAGACATTTATGCATTTTAGTTATTAAGATTCCAAAAACAACCATGAAGATATAGAACATATACATCAATGACACACTTGACCAACAAAAACTTAAACGTAATCGAAACAACCACCATGAGAAACTCATCAGTAACAAAAGGAGACATTATTTAGTTTCCAAAAAAATAATTAGGAATTCAATGTATACAAAGTAAAGGTTTAGACAACTAACCGCTCCCCAAGAGAAAACCACGCATAAAAGATAAAGAAATGAGCTATTTTGGTCACCAATGGAGCCTTCACCAAACTCATGGTCGTCAAAGAAAAGAGAAGTTTTGCGCTTAGGTCTTCCGGGGAGAAGATATGAGAAATAAAAGGTTATCGCATCTCTAATCATACCCTTTGTGGTTAGATATATTAAACTTTTTACGCTTGATCCTTTATAGTCAAATTTGACCCTTTGTAGTAAAACATAAAAAGTCTCATTTACATCTGAACACAAGGATTACGGCGTAAATTTATATCTAATCACAAAGGGTATGATATAAATGAGATTTTTCACATCTAACCAAAGGATCATATGTAAAAATATTTCTCTTATTAACAAAAATATCATTACATTTTTTAACGTTTGATCCTCTGCAATCAAATGTAATTAATCCATTTTCCATTAATGTGACAATATCATCGACTAAAAAAATCTTTAATGAAAAAGGATTACATATAAAATTTATACATATGATAACAAAAGTTAATTCGAACATACACGTATATAACATAGATATAAGTTGAATTAATTTACCATCCTTACCTAATAATTACAAATGAAGGATCGAAAACTCTATAGAATTTTCAAGATAAGCATAATACACTAATTACCGCAAGGCATCTCTCTTGTTGAGAGGGTGTTAAAGGTCAGATTGGGAGTTCGATATCCACTGGCAACAACCCATCTGCGAATATCAAACTAATGTGTAAATATAAATTTTAATTTACGCAAGTTTTGATTAACACACCAGGTTTCCATTTTGTTTAAAAGTTAATACCATTTTTGTTATAATTACACGTCTTTATTAGTTGTAGTTTACAGATGAATAAAAGAACGATACTAATCAAGAACCAAATGCAAAACATACATTTATCATCTTAATTTCTGAAGATCCAAATTAGTACAAAAAATGAATGTTAGACACTGTAGTGTGGTGAAATACATCTTCATCGCATAATTCTTCAATGAATTAGGAAATACTCTTAGCTTGCCATAAATTTTCTTAATAGATGTGTAGTGGTCAATCAATAGTCATAGATGGTAAATGATCTATTCATATTTGATTAAAAAATACACATTCATTTCTTCCCAAAAATGTTTTTCCTGTTTTAATTAATAATTGCTTGAGATAAGTAAGTTATTACCTAGTTCATGTGACAACAATACAATCCTTACAAAGATTACATGAATTTGCAAAAACTATCCTAATCCAACAACTAAACATACCATGTTCTTCCCACGTATTTAAGGAACAAAGCTTCTTTCCAGAAGGTATATTTGGTAAATATACGTGTATCTTCTTTGTGTTGAAAAAGATATATCAAAAGCATTCATTTTACCAGATCATTAAATCCTATATACACAAGTTTGATGTTTTGTCATTAACATTTTTCACTCTATTCCTTTTACATGCATGTGGTTTTCCTCTTTACCCTCTATCAATTTGTCATATCATTAATGCAACATAAAATATATTCTGTCCATACAAAAATAATAATAAAATGCTATCAAGTTACCATGCGCGTTTTCTACTTTCTCTAATATCATGATGTGAATATTTATGATATATTTTCTGCTTAAATTTCATGCAAACTAATTACTCATTAATCCTGCTTAACTCCTTGTTTTGCAGAGAGACAGGGGAAAATGGAAGAAGTTAAGATTACAGGAAACCTAATAGAAGAAAAAATATGGTCAAAGATACCCATTTTGGTTAAGCCTGTTCCTCTAAGACCTCAACCATGGAGAAAACCCTCCAAGCCACTCCAAAAGCTTCCGACCATTCCAGAAAATGATCAAATTCTTACAGAGGAAAACCTTAATGGAGACCACAACAATTTCAATGAACTCCAACCAAACATTGAGCAAGAAATGAGAAATAAGTTTAAAAGGTATGTATATGTTGTTTCAAGTTTGGATTCTCTACTAATTTTTTCTCTGTTGTTCATCTGTTGTATCTTTAAAATACACTGATGATCATTAATTTTTTACATGCTTGCATTATATATAATGATGAAATAGTTATGTATAATTAAAGAAAAAAATCATTAAACCTTTGTGATTTCAATACTCTTTATGGAAAAATGTTTTTTGTGTAGTTAATAATGATATGAAAATATATATACGTTTGTGGTTTTGTATAATTTTTTTTTTTATGGTGATTAGAATCGTCTCAAACAGATATGCTGCACGAAGATCGAGATTGAAGAAACTTGCATACGTTGAGGAGTTGGAAAACGAATTGAAATCATGCGAGGTGATTCACCAAACGATCAATTTTATATTTTTACTCTCTGTTCATGCATAAACAATCCATGTTTATTTGCGTAGTTTTGGGATATAAAATGATTTTACTTTCCTTAAAACGAATATCTCACCAAGAACAAATATCGCTAATGAAAAATTAGGACACTGAATTTTCATAATATCTGTTTTACTCTGTACCAAACGAAATTCTAAAAACCCTTTTGAGAATAGACATTGTAGAATATCAATTTTCGAGTAGTTTGTAAAAAAAAAATTAATTTTCTTTTTTTTTTAGTTATAAAAATGTCATGTTATTTCTCATTTTTAAAAATTTACATTCAAAGTAATAAAAACTATACACCTTTACTTTTTCAGTATAAATGTTTGAAATCAAAATAAAAGTGAAAATTTTGAAGTTGTGAAAAAATGTAATATTATAGTGTTATGAGTGTGAGTTGTTCCATGTTGAAAGACAAGAATGTTAGATTATATGAAACTGTGTTTTGATGATAAAGTTGTAGATTTTGTGATTTGAATATGAAAAAAATTGGTTGCAGAGGAAGAGAGAAGTTCTCCATGGAGAAATTGCAGAGCAACGAAAGAAGCATCTGTCGTTGGAAATTGAGAATCATACACTGAAATTTCATTTGGCAGCTCGTGAAAAGCAAAGAATTCTTCAAGAAGGTAACAATGTCATAAACATATTAGAACCATAATAGAATCTAAAATTTATATTACTGGAACATTATTTTTGTATTTGTAACAAGATTTGTAAAAGTTGAATTGTTTTTTTGATAGTTGAGATTGAAAAGAACAGAGCAGAAGTTGGTAGAATGATGGAAGTGCAAAGGAGAATGGTTAATTTGAGATCGTTGCAGCTTATGACCAATTCCAACTTTAACCCTTCAGCCTTCATCTGATTCAATCGCGGAAACTCAGATTACTGCAGAATGTCTTTTCTTAATCTGTTTTAGAAATTGGAACAGTTACTGTTTTTTTAAAAAGATTATCTTTTGATTAACGACTTTTGGAGTCCTTTGTTACTAAATTATTATTATTATTATTTTTATTTGATAGACATGATGGAAATGTAATGCTTTCTTCTTTGGTGGATAGTGAGATACTTGAACTTGTCCAAAAGAAAGAAAGCCTAAATAAAAGCCATTTATTTTGGCCCAACAAAGTTTGCATAGCACGTTTAGGCCCTAGTATTTCTTTCTTAGATCAAGAAACTTTTATTTTATATAGTTATACACGAAAATTATTATTCTTTTTTGACTGTGTATTGGGATTATTGATAAAAAAAAGAAATATATATATATATATATATATATATATATATATAAAATGAAATAAAATAAAAAAATTATTTATTTTGATATTTGATAATAAGGTGATATAATATATATATCAACTCAATCATTCTTCATAGAAGATAATATAAAAGTTGCAATACTAATGAAAGACATGAATAAAATTGGTAATGAAAGTGGAGAAATGGAGTAGAATAAGAAAGGAAAAGAACATTTCCCCTTAAATAGGTTTCCAAAACATAAGCGAATTTGTTCAAAGAAGTTCTACAAGATAAAGGTAAATATAATTTAATCACTAGCGGACCTACGTTATGAAAAAGGAGCCATGACCTCCCTAATTTGTTTATACTTATATAATTTATTATTTAATTTTAAATATATTTTTAAAAAATTAATATTTTTAATATATTTATATATTTAATATTCTAAAAAATTTATATATCAATAGATAAGAATTTTTTTTTATTTATTGTCCATATTTAATTTTTTAATTTGACCTTTTGAATATTTTTAAATAAAAATAATTATTTTCTTAATATTATTTTTTAAGTGATCATTGTTAAATTTAACCATCTTTTTATTTAATTATTTTTTAAACTTAATTGTTATAAATAAAAATTAATTATAGTAATATTATAAAAAATATTTATATTTAATTCTATAATTATAATAATAATAATTTTATTATGTTTTATTATGAGAAAAAAATAAATATAATATTTTAACTAATTTATATAAAATGTTTGAGATTACACTTTTGGTTTTTATTTTAGTTCAAAATATCAAGTTGGTCTTCTAATTTCTTTTTAGTTTTAATTTAGTTTTGATTTTTGAAAAAATAATGTAATTTGGTCTCTTTTTTTGTTAAATATTTTGAATTGGATCAAGGTTTTTCCATAAAAATTGAAGTTGTGAGTTGACATAATTCTAGTGTCAATTTTGATGAAATTTTTTTGCTTTGCTTCAAGAAACTTAACAAAAATAACCAAATTATATCAAATTTTAAAAAATGGAACCAATTTGAGACTAAAAAAACTAGAGGACCAGATATTTTTGGACAAAAAAATGGATCAAAAGAGTAGTTAAAGAACTATATTATTCATGTTTATTTATTTTTCAAATCTAACTTTTTTGTACAACTTAATATATGTTTATTGCATGAAATGCATGTTTATGAACTTTGATTAGAGTCATTCTTGTATATTTTTATAGGACATGATGTTTGTGCTTATGTTGCTTAAAAAAAGTCTCAAGAAAATCCTTATTGAATATTAAGATAACAAGGTTAGTTGGATGTGAATATTTATTTCAAGAGATTCAACAAAGAAGATAAAATGATTCCAATAAATGAAAGAAATGAACAAAGACAATAAACACAACGTAATAGGTGGAAGCATAAAATGAACATAAGAACTTGAAATTAAAGAACAATGAGGGTAAAGAAAGAGGATGGGGAAGGTGACACGCCACTTGGGGATAGTTCACATCCCAAGATAAATTATGGTTGTCACAACTTGAACCAAAGTTTAAGATAAGAGAAAGGAGATAAGTTCATTCTAGAAAGAGAGACACGCAAAAAATGACTATAATAACTTTAGTTCTTCATCAACAAGCAATTACAAGTGGAGGAGATGTCCTCTTAAATAAACAAAGAAAGGAACCTCCTAACAATTATACAAAGATGAGGACTACCTAGCAAAATCAAAAAGTATCTTTTAGAAATCTAATGATTAGGAGAGGGGTGGTACAAAAGAGAATATTTTCAAAATCTTTAAAAAAGTGAATTCTCTCACTTCCAAGTGTGCACAAGGATCCCCACTTCAACTTCCAATGATGTCTCCTCAGCAAAACTGGGGGTGTGTTAAGTACACTCCCTTGGACTAGCTTCATTCCTTTAGAAGGTGACAACTTCAAACAGGGAGGTGTCATTAGTAAAACTACAAAACACAATACACAAACATGAGTCTAGAATTTATTTAAGATAAAAATTAAACAAACTAATAGAAGAAAGTAAAGAAACTTCTCTCCTAATCATACTTATTTTCCTTAAACTATTTTCTCCATCTTTAATAAGGGTTATAGACTCGTTATAACTCATCCACCATTCTCAATTGTTCTTACTCCTTATTTATTACAATATTGATTTTAAATAAAATAATAAGTATTTACCATTAATATTTCAATAATTTCTATATATTTACTTTCAAACGCTCAATTATTTATCATGCAAAAATGTTTAATTATTTATTACAAATAATATATAATATGTCTTTTCTCACATGTCACTTATTTCTTCAACATCTTCGATATCCGAAAACATGTACACAAATATCCAATTGTAATCTAGTACATGTAAATGAAAATATACAGTAAAAGAAAAAAAAAAATCATCCAAGCACTGTTAAATTGATAATTACTCGACTTCTAAATCTACTATTTAACCAATCAAGCACTTAAATAATCGAGAATTAAAGTTGAAGTTTATTAAACTAAGAATATATTTGAGAACATATGTAAAGAGTGGATTAATATACAATCCTATACAAGAAAGAGTATGATCGTTTTTGGGTAACAATAAAATTACTAGAAAGATTAATATATTTAGAATATACAATAATATATACGAAGCTATTCGCCCCCTCCCCCCCTCACATATTTGATAGCTTCTCCTAGAAAAAAACTTGTAATACCTATTCCATTCGTAATTCCATCAATTCTTTTTTTATCAAAAAAAGAATTTAATTTCACTAATCTTCTGATACTAGCAATTAAAGATTTTTCATAAAAAAGATCTATATAACCATGATTATACGACCAATTATATATGATATTTTGAAAATGATCGGCAACATTTTTTTTTAAGAAAACTTTTTTCAAATAAATTTAATAAATTCAAATTTTTTAAATAGGAATAAACCGATTTATAAAAAAAAGACGCTAGAAATATTTCCCAAAAAGTGAAACTCAAAGAAAAAGTTGCGTTTGTGAAAAATTCATAATAATTCATAAAATTTTCTGAATCTTTATGTAAAAGGTCTATAAACGGAATTAACAATTTGGATATTGTCAGAGAAGAACACGAAATTAGACAGAGATGGAGGACGCCACAATCTAGCAGATTGATAAGTCAAGTGAAGATTTGTCACAAAGATATTAATCTTTAGTAAGAACCGGAGACCTAAGCCAAGAACAAGGAGAATCCTCTCTTTAATGAAAATCAATTTCAATATATGAGTAATAGTGACTACATTATTTTTGATACCTCTATATATAGATACATAAGTTTAAGAAAACCTAAAAACCCTACAAGAAGGCCCAAACCCAAAACATACACTAATTTATGAAGGAAAACCCAAAGCCCAAAAACATAGAACATAACTAATTTTTAAGAGAAAACCCAAAGTCTAAAAACATCAACTAATTCTCCTAAAAACTATCTTTCAAATGTGTTTTAAGCCATGATTTTCATATTCTTTCAGGAGCCTTCAATAATTTTGATCTTTCAATCTCTTGCTCTTACCTTTGTCATAGGTTCTTTTAAATTGTAAAGGTTCTTGTATGGAATCTTTGGATAGTCCTCTATCATTTCATCATTCTTCAAGAAAATTTATCTTCAAATTTATATCATTTGAAAGTTGAAAAATAATCCTCTATCATATCTCTTTTTTTAAAATGAATTTATCCTTAAATTCGTCTCACTTGAATATTCTTTATCATGGATAGTTACAGTCCTCAAAGAAAGTTGCGTTTGGTGCGGCACGTTTAATTTTGTACATGATGAAATGAGAAAGACGAAGTGCATAATGAAGAGGAAGCATCCACATTTGCATGGAGTTGAGGAATCGCTTTCCAAAAGCTAGTTTGAGTGATTTGGACAATGGTGGGACAGCAGAAGAGAGAGAAGAAACAACGTTGAGTGGTGTCACATGGCTTTAGTATATATTCACCATTCATTGCATTCTTCATGCCAACAAATTATTCTTTTCTGTCTACGTCTAATTATTCACCCAATTCTACATGCTTCACCATCCTTCAAAACAATTAAATTATTTATAAAAAGGAATTGCTAGATCTAATAATTAGCTTCATCAATGTCCACATTTTTTTTGTTTTTATCACTTTATTTAGTGATGATGGACATGCATATCCAGGCATATTCACGTGTTGATTCTTTTATATATATAAAGGGACAGGTTTAAAAGTGGTAGAATAGTCTTAATATTTTTTAACAAAAGTCAGAGTTTATCAATTCAATTAATTGATAGATTGAAGTTAAATTAAATAGATTAAATTTAAAGAATTTTAATGTAATTTAAGAACCAATGTTGACGCTTTTTGTATTACTTTCTTTTGATGTACTACATTATATTTAGAATTTTGGTTTAATTATTTTTTCGGTGCCTGATTTTGTTTAAAAATATTTTGTCCTCTTAGTCTCATTTTTTTAAAAATATATAATTTGGTTACTTTTGTTACATTTTTTCAAGTAAATCAAAATTCTTTTAATTGCACCAATAAAACAAACTATTTTTATAAACATTCTTCTTGAAATTATTTTAAAGCTATATACAATGCTTTGCTTTTTTTATCCTTATCCTCCAACCCATCAAATTTGATGAATACAAATGAGTCATACGTTAAGAAAAAATGAAAAATTGTATAAAAAAATAAAAATTATTCAAATGAAACAAATTTAAGATGTAAAGAGAGAAGAAAAGATGATTTTTTAGGATATTTCGTTAACTAAGAGTTTATATTATTTAACACTTAAAATTCATGGTTAAAAATTCTCTTATAACAAAAATTAAAAGTGTTTAAAAGAAGCATAAAGTCTTATTAAATGGTTTAATTTAATAAAATTTAGGTTTACATTTTTTCAAAATGCAATACCTCATCTGAAAAAAATTGCACAAATGACAAAAAAAAAAGTGTGCATTTGATGTTGTAAAGAGAAAGAACAAATAAATTTGATGGATATCAAATAACTTATAATCTAAAAAGAATGAAGAATTATATACTAAAAGAAGTTCATGAAGTAAAATGGAAGAGAAAACCAATAAAAATAGTGAATATAAGAATAAGATTTTTAGGTTAGTGAATAAACTAAATGTATTTTAAAGATTTAAAACGATAACTAATTTGAAAATGAGAAGATGTATACATATATCCTTTTCACCATATCTATTTAAAAAAATTGAATATTATTTATATCCACACTCATATCTGAACAACTTGACTTTCAAAACTGAAAATAGTTTGAAAAATACTTATAAGATAAATTTATTTGTTATCTTATACTAAATAAAAATGAGAAAAAAATCATAAAAATAACTCACAAAATCACTACTAAATATGTTAAATACAATATATTCTTTCTTATACGTGCATATATGTGTATTTTTACCGCTTGCAGATGAATATATATATATATATATATATATATATATATATATATATATATATATCATTACTAAAATCTTTTGTAAAAAGTATGTTCACTTGAATGAATTGGTTCGAGAGAGGGAGAATAAATGAATTTGAGTAGATTTGAGAGTGAATTGTGTATTTCTTTTTCAAGAGATTTAAAGGTAATAGTCAAAAGTAAAATTTGTGATTGATTTGATTGATGTGATAGATTAAAAAAATATTTTAATAGAAATAATACATAGATGACCATTTTTCCCTTTATATAATATGTAGTATAAATTGATAGTTATATAAGTTACATTTATTTTGTTAATTTTTTTAACCACTAAAATTGAAAAAGAAAATTAATAAAATTAATAAAATAATATATATTTTTCATAGTGCATTGTAATAATAAGGTTAAAATACTCTATTGGTCCACGTTTTTGTTCAAAAATCTCAATTAGGTTTTAAGATTTTTTTTAGTCTCAATTAAGTCCATATTTTTTAAAATGCGTAACAATTAAGTCCCGTTAGTATGGTGGTAACGGTGTTAAGGATGTGCCACGTGTCAGTTCCTTTTTTTTTTTTTTTTTTGATTTTTTAATTTTTTTTAATTATTCATGTCACGTGTCACATTAATATTGTACCACGTGTCAAGTCAGTTAAGGTGACACGTGTCAAATTATTGTCTGAATCTCAATTTGGTCATATATTTGTTATTTTGATTACATTTCAGTCCATTTATTTTAAAATTTTAAATATATTTATTTAAACTTTTTACAAAATTATTTTAAAATTTTATATTTAAATTTATAAAATTATTATTTTTAAACCAACTCTAACATTTGTATATAAATTATTTAAAATAATTTTGTAACAAGTTAAAATAAATATGTTAAAATTTAAAACAAAATATAAGTAAAGTTTAATGTAAAATAAAAATTAAATGAACTTAATATTAAAATGTTTAATAAAAATATCATTATAAAATTTATATAAAAGTTAAATTTAGTCTCAATTTGGAGAAGATGAAATTGAAAATTTTAAAAAAATGGACTGAAATATAATCAAAATAACAAATATATGAACCAAATTGAGATTCAGACAATGACTTGACACGTGTCACCTTACTGATTTGACACGTGTCACCTTACTGATTTGACACGTGTCACCTTACTGATTTGACACGTGACACAATATTGACGTGACACGTGGCACGAATAATTTGTATAAAAAATTCGAAAAAATGAGGAGCTGACACGTGACACATCCTTAACACTCTTACCACCATACTAACATAATGGACCTAATTGTTACGCATTTTCAAAAATATGGACCTAATTGAGACTAAAAAAAATCTTAGAACCTAATTGAGATTTTTGAATAAAAACATGGACCAATGGAATATTTTAACCTAATAATAAATGTTACGAAGCAATTCTAAAAGACATTTTTTTCTTTTTTTTTTCTATTGCACTAGGGGATTGGTGGATCTACGTATAAAGACAGAATCGAATTTGTAGAGAATGTGATAGAATCCTCTTCATTTCATGCCCATATCCGTTCCAGCCATATATGGGATCAAATCCCTTCTCTTAACGCGATACTAGATCGTTTCCAACATTACATGGATCAGATCCTTTGTTAAGTGGATTGGTTCCACACACGACTAGATCAGATTCAGTACTTTGTTTATTTTCTCCTCTATTTCAAACCTTATGAACGACCACTTCATGCATGAATGATACTCCATTATTCATCACCAGGGTCTTCTCAGTGCACTTCACAATTCATTATATCAACCACGCACACACCCACACACACATAAATTTCACACAATCAAAAGGTATTGAAAATTACTGACCTAAAATGGCACCAACACAAGACGACTCTCTCCACCAAAGCCAAAAACCAAGACTGGCTTCTCCTCCTTTTCCAACTTATACACCACACCTGCCACATATACCAACTTTCTAACTTATTAAATTTAAATTTAATGGCTATTCTCCACTTAAACAAAGTTCAAATGTAACATGTGTGGTCACTCTATGTCGGGCATGTTGCTTCTTCTTTATACTGGAATCTCACACAGTCTCACCAATGAATATTGAACAACATACCATGCTACATTGCTACATGCACGTGAATAAAGCATGAGATGATCTTTGGTCAAATTATGCTCTCAAATCTACTCCCATTAGTCAAGATTATAAAAGTGGTGCATCCCGCAAATACTCGCTTTCACTCACTCTTGAATCAATGTAAACAAACATAATAGTCACCTCCTATTTAATCTTACCATTTCCTTGGAAACAATAAATAACCTCAAACGAACAGAGCATAAGATATATGTTAACCTCATATTTTAATATCATATACCAATATTTGTTGCAGGGTGCACAATTTTTCTGTTATGGAGACAAGGTGGGTTGAGTTACAATCCAAAAGTGAGATTTTTAGTGAGACAACTACTGAGGGAGAACCTTTGCAAGTAACATCAATTATCATGTAACAGAAATCAAATAATCTGAATCACAATCGAATAATAGCATAATCAATCCAACAATATTAATATTATATAAATTAATTTGTAAATTGATAACGTTTGATTTCTAATTATGCATCTATATAATGAATACTTTATTTACTTCTCCATTAGTAGTATCACCCGAACAAAATGAAAAAAACATAGCAACTCCATTTACCTGAAGCCAAAAATAACAGAAAAAAAATAAAAGGTGATTTATGATATAGACACTTAACCAATATTCACAAATTCATTAATTAGAATGGTGGTGGGTCCACAGCCAAAGTTGACTTGATTCACAATGGCTTGCTTTGGTTGGATGAAGAAGTTGAAAATAATAATTGAAAAACAGAAAGCGGGAATTTCAAAGCTTATTTTTTAATTTGTGAATTACATCTATATTCGAAAATGTTATGACCTGTTTGGTAGCGAAAAGACCACTTAACCACAAAAATAATTGGAATAGTTTAACCACCTTTGCTTCTCTTCCAAATCCACCCAAACCAAAGCCAAAATTTGCGCCTTAATCAATAAAAAAAAAGGATCAGATCAAATTATCAATGTGTTTAACAATATCTAAAAGTAACACATCCATAATTTACCTTAAAGCAAACATATAAAAATAATTATGGATATAAAAATGTACAAGCAAACATTTTCAATTATGTTAATAACATAATCTACTCATAGATAAAAAAACAAATGAAATGTGAGTCAGGATATCTCCGGTTACACTTGATTTAGTTTTAATTCAATATAAAATTTGAATTAAATTAATATTATATTAATATTTTCAAATACAAATAAATTACATAATTTTCTAGTTAAAAATTATAATAGAAATTTATATAAGATTTAAATAATATAAATATATTATAAAAAACGGAGTTAAATTATAGACAGTTTATTAGTTGTTAACTAAATTTAAATTCATAATATTATATGATTTGACGGATTCATAATTTTCAGTTTCAAATCCAAAAGAAGTATAATAAAACAATTGATTTTTATGTAAGTTTTCAATTATTTTTTTATAAGCTTAATTTTGAAGAACCCTACTTTACCAATATGACCTAAATAGAAAAATTAACATGGTTATTAGGTTACATGGTTTCCGTGAACACACAATTGGAGTAGTTTATAAGCTAAAAGACAAGATTACTTTATTGTCTGTACTGTCTAAGTACTTTTGGATTAGAAGATGAAAAATAAAGAAAAAAGAAACAATGTAAAATAAAAAGAAAATAAATGAAAAAGGAAGGTATTTAAATTAAGCAATAAAGATTAAAAATACGCAAAAGTGATATAATTTTATTTTATATTAAATAACTCTTTTTATTAATATATTTTATATTAATAACTCTTTTTATTATGATACATATAAGTTTAATTCAATTTTATAATTTGTATTGCATATATATCGATTTGCAACGCTTTTCATTTTCATTCTCACGAGCCTCGTGACTTTTTACGTATTTATTTTTTTCTCAAATTGATTCTTCACTTCCAACTTTATAAAATATTTTTTCCATTATCGTTAACTCAAGTGTTCTGTTTTTTAATAGTCTAAAATCTATAAGTTATTTCCTAAGTATTATATTTTCATTGTACATCTTAAGTCATCTCTTTTTTATTGTTTGTATAATTTTTGTATCTAAATTATGTATTAAGTCTTACACCATTTATAATGTCATTATTTATAAAAGTTTCTTGAAGTTAAATATTTTTTAACCAATTGCTATTAGAACACTTGAGCTGACATTATATATACACAATAATTATTTGATTTTTTATCGCACAAATGAGAAATATCGATGGAAAAGTATTTTTAATTATTAATAAATGGATTAATTGTACTATTGTAGATTTTGTGTGAGGAGTACATAAATTGATATGATACCGTAGAATTTTCCAAATTAATATAAATAATTATGCATTAGGCATATTCTTATTAAAAAACATGCCCCCACTTTTAATTTATAGCTTACAGAGAATAACAAAAAGAATAACTAAATTCATTGATCTTGATTTCTTCTCATCTTCAAGTCGTTTTCATTGAAGTTGGTTACTTGAGTTAATTAACTTTATTAAATGCTAGATGTAAACAAATTAAAGAACTTTACTGTAAATATGAAAAAAATACAAAAAAATAAATAAATAATAAATTAACATTTGAAACATTAAAATTATTTAATTATAACTTTTTTATATATCACACGTGGACGTAGCCTTATTCAATTAAATAAGACTATTACAGACAGCAAAACTTTCTCTAAATATTTAACATAGCTAAATTACTAAAAATGAGACTCAACATAAATATTATACATACATATATATATATATATATATATATATATATATATATATATATATATATATCCCATGTCAATTCATTCACACATTCGAAAACTACAATCTCCTTACTTTAAAATCTAAAATCGAAATTAAACCCACTTTAAATTATTTTATAGCCAAAAACTTTAGTATATTCACAATGAGATTTATTTTCTTATTTAAACATTAATTTTCGAATAAATAGTAGATGGACTTTTATAATGATGATGAATTTTATTGATTACATTTTGTTTTTTCATTAATTTAACATTTAAATACAAATAGTAACATATTAGATGTTTTAAAAATTGAAATTGATTACTAGTATTTATATAGACATTTTAATTAATAAAATCTAATAATTAATTATCTTAAGAATTTCAGTATTCTTATACTTTATGTCATAGATAGAATATTTGACAATTTCCAACAATAACACAACACAAATATGTATTATTTAGAAATTAATTAAAACAATAAAAAATGCTCAATATATCCTATCATCATGCAACAATTTCAGAACTATGACTCACTCGTGATAGAAAGCCTCAAATTAACACCTTTTTAAGATGCTGAGTTCTGTTTAGACCACTTTTTCTCCCACCAATGCAAAACAACTATGTAAAAGTAAAACACTCGTACCAAAGCAAAAAAGCATTCTTTTTCAGCTGTAAGCTATTTTGTTGTTGGGTTGGGTGCTGCAAGCTCTTCCCCCCCCCCCCTCTCTCTCTCTCTCTCTCTCTCTCTCTCTCTCTCTCTGATGGGTTTTGGTTTTGAAAGCAGGTAGAAGGAACATCTTTTACTCAAAGGTTCAACCTTCACGCCCCTAGTAGCCTAGCTTATGGGCACGCCAAAGTTCAGCTTTTTATCCCAACAGGGGCTTCAAGGCAACGACTGTGTTCACTGAGAAAAAGAAAAACGGAAGAAAAATGCGTGGCCTGAAGCTCGTTGAACGCTTCAAGAGCACCCAAGTTCATGCCCTCAATTCAGAAGGCACTAGCAGGAGAAACAAGGCCACAGGGGGAGCCATAACAATCAGATCACTGGTGTCAAAGTCCAAATCCAACACCACGAAAACCTCAGCAGTTGCAAACCATGTTGTTGTTCCTCTTCAGCTCCCATCTGCTGACTCTCTTGAGCCTTCCATAGAACCTTATCTTAAACCCATCAACCTCGTGGAGGCCTTGGCAGAACTTTACCACAGGCAAGAGTGCTGCCTTCAATCTGAGAAAGCATCACTTTCTGTGGAGCAGTTCACTTTGTTGCGCAGCCTCGGAGACCAGAAGCTTCTTAGGAGATGTATCAGAACAGCACGGCAAAACGCTGGGGATGTGCTTTCCAAGGTTGTGCTTTCGGCATGGTTGAGGTTTGAGAGGAGGGAGGATGAGCTTGAGGGTTTGTCTTCAATGGAGTGTGGTGGTTGTGTTATTGAGTGTCCGAAGGGGAATTTGGTACATGGGTTTAGTCCTTGTTCAATCAATGATAGGTGCCAGTGTCCGCAATGGACGAAACAGGAAACTAGCACGGAAGAAAGTGTGCGTTTGGGTTTGCCGGATGAGGAAAATGATATTTCTTTTTGCATTGGGAGTGAGGAAATTGATTGTGTTAGGTGGAGAATTGCAGCTCTATCTGACACTTTTAAGGCTATGCTTTATGGTGGCTTTGCTGAGTCCAAGATGAGGAAGATTGTTTTCAGCCAAAATGGGATATGCTCTAAGGGTATGAGGGCTGTGGAGTTGTATAGCAGGGCTAAGAGGTTAGACTTTTTCTGTCCCATGACTATTTTGGAGCTGCTTTCCTTTGCCAATAGGTTCTGTTGTGAGGAGATGAAAGCTGCTTGTGATGTTCATTTGGCTTCAATTGTTGAAAGTGTTGACGATGCATTGATATTTATTGATTATGGGTTGGAAGAGAGAGCACCTCTTCTTGTGGCTTCCTGCTTACAAGTGTTGCTCAGGGAGCTACCAAATTTTTTGTGTAATTCTGATGTGATGAATATCTTTTGTAGTTCTGAGGGAAGGAAAAGGTTGGGCACAGTGGGGTATGATTCTTTCTTACTGTACTATTTCTTGAGCCAGGTGGCTATGGAGGAAAGCAAGGTGTCAAAAACTACAGTTATGTTACTAGAAAGGCTGGGGGAATGTGCTACTGAAAGGTGGCAGAAAGCCCTTGCCTTCCACCAATTGGGGTGTGTGCTGCTTGAAAGGAAAGAGTATAAAGATGCTCAGCATAGTTTTGAGGCAGCAGCTGAAGCAGGTCATTTGTATTCTGTGGCTGGTGTGGCCAGAACCAAGTACAAGCAGGGTCAACCATATTCAGCTTATAAGTTAATTAGTTCTGTCATGTTTGAGCACAAGCCTACTGGGTGGATGTATCAGGAACGTGCTCTTTACAATATGGGAAAGGAAAAAGGGATTGATTTGGATGTTGCAACCGAATTGGACCCCTCTCTTTCATTTCCGTATAAATATAGAGCCCTGCTAAAGGCTGAGGAGAAGCAGATAAGGGCTGGAATTTTAGAACTTGATAAAATAATTGGATTTAAGCTCTCTCCTGATTGCTTAGAATTCCGGGCTAGGATGTTTATTGCACTTAAGGATTATGACAGTGCCATAAGAGATATCAGGGCATTGTTAACTTTGGAACCAAATTATATAACTTCAAATGAAAAGATCACAGGAAAATACTTGGTTCATCTCCTTAGCCATGTGGTGCAGCAAAAGAGTCAGGCTGAATGCTGGATTCAGTTATATGAACAATGGTCTTCTGTAGATGATGTTGGTTCTTTGGCTATTATACATCAGATGCTGGAGAATGATCCTGGAAAGAGTCTGCTAGAGTTTCGTCAGTCTCTACTCCTTTTGAGGTAAACACGTCAGTAAATCATAGCTATAGGAAGTATATTTATGGCATTTACTTCTAGAGTTCATAACATTACATGGTGCTCTTTTGGTATCTAAGGATTTGATTTATTTTGAGTGTGTTAATGCTTTCTGGTCTGTTTCAAGACCAGTAAATAAAATGCTATAACAAGAGAGTTTCTCACATGTATGAATTTCATAGGTTAAACTGTCAAAAGGCTGCAATGCGCAGTTTGAGGATGGCGAGAAACCATTCTAGTTCAATGCAAGAAAGGTTAATTTATGAAGGATGGATATTATATGATACTGGCTATAGGGATGAAGCGCTGGCTAGGGCTGATAGATCAATTACAATTCAGAGATCATTTGAAGCCTATTTTCTAAAAGCATACGTGTTAGCAGATACAAGTCTGGATCATGAATCTGCTTCTTACGTTATCGAACTTCTGGAAGAAGCACTTAAATGTCCTTCAGATGGTCTTCGGAAAGGACAAGTTAGTGACCTCATTCTCTATCCCTATTATTGATTAAGTCACTGTTCTCCTCCAGTCATTTGATTGTCTTCTGCAATATTTTGTAGGCACTCAATAACTTAGGGAGTATTTATGTAGATTGTGGTAAGCTTGATCTTGCAAAAGCATGCTATGAGAACGCCCTTGCAATTAGGCATACACGAGCTCATCAAGGTTTAGCACGTGTTTATCATCAGAAAAACCAAAGAAAAGCTGCATATGATGAGATGACCAAGCTAATTGAGAAGGCAGAGAGCAATGCCTCAGCATATGAGAAACGATCAGAATACTGCGACCGTGAGATGGCAAGGGTTGATCTGAATGTTGCAACACAACTGGATCCATTAAGGACATATCCGTATAGATACAGGGCAGCAGGTATTTAACTTATCTTTCATTCTTTACCATCTGTCATGTGCTTTTTAATTGGAGACAAATGTTTATTTAGTAATATGTTTGTCATGAGTCTTGACATACTAATCTAGATTTAGTTGTTTTCATCAAACATGCTTTCATTTATTGTGGAAAACTTTGTTAAACACGATGAACTATTTTTATTTTGGAACTTGATGTTACTCGGTCTTCATAATTTCATAAACCTATTTCATATGTAACTAACAAGACATTCCTTACATGTTGGATTTCTTGGCATGGCCACGCCCTGAAGCCTCTAGATTCGTGACTATGTTCTGGATGTATTTAAATGTGTGACTATTTCCTGTGTTACTTGTTCAATTTGTACTTTAGTTACTAAGTTGTCCATCTATATTGTCATTAATGAGTTGACTGGATTGGTATTCTGGATGGCAGTTATTTAAGCATTTTTACTTGTTTGGGTGGTCCTCAATCTTTGAAGTTGCCATGATCACCCACTTGACACTATTGCTATTGTGGTTAAATATAGATTGAGACCATTTGCAAATTTTTATGAGAGATTGAGTATCAGTTAACAGAAAAGTATACATCCCGTGCATATTTTTATGATGCTTCATGGTTAAAACCTTGATTTATTTTTGATAAGTAAGCTTGATCAGAGACACAATTGTTAAACTTAATTTCACTCACATGGAATGTGACATGACCAGTGATGATGGATGAGCAAAAAGAATCTGAAGCTGTAGATGAGCTCACCAAGGCCATAAATTTCAAACCTGACTTGCAAATGCTTCATCTCCGAGCAGCATTTTATGAGGCAGTAGGAGATCTATCTTCAGCTCTTCAAGATTGTCAAGCAGCTCTATGCTTAGACCCTAACCATACAGACACGCTTGACCTGTATCAGAGGGCGCGAAAATTAAGCTTTTAATCATAAACGACAAGCACATCAAACGTCTACAATGTGAAGATCTTGGTTAGAAAATTGCTGGGGCATCCCAACTTTGTTAGAGACAAGGAGAGGGGACATACATAATCAAACTGTTGAAATAATGCCCAAACTCCTAAGAAGCAATGCCTGGATGATTCAAGGAAAATATGGAGTCATGTGTTTCACATGATCAAATAGGAGGATGACTCAGGTGTACATCTGAAGATGTTCAGAGCAGTAACCCGTTGTCTAATATAGATTCTTGTGATCCTTGTGCACATAATTGTCTCACTATTCACACATTTGTACAGTGACAGGGTTATGATTATAGAGATTCACACTTTGTTTCCTAAAGTGTATATGTATTGCTCTTGATGAAGCTTTTATTTTTATGTTTCTTGCCAGAGGAAATGGTAATTTGCTTCCAACTCATCACGAGCATTTCCATGCTAGCATTTTAAAAACAAGGAAACATTAGTTACATAAGCTAATATATTCACAGTGAAAAAGTGAATGTGTTTCCTTCTCGTATTGACAAACGCAACAGTCCTTTCCCTGTCCCAACAGCAGTTTCCCCAAGTAATATTCAATGGGGTATTATTAAGGAAGCACTCTCTGTCAATCCAAACATTAACAAAAATCAGTTCCTCTACAATGAGGCAAATGTTATTTGTTCTTTACATCTTTTTCTGCTGTCTTCAAACTAATAGTTTAAAAAACATTAGTATAAACATAAATACTTCAAAAGTGCACGAATTCCAAATTTAGAGTAACTGTACAAATTATCATTACACTTTTATTCGGGTAATAATATCAATGTCTCAACTTGAATCAGTGGACGTAATTGCCATTTCTGCCCACCAAAGTGGTGATGCCTTTGGATTTGCTCCATCAGGCCCCATAGCTGTTATTTCCTTGAGTCTAGATGTAACTTCTTTCATAGTTGGCCTTTTCTCTCGATCTGGTTGTACACAGTTTCTCATTACTTCAGACCATTCTTCAAGCTCTTCTTCCTGCAAAGAGTTCAGTCTTGGATCAACAACATCTCTCAAGGATTTCCCCCACCTTAAATATTCTGCTGCCCAATCTGCAAGAAGTTCGTTGTTCCCTGCAATGGGGATTTTCCCCGTAATCAACTCAAACAATATTATTCCGAAGCTGTAAACATTGTCCTTGGCATCTGCTGATGATGTTTCCAAGAGTTGTGTGGTTGCAGACCCATTGTTTGCAGCACACACGTCGTTCCATAAGCTAAGATCTGATATTTTAGCAGCATAATCTTCAGTAAGGTATATAAATGAAGATTGCAGGTTTCTATGGGAAATGGAGGGTTTTAGGTCAAGCATATACTCTAGGCAGTAGGCTATTCCCATAGCTATCCTCATTCTCATAGTCCAATTTAGTTCTTCTGCTTCTCTAACTGCAGCATATGCAAGAATAAAGTCAACACTCAGAACAACTTTAAGTGCATCTTTCGCAAAAAAATTTCAAGATGTCAGGGATCTAATGAATAACTTTTTGCCACAAAAGACAAGCCTTTTACTCACAGTTTGGTTGCAGAAGTGAGGTTGTTATGAACCTGAAAAGTAAAATATGAACAGAATATCACTTACTGTGTATATGCTCAAAGAGTGTTCCATTTGGAGCGTACTCAAACACCATCATTCTTGAGAACGGCTTATTCTCTTCACAGTACCCAATTAGATTCACAAAATTCTTGTGATTCACTCTAGATAATGTTGCTATCTGCAATCATGCAAAAATAAGAAGTAGGACCTGGATGATAAATGTGATGAATTTGCTACAGTTGTTGAGAGCATACCTTATTTCGGAATTGAGCTTCCATGCTTTTTGACCATTTTTGAGCTGTGTTCACTGCAGAGGATGCTACAGCTATCTCGACTCCACTGGAGAGAGTCCCCTTATACACAGTTCCATCAGGAAGCGAACCGATAATGTTGCTGAAATATTCACAAGCTGCTTCAATTTCTCCTCGTTTGAGACTTGGCACACCTTAATCACGCACAATAAATGAGTTAACTCAATCCGATCTAAAGATATAGTTCTAGAAAACTAACTTCATTCTTTGACTTTACAATGCAGTGCATAAGATCCAGAATGACCTATTGCAAACATAAAAATTACCTTTTACAAAGGCTTTCTGCAGCTGGCCACTCAATCCTGTGGACCAAGGTTTAACCGTCACAACCTTCCTACTTCGGAAGCAAGCAAAAATAGTGGCTGACATCAAAATCAATAAAGAGAAACCCCCAACTGCAGACCAGATTATCGTCGAGTGATGTATTTGATTGGAATTGTTTGTGTTCCTTTGGGTAGAAAATGGAGAAGGGCTAGGTGCTGGAACCCAATTAACTGGTGGTGTAGTCACAGAGAGAGGAGTGTTTGCTGGTGGTGATACGTCTGGAGTTGGTAACACTACAGGCGAAGGAGTGAAAAAACTATCTGAGGGAGAAGGTGATGGCGAATATGAGGGACTTTCTGACGGCGAAAGTGACGGTGGTGATGAGAAAGGCTGAAAATTTGGTGGAAATGAAAAAGGGAAATGCGATGCTAATTGTTTAAGTATCCCTTGGTTAAAATGCCTTTGGATTTTGGGTGTACTGGCAGCATTTGCTCCTTTGAGAAGTTGCCTCCTGTCTGCTCTATCCCCATGTTGGCCAATGTGCCTTAGACAAATTGTTACAAGTAAATCATTTCTAACTTGAACTGTAGATTAACTTTACAATGAATAAGCACGCTTTTAGCAATATTATTAGACTGATGATTATTTTCATGGTAGAGCTACGTTAGGGTAAAAAAGTTACGTCATTCAACCATTTACTGAGGAAGATGTTCATCGAATCCAAATTCTAAAATTGATAACTCAGAAATTTGTTTTGTGAAATCTATCAGTATATGCTCACCATAAACTACATCTGCCAACATATGCTTCTCCAGTAGGGGTGGCACTGGTTAGTTCTTCATTAGCATGAAATTCAGAATTCATCTTGAGCTTATACAGCTCTGGAGTTAAGTTGGTCAGATGGTAATTGTTGTCCAATAGACTGTAGTATAAATTTGGCGGTATTAGTGAACCAAAGAACAAGACAGAACGAAAATATTTGACATGAAAGGATTAACTTACAGAGTGGTTAGGGATGGCATGTTGCCATGATCAAATGGAAGTGATCCACTGAAGTTGTTATGTCCCAAGTCAAGGACTTCCAACTCCTGCAAGTATAGGATCTCCTCAGGAATTTCTCCAAAGAAAGAATTGTTGCGCAAAATGCTGCGGAGAATACAAAGTGTACAAAGTTGGTCAAGGAATACTTATTTGTAAAACAAGCATTGGCATGAGCACCATCTTACATTGATTTTATATGAGCCAGCATTCCAACTTCTGGTGCTAGTGTTCCTTCAAGACAAAGGTCTTTCAAATTCCTGCAAGTTGAATATTCATCACCAGAATTAATTGTATGTTTTATTGCGCACTAACTGGTAGAAAATGTGATTTAAATTTCTTTATTTTTGGTTAACATTGACCTCGCCCCTATACTTTTAAAATGGTGATTTTGTTCTGTAGTTTTTTTTTTTTTTAGAGATAATTTCATGCATGTTCATAAAGAAATACGAAATTCTGCGATTATGAAAAATACATGGACCTAAATCATCTTTTTTGAACTACAGTAAGACTAATTTTAATTAGAGTGCTAAAGAGTTTTTTATCCTTAGAAAATCATGCAACTTTTTCTTTGTTCTTTTACAAATATACTTGTAAAACTTCCTTGACCTATGTCTCTCTTCTCCTAATTCTTCTGTATAAGAAGAAAAATATCACTCAGTTAATCGGAAAAATAGAAGAGGTAAATATAAAAATAAAAAAAATTGATCTAGTGTTTATAGGTTGTCTTGCTAACACTAACGCATTATACTTTATTTTGAAGTAAATACTGCCTTGTAGTAAAATACCAAATCCAAGAAAACAGTTATACTTAATAAAACAGAGGAAAATTATTCGGTTCAGACATCACAAAGTATTTTGAAAGATAGCAAGCCATAGTTTTCATTTTAGATCCTGTATTAAAAAAAAAAAAAAAGTAATTAACCCAAATGTTTATGTTTGTAAATATTTACTCACCTTGAGAACTGACATCCATATCATCTTATAACATTTTACAAAATGAAGATCTAATCTATTATAAAAAATATAAAATTACGAATTACAGTTAATGACATTTAGAATATTAAAAATTAAAATCAAAGTAAATTTTTACAAGTTAGATCCAGAGACGGAACAACCAAGGGCTTACTGGGTGCCCCCTGACATTTTTATTTATTATACACAAATGTAATAACTATTTTAGACAAAAAATTGATTCACATATCATAGTGTCCTTTATCATTATTCCTATTTTTTTTTCTTTTATAATTTTATTACTATTTAAAAAATTATAAATAACTGTTTCTTCAATAAAATGACTTAATATTCAAATATTTATCAACCTTTGTTAATAATTATTAAGAATTAATATATTTTAATTCAATTTAATATATTTTTATACCATAATCAATAGCATTTTTTACTAAAGGAAATATAATTAATGTATCAAAGTCCTTGGTAAAATTAATAATTGTTATGGTAATATTGAGTACTTAAATATATTTAAAATTGTCTCTTACATAAATATGCATGTTATCATATATTCTTTAAAATATAAAAAATACTGATATGATGTTTAGCGTTTTATATTTATTAAATAAATTTAATTTTTAAATAATTGATTCTACTCTTAACTCTTAGTTTCATTATAAAAGAAAAACAAAAAGTAAATGATAAATGTACCATTCTTTAGGTATTTTTAGGTTTGAATGATAACTTTTATGAAGGATGAAGGATGACCAAAAGCAAATTAAACATGATAACTTGTATGAAGTAAGCATTATCTATACAAATTATTCTACACAACTCTCATATAATAACATAATACATAATTGAAAGTTCAAAGAATGAATTACTTAATCCTGAAAATCAAAGAAATGAATATTTAATTTTGCACATGATTTTTTAATACTTTATTGTTTTACATGATTTTTTAAAATTACCTAAAATATAATTATTTACTTCTTCGTCACATGAAGAAATCAAGTACTTACAAAACTTCAACAAATAAAATAATATTTACTACCCATTCTGAACTTTTCTTTCTCCTCTTTAATTGCTTTTATATTCCTCAATCCGTTTATATATGATTTTTTTACTAATTATGTCATTTTTCTTGCAACAGGGGTTAGACGGTTAGAATTTCTCGTAGCAGAACAATTTGTAAGAAGATCTTCTATATCATTTTCCATTTTCATTATTGGGCTAAGAAGTTGCAGTTATTGGGCTAAGAAGATCTTCTATATCATTTTCCATTTTCATTATTAGAAGAAGACCAGGTTTCTCTGCCGGCCACTTTAAGATCAAAATCAAAGGCTAATGGACCCCTCTGTTCATTATATATAGCCAAAATTCCGTTCAAACGTGGCTTAAAACAGTGGCAAAAACAACGTCACCAGTCACCAAAACTAATCAATTTCATCTTTAATAAATCCAAACGCAAGTTTCAGGTCACACTTGATATTAGTGACACCTCCTCTCATTCCTCTCATCAATTTTGTTAATTATCATTTCCAAAGATAGAAATGAAATTACTATTTTTGGTTTCAATTTTTTGTTTCAAATGAAATATCTGATTATAGCATCAAGAGCAAAAGAATTCTATTACCTATCCTATCTTCCAGAATTATCTAACAGTCAATGGGTTTACATTTTGGAAATACACGAAAAGTTTTTAACAGAATCCGTTTTATTTCACATAGTGGTGGCATTGCATGTTCATATTTGTTACATTAACTAATTCAATTTTAAATTACAAATTTTAAAATAATTATTACAAAAATTAACAATCCTTAATTGTTTTTATTTTTTTTACTTTACAAATGTGAGAAAAGAGATGAGAAGAGAGGTTACTTACAAGGTCACAACATTACCGTGAGAAGAGCACTCCACACCGAACCACGAGCATGGATTCATAACGTCACCATTCTCGCCACTCCAGCTTGATAAAGCCCCCTGCGGGTCCGTCACCACACTCTCCTTCAACGCCAGCAGCGCCAAACCTGCGCCATCAAAACGACACGCCGTTTCGTAAACTTAACCACAATCTCCACTTCCGATCACCGAAAACTCGCTCAACAAAAAACAACCACTCAGCGCCGTCGTTTCGGTAACCACCATTATTTACCTTCGCTCTCGAGCGTCGAACAGAGACTCTGTTTATGGCTCAACGCCAGAAACAGAGCCAGCACCGCCGGCAATAACTTCAACGGAGTGAATAGTGCCATGTGAGACGGTGAAGGAAATTATTCACCGTTCTGGTCAAGAGAAAGAGAAGGGACTTAGAGAGAGAGAATAAGTGTGGTATCTATCTATATATATATATA
>Ga0214542_1001083_pt1 | contig 54525 bp, 26 predicted proteins | sample CNSS1metaG_FD_160096 | JGI IMG/M metagenome (GOLD analysis project Ga0214542, IMG submission 160096) | Root nodule microbial communities from cowpea collected in UCLA plant growth center, Los Angeles, California, USA - CNSS1 | ecosystem: Host-associated > Plants > Roots > Nodule | place: USA... | reverse complement strand
GAGCAGTCAAAAGGTGTTGCACTACTATCCACCGACAGACAAAATAAAATAAAATACTTTCGAGGAACAATGTTCTTCAACTTTATTTCGATTTGTCCTTGTATGGTAATTTGCAAAATAAAAAAGGGAGAAGCTCCAAAATGAGAAAAAAAAAATAAAAAAAAGAAGAAGAAGGAAACATTAATCTAACGGTGTTTGACTTATTTTTCTTCCAAACATCTACTATTTGTCTCTTTTATTTTATCTATTATCCAGTAGTTTAATTTTCTACTTTTTGTTTTTTGCACTACTCTAATTTATAACAACAAAGTCAGCAACAGTAATCTAACTAAAAAATTACTTCCGAAACTAAATTTTTGCATAATGATGCATGAAGGCACTAAATATGAGAACAAAAATTAACGGAAAATTTGAGGACATCAAAAGCAAAAGTGGGCCTTTAGAAAGAAATTAAATTAATTTTATTGGGTTTTATTTTGTGGTCTTTTGGCCCATAAATAAATATGATAATGAAAAGTGTTACTCTCCTGTCAATCTAATATTATTATTATTATCATTTAAAAAAGTTTTGTCTTAGGTGTCAATTTTTTAAAAGTTTCCTTAATTAGTCAACTTAATATCTCCTAAAATATTTTTTAATACAATTTTTTAGATCACTCACAATTTTTACTTTTTTTCCGTTTTTTCTAACATTTGTACATACATTTGTACTTTTTCATCTACATATTTAGATTAAAGTTCTGATTTCAATTCGGATTAACCGAATTTGAGTTCCATATTAGATATAAAAATGAGGAATTGAATAATATACACACAAAAAAAAACTCATAAATCCTTTATTTTAAAATTTTAAATTGAAAAAACTGTTGGGTTTGGGCTCCCAGACTTTGAACCCTCAACTATGCTAAGGTCTATATACTTTGTCAGACCCATTTGACTCATTTAGGGTAAGTGAGAGAGCTTCCAAGTCAGTAGAGTGTGAGAGCATTGAATGACAAAAAACGCATTCAAGAAGAAGAGAGAAAGGGGAGAAAATTCTTCAGATTTTCATACTGTGCAGTCTCGATAAATAGACGACTGTGGGTTCATTAATCATTGGATCAGGCTGAAACTTTGACACAAGGTTCGCACCATATGATTCTTCATTATGACCGTTCGGATTGTCAATCGGATGTCTCAGATTTGAGATATTGGTTCTGCATAGTAACTTTGTTTTAGGAATTTTTCTCACTTGGTTCTTTAATTAGCAAGATTTGATGTTTTGTTGTTTGGTTGCATGTTAGCACTTGTTTGTACAGTTTGTTAAGACTCATTTGTACACTCCTTTGATTATAGTGGAACGATTTCTTTGGTCTAGACGACCGTAATTTTTACCCTTGAATTGAGGTTTTCCACGCCAAAATTGGTGTGTTATTTAATTGTGATTATTATTGTCATTTTATTGTTATTGATCCTCATATATTCTTGTAAGTTAGGAAATTAATCCGCTGCATTATCTGGTATTTTGGTTGTGTAGTTGTTATTTCCTTCAAAAACATATAAACTCTTATACAAATTTATTCCTGACTCATTACTACCGAATCTATTTATTGTATTTCTCCTCAAAGCACTCAATTAGTATATCTCGTCAAGATCTTATTTTCACTATGTTATCAAAAATCACGTTTTGGCACCATAAGACAAAAATGTATTTCCAACAAGAATATTTTGATAAAATAATTCATTAAATGATGAAAGTAACTTACAACAAGAGGAGGAGCATAACAATTCCATAATAATGAAAAAAAAAACAAAAACAAAAGATGGTTATCAACCACTTCAACCTAAACATTAAACCAAAACTCAAGAATAATAAAAGAAAGTAAGTCACGTTTTAATGAAGTTAATTTTTGTTAAAATAATTCAGACTACCAACCACGCAATTAAAAATACAAAGACAAGCTATATTGTTGGTGAAAAGTGTGAATGAATAAATAATCATATCAAAAGGCATACATATGAATACGTATAATTTGTGGTACAGTGTTATAGTAAGGTTAGAAGCATATGAGAAATGTGATGAAGTGCTAGGTATATTATTAAAGTAAGATCCTTTGCATGGTCCTGTTGCAAAGCAAATCCTATATGTGGACAAAAAGTACAAAATATGAGTATCCCTATTTAATATACATCGTCTAGACAAGGGTATAGTAGATGCAGTGATTTCTAGGTGTTTCTCCAAATTGCTGCATGTGCTCCACTTACTATCAAACAAACCCGGGCCCTCCATTGGAGTCAACTAGTTTTCTCTACCCCAACATCATTCACAAACTTTAAATTTAAATTCACTAACTTTTTATAAGCATACCCTTAAACACGACACTTACCTCGTAACTAATTATATTTTTTACTTTTTTCTATTCTCGTAATATCCTAACAAAATGTAAGTAAAAGAAAAATTGACTTGACAGAAAATCTTACTATAAGTAATCCATCATATTCTGACCATTGACAAAGGTACCTATAATATACTAAAAGAAGAAGATTATAAAAGTTCTCTAAAATTACTGAAAGACATGCTTCAAGCTCCAAAGACTAATCTTCCAACCTTATCCTCGTTGTCACTATCTCACTCCTAACATAAAATATTGCCCACCAATTCTTCACTCAACCATCCCTCATCCACTCTTTTGTCTCTTTCCCCTTCACAACCCACACATTATATTATATTATATTCATAATATATTACCCTTTTTCTTTGTCTTTCATGCTTATATATATTATATTCTTTTCCTTTTTCTTTTGTCTCACTTATGCATATAGTTTTCAAATGTACAATTTATAATTCATGCATTCATATGAAGTTCAACCAATAATCGTACACACATAAATGCAAATAATGCTTTCATTTCAATATTGCACAACAACCAACCACTATAGTTAGTTCCTCATCACTGCTACTTCACAGTCACTTCCAGAATTCACTTGCTTCAAGTAATAGATATATATATATATGTAAATCCATATTATTATGACAATAGGATAAGATATATATGTATGATATGATTATGGAGATCTCGACCTAGAACCTACCTCTCTCCTTCTTCTTCTTCTCTCACTCTCTCTCCCTTTTATATAAACTATTCTTATTCCACTCTTCAATTCTCCAACAACCCCATTATTTTCATTTCTTCATTCTCACTTTCTCAGTTTCTTCATTGTTTCATTATCACTGTTACAGATTATTGCGTTCATTCACTCTGGAAAATGAGCACGCAGGTGCAGCAACTAAGAAGGTTCAACTCAATGGAACGCAGGCCGAGGATGCTGAAGGACTTCCTCAGCGACAACCTAAACTCGTGTTCCTCAAGCGGTTTCAAATCACTTCCAAGAAAACCAACAAGCATGCACACCCTCATAGAAATGGAACTCAAATCATCTTCATCACCACCGTCAAACTCACCCTTCCAGACCCTCATGAACACCATAAGAAGCATCTCTTTCTTCACCTCAATGAGAAAATCACCCTCCGTGCTTTCCCTTCCCAGAAGCCTCTCTCGCAAACTCTCATCGTCAAGGAGAAGAACAACCACAAGAAGAAGCAGAAGCCAAGGATGCAACGATATCAGCATCACGACGGTGAAGATCAAGGACATCATGCGGTGGAAATCGTTCAGGGACATCGTTGAACCTCCCCCACCACCTTTGGATTTCATGGTGGACCCCACCGGCGCAACCACCACCACCGCCACTTGGAGTATCAGCACTGGCTCTAGTTGGAGTGAGAGTGACTTTTTAACCTCTTCGTGGGAAGATCCGCAAAACGACAGCGTTGAAGCTGGTAAAAGGTTTTCGTTTTCACCCCTTGTTGTCGGCAAGGATCCCATAGCCACGGTGAGCAATAATTTACTGTCACAAATATTCGATCATCAAAGTTTGGTTGTCTTTTCTTTTGTTACTTTTCATTTTGGAGCTTTCCCTTTTTAATCTTACAAATAAGGACAAAAAAAATGAAGCTTGTAGGAAGTAAAGTTGAAGAACATTGTTCCTCGACAGTATCTTATTTTATTTTACTTTTGTCTGTCGGTGGACAGAAGTTCACTGAGGTTTTTATAAATTTCTGGTTAAGATAATATTTTTCAGTTTACTTCTCTCATATTTTAATAGTGATTAAGCATATATGGTTTTTATAATTACGTATTTGTAAATTTTCTTCTTTATTTTTCAAATGCTAGTTATATATGCATAATAAATGGAAAATATATCATCATAATCTAAATTACTGAATCTCTACACATATAATAACATGTTGTTGAGTGTTAGAAACTCTACTGCATGTGAAAACCATGGATACAGGTAGTGATAACAGACTATTTAATATTTTCTTTTGTTAAATGGTGTTACTAGCTACAGGGGCTAATCACAGCTAATAGTGCTAATTTTCATGCAAATTGTTTATTGGGATTACATTTTTTTTTACTGATATAAATATGTAATCTTGACAGGAAGCTGCAACTTGTGAAGAAGAACAAAACAGTCCAGTTTCTGTTCTTCAGGTTGGAGAAGATGAATTCTCACCTTTTGATCAAAGCCTTGCCAATATTCAAAGTATGTTTCTTCTTTCACTTCAATTGTCTCTTTTAAGTCCTGCATGGTTCCTCTCTGCATAAGAAAATGGTGCTAATAATCTTTTCACTTTTGAGTGCAGGGAGGAAGCAGAAGTTCATAGAAACAGTTCAGAAATTGGAGAGTCTTGCAAAACTTGACCTTGCAGACTTAGATCAATGCCTCTCATTGGATGAAAACTCTCTCTATGATGAAGAATATGAAGATGATGATGATGACATTGGAGAAGAAGATTGGAGTGAGGAAAAGGCACAGCAACTGCTACATTGTGTGAAAGCAAGATGTTCAGCAGATGGTTGTAAAGACCATTTGGATACACTTCTGTTGGATTTTTTCAGTGAAGAACTGAGTGGAAGTAGAAAGCAGTATAAGAATGAAGAGGAGTTGAAAACTTTGAGAGTAGCTGAGGATTGGATCAATGGATCATTTGCTTTTGATGAAGGGCTTGCTGATAAACAAGCTTACATCAAGGACATGGAAAAGAGAGATCAGTGGAGTAGGTTTCAGGAAGAACAAGAAAAACTAGCTTTTGAAATTGAGAAAGCTATATTTCACAGTTTGGTTGCTGATCTTGTTGACTCAGAAGGTTAATAGCTTCTCCTTTCAGAGTTCAACCCTATGATCCTTCTTCAAGCAGCCTATAAAATATCTTTTTCACTTCCAAAAGAGTAGTTTACAATGTAAATTTTACATTTCAGAATAAAAAGGTGTGGACCAAGATATTTATGAGGAGCAAAAAGTTGGATCCTAAGCCAAGTTTTGTAAGAACTCTGAACCTTAAGCTGCTACACTGGCCTACTTGTTCTTCTGATCTTGAAGCCTAAAATATGGACCTAGCAGGCATGCCTGAAAAGGAATCATAGTTACCAAATGCAGGAATTTGTGGTAACAAAAAGAAAAAGTTGAGAGTTTAGTTTGTATTGGAAACTCTGATGAAGAGGTAATAGTTACTGGTTTAGATTTTGGACAATGGAGTGTAGCATAGTAATTATAGAGAATTTCAAGGCATAACTCATGCCTACTTTTGTTAAGGTACAGGTAACTAGGAAGTTTATTTATTGATGGTTTATTGTTTTACATATGTATATTTTAGAAGAGTTCATACAAGGCTTCTCTTCTCCCTCTATCTCTCTGTATAATCTGTCAAACTTATATTTAGTATTATTTTATGACAATTGTTGCAGATATATTAAAGATTGTATGCATGATTTCTTTTCTTATTTTACTTTTCAAACGCAAAAAAGCATAAGTTTTGATAAAAGATGTTGGTCTATTATTATTTATTTGTAAATGTTATCTCACTAAATATGCACTTTTAGTAAGTTTAGAATTTTATTTTCTAAGAATCTTATTACTATTTGTATAGTTCCGAAAGACTTCTACAGTAAAATGTTGAAAGACAAATAAAAGTTTTTGTCAGTAGATTATTGATTCAGGGGTTTTACATGACATAACCGACACCGACACGTACAAACTTGAGTCATTTGAGTGATACTGTATCATGTTTGGTTAGGATGTAAAATGATGCAAGTTAAAAACTGTCACAAAAGGAAACGTGGGTTGTGGAGAAAAATTAAAACTAAAACATATTTTTTAAGGATGAAAAATAATCCAAATTGTGAATCCAATTTATATTATTTAAAGTCCATTTAAATAGATTTGTCTCAAATTTAAATTTATATTTTGGATTTTAAGTTCAATTCACTTGGATTTGGATTGAATTTATATTGAACCCTTTTTTAATTTTAAAAATTTAAAATTAAAGTGTGTCCAAGACGAATTAAGGCAGTCGATTCAAGTTAACTTATGTCTAAGATTGAGTTTAGTTAGCCTAAGACGAGGATTGAAATAGATTTTCCATGTTCTAATAATATGAAAAATAAAATTAAGTATCAAGAATGAGATTATAAATTACTTTGTAATGATCACAAATCATGTATAAATAAAAAATTGGATGGACAACAAACTTTAATATTAAGTGTGGAACATGCAATGAATATCGGGAGGAACAACTTAGTAAAAGACAAATATAACAATATAAAAGAGCTTGTATTAAAGGAACAACTTAGTCAAGAAAAAAGGCTCAACAAATATGTTGTTGGAGTCGCACATAATTATGAACTACATCAAATGGATATATATACCTTCCTACTTAAGGTAATTGGACGAAGGAATATATACAAAATTTTCACCTAATTAATTTTATTTTCTCAATGTCAAGTAAGGTATAATCATGTTCATTGGACACCTTGATGTTGGTTAACCAAGCTGACAACATGGAACAATTATGATTACTTCTTGTTTACTTATAAAGATCAACAAATTCAAATAAGCATTTTTATTTATGTCAATAATTTATGTGAAATTTAACTCTAAATTATATTGTCTCAACAAGAGAACGGTTATTGGATTGTGTGTCTAGTAATGTTAAGACTATATGGTCATCAACTAATCTTATAATTAGACTATATTTTAGTAGTTAAGTGTGTCTTATGAGCATGAATGCATCTCTTGAACACATGTGTCTAATATTGTATATATCATCAGAGCATTCACCCTTGCAAACTCTTAAATTATGGATAATATTTGATGTCCTAAAAAATTTTCTATTACATTTTTAAACTTACTTGTTCGATATATGATCTCAATTTGTTTGATTTCATCAACGTAGTGTTTATTTCTTCTTTCTTTCTCTCATTCTTTCTTTTATTGTTTTGTACTCAACGATTGACATTGTATGTGAGAATTAAAAACAAATTAAAGGAAATCAAGAATTGAGACATGGCCACCAAATTTGATTCTAAGAAGTTCTCTAGTGATAATGACCTGGGGTTATGGAAGATCAAGATGAAAGTATTTTGAGACAAAATGTTAATGTCATAAAGGTAGACACAAACATGTCACCTTCTCTATTACAAAAAGAGAAGACTAACATATCAACAAAGCTAAAAGTTTCATAATTATGTGTCTTGGAGATAAGGTACTAAGGGAAGTCATAAAGGAGAGAATTGCAACAACGTGTGGATAAGCTTGAGTAATGACAAAATCTTTGACAAATAAAATTTTTTTAAGTAACAATTACTTTCATTCAAGAAGATAAAATCAAGAACAATGATGAGGAAACTAACATATTTTAAAAAGACTTTTGAATGGTATTGTGAACAATAAAGTGAAAATTCATGATGAAGATAAAACTTTAATACTTTTAAATGCTTTGTACAATATGTTTGAGAATTTCAAGGATACTTTTTTACCCAAGAATATAAAAACCCTTATTACTCAAACCTCAATTAGGATTAAAGAGCTTCAAAAACTTCAAAGTCTAAGGTAGATGATAGTGAGATGGACTTAAATATTTCAAAGTTGAAGAAGATGAAGAGGGGAGTTGTAATGTGTCATTTAATACTAATGTACTTGTTGAAATATATAATACTAACATCAAACATGCATATACTCTCCAATCCAAAAGGGGTAAGACTTCCATGGATGAAGAAGGAGACTCAAGAAGGAGAAGGGAGAGTTTCCCAACACCCCTAATAGCCTCCAAGAGTCTCTCCAAAGCACTCAAGGTGTTTCTATTCGTAAAAAATGAGGAATCCCCTAATACTTTCGTAGAAACATGATTAAATAACCATATTCGCGTATTGGGGTCGATATTCTCGCCCAACGGCTTCACACTTGTCCAACGAAGCCTAAAATCGACGTTCTCGGACATGTAACTCGCTGGGCGAGCCATATTTTCGCCCAGCGACTCAAATACTGCAGTTCTGGTCTGTCATTTTCGCCCAACAAGCTACCAGCGAGTGACCCTAGCGCCCAATGGTCATTTTTTGACCTTCCAAGGTTGGTCCAAGGCAGTATATACATAAAAGTGAGTCTTTTCTCGATGTTTGCAGTGCTGGACTTGATCTCAGTGCCCCTCAACATGAATATTTGTGTAAAAGTCAATCTTTCATGTCCAATCATGCTTCCTTGAGTTTCAGTTTGTTTTCCTCCACCAGAATTGCTACCTATTGTTTTATTTCACACACTCATAATAGAGATTAGAAGTAAAAAAACATAAAACAACTAAAATACGAAATAATGTAAAAACAACATAAACTAGACGATTAAATAAGATAAAAGTTATATAGGAGTTGATTTTATTCACAAAACTTAACATCAATAAAGGGTAGAAAATAACGTTATCATGTATGGTACATATAAAAATGTGTGTATTAAAAAAACAAGCAACATCAAATACAAGAGAAATTAAGAGAAATAAAAATAAAAATTGGCTTATATAGTAAGTCTAAATCTAGTCTCTATAATCATTTATAATATTTACCAAAAATTACAATTGAATCTTATTTGTAGGTTTAGGCATAATTTACCAAATTTACTATGAATTATCCATACTATTATATGTATGCTAAAAGATTGAAGTAATTTTAACAAAAGCTGAATGGGACCGTTTTGTCGTCCAATTAAAGAGAATTGAACTCTCTTTTATTTTTCATCTCTGCTAACCCCATTTATTTTTCAAGCACCAAAACAAAGATACAAAAGTTCCATTCATGTTACTCTTCATAGTTGCATCTGGTTCTACTGTGCACTAAAGAGAGAGAAAGAAAAATGAGAACAAAGAGAAGAACAGAAGAAAAGAAGAATAAGTGTGTGAGAGAGAGAGAACAAAAGGTAAAGGAAGGGAGTGCTTGAGTTTAGTTTATTGGAGCATGTCTTGTCTTGTTTTTTTTTCTTATTTTTTTCATTAGTAAAATGTTGACATATTGTATTTTGTGTTGTTATAATCTCCCATTAAATTTGGAATAGTATAAATTCATATTTAATTAAATATGTTACATAAATTTAGTTAGATTAAATATATTTTTAATCTTTAAATTTTAATATTATCTATTCTAGAATTTGATATTGGAAATCAAAGTTAAATTCTTGGAAGATAAAAGTTTTAATATCTTAAAGTATAGGTATTTGATATTCAAGTTTTTATTATTAAAAAAATATTTTTAGTATACTTAATATATTTTATCTAATATGTAATAGGAATTAGGTAAAAAATTATAATGATACTTGATCATAATTAAGAATAAATCCTTATGAGAGTACAAGTCATAGTTATAGTTATAGTTAAAATTAATGTAATTCAGTTCAAAAATAGTGTAATTTGGAAATAGTTAAGTTCATAACAATTCAATTAAATTCATATTGTAATGCAATTTAATTCAGTTTGTTAGAAAAAAAAAATACTCAGTTTTTATTTGTTTGAACACATGAAGATTCAATTTATTTGTGTAATGTTCATCAAAAGTCATTATTTCCTACCCTTCGTTACCATACTCATACTCTTACTCTAAAAGTAATGATCTCATCAAACCCAATAAAATTAATACTTAACAAGCTTTTCTATGTCTAACTAAGATTGTGTAATTAATATTCTTAAATCATATTAAGAAAATCATTAATCACAACCAAACATACCGTAACTAATATGATAAAATATCAGTCTTACATTCAAACTTGTATTTCTAAAAGTCTCAATTAACTTTAATTTTCTAATAATTACCTTTTTAACTCACTAATTAACGATCACATTTGCTTTTCAAAGATGAGAGGAAAACGATCCTTTATAAGCTAACATAAAAATTACATTACACAACTCATAATTGCAACATCTGTCATTATAAAGCTACTTTTAAATTGGTAAATATTGGTTCTTGTATGTGATTAATATATTTTTATTTGTTTTTAGGTATTTACATTTAATAAGATTAAATTATAAACAGTTAACTATGTTTTTTGTTCCTTAACTTTTGTGAAAATTAGAGTTAGTCACTCTTCAAAATTTTAGACCCATTTAGTTTCACATCCTTAAAAATGTGTGGATTTAATCATTTTAACTAAATTTTGTTAAATTTATTTGATGTTTCAAACATTTCTTATCTAACATTAAAGTGAAAACATGTTAAACGGTGTAAACAATCAAAATGCTATCATGAAATTTGAAACATAAAGTAAACTTAACAAAATTTGGTTAAAAGAACTAAATACACGCATTTTTAAAGTTTGATAACTAAATTAGATTAAAGTTTCGAAGGAAAATTAATTCTAATTTTCACTAGAACTTAAGGGATCAAAAATATATTTAACTCAATAATAAATATCTTTTTAGAGTCTTAGTTAAGAAAATATATGAATTATAAAAAACAATTCCTTAAAATCAAACTATGTTTTTTTATATAAAAGAAGAAGAATGTGCCAAGAAAAAAAAAATGATTCTTTATTTTATGTTGAATAATAAATAAAGTTCGATGGATGCAAACAATTTTTTCTTTTTGATTTAATGCTTATATTGAATATAATCGTTTATATATTTTTAGAATCACTTATTACCAAAAAAAATTATTACCATCTACTATCAAGAATTAAATCAAGCCATAAAGCTATGGTTTTAACTTTCTATTGAAGAATAAACAAAGTGTGATTGATACATAGGGTTGCCAAAAAGCCGTTTTATTTTATAGCAAATGCTCCAACTTTTATTGACTTACTCTAATTCTTTACCTAAAACTGAAGACATAATTAATTTTATTTAATATGATTTTTTTTTAAAATTATATTTGTTGGGTGAAGCCATTATTCAAAACAAAAAATGCAACCGTGTTTGAAAATTCTACATTTTCTTTAATAATGTGATTATGACGTTTACCAAATATACAAGATTTCCATTTGTTGGGTAATGCAAGTGGATGATCCTATCGTTATTTGATAAAATTTATACAAAACACTTACTTTAAAATAAATGAATAAAATATTTTAGCTAAGTGAATTATTGAAAAACTATCTAATAGTTAAATTACAAAAATTAAACATTTTAATCGTTCAATCATTTTCAGTATTTTAATTAAAAGTTAGTTTGTTAAATATTCTTTAATAAAGAGAAATAATGGAGAGGAGTTTTAATGAGGGAAAGAAACGTTCGAGAGAGGTTTCAATTTGAATGGAAAGTAAAAATATCTGTTTTCTTCTTCTTGGAGAAAAAAAAAATTATTACATATTTCATTTTTAAATAAGTTAGACTTATTCTTAATTTTTATGTTTTTCATTTAAAAAAAGAGAAAAAAATTGAAAAACAAAATATATAAAAAAAAATATATATATATATATATATATATATATATATATATATATATATAATATATTACGCTATTTAAATAATTTTTTAGTTCATGTGTATTATTTGATCTGTGTTTTTGAGTGAAAAATATCTCTTTTTCAACACTTTCAACATTCTTTTTAACTTTTTATTTTCTTCTTCATTTAATAAGATTGTGTTCCCTGAACCCCCAATTTGTTTACTCAAATTCTACCATTTTTGAGCTTTTAAGTACATCCTTTTTCCACAAATACATTGTTATAACTAACAATATTATTAAGAATGATAAAAACAGAAAAATCTGTAGATATAAAAAAAAAAACATAGGTACCATAGATATCTACAAATATTTTGATATATTTTTTTAAAATTTTAAATAAAATTATTTAAAAACTAATCTTTAAAATATAAACTCAATAACAAAAAAAAAATTAAATACAATTCTAATCAAATTACTAAAAAGAATACTAATGTAATTAAATTTGTTTTTAAAAAAATAAATATAAATGAATTGCTCTAAAATACGAATTTTAAAACATCAATCTTCTATAAAATAACTTCAATTTCATAGATCTAGATCTAGGTTAAAAATAGAAATATATAAAGTTAAATTTTAAATTATTATTTCATAATTAATATTTCTTTTTCTAATCATTTTATTTTGATTACTTTAATTTAAAACAAAATATACTTCAAAATAAAATTCAATAATAATTATTAACTGATAATAAATATATATGAGTCAAATATCATAATATCCATATTTATTACGAGTAATTAAATTTTCATTACATGTATCTATTAAGATATTCATTAGCATTCGTCATATATTTTTCCTGTCAAAGATTTTCATATAAATATCTGTGAGTACACTTTGCCATCCCTAAATATTATAATAAACAAAAACTGGATCAAAATTCTTTTATTATACTGATCTTGACGCATATTATCTCGAGAGTCTCGTGGATCATTTTTATAAATCCTTTGATGACTTCATCATTTTTATCTATTATCCAATTTTACAAAATTACTTAAATCAAAATGCGTTTTATTAACAATTAGTGTTGATTATAAGTTATAAATAAATAAATAAAACATTAGATAATAAGCCAGAAAATAATAAACAATTTTGTTATTTATATTTTGTTGTAAATTTCTCATTTTAGTAAGGAACTTGTTATTATAAAATAATAATATATAAATCAAATCATTTATGAATCATGAATTCTGGGGCATAACTATTTTCTTATTTCATTTATCATTTTAATTAATGTAAATAGAAAAAGTCCCACATCAGGGAAAGTGTTTCATGAAATACAAAATCAGTCAAATTTATGAAAAATTCTAACATTCAAATATGCATGATTTTTAATGTGAGATAGATCTTTTCAATCTTTTAAAATCTCTATTGAGTATTACTTCATTTTGTCATCTTCTAAAAAACTTTCTGGTAATCTTAAGTATATATATATATATATATATATATATAATTCAATTATTGTTAATATTTAAAATTCGCAATTAAATATTATAATATATATATATATATATACTTTACTATATAAATAAATGCAGAAGAATATATGACACGACAATTAATAAAACGTGATGTATAAGGCGGGTTCCATCTCATCCTGAAGTCGTTTTCATTGAAATTTTTCATCCAATTAATTTTTTTTAATGACAAACTTTAAACGTTGTAAATTTGTAATGATAATTTTAAAATACACAATTAAGATATTATTTTTAACTTTAAAATTTAAAAACAAATATTTATTTTTGTGTATTATGTCATTTGTTCAGAGAAAACATTCGAATTATAGTTACATTCATAACCTTCCATATATCTATGTCTGTGTCTGATGTTGAAAACAAAGTTCACACATGCAAACTTTCTTTCCCTGAACATTGGCTTTGTGTTTGAGCGTAGCAGAAGAAGCATTGATGTCAAACGCAGAGAAAGCTCGAACTTTATTTGGAATTTCTCTCTCTCAGAGACCCAAATGGCAGCAATTTTTCATTTGCTCCTCTGGTTTCTTCTTTGGGTACCTTGTTAATGGCATCTGTGAGGTACAATATATATATATGCATAGAAACACTTAGCTCCTGTTTTCTGCAAAACCACAATAAGCAATGGTTTTTCATATTTTCTTGTTGTTCCTTTGTTTATTCATAACAAGGTAAACTGACTAGAAGATTAGTTATGGTTTTGCTCCAAAAAATTTCTGTCTTTTGTTTTAATTGCTTCTGGAAATTTCATTGGAAATTTGGGTATTTTCTGTTGGTAACACCAGTCAATCATCCAGATAAATATGCAGTTTTTTTTCCTTTTCTGTTTGATGCCTCTGAATAATTGCAATTTTTGGTATGTACAAGTTGTCCTTGAAATAACTTAGTATTTGCTATTGATTATTCTCCCTCTTATGTCTGACATTCAGGAATATGTGTATAACAGGCTTCATTTTAGGTAAATTTCATTACCTTTGTAGTGTTTTTTTTAATTGAGTAGTATTTTTTCATGATGAAATAGTTGATAGTTGACTTGGTTTGTTTCAGCTATGGTTGGTACTTCACTTTTATTCAAGGATTTGTTTACTTGTTTCTGATTTATCTCTACGGTTTCACAAGCAAGCAAATGGTGAATCCATGGAAAACTTATGTGAAGCTTTCAGCTGTGCTTATGGGATCCCATGGCCTAACAAAGGGATCTTTGGCTTTTCTGAACTACCCTGCACAAATCATGTTCAAATCCACAAAGGCAAGTGACAAAAAGGCACAAGGAAATAAAAAATAAATTCAGAGTTGTGTTTTATCGTTTAGTTTAGTACCTTAAACTGTGTTAATTTAGAATGTTTAATGAGAATCAATCAACTTTGTTGCTTTAGGTTCTTCCAGTGATGATGATGGGTTCCTTCATACCAGGTCTAAGAAGAAAATATCCAGTTCATGAATATGTATCTGCTGTTCTTCTGGTCATTGGCTTGATCATGTTCACTCTAGCAGATGCACAAACATCACCCAATTTCAGTCTCATTGGAGTTCTCATGATATCTGGTGCTTTGATCATGGACTCCTTCTTGGGAAATCTGCAAGAAGCTATCTTCACATTGAATCCTCAAACCACACAGGTGATTTAATTTATATGCCATTCATTTGTAAAATTTGTGATGATCATTTTGCATAACATTAGCATAATAGATGATTGTCTTGTTCTGTGTTAACACTCAGATGGAGATGCTTTTCTGCTCTACTCTGGTGGGTTTGCCTTTGTTAATCCCTCCCATGCTTTTTACAGGAGAGTTATTCCAAGCATGGACTTCATGTTCACAGGTGCATTTCAAAATTGGAATAACTTTCTACTTTTTCCATACTTGACTTTTGCTGTTTTTTGTCACAAAATTGGAATAACACTTCAAACACCTTATCTTTTTCTTGCAGCATTTGTATGTGTATGGAGTGCTAGTGTTTGAAGCAATGGCAACATTTATTGGCCAGGTTTCTGTGTTGTCACTCATTGCTCTTTTTGGAGCTGCCACTACAGCCATGGTATATATCAGTCTCACAAGTTTTCCTTGTTTGTTTCAACTTGGGACCATTATATGACTCTAACATTAATTACTCTTTTATGTCACCATAACCTGATCAAACAGATAAGAAAAGCACCATAGTGTAAAATGATCAATGCTTAAAACATCTTGTAACAAGAAATTCTGAATTGGAACACTGAAATTTGATTTGGAGAGCAAGATAAGGAAAGGACCATAGTGTTTTAACTAAATATTACACCCTTTTATGTGGTCCTAACAGAGCTTGTTTCTCCCTTGAAATTTGTCACAGATAACAACTGCAAGAAAGGCTGTGACATTGCTACTGTCATACCTCATTTTTACCAAACCAATGACAGAACAACATGCGACTGGACTTCTACTGATAGCTATGGGGATTTGCTTGAAGATATTTCTTGATGACAAATCTAACAAAAAGACCTCAAATTCTTCTCCCATTGTCAATATTCCAAAACCTTCTGAGCACAAAGAACTTCAGGCACAGTTAGATTATGCAGGAGAAGATGAAGAAAGAAGACCATTTGTCTAACACTTTCAGTGCATAAATATATAAGTTAGAATGTTTTATATATATTTGAACAGTTTTTACAATAATAAGGTACGAGAATTCAACAAGGAATGGCCAGTGAGGGGCTTGTGTAGTTGTATGAAGTCATTATATGCCTCATTGCTAATTATTGGAACAAAAGTTACATTTTTTAATAATCATAATATATAAGTCTATCCATATATGTATAGTTTGTTCTAAAATCATTGAAGAAGAATATGATTTAGTGACTTCAACTTTATTCTTGTAAGGTGAAATATGGCTGTTCTCTTTTAGTTCTTAAAAGTATATCACAGATTTTTGTTTTTGTGAGATTTAAATATGTCAAACCGAGTATATGTCAGTAAAATGATAAGTATGCGTTGTAAGATGGGTATATATAAAGTTATATATTATATGTTACATATGTAATAATAATATATTAAAATTATATTTTGAATATTGAGAATAATAATAATAATAGTTTCGCATTCCTCTGCGATATTATGATTTTCTCATATATGAGTATGTCAATGTGAAATTATTACTATTATTACAATAATAATAAAAATTAATTTAATTATAATTATTAGAAATAATAAGTAAAATAAGGCTTATTTATATTTTAAGTTCTTGATAAATTTAAAAACTTTCAATTGAATCCTTATAAATCTTTATGATCTATTAAGTATTCAATCAATCTTGTTTTTTCAATTAAATTTTTGCACTGTTAACCTTTTCTGTTAATGGGAGGATGCGACTGTTAAGAAGTTGATATGATTATTATTTTGTCATGTCACTCTATCATCACCTATGATTTTATAAAATATAAAATTATGATATATTTTCAACTTTTATTGAAATAATAAAATCATAATTTTATAATTATACAATTTTGAATTAAAATAATACAAATATAAAATCATAAATTTTAAAATTAAAAATTTTAAAATCAAAATAAGAAATTTGGTGCTCTTTTATTTATAAAATTTACCAATAAACAAATTTATCGATAATAAAAATTATAAATTACTAACAGATACATTATCGACATTGTCGAAATTCTAATTTATTGACCGATGTCACCAACAAATTCATTACATACAAATATTTTTGTTAATTTAACTCTTGTACATTCCAATGATACAAATATAAATATATAGCAAATAGTTGCATGAATTACACTCTTTCTCAACATATTTAACCGTTATGCACTCCAACCAGTACTATCCCCTGCTCCTTGTACCACCCAATCATAATAGATGGAAACCACAAAATAGGATAAACAATTGATTTTTATAAAATATATTTTATATATATATATATATATATATATATATATATATATATATATATATATATCACCACAAGAAAACTTATAAATAATGATAAATTTTAATGACTATTAATTATTAGTAACTATAGTGATTAATTTAGATACCAATTTACAAAACTAAATATTATTGATTACTAAAATAGTCAATATTATGAATACAAAATTATAATTAGTCATTAAATTAATGTTTAAAATTAGCTACGATGGTTTTAGCTATCAAAGAAAATTGGTCACTATAGCTATTTAGGTTTTAGACATCAAAATGAATTAATTTATAAATTAGTTTCTAATTAATTAGTGACCAATAATTTTTAATTTTGTAAATTGATATCTAAATTGATTTGACTAGTTATTTTTTTGTTTCTAATAGAGGATTTTCTTGCGGTGTATATATACCAATAACGTACATGTTAATCATCAAAGTCAAACATTTAACTCTATCAACCCACTCGATTCATTCTCATGATAAAGATCCATAAACAATCTAAATAAAATAGACATTTGACTTTATATTTAGAAATTTAGAAATTTCTTGTATTGAATTAAACTCAGAAGTTATACACATGCCATATGTCCTCCCATTATGTAGAGTCACATATCAAGAACAAAGTCTTCCTCATATGACAAGATAAAATCTTATACCGTAAGACACAATCATTTTTTCATCACCCCTCTAGAACGCAGAAACTTCCATTAAATCTTATTGTCCAATATCTTTTTATATGTGAGTCCAATATTACCAGAGTTCAGAATTCTCATTCAATTACATCCTAAAAATCACTCAATATAATATTTCCTCTTTAAAAATAACTAGATTCATATCAATTACATATAAAATAACATTCCTAACTATATTTTTGGCATAACCCCAAACTCTCCTAGACCAAAGATTTATGGCAAAACTCCAGACTCTATTGAACCACATGCACACTTGACAAAACCTCATTGGACTCTATTAGCCAAACATCTCATGAATTTTCATCTCACAAAAACAATTCTTTGTCATTACACAAAGATTTTCCTTTCTCTCGATCAGCGAGCATGTACACTCATCCAACACGATTTTCCTGTTTTAAATATATTTTAATAATATATATAACTTAATTTATCAAATGATGCATTACTTTTATCCAAACACGCTCCGTTTACGGGATGATAAACCAACATTATTCACAACGACTACAGTTATGCGAAACCTTCCGCTTAAACAAAAATTATATATGAAAAAAATTTCATCAAATATATTACTTTCTACGTGTAAATATTAATTAATATCTAAATATTATACAACCCATTGTTTTAACGATAAAGTACTACAACCTATCATTCGTCAAATATATAACTAAACTAATTTATGGTAATAAATGTACATGAATCTCGTGTGGTCACAGGGCATGATTCCTAGGTCATTTTATAGACTTTTCCTCAGATACAAGATTGCCCTATATCATCACCAAATTTGGCGACACCTAGGACAATTCCGTTGGTTTTGCAAACTCCAATGTTCAAAAAACCACACGAAAAGAAAGTCATAAAAAAAACAAAAAACAGACTTAGGAAGGTAGTTTGGCTCCAAAAAAAGGTGATTGAATCACGTAACACCACTTTCCTTATTTTCCTCAACCTCGTTCTTATTCTAAATAACTGCTAATAACCCTATCTCGTTTTTTACTTCACAGTTTTCAAACTCTCATCTCTCTCACACACACCCCATTTCTTTCTTCTCTTTCTCTCTAAGTGATGGCTTCAGACCCCACCAGAAAGAGACTGGTATTAAGCTCAAAGGCCATGGCTGATGCAGCTTCATGGTACTGTGCCTTTGTTCTTGTGGCCCTTTTGCTCCTAACCATGTTCAGAGACAGCTCCACGCTTCCGAGCCATGTAGACAACAACAACAACAACAACAACCAACTCATGTCACGGCCATGCGAGGAAATCTATGTTGTTGGAGAAGGTGAGACACTTCACACGATAAGTGACAAGTGTGGTGACCCTTTCATAGTTGAGAACAACCCTCACATCCATGACCCTGATGATGTCTTCCCTGGCCTCGTTATCAAGATTACACCCTCACATCATGCCTAGAATAGTTAAGGTTTTATATTGAAGGAAGAATCGATTCTGTTAGAGGAATATATTGTCATCATCTTGTTCTTTCTTTTTTCACTTTATTCCTTTCTTGATCCTCAGAATCAACATGAAGTTGAAAAGTTTTTTTTTTTTTTTTTTTCATTTGTATATATGAATAAATAGCAAGGAAAACTTCATAGTTTATAGTCTTATCTAGAATAGAATAGCCTTTGTGTAGGTTATACTTAACAAAAAATAGAGTGTAAATTCAGTTTTTATATCATTGGCCTATAAGTAATTGGAATATACTTAATGTTCTGTTAATTCTATTTTTTTAAGTGAAATTAGTGTTGTATATTATGAAGTTTTCAATAGATCGATTCTTTTATTGATGTTACTATTTCGTTAATGGAATTGTCGGTGGTATGATGAAAACGGTGAAGAACAAAATTCCAAAGCTTTCATTGTCGTGGTTGAGGAAATATTCTCATAGCTATATATATGTCCATGGAAGTTTTGAAAATACTTGTAAATTTTCTATTTTTCTCTTGCTTTGCTTGTCTTTACTTTGTTTTATACGCAATCGATTGAGCTTGTATGTTTTATGGATGAGGGTAAAATTGTCACAAGCTATAAATCTTGTTGAGTCTATATACTTTGTCTAAGAATGGTTAAAATTCCTTGAGATAATCACTAAACGAATGTTAATGATATATTCTTTAATATGTTTTAATACAGTTTTTTTTTTTTATAATCAGAGGCATTTATTAGTTTAAAAGTGGAACTTACACCCATTTATTAATTTATTATGAATTCATTTAATAATTCATAAACATGTATTAACTATGGTGCTATTACTTTTGTAACTACGAAAAACGAACGAGAGAGAATGCTGTTAAATTGGTTAAGGTATCTTGGTACAATGATGGTTTTAGAAGTTTTCTATTTATTGATTATTTAAAACTTAAATAAAGAACAAACACATTCACCTATTAGTTAATAGAAATCACAACAAGATTATTCTATACGCAATTTCATTTCATGAAAAGAAGATACTTATATTGATTTTATTATTTTTGGTGAAGATTTCACCAATACAAAAATAGGATTTCACAATAACAATACTTTTAAAAGTCATTGTCATCATAAAACATAAAACATGTGGTGACAATTTTGTAATTTTTGCGTATTTTTTAACGACGGTTAGATATAAAATCGTCTTCTTTTTTCAAAAAACAAAACCATGACGGATTCAAAGTACTGTTGTCAAAAATAGAATGTTAAGGAAATCATAATTTAAGTCATCTTTCATTTTTCGCACTCACTCTTATGTTTCTCCTTCTACTTCACAAAGTTTTCTTCTTTTGTGGAAACCTGTGCCACCGTTGTTGGATTATTTGGTTATACCAACGTCGTTCGTTGCCCTGATCATTGGAAAAGTATGAGTTTTCCTTCCCAGGTTCATGTTACAACCATCGTTGCTACATTATTTGGTCACGCCACCATCATTTATTGCCCTAGTCATCGAAAAAGTGTGAACTTTCCTCCCTATGTTGGTGCCACAACAACCACACTGCTACATTATTTTATCACGCCACCACTATTTGTCGTCCCGATTGTAAAAAAAGTGTGATTTTCTTGGGCGTTTTGTGGGTGGTGGGTGGGTGGGTGTGGGCGTTTTATGACTTTTGTGTTATTTCCTTGTTCTTCATGTGCATGATTCATTATTTATGCTTTTTGTAGTATATAAACATTGAAAAGTGACTTAGAACCTAGTTCAAGATTGAACAACTTAGAGGTTTGATTTTAAACATAGACTATAACATCTTAGTCATTCTAAAGACCTTCTCTTAATGCAAACCTTGTGTTACAATGACTCAAGAACTAATATTTTCACATAGAAGTTTAGAACTTGTGTATAAGGAATTAGGACTTGTGAATTCATGGTGTGAAAGTTTGAATTATGTTAGAAATATATTGTGTAGATTTTTGTTTTGAGTTTAGTTTGTGAAATCCAACCCCAATGAATCTTTGTATTGTTCGCTTCATATAACTTTAATTTAGTAGTTTTATATGCTTTTAATCTAATTTCATCTCGCTTAATTTGAATCAATCCATGTTTATATTCATAGTTTAAATTAATAAATATACATAATTATGTAAACCATCACAAATCCCTTGAAAAAACAATATTTGAACTTTTCACTTTTTTATTACTTGTACAACTTGGTACACTTGTCCAAAAGTTATCAAATACCAAGACAATTTAAGAAAAAAAAAGGTATTCAACTCTCCATCATTATCACATGTAATTATAATGTTAAATTATGCCTTTGGTCTCCATTTTCGTAGAAAAATATTGATTTGGTTCCTCTATTATTTTTTTATCTCAATTTGGTTCTTATTTTGGATAATTTGATGCAATCAAGCCTTTTCCGTTAGTGGTACAATAACAATGTTAAAGGAGTGTCACATGACAATTCCTAGACTTTTTGAATTTTGAATTTTTATTTTTATTTTTGAATTTTTTAAAAAATTAAAAATTTGCCACGTGTCAAGCTGATGCCGTGTCACGTGACAATGATAATGTGATGTGGCAGTCACAGTGCCACATGTCACTATTATGTTATGTGTCATTTCTTCATTCTCAATTTGGTCTCTATATTTTTATTTGTCTCAATTTAGTTATCATTTTTGTAAAAATTGCGCAATTTTATCCATCACCAAATTGAAACAAAAATTAAATTTTATATAAATGTTATACAAATATTTTTATTAAATTTGATATTTTTATTGAAATTGATATTTTTATTATATATTTTTAACAAAACTAAGTTTATTTAAATTTGTGTTTCACATTCAACTTTACTAAAAATTGTTTTAAATTTTAAATTCATTTGTTTTCAATATTGTTACATAAACTAGTTAAAATTATTTTTAAAATTTATATAATTGTTATTTTTACACAAACTCAAACATTTGTATAGAAATTATTGAACTATACACATTTTAAAAATATATTCAAATTGGTCCACAACGTGCACTCGCCTGAGATGCCGCAAGCTTGGTTTGTAATTTGATTGCGTTTTATGGCACCCGTCCTTCAAAGGAAGAATAATTGCTGCAAAATTATTTCTCACAGGAAACAAAGAATAAAGAAGAGGAGTATGTTTTTGTTATCTGATATTCCACGGGACGAGAGGGTTTTGAAATTTTGTTGATTTGGTTTTCAAATGTATTGCAGATGCAGAAGACGAGGAGATCAGCAGCAACAAATTAGGGTTTGAGAAAAAAAAATTATTGATTATGGGTCGAGTTGGGTATCCATGGATTTTTTATTTGGTACCCGTACCCAACCGTTTATATTCGTATTTATCCAAATATTTTTATCCACTTAATCTGAATTGAAATACATTAAACTGAATCCATCCATTCTCTGTCGGGTTTCACGGGTTCGGGTGGTTTGAGTATTTTTGCTCACCCGTAATTGCATCAAATTGCTCAAAATAGAGACTAAATTGAGATAAAAACAAATAGAAAGACCAAATCAATATTTGCCTACGAAAATGAAAACTAAAATACATAATTTAACCTTATATTATCTAGAACAAAATGAGATTAATTATTTTAAATTTCCAAATATGATTTTAGAAAACAAAGTCATATGTGCAAGTCACAAAAAATGGGTTATATGATGCTCCTTAAAATAGAAAAAATGTTCTACATAATTTTTTTTATTAATAGTTGAAAAGAGATTTACTATACAATTTTACTATACAAACTTCAATTTCACTAATTATATTTTATTAATGATTGAAGTAATTAAATAGAGATTTAGTAATTGATACACATATTTATTAAAATAAATTGACATGATTTAGAATAATATTTATAGAATTAAGATTAACTCTTAGTAATAACGTTACATTATTTTTACATAATTAATGTATTCGAATTAAATCGAATTATAAATATAAGTTGTCATGACATAAAACATGAATATTCTGAAAATAATTTGTAATGTAACATTTATCTTACAGTAAATAAATAAATAAATAATTAGAATAGTATTTGACCTAGACTTTTTGGTCATAAAAAGTAGTATGTTCTATATGTTTTTTAATTTATTTAATGAAATAAAGAAAAGAAAGTGATTTGAAAATCAAATAAAAATAAAAATCAGTATTTGTGTGATTCATGAGATCAAGATTTGGATTCGTTTCGTACTCTGGAAAAATGAGTCAAAAAAACTCTGAAATCAAATTCACATGCTGTTGAAATTGAAGAATAAAGAAACACAGGAAGAAGAAGAAGAAAAAGAGTTGTGTGAATAAAGGGGTGAATTAGGTTTGTGATCGATTGATTGATCGGAGAGAGAAGAGATAGGGAAATGGGGGATCAGGCTGAGGGAACGGTTCAGAACGTTCTGGATCAGGATTCTCTGAAGTGGGTCTTCGTCGGTGGCAAAGGCGGCGTTGGCAAAACGACATGCAGTTCGATTCTCTCCATTCTCCTTGCCTCCGTTCGCTCTTCCGTTCTCATCATCTCCACCGACCCTGCTCATAATCTCAGCGACGCATTTCAGCAGCGTTTCACCAAAATCCCCACTCTCGTCAATGGCTTCTCTAATCTATACGCCATGGTGATTAATCCCCCTTTTACCTAGGGATGCTTTTTTTTTTTTTTTTTTTTTTTTTTTTTTCTTGTTCAATTGGTTTATCTTATTTGTGTATGTATGTTGGGATTGTGGTGTAGGAGGTGGATCCTACCGTTGATCATGAGGATATTGGTGGCGCTGATGGGATGGACAGTTTGTTCTCTGAACTTGCCGGCGCGATTCCCGGAATTGATGAGGCCATGAGCTTTGCTGAGATGTTGAAGTAAGAATACTGTGGCACTTCAGTCTTGCTGAACTTGGTTTTGATGCGTATGTGTACTGTTTGTGACAGGATAAGTAGAGTGATTTAGGTTTGAGGCGTGTGTGCGTGTGTAATGTTTGGGAAATGATTAGTGGATTGATTTAAGTTTGTTTGAGAGGAAGAGGAGTGATAGTTGATTTTGGATTGGTGGCTCCCTGGTTGTATTTAGTCTTTAAGAACTTGCTTGTTAGGAAAATTTCGAAAAGAAAAACTATCAACAGACACCACTACCCTAATTAATGTCTAGGAGTCGCTAGAGAAAGAATTAGAGAGAAGTGTGGATGTGATAGAGATATGATGTTGTGATAGAAAGAGATGAATAGAGAAAAGTTTTAAGTGTTGATGTAGTGTATGATATGAAGGTCGACACAGATTATTACTCTTTCGGAAAACCTTAGGGAAACAGTTATTGAGATTTTAATCCTGAACATAGGTGCTCTTGTAAAAGGGAAATAGATCTCTAGGTTTTGTTATCTACTTTTACGTGATTGACACAATTCATGTGTGCTCATAATTTCTTACAAGAATCTTGTATAAGTTTGATACCTGCCATTGCAGTGGCCTCTTTGGTTGTTGCCACTGCCCGTGACATAATAAATTTCCTGATTGAGATCGTAGTTCTTTATCTGTTTCCTCAGGATCTTTAAAAGTGACACGCCAAAGGAAACATGTAAAAAATTTCAGATATTGAATTTTCAATTTTTTGATTATGTAAATTTTTGGAGATTAGTTCAGGGAGCAGAAGATTCTTTTTGTTACCCCACAGCCCATTACGAGGAGCCTTTGGACCATCATCGAGATTTTACTTGGTATTTTATAAGTAAAGGTCATAGGGTTTTGTTGGAAGGACTGGGGACAAAACTGGTCATGGAGGATGGTAATGCTCTGGTTCCGTATTGAGTAGAGAGAAACTGGAAAGGAGTATAGTGAATTTTGTGTATTGTGTACACACAGTATTATTATTTATAATGAAGAAGATATATAGGAATAGGGAACAAAATTATCCTTTAGTGGGAAATATTTGGTAACATATGTCCCTGTCAAATCATATCATATCTCCCTGTTAAATGTAATCAAATCATATTCTTAACAGTTTTGGTAAGTGTCAATTTTGTATATTTTCACACCCAAGGAACTGGGTGGATGGAATGAGGGTATTAGTGGCAATAATAGTATAGGTATGAAGTGTGGGGATGACAATAGTTCCTCACATCCTAAAAAATTACTTGAATTGAAAATTAGAAGGCTGGGGATCCTAATTTAAATCTTACACACATGAAATAGTGTAGCTACGAAAATTCCTATTGTAGGTTCCTGAAAATCCTGTCTTGTTGTAGCAAGTGCTGAGTTTTTACTTACTCGTGTAAAATATTAAAACTACAGTATTGTGTAGGTATATGATTAATGAGAGGGTGCCACTCCCATCACAGGTATTCTTGTAGCAAAAAGGACTTACAAGAAAAGACTGAACCTTTTTGCTTTTCAACACCCATATCTATGTTAATTTTAGTTACAAATGAATCAATACGTTGTAATATCAAAATCTAAAGTTGTATGCATAATATTTATCCACAATAAGCTATGTGAATTTTTATTTATTTGTTGATTTGAAATCATCATTAACGGTGCTTGCTTAATCAAGAAACCTGTTAATCAGGCATGTGGTCTTCTTATTTCTTTATCTTTCTTTGAAATGTCACTTTTCAACTTAATACTTTTATGTTATTCATTGTGTGTTTTGTTCTATAATTATTTTGCAGATTGGTCCAGACCATGGATTATTCTGTTATTGTATTTGATACTGCTCCCACTGGTCATACACTCAGACTGTTGCAATTCCCAACGGTTTTAGAAAAGGGTCTTGCAAAAGTAATGTCTTTGAAAAATAAATTCGGTGGTTTGTTTAATCAGGTATGAACTTAAGAATAAAGTCTTTTGCATCACTTCATATTTTCTTTCTACTTTAATTTTTTACTAATCTCAGTTTCAGTATTTAGATAGACTGTAATATTCAAATTTAATTAACCTACCGTATTTCCTCATAGTAGATCTGGGATCAGTGCAATATAACATTTTTTTTAACTTACATAGAAGACTTATTTAATACAAGATCTTGATAACCCATCCGTCCACACCAGTTCCCTCTTAATTAGATGGTTAGTATTAAACAGACCCTCATTTAATTTGGAAATGGAAATCTTACCGTTTAGTGTTCAACTTCAATCGCCTCATTTCATTCCTTGATGTATTTTTTTCCTCCCAGATGTATCATTCCATAGCAAAAGGATGTTTTCTGGTCCTGTGCAGCGATCCCACTCTAACTGTTTTGTCTTTCTTTGCACTACAATTCAGGATGGAAAATGTGGATGTCTGTTGTCCATTGTTTTAGAACTGAATCACAGGAGACCTCTTTGACGTTCTAAAAAACTACTGATCAGTCCTTGCCATTGTTACTTTCACCATATTCAATTAAACAGTTATCATTTGATGCCTTCAGAACAGTGGTATCAATGTTGAAGGCCAAAAGTTCCGCATACAAACACTCGTTGCAGTCTATGGAATTATCATTACTAATTTACGCATTTAATAGTCCAGATAGTTTATGAATGCAAAACCAATTGTTTATGTTACTTGTGGATGGACACCATCATCTTTTTCTTTTTGATGGTTTTCGGATAGCTTCTACCCCTAATCATAAATTGTAGTGCACTTGCAGAGTGAGAGTGAGACATTCTCCCCATTCTCTCAATTAGACACTTTCAATGTTTTCTCTCTTCTCTCGTTTGGATGTATATTTCACACACTTTTACAGCTAGTAGTGTAATTTCAATCAACCATAATGACCATCTTTTTTATCTTTATTTGTATACTCTCTTTTAACCACCACTTTCAATTTAAATAGGTTATTTAAATCTAAATGTAAAGATATTTATCATAAATTTTTTTATATAATATGATTTATCTCGTTTGGATGTATATTTCACACACTTTTACAGTTAGTAATGTAATTTCAATCAACCATAATAACCATCTTTTTCATCTTTATTTGTATACTCTCTCTTAACAACCACTTTCAATTTAAATAGGTTATTTAAATGTAAATATAAAGATATTTATCATAAAATTTGTATATAATATGATTTATATCCTTTATCCAGTCTCAGTATATACATATGATATATCATATATGTACGTACATTGATTGGATAATTTAGGAAACAAGCATGGTATGTTCTAGGAAACCAATCCCTGATATTGTAGGATTGATATGCTAGTAATAAAACCAAGGTACAACTAATATACAGAATTAGAACCAATAGGGCTTAAATTTGAAACTTTCTAAAATATTTTGAACAAATTTTATATTAAAAAATACATATTATGAATTTTAATTTTAAAAAATCAATATATATTCTGAGGAAGCAGGCTATTTAATACTACTTTATAATATTCCTGTAGCATAGATATGTTTGTATCCAACTTGGAAGAAACTTCTCTGATATACCCATGAGACTGTTTTGTTTTATAATCTATTGTGTAATTGGAATCCATTTTGAACTTTTACCACAGATGACTCGTATGTTTGGCATGGGTGAGGATTTTGGAGATGATGCAATTCTTGGGAGGCTTGAAGGCATGAAGGATGTAATTGAACAAGTTAATAAGCAATTCAAAGATCCGGTAAGAATTACATTAAATTTATGTATGGTATTGTTTTAAAAATGTGAATTTCTTGTTTATTTGTCTTGTACTGTTGCTGCTGAATGAACCTTAGTTGTAGGAGCTGGATCAGAAAATGAATGAAAACAGATTCTTTATTGCTTGCATATAAACTGAATTACTGGTTAATAAGGCCTGCTCTCTCCACAACAATCATCAATGCCCCTTCCTTATCGGATTGGATTGGATATCTTTCATCATCTAGAGAATCTCAATTAATAAGAATCCTGAACACTACACAAGGAAACCTTGCCTATAGATGTGCAAGGATATTGTCTAATACATGACTAATTTATAGATATTTAACACTGTCAGTTAATAAAATAAAAGGTTAAGTATGTTTTTAGTCTTTGAACTTACATGCAAAATTGGAATTCGTCCTTCTCAAAAAGTTTATATAAAATGCAACCTTATACTTTAGTAATGCATGAAATACATCCTCATTGAATGATGTTAAGTTTTTTCTTAGGTGTGTAACGGTGATGATGAGGGGATTAAAAAGTTTTCAGACGTGGCTGCCACATGGCTGACACGTGTAATTTTATAAAAATAAAATTTCTGATCTTTTTTGGTCTTGTTATTCTTTTCTTTTACAGTTTTTTTTCTCTTTTTCCTTTCCCTCCTTCAACTTCTTCTAAGCGACCCTCAACCCACACCAAGGGTCTCACCACAGCACCTCCCCCATCCAACCAAACCCACTGACGGCAACACCGACACATTTGGAGCCCTTGCCGCTGGCATTGGATGTCTCTGCCATTGTCTGACCCTTCAAATTAGTGTGTGCCGTTGTCAAACCCTAACTTCTTAAGATGGGAAGGATCCAAGCGGTGCAGGATCTCTCGATTTGGTGAACATCGTCATGATCTCACTGCAATCCCACATCCTTGATCTAGCATCATTGTCAACTCATGGCCTCCTCTATAGTTGTGGGATTGAGCGAGTTTGCATGTTTACTTTGGATTTCTGTCACAATTATTCCTGTTCCTCCTATTTCTCCTAATGTTGACACTCTTAATTGGAGGTCTCAATTTTCTATAACTTTTAGTGTAGTTTGTATATTCATGAGAGAATTTAACCTTGTAATTCTTAGAAACCATGGTTAGTTAGGAGCTAATAATGGGAGAAAGTTGAAGTAGCACATTGCTGGTAGTGCAAATCATGTCTTGACATGTTAATGTAAAAAATAACATGAATATTTTACTTTTAATGGAATATTACATTTACTATTCACACTAAGACTGCTGGTTTTTATTTTGCAGAAACTATATTTTCTTAAAGGAGATGCTCTGTTGAGGAGCTTATTAAACTTCTATTCATGAACCATATTCTTTATGCTTATTTATTGAAAGGAGAATGTTGAGTTTGATTTTAAAATTAGGATTATGCTAGTATTTGTATTTTGTATTAGACTTTGGCTCTATATATATGGCTTTATTCGTGGACAATGTATATAGAGTTGAAGTCTATATAAATTCCAAATACGAACATTATCGTAATTTTAAAATCAAACTCATAGCATTATAAATAAAAAATGATAAGAATAAGATCCTTATCTTTATCTAACTATCTTAAAAGTTTTAAACATAACACAAATCCTATAAACTAACATGTTCATGTTCTAATTATTGATAATTGTTGGAGATCCCAAATCGATTAGAGATAAGACAAATTTATAGGATATTAGTGGGTGCAAATCCCACCTTATTAGCCAATTTTGTAAGGTTGAATTAGGTTTAAATTTCCTTTCTTAAGGTGGTATCAAAGTCATCTAATGCTTATATCTAATGCCTATCTCAGTGAGATTTGTTGTTTGACCACCCATTAATGTCTAATCTTGCGCTTGAGATGTATATGCATCAGTGTAAGGAGTGTGTTGGAGATCTCACATCGACTAGAGATTAGATAGATTTATAATATATAAGTTAGTGCAAATCTCACCTAACAAGTTGGTTTTGTAAGGTTAAGTTAGGTTTAATATTTACTTTTTAAGAATAATTTAGTCACATTTCCGACAATTTTCTTTTTCTGGTCTTAGATAACCTTTAAAAAATAATGTTACGTGACACATGAAAAAATTAAGGTGAGTACAAGCATCTTTGACTTGTGTTTGGATCTGTATAATTTTGATAAAAAGAATGAGCTTACTTTCATTCAGTTTTCTTATAATAAGACATCCATGTTTTTTGAATTTGTAACTTGGAATTGTTTGATAGGTCCTAGCCATTTGTTGTTATTTTTATGTTCCCTTTATTTCGAGTTTTATACGATCAATTAAGATGTATTGGTTTTGTCTTTGAATAAAATATTGTGTGCTTGATCTTATTTTCTATTGTACCCAAACCCAGCTTCCAATCCCTTTCCAATCACTGAATTGTTGTATTTCTTTATTTACAGGACATGACAACCTTCGTCTGTGTGTGCATTCCCGAATTCCTTTCTCTATATGAGACAGAAAGACTGGTTCAGGAACTTACAAAGTTTGAAATTGACACCCACAATATCATCATTAATCAAGTAATCTTTGATGACGAAGGTAACATTCCTGTCATGTCCTTTATAACTTACATTTTTTTTTAATTTCTTTTCAAAATCATATTATTTTCTTCTAATCCTTTCACCCTTGTATTGTAGATGTTGAATCCAAGTTACTCAAGGCAAGAATGAAAATGCAGCAGAAATATCTGGACCAGTTTTACATGTTGTATGATGACTTCAACATTACCAAGCTTCCATTGCTCCCAGAAGAGGTTAGTTGTTGCATTCTTGATACTCAGCAATTTATTTCCTGCTCGATTGTATGATTAGACTTAAATGAACGATGACAAATTAATAGGTTACTGGGGTTGAAGCTCTGAAAGCATTTTCTAGACATTTTACATCACCATATCAATCCTTAGCTAGTGGAGGAGACCATGTAGAACGGTTACAGCGCAAATTAGCATCACTACAACGACAGATACATGAGACTGAGGAAGAATTGGAGAGAATCAGAAGGGGCATCTAGGCTTGAGGGTCTCCATCCATGAATAATGTCATTGTACGCCTTTTTTGTTCACATTATTTTTTAGCTTACATTTGATAAAGCATCTTTTTCTTTGTTGGCTCGCCAACACAAGTCATTCTCTATATGCTTTCATTTTAAGGTCACAGTGAGCTTTGTTATGTAACTCCAAAAAATTATTACTGAGGTTAGTCTAATTTGTTTCATGAATATTCTTTACTTGTCTTGTATTTTTATAATTTATATTCTGAGATGGATAATTTCTTATCAATATTCTTCTTTGTTTTGTTTAAACTTTCCAAGTATTGATGTGCTTGTTAAGATGTCCAATAAATTGTCCATGATGAAAAACCTTTCTGCTTTAGTTGGATAATATGACGATGATACCATGAAAAGTGAGACGTAAAAAGGAAAAGAAAAGAAGAGAAAACAAGAAATTGGTGGAAATGAAATTTAATTAAAGGAAGACTTTCAAGTTATGATAAATTTAGATGTTTTAAAGTTCATATTAAAAGTTTCATTTTCTGAAGTATTTGAAATTTTATATTTTTTAATTGAGTTTTTGCTACCCAATTTTGGTGTTAATTAACACGATCGAAGAAGTAATTAGTTTGGATGTCATTTTGTATATGATGAAAAAGAAAATAAAGGTTTAAATTTTAAATTTATTAAATATTGAAAATTCTCATTCTTTTAATTAAATCTCTATCATTAATTGAACTTTAAAATTTAATACTCATATTAGTATATTTTATTATACTTAAAATATATTTGAAATAAAAATTTAAGAATTTATAATTGCTTATGTGATTTCTATAATTCATTATTTAATTTTTATATTAATTATGTGATTATTTATAATGTGAAAACAGAAAACCAATAAAATATTTTATAGTTATTGTTAACATTCATTTTTGCATAATTTTCATATTTTTGTCCACAAAATGTGAGGTTTTTCTTTTTCTTTTTTTTTTTCGTTTTGTACATTTGTTTTCACATATATAAATAAAAATAATTTTCTTATTATCAGTCATATGTAAAAAAGGAGTTGTTAATAATTTATTAACGTGATAGAGATGATAATGGAATGGAATAAGTTTGACTATCTTCATCTCTATTTTGTTTTATCATTAAATGGACATAGATTTTTACCATTTCAAACATTAATTAAATATTTTATAAAAAATAAAAATTACAACAAATAAAATATAATATTATTAAATATTTAAATATTAATTATCAAATATTTAAATATTAAAATAGAAGGCATAATTTTTAATTATAATCGAACAAATATCAAATCAAAGTTAATATAAATGTCAATTGGATAAATTAAATAAATATAATAAAAATAATTAAATAAATATCAATAAACTACAAAACTAATAATCAAATAAAATTAATATAATAAGTTACCTCTAGGTTATTCAATAAATTAAATATGTTTTACTAATTTAAAGTAAGAATAAACATAAAGACAAGGACAAGTACGAAGATTAGATAAAGTGAATATGTATTTACTTATCACGTTTCTATCCTAATTTAAAAAATAAAATATTATCAACATGTCCTTAGTCAATACGGAGAATTTTACAAATATTCATGAAAACATATTCATATCATCTCTAATTAAGTTTCATCTCTAATCAAGTTTGGTATACAACATCCCAATAGCTTGGACTTAGGATTGAAAGATAAAAAAATTGTAAATTGTTTTGGATAGTTTAGTTAATATAAATTTTTAAAAAAATTACAAATAATATATTTACAAAATAATCAAATTACTTTATATAATATATTAATTTTGATGGAAGTATTAAGTTATAATTTTATTTTCTTATTATTTTATAATTATTAATTATTCTTAAAAGTATCACATCCCTCCATTAGACATAAAATTAATTTTAAAAATATAAATAAGTGTAAATATCATCTTATAAATCATTAATGATTTATAAGTTGAATTAGGTTTAAAGTTTATATTATATACATCCATATTTTATTGTTGTTTATTATGTTTATGTTATATAATATAATAAGACATATTTAATCTGTTATTTACTGTATATGATGAAAAATAATAATTAATTATATGAAACAAATAAAAGATCATAATCAATTATTATTTTAGTATGATTGATTATGTTTAGAAAAAAAAACACACAATGATTTATGGTTATTATGTGAGTTGGTTTAAACATACATAATTGATTGGTTATGCAATAGTTAACTGATTATACTTTTAATGAATGAATGCAATTGTAAGAAAGAAACCATTCATCCATGCACCGATCAAGCAACAAACATGCAAACAATTTAACAGCTTTGTGAACATGATCAAGCAAGGTTTCAGTAATGGATAAAGAACAAATAATTGGAAAATCTCAGTGAATGTTGGAGTAGGGAAAAAAATAATATCACTGCAACATTACTCAACACTGGAAAAAAAGTTTTAACTGATTTTTATTTCACATCACATTAAAATACTTTCTTCAGTTTTATTAATCATAAAGTTGAGATGGCCGAGTTGGTCTAAGGCGTCAGATTAAGGTTCTGGTCCGAAAGGGCGTGGGTTCAAATCCCACTCTCAACAAAATATAACTTTTTATTTTTTTTGCCTGTTTTTTATTTTTTTTTCCCACAATCATCAAAAATATTACTTTATATTCTCTTTTTCCTCTAAATATAAATCAATTAGTGTCTTGTATATATAAAAAGCAACCCTTATTTTAAAAAATTACAAAATAATTAAATATTGCCATAGTATTTTTCTTTTCTTAAAATAATCAAAATAAGAAAAAAAACATTAAGAGAATTATAAAAATTGGAGAAGGAAATGAGCTTGAATGGGTATTTTTCTATGTTTTTAATTTTTTGATTTAATATATATTTAGAGAAGAAAGATAAAAGAAAAATGAATGTAGTTTAAGTATAAGTAAATCTTAGCTAATTTCATCATATTTAATGGAATTGCTCTCAAAATACAGTTCATTTAATTTAAATTTCATTCTCAACGACTATTTATTATTTTTATATCAAGTTTCAAACAAAAGACAATTTGATAAATAAAACGGTTTAATTTTTTAGATCAGTTAGATTAGAGTATTTAGTACTTTCTTTTATTGCCGTGAAGTATTATATTAATTTATATTTAAGATCAAAAGAGAGTATACAATTTTGTTATCAATAATTAATTTTTTTCTTCTGCGTGAAATTTTTACTAGAATTTTGGTCTCCAGTGAAATTAACCTACCAACAAATTATCTATCCACAAAGCTTTCAGTCATTTAATATAGATTCAATCCTTACCAATCAGACCAAGTTTTACTTTTATCTTTAAAAACATAATTTAATCATTAATATCAATTTATAAATAATCTTGACAACTTAATCTTTTCCAATTTACAAGAATCTACACTCAACTCAATCAAACATAAATAAATATATGTATATAACGATACAGCTTTTAAAATATTGAAGACTGTTTAATCGATTGCATTTAATCAATAATTAGAGTAAGTTGGGTGAAAGAAAACTTTTAGTAAAACACCTTAAACTTCTAAACAATAATTCATTAAAAATGTCAAATCATGAACTGGTTGGTACATGATAATAACAACAATTTGGCTTAAAGAAACATTTTTTCTTCCACAGGTATTGCTATTAATCACCATTTCAATGAAAGGAAACACATTTGCAACAATTGATGAAAGATACACATAATCTCTCAGAACAAATATAAGACTTTACTTTGTTAGTGTCAGACAAATATCATCATTCCTGCTAAAAGCTGTAGTGCAATACAAATTTGATTTCAGTGAAATTAAGGACTATAAATAGCATTATGCATACTACACTATGTAAGTTTGTTCATCCACAAACTTTTTAGTTATCAAGGTTCCAAATGACTTCAATAACTATGTTTATCATTAAGTGATAATAACCATTTGAAAATCTGAGTTCTAACCACCATGCAGGGTTGATATAAAAACCACCACATCTTTCTCTTCCAGTGATGTGTCCAGCTGACCACTTAGCTCCCAATCACAGTCATTCACCAGAACAAGAACTCCAGGTCTCCTGCACAACAAACCACACAATAACATTGTTTAGCTCTATAATATTTACACATTGTCAACTGTCACAACTGAAATTATGATGATTTCTATTCACCAGACGAAATTGGATGTTGATACATATATATGTATCCCAAATATTCAGTACAAGTATTCTTAATTAGTTTAAGCATAAACTAATGAGAAAAACTCAGGCTTAATTACATTAAAGTAAGCTATCTCTGATGTTTGCAATTGAGCATATACAGTAAATCATTCAGTGTGTTAAGATTATATACCCTTCAGATTAAATTGATGGTAAACATAAACAAGCTAACTTGTTCCTATTCTTAAATCAAATGTATTTGGATCATAAAACTTACACAGTGTCTCCTTTCATGAACATCTCAGGCCTCTCCTTAATCAAGTTTGTTCGTACCCAAGAAAGCAAATCTTTCATGATCAACTGAGAAAGTATTAAGAAAATGTTAGAAGAATGAAAGAATGTTCCAATGTATCATAGTTAAAAAATATTTATGGTTGTATACAGTACCTTGCCCTCTCCATTTTGTTGCTCAATATTGACATTATGAATCTTCTTAGAGTCACAAAGGAGTTCCAATCCTCCACTGTATGTTTCAGTAATTTCATCAGATCACACAAAGACTCAAGGTTCTAATCTCAGATATATATATATATATATATATATATATATATATATATATATATATATATATATATATATATATATATAATTCTATATTACAATGGATTCTAATAGGATACACATCCAGCACCATGATTTACAATTTTAAGATTCATTTATACTGCACTCCAGTTCCATACTTTGCAAATATCACATTCTCTGACCTAAGAACATCAATCCCATCACCCAAGTTGAATAGATGATGTTCAGAACAACATCAAAATTCATCCGATGATGCTGAAAAAATCCATGTTACTGTTTACCAAATAAATAGAAAAAGATAAAGCATACAATTTCTAAAATAACATTATGTATCCTATACCTTAATTAATATAAACAGAATACCATCAACAATATTAGATTTAAAATTTTGAATACTTGCTCCAGTTCCTGTATTTTTTCATAAACAAACCACCCAAAACCTTTGAAAGAAGAAATTGGTACCCATTAATCTTATCTTTACCCGAATTCAAGCGTCAGCTGCATGTTCAACAACGACTCCGCAGAACCCCAAAACCCTAGAGAGAGAAACAATCGAAAGAGGAGAGAGAAAGAGGGAACTCTTCAAATCAAACTTCAAAAGCCCTAAAATTTATTCCTACGCGACATCAACACAAGTAGCACAAACTCTTCACTGTACAATTAAAACCTCATCACCGAATCTTGACCGTCCATTTTTTTTAAGAGTAAATAGTCTAATCCAACGGTTCAAGAGATAGAAGACTGTACAAATCAACGGTCAAGACTAAATCGTTCCATTCCCCACAACATGACACGTGATCATATCCCCATGTGCTCCTCGTTTTCTCATCTCCGATTGAAATGTTTGAAACCCATATTCATTACAAGCAACTTGTGTCGAAATATTAAATCTTGGCCAACTGGGTCTCTTCCAATTCCTTCTGATTTTGCAAGCGAGGTTTGGATTTCGTGCTTTTGTATATTTTCGTTGAGTTTTTGAAGCTATGGAGGCTTACAAGAGATGGGTGAGGCAGAACAAAGAGTTTGTGCACTCCTTGGAGTCTTTGGCCAATGTAAGGTTACCTTTTGGATTAACATTTTGACAATATCGTTTTTCGTTAGGTTAGATTAAACGTAATCATTCCGTTGTTACAATTTCACGAGCCAAAGTGAATTTTAAGTTAGGTTATACTTCTGTGTTGTTTGATACTTCTCACTAATTGTGGATTGGCAATTGTAACTGCACACGAAATTTTGGGGAAAATGGTGATTCTGATATGAATTTCGTGGGTTTATTTATAATTTGGCTATTGCTGTTGCATATGGTGCTATTTCGTTGTGCTTTTTCCACCGATGATCATGATTTGGTTGTTTCGTTAGTAAAACTGAAAATTTTGGGATTTTGTAATTATGAATGAAAATATATTTAGTGCAGTGGTTTTAGAAAATAAATGAAGCGGCCTGTTTTGCTGTGATTGTTGTTTTCTGTTTGTTCAAGTCTATGAAGGCATTATGTTGAAGCATAGTTTGTGAATAGTTTATTGAGGAGTTGAAAATGTGGACAGGGAGTGACATGGCTTCTTCCGGAACGGTTTTCTGAATCAGAGATTGGACCTGAAGCAGGTTTTCTGAATTTTTATAACTTTTTGCTACTTCTTTTGAGCTCCATTAGAAGCTTAGATGTTCAGTTATTTGTTCATGTTGATTTCGAAGATGATAACCAGCTAAAAAAATAAATTTACTTTGCAAAGCCGTGTGCATCCCTAAACTTAGTTTACCTGTTGCATATCCCTATTGCAAATTGCTGCTATTAACTAACTAAATTCCTGTTGCGATTTCAAGGGTCATGTTACTTTCTTCTAGTCTAGCTGTATTTTCTTTAAATTAAACGACTTCTAATTACCTTATTTATTTTTTCTAATTATTTTTCTCTTGCTATATTTGGCTATGATATAGAGATTGGTACCTTATTGAGAAGATATATGATTTCATGCAGTAACAACCGTTCTGGGTATCCTCACAGCTCTCAATGAACACATAATTGATACTGCTCCTAAGCCAAATATTTCAGGCTCTGTTGAGCCTTATTCATTTCCTTATCCATTATGGTTATCTGCATTAAAGGATTTGGAAACATTAGTTGAAGTTGTGGCACAACATTACTATGGTGATGATAGGAAATGGAATTTCCTTGCTGTTACTGAAGCAACCAAGTAAGCAGAATAATGTAATTTAGTGTATGGCCCTTCCTAATATCCTCTGTCTATTGTTATATTTCTTATATATGTTGTCCATGATCCATCTTTCTTATCATCTTGTGTCACTATAAATCAGGGTACTGTTTCGATTATCTTTATTTCGTAAGAGTGGATATAAGATGCTGCTACAAGGAGGTGAAACACCCAATGATGAGGAGCATTCAGATAGTTTTACTTCACAACATATAGGCTTAAACCCCGATGGTCATCATAGACCTGGTTATATGAAAAATAATCTTGGTGCAAACCCAATGAATCTTGAAGGAAGAGCACTATCTGCTCTAGTTAGATTTGGAGAAAATGCTAAGGTATCGGATCCAGCAAGATTACACCGGGTTCAACCCCAACAACAAACTATGGAGCTTACAAGTAACTTGTTTTTTAAAACATCCCTAGCACTAGTGTAATTGATTGTAATGCATCAGATATTCAACTTATATTTGTTTCTTTCAGCTTCAAGAGTAGATAGACCTACACTTTTCACCATACTGTCAGAAAGGGGTCTGCGTGGGACTCTGCTTTTTATTGGAGAAGTTCTCTTTATAAGCAGACCGCTTGTTTATGTTTTATTTATTCGAAAATATGGTATTCGGTCATGGACCCCTTGGTTCCTTTCACTGGCTATTGATTGCATAGGAAACAGTTTTCTTTCACTTGTTACATCATCAGTGGTTGGTGGGAAAGAGCAAGTGTTTCACCTGTCTGCTCCAGAAAAGGATGAGGTTTGTGTTTCTCTAGACTGCAAAACCATACCAAATAAGATGCACTGAGCTTAAATAATCTTCTGCATTGAATCTTTGGCTTTTAATTCTGCATTCCGAACTCTTGGATCCTTGTATTGTTCCACCCTCTAAAGAGTTAATGCTTAAATAGTTTTGCTTCAGGTTAAACGACGAAAGCTGCTGTTTGTTCTTTACCTAATGAGAGATCCATTTTTCAGCAAGTATACTAGGTAGCAATGATTTACATTTAGTTCTCATTTTTTCCTCTTTCTTTCACATTTCTAACACCTTAGGTCTTGTAACGTGCTACTTCTAAGTTGGAGAAAAAATGATACTAAAATTTTTATAATGTCTTAGGCAAAGACTTGAGAACACGGAGAAAGCTTTGGAACCAATTCCTGTCATAGGTTTTCTTACAGGTCTGCTTCATACTTTTTTTTGTTTCCCTAGTTTACCTTTTATTGTCTTGCTTGTCATCTTCATCTCTGAGTATTTGATCTGTTTTTCTGATGTATGTTACAGCAAAACTTGTTGAGCTTATGATTGGAGCTCAAACTCGATACACTTACATGTCAGGATCGTGATATAAGTCCGGAAAAAACACCTAATCACCCTCTAAGATTTTGGAAAGATAGATATTCTTACTCTTCTTCCATGCCATATCCTGTTACAGATCTTTCAAATGATGAAGAGATATCAAACCAGCTAGTGCTATGATGATTGAAAAATAACAAACCATGCAGGCTTGAACATTTCTTTTGCAAGACAATCCCGCAACCCTTTTGTGGGACAAGGTGTTTGCAAGGATGGTTTCACTATCAATAACTCTGTATAAATATGCTTCCTTGGGAGATTTTGTTCTACTCCTATACACAATATAGGTTGAGACAGATTATACTTGTAGTTCTGAACATCGATAGTGAAGTTAATCTGATTCTTCAACTCGGAAAACTGTATTATGTTAAATTGTTATGTTTTAAGCTAATCTTCCATCAGCATCCATGTGTAGACAAATGTATTTTAAATTTTGCTTTTTTATCACTGAAGGTAAATGAATAACCATCTGAAGCAGCAATGCTGGCCAAGTTATGTATTTTTCCTTATGAGCTTCATCTTGTAACATTCTTTCTTTATTTTTATACATTTTAGCTTCTATCAATTCTTGTCCACCAAAAGTATGTTTCTTATAGAGTTGTCAAAATGGACCACCCGGCCTGGCTTACCACGGATTGGTCTGAGTGAGTCAACCCAACCCGGTTCATTTATTAACGAGTCAAAAAATTTAAATCCGGTTTGGCTCACCATGAGTTAGTGGGTTAAAGGGGTTGGTTCACTAGCTCACTTCATTAAAAAAGAAAATACAATTTTTTATTTTCAGTCCCAAAAAAAATAAATTATAGTTGTGATTAAAATCTAAATAAACTTCAATACAATCTAAAATAATGTTCAACCCCAAATACAAATTAAAATCACAAAAATATTAGGTTTACATTTGTCAACCCAATATGTTGGTTAAAAAATACAACTCAACCCAATTTAAATATAAAAAAAATGTGTGATCATTTATCTACGAGTAGGTTGGTGAGCCATGTTAAAAATTGATCCAAATTGATCCATATTGAAATTTATAAAAAAAAAAAAATTCACGTAACCTAGTCCGAAAGGTTTACATTTGTCAACTCAATATGTTGGCTAAAAAAATACAACTCAACCCAATTCAAATGCAAAAAAAATTGTGTTATCATTTATCTATGAGTGGGTTGGTGAATCGTGTTAAAAATTGACCCGTACTGAAATTTGTAAAAAATATTTCAACACAACCTTGTCCGAACCCATAGTGGGTCGAGTTAACCCAAAGGTTTTGACCCACTTTCAGAACTGTAACTTAGTTTGTTATGGTTCGAAGTTAATGTAAACTATTCAACGTCTTTGTAATGTTACAGTTGTTTGGTTCGCAAAATAAATCGGTTATACTGTTTAATACTTTCATATTTGAATGAACAAAATGTCTATGGCGTTACAGTGTCATGAAATTGTTCACAATTGTATTGCATTCCCTCTCATAACATTTCATATATTTTAGAAAGTTTGTTCTAAAAATTTATTTCAAAAATCATATTTTGAAATTTTCAGAAAACTAGTTTTGGAATATTTTCGAAACAAGTAAACTAGAAATTACTTCATAAAGGGTAAAATGATCATTTTAAAAAGTATGGAGGTGCGAGACAAAGGTTTTTATCAGTGGGTTGGCCCAATGAGCTCGACTTAGCCCAATATGAAACCTTGCTTTAAAATTGAATTCACTATATTGTAATGGAAAAAACACTGTTTACCAAAATAATCAATCATACAAAACTATTAATAGAAAGTTTTGATTGTTAATTAATTTCTTATAGAAAGATACTTTAAAAAGCCATTTCATTTAAACATATTAAAAAATGCTTCATATCCTAAAACAATAAAATAAAATAAATGTGTAATATCAAATTCACACCCGTACTCGTTGAATGGGTGAAATTCTTACTTATTATCATCCATATTCAATCACTATACCAAACATAAAATGTCAAATATAGCATACATTTTTAATTATGCATTTAAGATATCTTTAAATATAAGATATTAATGTATCTGTATCACCATTTTCTTTTCTTTCTAAACTAGGGTCCACACTTAAGTAGGAAAATACATACTCATAGTTATTGATTGAAATTTAAGAGATTTTAATAACTTCAGACATGCCCACACACACCTACAAGGCATAGATTACTCAATTAACAGCTATAAATTTATTTATTTTTTCACCATTATCAGTTTAATGAGTCAAATCTACAGTTACGATATGAAGGCATGGAATTTAATAATAATTGATTTAGCTTTCATCTGGGTTTAAAACAATGTATCAATGTTTAAGAAGATTAAATAAAAGCAGACAAAACAGAATTCAACTTGCCAAAAAGTAGTTTGATGAGGATAAGAAGGAGCCAACATCTTTTTTTCCTACCTAATCTCAATATTAGTGTTCTTTATACCCGAAAAAGAAATATATAAGCCATAATCAATTAAATTTTTAAATTAATATTAAAGTAAGTGTAATAAGATTTCTTGCTAGTATATCCCAAAATCCTATGCTCTATATAAATAAATGGTTTCTTTAATTTAATAGATTGAGATGGTAATCAATCATTTTAAATTTAAATATTATAAGAGTAAATTATTTTAGAGTTAAAAGTTAAATATTTTTGTTAACCTTAAATTAATTTGACGTAAAATTAGAATTTTTCTTATCTCGAAGTTTGATACATAATGGTCTCAAAACTTTAAAAATGAATATAGTCTTGTTAATTCAACGATGTTAATTTTTTTGGACAATAATATTTTGACATCCAATTTTTTTTATACTTATTTTTATTAATTTTCACTTTCTCTTTTTGCTCTACAAATAAAAAAATTAAATTTACTTTATTAATGACTATTTATCTCTTATATGAGTTGTCAAATGGTATTAAAGATTTTTTTTTTCTTTTTTCTTTAAGTTAAAAAATCTATATGATATTTATATTTAAATGTGTTAAACAATGTAAACAATTCAAATATTTATCTAGTATATCTGACATAAAAAAATTTAAAGCAATCGAATTAAAAATGATAAAATCTATTAATTTTTTAAGTTTAAGAACAAGGTGTATCCATGTTTAAAACAATAACAAAAACACAATTAATCTTGTATTTTATAAATAATATTATATGAAATAGTTTTTTTGAGATTGTATTGATGGTAAAATTACTTAGTAGTTGGTGTGATGGGCATTGATGAGTGAGCAATGAGCATTCACCTCTCACCACTCTCCAAGAAGCATGATGGATGAAGCTAAGAAGGGTCCCCAATCTCAAACAAACCACAATACCCCATTCTCATCCAATCCAATACTTCTTTCCACCATTCACAATAAATAAACATCATCTACATTCAAAAATTTAAATAAATAAATAAAACAATTACGTCATTAGGAGTACCCAAAAGTTGGTAGATAATAAAGAATAAACAAACCATCACCAAAATTATAAAAAAAACACTTGTGAGATATGAGAAAGTGAGAAGTGAGAGAGAGAGAGAGAGCCCTACACCGTAGGACCCACCTCCTTAGGTCCCCCCATCCAGAAGCCAAGAGAAGAGTTGGCACTCAATCATGCTAACTAAAACTTTAATTATTTCCTCATTCTTATTTAATTCTTTTAATTATATAAACAGCTTCAATTGTAAAAACTATTTCAATAACTTTAATAGAAAATAGATTTAAATTTAATTCATTTCCACAAATTTTATCACTAAAATAAGATTATTCTTTTTGTAAGTAATTTGATAACAGGCAAATAACATTAGAAAAACTTTAATACTATACTAAAAAAAAACTTTAAAATATAAATTTTTCTTTACTTATATATTATTAATTAATCTCTATCTAATCAAAATTAAAATAAGGAAGCTAAACACATTAATTCGAACGGAGGAGGAATTAAAGTGATGTAAAGTAACATTATAAAAGAAAGATTGACTGGGAGATGTTTGTAATTTGATATATGTTTAAATGTGAATAAACTGGTGAGTTAAATTTATGAGTTAAATATAATTTTGGTTTTTTAAAAATTATAATCAATTCCTCTTTAACATTTTTGACTAATTTAATTTTATAATTTTGAAAATATGAGTATTTAGTTTTTTTAACCAAATTTTTTAAATTTATTTGACTTTTTAAAAAAATTTTATAATAATTTGAGTTGTGTAATTATTTTTGCTTCGATATTTATTAAAAAACGTATTTAAAATATCAAATAAATTTAATAAAATTTGGTTAAAAGAACTAAATTCACTAAATTTATCAAATTTTAAAAAGATGAGAATTAAATTAGTTCAAAATTAAAAAGAAAAAACTCAATCTAATTTTAATAAAATTTAAGAGGTAAAAATATATTCAACCTTAAAATTATTTATTATATTAAAAAGGTAGAAAAGGAAAAAGAAGAAACATGGGTGTTGGTGAATACCCAAATTGGCACTAGAGAGAGAGAGGGTCCCATGATAAGGGTGAGGGAGGTGTGAGAATGGTGGGTCCCACAGAGGGGCCACCACTAATTTTTCTCCATTGTGGTCCACTTTCAAAGTGAGAGGGGGCAGGGGCAACCAAACCAGGAAGGGCCATGGCCCTATTTGCTTGGGGGTGGTGGGCCCCACGTGGGGGAAGAGGGACCGTTGGATTGGGGGTGGGTGGGTCCCACCGGGGGCAGAAGCAGTGGGCAACGCAGAGAGAGTGATTTGGAAGATAAAGTGTGTGGGCTGTGGGCCCATCCTCTGATGGTTCGCATCTCAGCGTGCGCACCGCTTCCTGTTGCCGCCGCCACCACCACACACTCCTTCCGCCGGGCCCAGAAACCTTCTCCCGGGCCCCCCATGTCCCAATATAAATATGTTTAATTTTTTCTATTCGTAGGTCCACTACCGATGCATCTCCTTCTCTCTACTTCTACTTCCGTAATATAAATATTTTTTATAAATCAGGATATTATCTTTGTTTGAGTTTTTTTACCGATAATAAAAAATTAAATAGTTAAATATATTTATTCTCTTTTAAATTTTAATAAAATTTAAAATTAGTTTTTAAAATTTTAAACCAAATTAATTCTCACTTTTAGAAATACGTGAATTTAATTTTTTAAACAAGTTTTTTTCAAGTTTGTTTGGTATTTCAGCTAATATTGAAGTGAAAATGTGTCGAACATTGTAAATAAACTCAAATATCATCATAAAACAAGTTTGAAACGTCAAATAAACTTAATAAATTTTGGTTAAAAAGATTAAATTTATGCATTTCCAAAGCTAAAAGACTAAATTGGACCGAAATTTTTAAAAAGTACTAATTATAATTTTCAATGAAAGTTGAGTGATAAAAAAAGAATACTTAAACAAAGTTAAATAATAAGAATGAATTGATGACATAGTTTTGTAACATTATATACTTTGGTTTATTTTTGGCATTGAATTTAATTAGGATGGTACTCCTATCTAGCAGCCATAGTGTGAGTTGTTTTAGGCTTCTTAATTACCAGCAACCGTGTGACATAATAGCTATGAGAATGAGAGCTGAACGCTGTATTTATATCACTCTTGTCAATTTTGGAAATTCACCTCTTTTTTATTTCCTCCAAAATTTAGTATTTTTTTTATTCATTCAATAGGGCATTGTTCATGCTGCTGGATTTTAGTATCCAATTAATTATCAGTGTTACTATAATATTTAGAGTTGAAAATGGCACTACGTAATAATTATGTCGTTAAACTAGCTACCCTTTAAGTGAAGAAAAAGGAGACAAATTTGTTTCCTGTATGAATATATTTTCGACAATATTGAAAGCTATTACGACCAATAGCATTAGAAAATGGAATAAAAATTGGATTAAGAAGGAAAAAATAAAGAAAAAAAAAAACAGTGATGAGGGTGGGTTTCCTATAAATGAAGAAGAGAGTTAGAATTTATTCGTGTGGCTTTTGATCATAATATGGTGGCATGCTCATTGATTCGTAAGTGAGTGAGTAGTCCTTATCAATTTATTTCATCCAATAACTATCATTAAATACCATGGATTTTATTATTTTATTTTTCCAAATACGAGTGGCATTCCCCTCATGGGTTTTTATACCAAAATATAGAATTAAATAATAGTGCCGTAATTTATTAGTATTGGACTTTTTATATTATCCTCCAAAGTGTGAAATAACTGTAAAAGTATTTGAAGTAAAATCATAAAACATTAAAAAAAATATTAAAAAATAAAAAAAGTCCTTGAAACATTGGGTGGGTGCTAGACCCACACACCCTGAACCATTCACTATTTCACACGTCCTATGATGTATATGTTTGTGTGTTTCTATCCTCTTCCACTGTTGTTCAAAACAAACATGCACGACGCACACGCTCCATGCTATTGACTTTCCATTTCAAGTCTTCGTCATCGCACGCTGTCTTTCATTATTATTATTATTATTTTCTTCGAGTGAATATAACTGTTTGACACAAACTTTGTGAGTCCAAAAGTGCACCCATATCCACCCTAGGCCAAAGGTAACATCGTTTTTCCCCCTCCTTTGTTGTTTGATCGACAATTTTCATGTTCATGTAATGTTTAGTGTGTTGAAGTGCATGATTAATTAATGCATTGATGCCTTTAAACTAGTGGGTATGGGCAATGTGGATTGTTTTAAGATGTTGGGTACGTACGTGTAAGGTGTCTTATTCCAACTCATTTTTAAAATGGTATTGTGAGTGACCCTCCTACAAACAAAACCACGGTTTGCATGCAAATATTGTTTATTCTGAAGAATTCCAAGTGGGGAGGGATCATTTTTCTCTGATCCAACTTTACCATTTTAACTCCCTTTTCCCTCACAACACAAAAATATGAAGTCATGACTACTTTTCTTAACGATAAGTAAAACATTTTAGCCAAAAAAAGAATCATTTACCTTATCCTCAAATAGTTGAGGGCATCATGGATTCATGATGCCAGAATCTTATCAACTTCACTTCCATTCTTCCATTCCAAATTTCTTTTGCCCTTTCTTTCCTTTTCTCCTTTTTCTCCTTTTCCATGCCCTCCATCTTTTAACGTTTTTTGCAGTTGCCAAATAAGTGAATCAATTGACCAAAACTCCCCTACCCCAATGCCCACCATGGGGCCCATCACGTGCAATACTTTTACCCTCCACGCCTCCATCACCCTTCATTTTTTTTCCATCCACGGTAAACACAACCTCAGGCCTCAGGGCCCACCACCCAGGGCCCCCACCTTCTCATTCTCCTTTCTCAACTCCTTCTTCACGTACCTTCACTATATATACTTTTATTCTCACTACCACTCTCATTCTAACCCAACTCAAACACCACCTTCTACCTCATTCCTACATCCTTAAACACTTGTTTTTTTCTGTTACGTACGTTCTTCTTCTTCTTCTTTTTCTGAAGATATGGCTGATCAATCTTCTGGAGACGTTGATCTAAGGTTGGGAGAACCCAAGGGGCCGAAAGTGGAGCCCGAGACGGAGGAGGGCTCCGCGATACGTGTCATGCCGGTGGCTGTGCACGTGCCGTCAGGCATGTCCATGTCTGTGTCCAAGGCCCTGGCCCAAGCCCAGGCCCAACCGCAGAAGCGGGCCTCCACCAAGGACCGCCACACCAAAGTCGAGGGCCGAGGCAGGAGGATCCGAATGCCCGCCACGTGTGCGGCGCGGATCTTCCAGCTCACCCGAGAACTAGGCCACAAGTCAGACGGCGAAACCATCCGCTGGCTCCTCGAACACGCCGAGCCAGCCATCATCGCCGCTACCGGCACCGGCACCGTCCCCGCCATCGCCATGTCCGTCAACGGCACGCTCAAGATTCCGACCACCTCCCCCTCCGACCCGGAACTCGGAGACCCGCCCGAGAAAAAAAAGCGCAAGCGACCCGCCAACAGCGCCTACGTGGACGTAAACGACGGCGCCGTTTCGGTCCCCGCCGGCCTCGCGAGCTCCAACAAGCAAAGCGCGAGGACGATCACGACGACCGCCTCAACGACGCCCGCAATTCCGCAGCACACCGCGATTCCGCTCCCGCAGGGCGTGGTCCCTGTGTGGGCCGTGCCTTCAAACGCTGTCGTTCCGGCTGCAGGCGCGTTCTTCGTCGTCCCCCAAGCCGCGTCTTTTCAGCACCATCCGCAGTTTTTCACCATAGCACGACCTATCTCCGCGTTTGTCTCCTCCATGGTCACCCCTGTTCAACTCCAACCAACCTCCACATCCTCTTCTTCAAACGCTAACTCTTCCTCCACCGCGCCGTCCTCGAAGTCCCCGGCCAGAGCCACCGTCATGGCTCCAACCACCACCACCACAACTCACATGCTGAGAGATTTCTCGTTGGAGATTTACGACAAACAAGAGCTGCAGTTCATGTCGCGCGCGTCTTCCAAGCATTGAGAGGAGAACCAGAACCAGAAGGAGAAGGCAGAGAAGGCGTTGAATCTGGTTTCCCCGCGACGACGTCGTTGGGAGCGAGAGGAAGAGCACGTGCGCACGTGATGCCGGATTAAAAATGGTGGGACCACGTGCATTGATGTGGGACACCACCAAAAGTGGAGGGTATGGTGGGGGACCCGGTGGGGTAATACATAACTAGTACCACAAGTTCAGAACTACTAGTACTCAATTTTTTCTTATTTCCCAAAATAATGTTAATAATAAATAATAGTCAGAATAAAATTTACATTTTAATTTCTGTGTTTTTACTGCAAAATTTTACACTGTTCTTTTAGAAAATTGTTAGAAATATAAATATTATAGGGTTAGAATTACGTGAAAATTTTGATTTGTTTGTTGGTGGGGGTGGATGGGTCCACCTAATGGGTGGTCATGTGAGGGTAGAGGCGGGACCCAAAAGGTAGGATTGTGAGGGTAATGGGTGGACCCTACGGGACCGTTTACGCACCGTTCTCGAGCCGGCCTTTTCAAAGTGGTCCCTCTGTTGCGGGAAAGTCCAGAAGGCTACGTGTCGCATTCTGCTTAGTCGACAGGTGGGGCACCACTTTTACCATTCGACACGTGGGGTTTTCTCTGTCCCACTTCGCTGGACACCAACCACTTTATTGCTATTGCTTTGCTTCGTCTCAACAAAACGTGAAACAAGATTAAGACAAACAAAAGAAAAATCATTAAGACAGAATTTAATTAAATCTATATTTTAATTATTTCTGAAAATCTTTTGTCGTATTAGAGTTTAATAGAATGCGATGTGTTGCTCTAGTTATGGTTTTCCCAATGTTACCATTGTTGTTGTGTTGTACTCAGAATCTTCAACTTTCAATGTCTTCTTCTTCATCTTCAATTCACTACTTGACTAATGTCCTCCCTTATAATGGAAACTTGCTCCAAAATCATGTTAAGAATTTTGGATTATGAACTCTTTTCTTTTTTCACGTGTTAAATGAAATTTTTTATTCAAAATAAATTAAACTAAGCCTACATCTAACTTCAATGATAACATATAAACACATGCATCAATTTCTATGAAATTTCATGAGTGTTACTTTTTTTTTTGTTAATAAAATAAACATAATTTGAGATTTTGGTGCCATTTATTTTTTTCAGATTGAGTGGGAAAGTGGGTTTGTGCACTACGCAACATGTATAAAAAAAACAATAATAAGAGTGTAATTTGTTTTTATGTGGATATAGTAGAATTTTAATTTGATATCACAAATCTGTTACATTCTTACCCTGAAATTAATTAAACTCTAATTAAGGATCAATTATGCATTAAACACTTCTTAATCCACCCTTTTTCTTTTCTGAGACCAGCAGAAAGGGAGTGTCTTTTACAGTACTTTAAGAAGAAAGTTCAAAAAGTAGATTTCTTTACTATCAAGTTTTTTTTTTTCAAGATCAGTACACAGGAAATAGCATAATAATCAGTTAATGATAAGCATGAATATACACCACTCATTGTGGATCATAATGCAGTAAATTCAAATGTTCATTTTTTTAGTGCACTCAATTATTTAATTTAATCCCACCTTCAATTCAATACTATGTAATTATTTATGATTTCTCAGATAAAATTTGTAAGATAAATTTACTTCTTTTATGTAATATAAGGTTAAGAGTATGTGGGATTTGGAAAAGATATTACTTTATACTTAATACATATGACTAAATTATTTTTTTACGTAACATTAAATATTGTTTTTTTATTCTTAAATTAAAATAGGAGACCATATTTTACTTTCTTCTCTTAGCTAAACAAAATAGCAAATATTTGCTATCTTCTTTTTCATCAGTCATGTCTTGTCCCTATTGTTTTCTCTCTAACACTCTGTAGGAAACATTACAAAATGAATTTTCATTTATTAATTATTTAGTATTGAATTGACTTCTACTAACTAATATAGCTTTATCTAACAAAGCTAAATTATTATTTTAAATATTATGAATTCATATTAATCATTTGATACACTAACACACTAATATTTCCTCAATATAAAATATTATTAAACCGTATATCACTTATTATGTACAAAACTTTTAAGGATTATATGTACTTACATATTAATATATATATATATATATATATATATATATATATATATATATATATATATATATATATATATATTTATATATATATATATATATTGTTAAATAATTTCTTGAACTAAATTTATTGGGTTGAACTTTCACTTATTTGACTAAAAAGTTTAAATTAGTCAAATTTACTTTATCTCTTTTAATCTAAGTGAAAAAGAAACTTTTAGGTCAGAGAGCATAAAAATGTTATCTTCTTTGAAAAAGATAAGTGAGAGAAAAATTGTTAATATATTATCTTGATAACTTAAATAAAACTGAAATTTCTAATTCAGATGACTGAAATTTTGTCAAAAGACTTATGACACATGGTCCTTCATTTGGACAGTTAAGACAGTTAAGATTGTCAATTCGATGTCTATAGTTAGATAGATCTGTCTCGTACTGGTCATTTATTTTTACAGTTAAGATTGTCAATTGGATGTTTATAGATAGATAGAGTTTCGCATTGTTGCTTGATTTTTTAATTTTATTTGGTTTAATTACTTTTTTAATCCTATTTTTGTCCAGAAATATCAACTTAGTCCTCCAATTTTTTTAAGTTTCAATTTTGGTCTCGATTTTTAAAAAATAATGCAATTTGATCCTTTTTGTTAATTTTTTTGAAACAAATTAATAAATTTTTTTATTAAACTTGTCACTATGATTATGTTAATTACATTAATAAAACAAATAATTATTATTAACAACTTCAATTTTGATGAAAAATTCTTCATTTGTTTCAAAAAATTTAACAAAAATAACTAAATTGCATCAATTTTTTAAAAATCATGACCAAATTAAAACTTAAAAAAACTGGAAGACCAAGTTGACACTTTTGGACAAAATCATAAACTAAAAGAGTAATTAAACAATTTTGTTTTTTTGTTTTTTAAATTTAAGAACATTATTGTTTTGTTGTAGTGATAGATACTTGTTTATGTTTTTAATTTGATCTGTACCAATATTTAATCTTAGTAAAATTTGATCGATTGACTTGTATATTAAATTTTTATTTCTCACATTAAAAAGATTTTCAATATTAAAAATATGGATGATCTCATTTGAAGTTATTGTTTTCACTTCTTATAACTGTTGCTCTTGTAAATTCTTACCAGTTTAAGGAAATTATTTCCACTATAAAATTTGTAATATATTGTAACAAATGAAAAAAAAGTTTGAAAATGTATAGAAATAGAAGGAATGGAAAGAAACTAACAAGTGGTGGAGGGGGTCCCATTGACCTAACACCTAATGGTGCGTACCTTCGTGGTCCATCCAGGACCTCTCTCTCCCTGTTTCAAAATATAGCATTTAGCACACAAGTTTCAGGAAATGATTCACGTCTCATTCATGACACATTCTCAATTATATATATATATATATATATATATTTTGGGATCAACTTATTCAACTTGCTTCATTTAACACATGTCTTACACATATTTGATTTTCATGGTGAGTTATCCTATAATTCATTAAAAATATCTATTCTTTTATATTTTTAGGGTTGATTATGTTTTTATCCACTCTCAGTGAATTTTGAAGTTTGTCCATTTCAAAACTTTGAACTAATTTAGTCTTTCATATCTCGAAATACGTGAATTTAGTCATTTTAATCAAATTTTGTTAAGTTTATTTAATATTTCAAACGCGTTTCATAATAGTATTTAACTTAACATTAAAACAAAAATGTGTCAAACAATATAAACAACTCAAATACAATCCTGAAATGTGTACGAAATATCAAATAAACCTATCAAAATTTGATTAAAAGAACTACATCCACGTATTATTTCAACAGATGAATGACTAAATTGGTCCACAGTTTTGAAATGGACTAATTCCAAAGTTCATTGAAAGTTAGAAAACCAAAAACATATTTAAAAATAAAGAGTTAGTTTTTAAATAAATCAGTTCTTAATTTATTACATATATATATATATATATATATATATATATATATATATATATATATATATATATATATATATATATATATCCATATCGTGAATATATACAACACATATCTTAATAATGCACTTGACTCACAGAAACACCAACGCAATCGGAACCAACACCACAAAAAATTCATAATCACCTCAAAAAATCCATTAGCAATAGAGGAAGACATGATTGAGTTTTCCAAAAACAAAGCACACTTTCAATGTGAACTAAGTAGAAGTTTAGAAAATTAACTTCAATACACAAATGCAATCAGAACAATCACTTCACACAAGATATCACCCACAAAAGATGAAGAAATTAACTATTTTGTCACCAATAGAGCCTCCACCACTCCTAGGATCGCCACCGGAGAAAAGAGAAGTCGCTCACATAGGTTTTTAGAAAAGAAAATGTGAGTAAGAAAAGTTGTATACAACATTTTAAAAATTTATCTATGTTGGACCTATACTATTGTTAGAGTAACGAGATTCAATGAACCTTATAAAATCGGATAAGAATGAGACTTTTGACCATAAAGGATTTGACACTAAAAAAATCATTTTTATTTTCAAAAATATCATTGCCCTTTATTAATGACTGATTCTTTATAATGAAACATAACATAGTGATTTTAATGTTAACTTGTTATTTTTATATTTTAGGGGTTAAATATGTTTTTTGTCCTCTAACTTTTAGTGAAAATTGGAATTAGTCTTTTTTTGAAATTTGTCAAACAGTGTAAACAACTCAAATGTTATCATAAAACACATTTAAAATGTCAAATAAACTTAACAAAGTTTGATTAAAATTACTAAATCTACACGTATCAAAAGTTGGGAGACTACATTGAATCAAATTTTAAAAAGAGACTAATTCTCATTTTCACTAAAAGTAAAAAATCAAAAATATATTTAACCAATTTTTTAATTAAATACTGGTAAAAACGATAAAATAATTAAGAGAACTTACCTATCTCTTACCTCGTATTATAGTAGATAAGACTCTTTTAAAATTTTCTAACATGTCAAAATATAAATTATGATGAAATTACTTTAATTTTAAGTTTCATAATGATATTTAGTCTTTCTTTGTTATGTAATGATATGTTAGAAAATTATATTTTAAGATCTATTCAAACAAAATACACCCATTTAATAAGTAATAATATTAATAATGTACTCATTTGAAAATTAACTTTAATTGTTATTTTTATAAAGATTCTTGACAATAACTAATAATTTTACTACTTACGGTTTATAATTTTAACTTTTATTTATTATTAAATAACTATTTATAAAATAATGTAACTATCAAATTTAAGCAAATAATTACACTACAAATAATTTAATTCTCAACTAAATAATGGATAAAACCACATTTTATCCTTCTTTTAACCTCTGGTGAAATGAAAAACTTTTTAATTTATGTAATAAATGAAACAAATTTTATGATAAATATTTTAAAGTTTTGAAAGGCTTTCTCTTTTTGTCAAAATATTTTTTTTGTCAAAATATGACTACAGTTTTTTGTTATTATATAGGAATTTCCAAAATATATGTATCGCGTTATCATGAATAAAATCTGCAACGGGTAGTAAATAAATATTGTGAATGAATATCTGCGAATAACGGAAACAAATATTTTGTATACTTATTTGTTAATGGTGTGGATACGAGTATCATAGTATTTGTATCTGCTATACTCTAATTTAAATTAAAAAATGATTAAAATATTAGCACATTGATTTTGAATATGAATTATTTTTTATCAATTGATTTTAAAAAAATCTTCATTTCTCTGTAAATTGTCACTCAACACTATTTAAGTGGTTATTTGAACTTTGTTTAAAATTTATGGATGCTATATATTGTCTTTTATTTGAATTTATAGTTAAAACTTGTTAAAAATTTAACTTTTTTAAAATACTTGTAAATATCCGTGAATATTTATATATATTAAAAAAGAAATGCAGATACCCGTACAGATATGAAGATGGATACAATCTATTGACATCCTAGTACCAATCTATTTTCCTAGACCCTCAGTCCTATATTTTGCAAATCACCAAAATTCAATTTCGTTGTAAATTGAACCAGTTGGTTCGGTTTGATAGGTGAACCGATAAAATAACTGTTCTAAAGAAAATAAAAAAGAAAATTATCATAAATAGATATGAATAGTTCATATAAATGGACCCAATTTATTATTGAAATTTTAATTTGATTAAGATGACATATTTTATTTTAATATATATTTTATAATATTAAAGTTTATAACTATATATTTTTTAATTTTAAAATCACATGGTATTACATTTTAATAATATTAATATCTGTTTGACTCTGATCAAATAACTTCGAATAGTTCAACTTTGAATTAGTATTTTAAATAGTACTTTTACTAAATGAAAAATAAAATAATATATTATAAGTGACGCTGTTAAGTGTTTATACGGTATTTTTTGTTTTTTAGATTATCAACTAATTATAGCTCATTTATAACATTATCTATCTTTATTTAACACCTATTTTTAATTGGTATTGTGATACTCCTCTTTTGTTTCCCTTTCAAAAGCAGAAACACTCTTCTTCCTCATTTCTTTCACTCTTCTCTGCAACTCAAGACTCTCTCCCTCTCTCTCTGTGCTGCCATCTCACAATTTTGTTTTTCTCTACTCAGAATCTAGAAGGACCAGCCAACAGGACTCCCCACAATTCCTCCCTTAGCTTCCATCCTCTTAGGTAAGTCATATCTCCTTTGGGTTCAAGTCCAGCTAGAATTCGCAAATTAACCTCTGAATTTCGAATCTGATCTTGTAATTCTTCATTCTCCCT